>Ga0209048_10002450_pt1 | contig 18396 bp, 15 predicted proteins | sample FrelakmetCRP12CR_FD_187146 | JGI IMG/M metagenome (GOLD analysis project Ga0209048, IMG submission 187146) | Freshwater lake sediment microbial communities from the University of Notre Dame, USA, for methane emissions studies - CRP12 CR (SPAdes)... | ecosystem: Environmental > Aquatic >... | reverse complement strand
CGTTCATGACGGCGTTGACGAGATTGGTGGCCCAGGCCTGCCCTTCGGCCACGCTGGCCGGCGGGAGCGGGCGATCCGGTGGATGCCGGCGGCGGTCGTCGCCTGCCCGCTGGTCGACGGCGCACCCGACGCCGGCGCGGGCGCCGTGGTGGTCGGACGGGACGTCGAATGGCCCGATGAGCACGCCGGCAGGATCGCAGCCGTCAGCAGGGCGGCCGTGCCGAGCACCACGCCCACACGGCGCAGCCTCGCCACCCCCTCAGGCTGCTCGGGCTGGTTCAGCACGGCACACAACGCCGGCCGATGCCACCGGCCGGCCAGCCAGGCGGGACTAGCGCGGTCCCAGATCGACCCGCACCATGACCGGTGGGACGTCAGGCGTGCGGGCGTGGTCGCCGGACGCTCGTCTCCTGCGGCTGGCGTAGATGGCTGCCCCGCGGGCGACTTCGGCGGAGTGCGGGCCCTCCTCGAGGGCGGTCCCGAGCCCGTCGACGTCGGCGCCGGCGAGCCGGAGGCGGACCGGGGCGCCACCTCGAAGGTTGCGCCACCAGGTCTTGCGTTCGGGCATCGCCGGCTTGATCCAGACCGTGTCACCGTCGCGGACGTACTCGACGACCAGCTCGTGCCTCACGCCGGTCCGCCGGCCCTCGTAGCCGAGGAGCGCGAGATGACGACCGAGACGCCCACCGACGGGGCTACGCAGCAGCAGGCGCAGGACCGGGTTCGCCACTTGGTTGGTGAACCAGAAGCTGCGCGGCACAGCCATGGTCACGGCGCGGCGAGGACCGACGGCGTGCCCCGCCGACGGGCCCGCACCTCGAAGATCACGAGTACGAGTGCCTGGGCGACCACGAGCGTCCACACCACCGCGGCGATCGTTCCCGAGCCGTCGCTCGCCGCGGCGGTCGCTCCCGCCACGTTGTAGAGGCCGTGCCAGACCACGACGGCGAGGACGCTGCCGCCGGTGTGGTTGTACAGCCAGGTCAGCACGACAGCGCCACACGCCAGGCCGAAGGCGAACACGAGCAGCATCGGGGCCGAGAACTTCCCGTAGCTGTCGAGCAGGAAGAACATCGGCACGTGCCAGATCGCCCACCCGGCCGAGAGGATCAGCGTCGCGGCGAGCGGCGAGAACCGTCGCTGCAGCTCCGGAAGCGCGTACCCGCGCCAGCCGGTCTCCTCGCCGAAGCCGTTGATGGCGATGATCAGCAGCGCCACCACGACAACGCCGAGACCGGCGGGCACGCCGCTGAAGCGGGCGAAGTCGCGGGTCGGCGGGATCGACGCGCCGACCGCGGCCATGCCCAGCAGCGCCACGCCCAGGAACCCGAGGGGACTGCACGCCATGAGCCACCATCGCCAGCCGATGCGCCAGCGGCTCATGCGGGCCACCAGGTCACGAGCGCCCGCTCGGCCGGTCGTGCATCCGGTCACGATGAACGCGGCCACCAGTGGTCCCGCCAGGCTCGGGAGGTGCGTGGGCCAGCCGCGACCCTGGTAGACCGTCTGGGCGGTGGCTGCCAAGGGGATCACCCACGCCCAACTGATCAGCCAGGCGAGTCCGAAGTAGGCGGCCACCGCTCCTGCCGAGAACCGCGCCTCCGGCGACGCAGATGCCGTCCTCGCTGGTGTGCCGGGCTCCAATGGCGCCGTCGATGTGGACACTGCCGATCCCTCGTTCGATCAACATTCAACTGCGCAAAGGCCGAGCGGGCTAGGGCCCTTCGTCGCTCTCGGACGGAGCCATTCGACTCGTGGCCGCGAGCCCCGCTGACGTCCCTGCCGTCGCTGCAGGCGGACCTCTAGCGTCTTCCCGCCGGTACGCCCGGCGCGCTGGCCGGCTCGCTGATCCGTGGTTCGGTGTTGACCACTTCGGCGCCACCGTCGAGGAGAAGCTTCGAGCAGTACGGCCCGGCGATCCGGGTCGAGAAGTCGACGACGCGGAGCCCGTTCAGGCTCGGGTCGGTCACGAGATACGGACCGGGAGCTCTGCCATCGCCACCAGGATGGGGTTGTAGATTCCGAGCGGGCCGTACACCGGGGGCCCGACGATCTCGATCTCGCTCGTCCGGGCGAGGAGTTCCTCGAAGAGGATGGCGACCTCCTGCCGGGCGAGGTTGGCGCCCAGGCAGAAGTGCGGTCCGCCCCCGCCGAACGCGACGTGAGGGTTCGGTGCGCGGGCGATGTCGAACCGGAACGGATCCTCGAACACTTCCTCGTCGCGGTTGGCCGACGGGTACCAGAGGGTGACACGGTCGCCTTCGGCGATCCTCACTCCACGGATCTCGGTGTCTCGGGTGGCGCGCCGGGCGAAGTACGAGACGGGCGAAGCCCACCGAAGAATCTCCTCGACGGCCGGCTTCATGGCCTCGGGCTCCCGCCGCAGCATGTCGAGCTGCTCGGGGCGCTGGAGCAGCGCGACCAGGCCGGAGGAAATGGCATTTCGCGTCGTCTCGCTCCCGGCCAACGTGAGAAGGAGGAAGAACATGTCCAGCTCGAGCTCGCCGAGCTGCGTGCGCTCCCCGTCGTCGGTCTCGACCTCGACGCTGGACAGGATCGTCCAGACGTCGTCCTGGGGGCTCGCCCGCTTCTCCTGCCCGAGCTGGTGGGCGTACTCGAACATCCGGACCTGGATCGCGAGGTGCTCGTCCGGGGTGATGCCTTGGTTCGGGTCGCTGCCCTGCAGGAAGTCGGTCGTCAGCTTGAAGAGCCAGTCGCGATCGGCGACCGGGATCCCGACAATGTCGGCGATCATGTGCATCGGGAGCCGGTACGCGACCTCCGACACGAAGTTGCAGGCCCCCTTCTCGAGGGCGTTCTCCACGATCGACACCGCCCACCGGCGGGCCTGCTCCTCGAGCCGGCCGACCATCCGCGGCGTGAACCCGGCGCTGATGAGACGCCGCTGGCGGACATGGTCGCGCCCGTCCATGCTGACGAGCATCGTCCCGCGCATCTCCGGCCGGTGGCTCAGGCTCGGACCGTCGAACGCGCTGAACAGCGCGGTGTCGCGGTTGGCGAGCTGGACATCGGCGTGGCGGGTCAGCACCCAGAACCCCTCGTCGTGGTGGCCAGGCAGCCCTTCGGGGAGCGGCTGCCACGCGACCGGCATCGTGCGCCGGAGGGGCGTGAACACGTCGTGCGGGAAGCCGCCCCGGTAGAGCTCGGCGTCGGTGAGGTCGACCTCCGGGGTGGGTCGGGCGGGCTGGGGCGATACCATCCGGTGAGCTTGCCAAATTCTGAAATCTGATTCAAGATTCCGGGGTGCTCGAGACCGACGTGGTGCGTCCCTCCAGCGCCCGCTCCCGACACCAGGGGTACGCGAAGTCGCGCGAGACGCGTGCGCAGATCCTGGCCGCCGCACTTGCCGAGGCCAGCGAGCGGGGGCTCCACAAGACGTCCGTTTCACGGATCGCGGCGCGAGCCAACGCCGCCGTCGGGAGCCTCCACTATCACTTCGGCTCCCGCGAGGAGCTGCTCCGGGAGATGATGAAGAAGCTGATGGCGGACCTCTACGTCCGTCTCGCCGCCGCAGGCGCCGAGCCCGGCGACGACTTCTTCGAACGCCATCGCGCCGAGCTGTTGGCCTACGTCGAGTACGTGCGGGCCAACCCGGCCCACATCCGTCTCGCCGACGAGATCAAGTTCGTCGAGCCCGACCTGTACCGCCAGGGCGTCGCCGCCTGGATCGAGTTGGTCAGCGGCAAGCTCCGCGAGGGCATCGCCGAAGGGTCGATCCGCCCGATGGACGACACCGAGCTCACCGCCCAGGCACACTTCCTGCTCGGGGCCAGACAGTTCCTCGAGGACATGGTCGGCGAAGCCGGTCGCGACGAGGAGGTCCTGGACGCGTACATCAGGCTGGTCTGCGACGGCCTCGGCAACAGGGCTGCCGGGCGTCTGAGGGAGGACGTGCGGTCGTGACGGCCCGGGAAGCCCTCGGCTTCGATCCCGAAGCGCTGCGAGAGAAGTACCGCACCGAGCGCGAGCGCCGTCTGCGGCCCGACGGGATCGGGCAGTACGTGGAGGTTGCGGGCCCGTTCGCCCGGTTCGCGCGCGACCCGTGGGCCGACCCGGACTTCACGCGGGAGCCGTTGACCGACGAGGTCGACGTCGCCATCGTCGGCGCCGGTCTCGGCGGCCTCCTCGCCGGCGCCCGCCTCCGCGAGCTCGGCGTGGAGAGCATCCGCCTCGTCGACAAGGCAGCGGACGTGGGCGGGACCTGGTACTGGAACCGCTATCCGGGGATCGCCTGCGACATCGAGTCGTACGTCTACATGCCGCTCCTCGAAGAGCTCGGTTACATCCCCTCCGAGAGGTACAGCAAGGGCGAGGAGATCTTCGCGCACTGCCGGCGGATCGCCGAGCACTACGACCTCTACCGGAACGCGTGCCTCCAGACGGAGGTGCGCGAGATCACGTGGCACCCAGACGACGCCCGCTGGGTGATCAAGACGAACCATGGCGACGCCATGCGGGCGCGCTTCGTGTGCCTGGCCAACGGCTTCCTGCAGAAGCCGAAGCTGCCCAGGATCCCGGGCATCGAGACGTTCCGCGGCCGCACGTTCCACACCAGTCGCTGGGACTACGAGTACACGGGCGGCGACCCCAGGCGGAACCTGGCGAAGCTCGCCGACAAGCGCGTCGGAATCATCGGCACCGGCGCCACCGCCGTGCAGTGCGTCCCGCACCTCGGCGCCAGCGCCCAGCACCTCTACGTGTTCCAGCGCACCCCGTCATCCGTCGACGTCCGGGCCAACCAGCCGACCGACCCGGAGTGGGCCGGGAGCCTCGAGCCCGGGTGGCAGCGCCGCCGCATCGAGAACTTCCAGGTCCTGACCGCCGGCGGCGTGGTGGACCAGGACCTGGTCAACGACGCCTGGACCAGCATCACCACGAAGCTGCTGTCGATGCGGCTCAACAACACGACTGGACTCTCGCCGGAGGAGCTGGCGCAGACGATGGAGTTGGCGGACTTCGCGAAGATGGAGGAGGTCCGTGCGCGAGTCGATGCGATCGTCCAGGATCCCGTCACCGCCGAGGCCCTCAAGCCGTGGTACCGGCAGTTCTGCAAGCGGCCGTGCTTCCACGACGAGTACCTGCAGACGTTCAATCGGCACAACGTCACGCTTGTCGACACCCACGGGCGGGGTGTCGAGCGCATCACGGAGAAGGGAGTCGTGGTGGACGGCGTCGAGTACGAGCTCGACTGCCTGATCTTCGCGACGGGGTTCGAAGTCGGCACCGACTACTCGCGCCGTGCCGGGTTCGAGCTCGTCGGGCGCGACGCGCTGACGCTCACCCAGAGGTGGGCCGACGGCGTCCGCACGTTCCACGGGCTCCACGTCCAGGGGTTCCCGAACTGCTTCGTGCTCAGCATCGCCCAGTCCGGCTTCACGGTGAACTTCCCCTACCTCCTCGACGTCCAGGCGCAGCACGTGGCGTGGGTCATGGCCTGGGCGCTCCACCACCACGTCGATGTGCTCGAAGCGTCCGAGCAGGCCGAGCAGGCCTGGGTCGACACGATCGTGGCACGAGGGGAACGCACGGCGGACTCCGCCAGGAACTGCACCCCCGGGTACTACAACAACGAGGGACAGGCCGACGCGAAGACGCGCCAGGCTGGCTTCTACTTCGGCGAACCGACCGAATACGCCAGGATCCTCGAAGCCTGGCGGGCCGACGGGACGCTGCACGGGCTCGACGTTCGCACCAAGGAGGACGCACGATGATCAACGGCACCTTCGATCCGTCCCGCTACAACTGGCGCGAGGTCACCGCTGACCCGGCGTCGCCCTACAAGATCCACCACGATTACACGATCCTGGGCCACGACCTCCGAGCCGGCACCCTCGACATGGTCGTGCGATGGCAGGGCGACGGCGGGCACTGCCCCATCCACCGCCACACGGCGACGACGACCGTGATCGTCCTCGAGGGGGAGCAGCACCTGTGGGACGTCGAGCCGGACGGCTCCCTCGGTGACCACCGCGTACGCCGGGCCGGCGACTACGCCCTTACCGGCGACGAGGCGAAGCCGCACCTCGAGCGCGGTGGCGACCAGGGCGGCCTCGTCTTCTTCGGCGCCCACTCGCGGACCGGACTGCTCTACGAGATCGTCGACGAAGACCACAACGTGATCTCCAACGTGACGATGGAGTCACTCCTCGCCGACTTCGCGGCGAACTCCTGACAGAGACCTGCGCCCAGGGCGGCGCGAGATGTTCGTGCCGAAGCAACCGGGGTCGCATGCCCTGGCCAGACCGGCTCTACGCGACCAGGCGCGGTGTGGGACCTCGGAGTCGTCTGGTGTGGTGAGTGTCCCACGCGGCGCCAGCGGAGTGCAGGAGAAGCCGGACCGGCGTCCGTCGCCGGAGCGCTGTCAACGGCTGGGGTCACCCGTCGACCGCCACCTGAACCGGATTGCTGCGGAGGAACATGGCAGCCCCCAGCCCGATCAGCCCGATGACGCCAAGAGCGATCATGGTCAGGCCGTACGAGTGCTCGGTGAGCCCGGACACGAGGATGGTGCCCCGATCGCCGTGCCGAGGCACGAGCCGAGGTTGGACACGCTGCGCGACACGCCCGAGATCTCACCCTGGTGCTCCTCGGTGAAGCTCGACTGCACGACGTTGACGGACGGGGTCAGCATCACACCGACCCCGAGGCCGATCGACAGGAGTCCGGGTGCGAAGGCCCAGACGCTGGGGGAGCCGTAGACAAGGGCGAGCAAGACACCGATGCCGGCGAGGGTCACGATGAAGCCAGCGATGATCAGCGTTCCCTGAGCGTGCTTCTTGGCCAGCCCCTCCGCGGCGAGCGACGACACCAGGATGCCGCCCGTGGCCGCCGTGAAGATCACGCCGGTCTCGATCGCGTTGCAGCCACGGACGACCTGCAGGTACGCCGAGACGACGAACGCCGTCCCGAGCAGCACCGGCCACTGGACGTTCTGCGTGACGAGACCCAGGTTGGACGTACGGTTCCGGAAGAGTCCCGTCGACAGGAAGGGCTCCTCGCCCGTGTTTCTCCTCCTGCGTTCGGTACTGGCGTGGGACCCCGCCCAGTACTCCGAGTGGCTGAGTCGCATGCTCGTCGATGAGCTGGTGGCACCCGAGACCTGATGGACTTCACGTTCAGGGCAGATTCGAGGGTCGCGATCGTCGGATTACGTGCTTCGGAGAAGCCGAGCGATGTGCTCTGCCACCATGATCGTCGGGAGGTTCGTGGTCGCGGTCGGGATCGTCGGCATGATTGAGGCATCGGCGATCGTGAGTCCGTCGATCCCATGTACCGAGCCACGCGAGTCGGTCACCGCACCCAGAGCGGGATCGGGACCCATGGCGCAGGTGCCAACGGGGTGATGGAAGGTGGAGACGGCGGCGCGGACCCATGCCGCGAGCGCACCGCGGTTGTCGGTCGAGACTGCCGGTCCGGGCGAGAGCTCCGTCCCAGCGGTAATCGCAGCCACGGTTTCGCTGAGCGCGAGTCGCCGTGCCTCGGTCACGGCGTCGAGCATGCGCTCGAGATCATGGGGGTCGGTGAGGTGGGCGAGATGAATTCGGGGTGCGTCGCTCGGCTTGCTGGAAGCCAAACGGACCCAGCCGCGCGATCGGGGGGCCATGAGTCCTGCAACGATTCCGAACACGGCGCCACTCGCACGTTGGTCCGGTCCGACGTCGAACGGGCCAGCAGTGAACAGCAGCAGGTCGGCGGGTCCGGCGAGGTCAGCTGCCGCAGAATGGAACGAAACGTGAGTTTGAAAGCGACTTGGGCTGGGAGACGGTCGAGTCGGAAGGTCGATGGAGACCAATGGGTGGTCGACGAGATTCGAACCGACCCCGGGCAGATCCACGACGGGCGCGATGTCGAGCGCCTGGAGTTCGGCGGCCGGACCGATGCCCGAGCGGGCAAGGATCATGGGGCTGGCGTACGTTCCTGCTGCGAGCACCACGCGGTCCGCTTCGATGAGGGTTCCGTCGAGGAGACGGATCCCGGTCGCGCGCGTCCCCCAGCACTCGACGTGCGCCGCAACGGTGTCAGGCCGAATGGCGAGGTTCGCACGCGATCGTGCCAGGGCGAGGTACGTCACCGCGGTACTCATGCGCATGCCGTCGCGGACGTTGCGGGGTGTCGGTCCGGCTCCGACTGCGCCCGGCCGATTGTGGTCCTCGACGTACCGATGACCCGATGCGACCGCTCCGTCGAGGAATGCCGCCTGGGCGCGGTTCATCTCGCTCCGCGGGTGACGGCGAATCGGGATCAAGCCGTCCGAACCGTGCCACTGACCGCGGAAGTCCTCGTCGTTCTCCAGGCGGCGGAAGTCCTCGACAACGTCGGCGAAGCTCCAGCCGGGATTGCCCAGCGCTGCCCAGCCGTCGTAATCCTGCGGCGCTCCACGCAGCGCGAAGCACGCGTTCGTGGCCGAGCACCCGCCCATGATCCGAGCTCGAGGCACCGGGATCCCCCGGTCGAGTTCCACGTCAGCGGTATAGCCCCAGTCGTGGTCGACCGTCGGTTCGGACGCGTCGATGATGTCGCGCGGCAGGTTGCGCACGTCGGGGTGGTCGGGGCCTGCCTCGACGAGCATCACCGTGCGACCGGCGTCCTCGCTCAGTCGGGTGGCGAGAACACAACCCGCGGAACCTCCACCAACAACGACGACGTCATATCCCATTCGACCGACCGTAACCGAGGGCTCCGGCAGTTGGGCCAAGATTGCTCACAGCCCGCCATCCCGCTGGGTATCCCAGTCGTGCCGCTCGGGGACAGTGCAGAACCGGCGCACAGAAGACCGTCGCCCGCCGATCGTCGGCAGCGCCGGAACGACGGCTCGGGGCTCCCGGCTGAGGCCCTCGACGGCGACACCGTGAAGCCCTTCGACAACATCTGGGTGACAGCGTTCAGCGACTTCACGATTGGGGGCATCTTCCACGTGGGCGACGGCGACCGCGTGGATGTGTCACAACCGGGCAACTGGCGTCCACGACGGGACGCTCCTCGTGCCCGATGGTAGTGAGGTGCCCGCCACCGGGAGCAGGATCAACCCGATACCAACTTCGCCAGCTTCGAGGTTCGCAACGGCCAGATCGCGAGTGAGCGCTTCGGGCGTCGGCAGACAGACCAGCAGACAGAACCTCGGATCTCGGAGGCGACCCGCTGCGCGCGGCGAGACCCGACGACGCCGCCGGGGATGGCACGGGCAGCGTGACCGGGTGTGGTTGGATCTGCGGACGAGCGGTGGACGGGACCCACGAGTCGGTGCGGTCAGCGCCGTGACACGATGGCGGTCTATGGCCGGGTTCGCCGCGCAGCGGGTCGTGATCTTCGGGCAGGGCTACGTCGGCCTCCCACTGGCGGTGCGCGCCGCCGAGGTCGGCCACCACGTCCTCGGCTACGACGTCGATGACCGCCGGGTCGGCCTCCTCGCCGAGGGCCGGTCGTTCGTCGAGGACGTGTCCGACGCCGAGATCGGCGCCGCGCTCGCCTCCGGCCGGTACCGGCCCACCTCGAGCCTGGCCGAGCTCGACGGGTTCGACACGGCCGTGATCTCGGTGCCCACCCCGCTCCGGGAGGGGGTGCCCGATCTGTCCCACGTCGAGGCGGCAGCCGAGGAGATCGGGCGCCTGCTCCGGCCCGGGGCGACGGTGATCCTCGAGTCCACGACCTATCCGGGCACGACCGAGGAGCTCGTCGGTCCGATCCTTCAGTCCCGGTCGGGGCTCGTGCCGGGGGCCGACTTCGCGCTGGGGTTCAGCCCGGAGCGCATCGACCCGGGGAACCCGACCTGGACGCTCACCACGACCCCCAAGGTCGTCTCGGGGGTCAACGAGGCCTCGCTCGCCGCCGTGCGCGCCTTCTACGACACCGTGGTCGAGCGGACGGTGCCGGTCGCCGGCACCCGGGAGGCCGAGCTGGCCAAGCTCGTCGAGAACACCTTCCGCCACGTCAACATCGCCCTGGTCAACGAGCTGGCCATGTTCGCCGCCGACCTCGGCATCGACGTCTGGGAGGCCATCGACGCGGCGTCGACCAAGCCCTTCGGCTTCATGCGGTTCACGCCCGGCCCGGGCGTGGGCGGCCACTGCCTGCCCATCGACCCGAGCTACCTGTCCTGGCGGGTGAAGCGCAGCCTCGGCCAGTCGTTCCGCTTCGTCGAGCTGGCCAACGACGTCAACGAGCACATGCCCGACTACGTCGTGCGCCGGCTGGTCGTCGCGCTCAACGAGCGCGGCCTGGCCATGAAGGGTCGGCGGATCCTGCTCCTCGGGCTCGCCTACAAGCGCAACACCGGCGACGCCCGGGAGTCGCCGTCCGCCGTCATCATCGAGCGTCTCCTCCTGCTCGGCGCCGTGGTGCGCGCCGCGGACCCGTACGTGGTCGAGGCGCACGTCGACCCCCGCATCGAGCGCGTGGAGGCCACGCCGGACGAGGTCGCCGCCGCCGACGCCGTGCTGCTGCTGACCGATCACGACGCGTTCGACTACGCCATGCTCGTCGAGCGCGCCGTCTACCTCCTCGACACCCGCCATCGGGTGTCCGGGCCGCAGGTCGAGTACCTGTAGCCACGCCACGCCGGCCTCCGGGCACCGCTCGTGGACCCGCCGCACCCCTCGGGGCGCCCCCGGGCCCGACGGGGCGGGCCGGTACAGTCCGGCCCGGTGACCCGCCACCCCGCCCATGCCGGCCAATCGCGAGCGCCGGGCGCCCGCCGTCGCGGCTGGATCCTGGCCGGCGTCGGCCTGGCGGTGATCCTGGTCCTCGCCGCCGTCTTCGCCCTCGTCCGGGCGGGTCGTGCCGCCGCCGCGGCCACGGAGGGCAAGCGCGCCCTGCTGCAGGCGGAGAAGGATCTGGGGGCCCACCGCGTCACCGCGACGCGGGCGGATCTCGACCACGCGGCCGCGGCCTTCGCCCGGGTCCGCCGGGAGATCCACGCCCTCGGGCCGGTGCGACCGGTCGCGGAGCACGTCCCGTTCGTCCGGGTCCAGCTGCAGGGGGCGAGCGCCTACGCGGCGGCGGGCGACCTGCTGACCAGCGGGGCCCGCAACGTCACCGACGCGGCCAGCGAGGTCCTGAACCCGCCCAACCAGCACCTCCCGCTCTCCGAGGGCGTCGACGCGCTGCGCAGGATCCGCACGGCACTCGACCACGGCATCGACGACATCGACGCGGCCAACGCCCGCATCCTGGCCCTCAACGGGGACCGCCTCATCGGCCCCCTGGACTCGGCCCGACGCCAGCTGGCCCGCGAGCTCCCGGCGGTCCAGCAGCGGGCCGAGGCGGCCGATCAGGGGCTGGCCGCGCTGATCGACTTCGCCGGCGGCAACGGTGCCCGTCGCTACCTGGTCTTCTCCCAGAACCCGGACGAGCCCCGCCCGACCGGCGGCTTCATCGGGACCTACGGGGTGATCTCAGCGCAAGGCGGCCATGTGAGCCTCGAGCGGTATGCGTCGATCGAGAGCTGGTACCTGGCCCACCCCGAGACCGACATTCCGCCGAGCCAGGCCCCGACGGCCTTCAAGATCCCCGATCCTCCCGTGTCCCAGACCTTCGCCAACGTCAACGCGGTGGCCGACTGGCCGACCGCGGCCCGCCTGGCCATGTCGATGTGGCAGCGCGGGGGGGAGGCGCCGGTCGACGGGGTGCTGTCGGTGACGCCCAGGTTCCTCGCCGTGGTCGTCGGCGTCCTCGGGCCGGTCGCCGTCCCCGGGTACGGCGAGACGGTCACCTCGTCGAACCTGGTGGAGCGGGTCGACTACTACACCCACGTCGAGGCCGGTGGGCAGGGCGCCGATCGCAAGGAGTTCGTCGTCGAGCTCGCCCGGGCCGTGATGCAGAAGCTGCTCGACGCCCCCGCCGGGAGCTGGGACCCGCTGGGCCGGGCGGTGGCCGGCGCCTTCGGGGCCCGCGAGGCCATGGCGTGGTCGACGGCGTCCGACGTCCAGACGGCCCTGCGTGACCGCCGCTGGGACGGCACCCTGCCGGCGGCGAGGGGTGACTTCTTCTACGACGGCGAGTTCGCCTACGCGGCCAAGAACGGGCGCGGCCTCCAGCGGACGTTCGACCACAAGGTCACCCTGCAGCCGGACGGATCGGGACGGGTGACGACGACCGTCACCGTGGCCAACACCGAGCCGGCCAATCAGGTCGGCTTCTTCAACGTCGACTCCCTGAGCTACGTGACCTTCTACGGGCCGACCGGGGGGACCTTCGTGGGCTCGTCCGTCTCGCCCGACACCTCGGAGCCGTCCATCTCGGGCCACCCGGCCATGGGATGGGACCTGAGCGCGCCGCCGCAGGGGACGACGACGCTGACCTTCTCCTGGTCCGCCCCCGGCCTGGCGGTGCGGCAGCCCGACGGCACCTGGCGGTACCAGCTGCTGTGGATGCGCCTCCCGGGTCACACCGGCGACACGCTGCACCTGCACGTCGAGCCACCGCCGGGGTGGCGATGGAAGGGACCTCCGCCGCCGTCCGCGGTGGCGCTCGCCGGCGACTTCTCGGGCGCGTGGACGCTCGAGCCCGCCCACCGTGGCTAGGCGCGAACTCCGAGTCCTCGGCGGGACCATGGACACCGATCAGGCCGTCGCCCACGCTCTCACCCTCGCCGTCCGGGGCCACACCCGGCGCTGATCCCGAACGCCGACCACGCGCTTGCCGTTGCCGATCGAACGACCGGCTGGGCGCACGCAGACCTGCCGTTCGGCGTGGGTCGGCGGCGCTCGCGGGTCGGGGTTCGGTGCGGGCGTTATGGCGCGTCCCCGGCCGGCACGTCGAGGATGCCCTTCTGGTGGTTCACCGTCACCGGGCGGTATCCGAATACGCTGCGCGGCGGTGCCAGCGTGGAACGCGATCGAGCAGGCGGAACCGGAGTTCGCCGGGCGGGTGCGCAGGCTGTTCGACGCCGGCCGCCACAAGACGATCGCGACGCTGCGCGCCGACGGCTCGCCACGCATCTCGGGCATCGAGTGCGAGTTCACAGACGGCGATCTCCGCTTCGGCTCGATGACCGGCGCGCACAAGGGAGCGGACCTCAAACGGGATCCCCGTTTCGCCCTGCACGGCCCCACCTTCCACCCTGAGGAGGGCAAGGAGAGCGACTGGCCAGGCGAGGCGAAGATCGCCGGGCGAGCCGTTCCCGCCGGCCCGGTGACCACGGACGAGGCGGCCGCGCAGCCTGACGGGGAGATGTTCATCGCCGACATCACCGAGGTCGTCATCACCGGACTCGACGCCGAGGCCACGAAACTCGTCGTTGAGTCATGGACGCCCGAGCGAGGACTACGAAGGGTCGAGCGGGACTAGCAAGCGGATCGCCCGCGATCGCCGGGTCACGGACGCACGCCGACGTGCCGGTCGGGCTCGATCGGAGCTGCGCGATGGCCGTCGTTCGGTGGCGCGATCATGCGCAGCCAGGTGGTTTCGATCCCGGGATGACGACACGCCCTCAGCCAGGCGGCATCGAGCGCGACCTCGACGTGCTACGGACGATCAGCCGCGAGCGCGATGGATGCCTGGCCATCGGCGCGCTCGTGGTGCAGCCCGGCGCGGTCCGCGTCGGTGACGCGCTCACGCCGATCTGAGCAATCGCACCCCGGCACGCCCTGGGGCGAAACGCCCGGGCCCGTTGCCGAGGATCTAGGGCTCGTCGATGAACTCGAGGATGGCCGGCGCGGCCTTCACCCACGGGTCGAACAGGTGGCCGGTGCCGGCGGAGGTGGCGGCGACGGCCTGTTCCCAGGCGTCCTCCGGCCAGGGAGGCTCGATCAGCCGCGAGTTCTTGATGAGGGCGTGGATCTCGAACGACGTGCGCTTGGGGTGGTCGTAGTCGTTCTCACCGCCCCGGATGATCACGGTCGGGCAGGTGATGTCGGCGAATTCCCAGTCGGCGACGCCGGGGATGGGCTCGTTGGGCTTGGGGACGTAGGCGTCGAGCCACCGGTTCATCACCCGCTCGAACTCCGCGCTCCCGATGGCCAGCAGCCGGTCCTTGTTGCGGGGGTTCTTGGCGATCATCTCCGACCAGCTGCCTGCACCGCCGGCGATCTGCATGACGCCCTCGATGCCCTGGGCCCGGACGGTGCGCAGCTCGTTCATCACGTACACGCCGGCAAGGGACATGGTGCTGTAGGTCCCGCCGACGATCGACCACACGGCCATCTTCCGCACCAGCTCAGGCCACATCATCGTGAAGATGATCGTGTCGCGGGCGCCCCCTGAGCCGCCGGTGGCGATGACATGGTCGATGCCGAGCTGCTTGACCATCTTGCCCAGGGTCTCGGCGCGCATGTGCGACTCGGATTTGCCGAAGACCTGGATGTCGGACCTGCCGCAGTTGGGGCGGTCCCACAAGAGCACCTGCTTCCCGCCCTCGGCGATAGCGTGGGCGAGCTCGTGCACGCCACCCGCGTCCTTGCTGAACCGCCCACCCGGCGTGATGACGACAACCTCACCGTCCTCAGGGCCGATGAGTTCGTAGACGACGATCCCGCCGTTGACCTCGATCTCGTGTTCTGCGACCGGATGTCTCCCCCTCTGGTCCTCCGCAGCCTAGATACGTCGACGTCGGCGTCGAAAGGCCGGGGGAACACAACCGCGGTGGTCGGGGCGACCTTCCGAGCAGGGGTGGGATGCGGGTCGCGGCTGGCGGAGTACCGTGAACCCCCCCAAAGGACCTGCCCGGCTAAAGGCGGTAGAGCTTGGCCGCGTTCTCGCCCAGAATCTTGCGCCGGCTGTCATCGCGCAGGGTCAGCATCTTCTCTTCGATCGTGTCGAGTGGCGACGGGTAGAGGCACGTCGGGTGGGGGAAGTCGGTCTCGAACAGGACGTTGTCCTCGCCGACCTTGTCAATGAGGCCCTGCAGGTCCCTGCCGTTGGTCTCGAACCAGAACGTGGCGAACCAGTGGTCCTTGAAGTACTCCGACGGCTTGCGCTGCAGGTCCTTCGCCTGCTCGGGCGCGTTCTCATACAGCTCGTAGTCCATCGTCTCGAGCATGAACGGGATCCAGCCGACTCCGCTTTCGACGGAGACCATTTGGAGCTTCGGGAACCGGTCGAAGATGCCGGCGTAGATCGTGTTGATCAGGACCCGGGCGTTGTTGATGAACAGCATCGAGCCGCCGATCGCCGGCTTCACGTACTCGTGCTGGGACGGCCAGAAGTAGTTGCCGTAGAAATTCATGGCCGTGAGGCTGGCGCCGATGTGGAAGTGGACGGGCATGTGCAGGTCGGCGCAGACCTCCCACAGCGGGTCCCACGCCCGGTTGGCCAAGTCGGGCGAGCCGAGGTCCTGTGGGTCGGACGTCATGTTGACGCCGCGTAGCCCGAGCTCGGCGCAGCGGGCTGCCTCGCGCACGCAATCGTCGACATCCCACGCCGGGAGGACGGGCATGGGCAGGAACCGGTTGCCGGAGTCGTGCTGCAACTCGGCGGCGGCGTCGTTGTAGATCTCTACGCAGAGGCGGCGGAGGGCGGCGTCCTCGACGGTGCTCGCCAGGCCCTGGCCGCCGAGGCCGATGGAGTTGGGGAACATGACCTGCGCGTGGATGCCGCACGCGTCCATCATCTCCAAGCGCACCTCGGGGTTGTAGGCGGCCTCGTGGATCCGGTCGACGCCCCAGACGATCATCGACTCGGCGAAGGGGAACTTCTCTCCCTGCCGGTCGATCACCCCGCCGCCGCCCGCGAACCCCAGAGGGGTGCCGTCGACGACCCAGGTCGGCTGCCCGTCGATCTCCTCGACATGGGGCATCCGGTCCTTGTACTTGGCGGGCGCCCGCTTGGTCCAGAGATCGTGGGCCTCCGTCAGGTGCGTGTCGGCGTCGACGACCTTGACGTCCTCTGCCACCTTGCTCATGGCGTGACCCCCTTCGAACGAGCGCCATCTGCCCATGTCCGTACGATCAGTATCGCACCTGCCGGCCGTCATGCTCGCAGGACAAGGATCGGCCCACCAGCCGATGCCATGGTCGCGGATCCGGGCGGAGATCTCGTCGAAGCCGCGCTCGTCGACGAGGAAGGCGTTGGTCGGCCGCCGTCGGGGCAGACGGTGGGCATAGGGCTCAGAGCCTCCCGAGCTGGAAGCGGGCGCCCTGGTCGTCGGTGCATTCGACCGTCACCCCGTAGGGCTGCTGCGCCGGCTCGGTCGAGGTGCCTCCAGCGGCGCGCACCCGCTCGACGGCAGCGGCGATGTCGTCCACGCGGTACATGGGCACCACCGTCGGTCGGGCGTGGCCGCCCCGGATCCCGGTCATCGGCACGACATCGTCGACGCCCCAGCCGTCAGCGACCCGGCCGGGCGTGAACCGCCACCCGGCGACCGTCGCGAAGAAGGTCCGGAACCGGCCAGAGTCGATCGTCTCGACGCTCACGTAGGCCAGGTCGCCGTGGACGGCACCGTTGGCGGACGGGCGAGGTCCTCCGTCCGTGTCGAGCTGGTAGAGGGCGAACGGCATGCCCTGGTCGTCGACGCAGCCCGAGACCAACCCGTAGGGCTCCACATGGGGCTCTTCGGCGGTGCCGCCCTCGTGACGGACGCGGCCCACGGCGGCGTTCAGGTCGTCGACACCGACGCAGACAAACAGGGTGCTGCGCTCATGCGTCCACAGCCCGTGATGCAACGAGAGGCCCTCGACTTGGCGGCCGGCAGGGTCGAAGCGCCATCCCAGGACGAACCCGTAGAAGGCACGCGCTCGTTCGACGTCGGGCACCCAGAGCGAGACGTAGACGAGATCTCCGTGGCGGGGGACGGCGCCCGACGGTGCCGGCTCCGGGGCGGGGCTCTGGATGAGCCAGCGATGGCCGAACGGGTCACGGATGGTGGCGGAGCGGCCGTAGGGCTGATCCGCCGGTTCGCGCAGCGTCGTGGCGCCGGCGGCGACGGCGCTGTCCACGGTGGCGTCGACGTCGATGACACTGAGGTGCAGGCTGACCGGCGACCCCGATGCGCTCGGCGCGACGTGGCCGATCTCGGGGTACTCGTCGGCGAGCATGATGACGGCGCCGCCGATCTCGATCTCGGCGTGGCCGACGCGGCCGTCGGGCATCTCGATCGGCTCACCACGAAGGCGGGCGCCGAACGCGTCGGCGTAGAAGTCGATGGCCCGCCGGGCGCCGGTGACGGCCAGGTACGGGATCACGGCGGCAGTGACCGGGGTGTCGGGGGTGCTCGTCACAGGGGCTCCTCTTGGGTCGAGGGCACGCCGAAGTCGTGTGCGCAGGGTGGAAGCGAAGGAAGGGTCGGGCGCGACCGGCGGCGCCGGTTGGTGGAGCGCGGTGAACGGGTCAGTCATCGCAGCCCACTTCGGTGTGGAGCGTGCGGAACGCCGCGCGCGCCCGGACGAGCAGCGCCTCCGTGGCGTGGACCGTTCGGCCCAGGAGCTCCGCGACGGTGGGAACGGGCAGGTCGTCGAGGTAGCGCAGCGTCAACGCGGCGCGATGGTGCGGGCCGAGGCTTTCGAGGGTGGCGCGGGCGCGGAGGGCGTCGAGCTGCACGTCCCAGGGGTCTTCGGCCGGCGCCATGTCATCGGCGACGGCGCGGATGCTGCGCTCTTCGCGGGCCTGTCGGCGCCAATGGTCGACGAGCTTGTGGCGGGCAACGCCAACGATCCACGGCACCGACACCGGAGGCGGCGGTGCTCGGCGCACGGCCACAGCGGCGGCCAGGAACGTCTCCGCGGTGAGGTCCTCGGCGAGCGCGACCCGGCCGCAGCGCGACAGGAGGTAGCCGTAGACGATCGGCAGGGCCCGGTCGTACACGGCGAGAAGGTCCTCGCTCGCTGCCACAGCCGGCTCCCCGCTCACGACCCCATAGTCGTCCGGGCGGTCGGAACTCCGACGGCCGCGCGCCGGTCTTCTGTCGGCGGTCCGATCCTGTGCAACTCCGACGGGCCCCAGGCCTCTCCTTGGCCGCGCGCCGCAGTGCCCATGCCCGCGCTCACCCCGTCCGCCCCAGAGCACGCACCGCAGGACCACGCCGAGGAAGCAACCGATCGCTCGGGTGGTCTTGACGGACCACACCAGCCGAGCCGGGCGACCGAGGATGTAGGTCCGGCCTCCGCGTCCGGAGCATTCGGGCGCGAGTTGGCGTCACGTTGAGCGCGAACACCCCAGCCTCGTCGCAGCCGTATCAAGTCGATGATGACGGCGTATCCATGCAGGCCCGGCCCCTCGACGGTGACCGCAGCTACTTCATGCATGCGAAGGTTGTCCTCCCAACTCGTCCCCCTACGACTCGCCAGAAGCTGGTCGTCGTTCCAGACGAACCCCTACGAGGTCGACCAGGGGTCTTCGAGGACCCCGAGTTGCATGAACATGCCGAGCTTGTCGGCACCGATCCACTCCTGGACGACCCTGTCGCCGTCGAAGCGCATGATGGTCACCACCCACTCGTTCACC
>Ga0209048_10002449_pt1 | contig 18402 bp, 14 predicted proteins | sample FrelakmetCRP12CR_FD_187146 | JGI IMG/M metagenome (GOLD analysis project Ga0209048, IMG submission 187146) | Freshwater lake sediment microbial communities from the University of Notre Dame, USA, for methane emissions studies - CRP12 CR (SPAdes)... | ecosystem: Environmental > Aquatic >... | reverse complement strand
CGGCGACTGGTCGAAGCCGGTGCAGGCCATCGACGCCTGTAAACCCGGCGATGTCCTGGTCATCGACAGCGGGGGCGTGGGTCCCGCCATTTGGGGAGAACTAGCCACCAATTCCGCCATCCAGAGGGGCCTGGCCGGGGTGGTCATCGACGGCGCCCTGCGCGACAGCGACGATATCGTTGAGCTCAAATTTCCGGCCTTCAGTAAGCTCGTAATGCCGAACGCCGGTGAACCCAAAGGCTTCGGGGAAATCGGCGTGCCGATTATCGTCGGCAATCAGCGGGTCGAGCCGGGCGACTGGGTGCTCGGAGACGGAGACGGGGTGGTGGTCTTACCCCGCGCCATCGCGGTGGAGTATGCCAACAGAAGTATGGATGTGCTGGAACGAGAAAACCGCATCCGCGAGGAAATCAGGGAGGGAAGCACGCTGAGCAAAGTGACCGAGCTCCTGCGCTGGGAAAAGAAGTAGCCGAAGCGCTCTGGGCCTATTATCCCCAACCTTTGCTCGGGAAGTGTTCCTTCAGTTCTTTTCCCGTCCAAGCTCGGTCCTGTCCCCTACGATGCGGGCTTGTTCACATCCTCAGTGAAGAACAAGCAACTACTATCCGGCAGGCTATTTCTTGTAGTAGCAGATGTACGCCACGTCGGCCGGAGCATCGATATCGAAGGATGCCTGAGGCGGAATAATGAAAGTGTCATTCTTGTTGACTTGCTGCCAGGAATTGCCTGGAAGTTTCACCTTCATGGAGCCGGCGATGATGGATATCTGCTCTTCGGAATCGGTGGAAAAGGTGTACTTGCCCGGCTCGATGACCCCAACGGTGGCGTAGCCTTCCGGAGTATTGACGCTAAGGCTTTGCACCTTGCCTTCAAAATACGAATTATGCTTCATGCTGGATCATTCTCCTTTCATTGGTGATGCGGGCTTTCAACAGCCCCATTGCTCTATGCCTGTTCACCGAGCGTGTCAACCGAAGCCTGACGGCACCGAAGCCTAAGGAGATCCGCCATCTCCATATGGTACTTTCACGGCGTTTGTGCGATAAGCTTTTTTTGTCTCAATAAGGAATAACTCTATGAATGGTATAAGGGCCGTAGGTTTTGATCTCTTCAACACCTTGATTACGGTGGAATCGCACGCTCTCGACCGCGCTGTAAACCGGCTATCCAAGAGTCTTCGGGAGGAGGGCATTACGGTCGAGCCTGAAATTTTCCGATCAGTACACCGACAGGCAGCCATCCAGCACATCGGCAAAACCCGCCATGACGGCAGGGAAACGCACAAACAGAAACAAAAAATAGCTATGCCAGCCTGTGAGGAGCCCGTGTTGGATCTGCGAAATGTCAGGGAAGGGATGCTCCTTTGCTCAGTTCTTCTTTTTCCCCATCCCTTCAGCAGGCAGCTGGCTGGCATCGGAGCAAATGGTCAGGGTATTTCCCGCAACCAGCTTCTGGCCTTGCCCTAACTTATTATGAGCACTGAGTTCCTCAACCGAAACGCGAAACCTTCCCGCAATGGACCAGAGGGTGTCTCCCGGGCGAACAGGGTAGGAAACGCAAGACTTCTGAGGACGGGTGGCTTTTGCCGGGGCTGCAATCGGGTTCTGCTGCTTCTCGATGGTATCCTTTTTCGCCACTGCCAGGATAACAGGACCCTTTGCCGGGATTTTCAACGTTTGTCCAGTTTTGAGTGTTTGCGGCGACGGTTTCAGACCGTTTAAGAATGCTAAGGCTTCGACCGAACATTGATACTTCCTGGCAAGGCTGAACCACGTATCACCGGGCTTGACGGTGCAACTGTCGGTAGCGGTCGCGGGGGTAACCCTGGATTCGCCCATATTCTTGAAGGCAAGAGCTTTAGCCGCAGGCTTTTCCTCCGGTGCAGGCAAAGGACAACTGGCGACAGCCGCCTGGACCGATTCCCCGGTGCCGATGGGGACGCACAAAGCATAGGGTGAATCCCCCGGTGGGGTGACGGCCTGGCAAAGCTCCGGATTGCAGTTGCGCAAGGAAGACTCTGGAACCCCGGTCCGTTTTTCGAGCCATGAGAGTTTTACTCCCCCCGGAACGGAAACGGTCTCATGTTTTGGTGTGTAGTACTGCGGAGTAAAGTGGAACCCGTATTGTTTGGCGTCTCTGACGATCCTGATGGTGGCATAGAACTTGGGAACGTATTCGCGAGTCTCAGCGGGCAGGTAGCCGGATTGCGCCAGTTCCCAAAAGGTTTTTAGTCCGCTCTGATCAATGGCCGCCTGCACGGCCTTTTCTCCGCAGTTGTAACCCGCCAGAGCGAGCGGCCATGAGCCGAACGTATCGTAGAGGAAGGAGAGATATTCGCCGGCCGCCCGGGCGGCTTTGAAAGGATGGCGTCGTTCGTCGATCCACTGGTTTTGCTCCAACCTGTAGCGCTTGCCCGTCGTGGAGATGAACTGAAACATGCCGACGGCATTGGCATGGGAGCGGGCTGTTGGGGTAAAGCCGCTTTCCACCAGAGCGACATATACCAGATCTTCCGGCAACCCTTGCTGCCGGAGAATTTCCTGACATGGGACCACATAGTCCCGAGCCCGGTCGAGGTGAATCTGGAAGCTCTTGTGTTTTTCACCACTGAAACGCCTGGTCCAATAATCAATGGCAGGCTGGTCGGGAACAGCGAGCTCCAACTTGGACGGTTCGGTTTTGGGAGGAGTGACTTCAACCTGCTGCGGCGTCTGGTAGGTCGAAAGGGACGCCGGCTGTCCTGTGTGCGTGGAAAGGGTGCCGCATCCGGCCAGGAGTATGAGTGCCGCGACGGTTAGAGTTCCGCAAAAAAGCGTTCTGGGCATTTCCGTTCGTGTCATATCTTCTCCATTTCCAGCCTGCCAAAAGATGGCCCTGAGGCATCATTTCCATAGGCAATGGGCTGAGCGTCGATCTCCAGTCAGAAAATAGTCCTGAGTCTTGGGTGCTGAGTATTGGGCAGCAGCATGCAATCCCAGTTGATGTTCGGGCTGAGTGGGTCGAGAGTGAAAAGCCAATGAGGGGAGCAGGTGTGGAAGAAATGAATACAGGCGATCAGGAATAATAGCAGGATGGCAAGGTAAAAGCTGCCGATCCGGCGTAGCGGGCCTTTGCCACTGCCATCTTGTCGGTCATTGGGCAAAGACGCAAAGCACGGCATATCAGTCTTTCGCCACTGCTTTACCATGCGATGATAGCCATCATTTATCGTTTATTTGAGCAGATCGTCTAGTCTTTGCATTCATTGCTGCTCCGACAGCAGCCCCCAGACTGCTAAAGCACTAGTCGATGGGACCCACCCTTGTCAAGGTAATTTCGCATTTAAGGCGAGTTTTTTGCCTGAAAAACCTGGTAACATTCCGTAATAACGGCAGGACTTCGCTCCAATTGCCTCACGCATTACTCCCCATAATGCTGGCGGATCCACTCGCGATAGGCTCCTGTCTGTACTGATTCCGCCCACTCAGGATGCTCTATATACCACCGGATCGTTTTCCTGATTCCCGACTCGAACGTTTCCACAGGCTGCCAGCCCAGCTCGCCCTCGATTTTGGATGAATCGATAGCATAGCGTCGATCGTGCCCGGCACGATCCTTGACGAAGGCGACAAGAGAAGAATGGGGAGCATGGGGCGAAGCTGGAAAGAGTTCGTCCAAAATGCCGCAGATGGCCTCTACTACCTCGATATTAGTTTTTTCGCAGCTTCCACCTATGTTATAAACCTCCCCGACGCGGCCCCGTTCGACCGCAAGGCGCAAGGCTTCGCAGTGGTCCTCAACGTAGAGCCAGTCACGCACGTTCCGACCGTCTCCGTAAATGGGTAGAGGCTTGCCGCTGATCCCATTCAAAATCATGAGAGGAATCAGCTTTTCCGGGAACTGCCTGGGGCCATAGTTATTGGAGCAGTTTGTAGTAAGCGCCGGCAGGCCGTAGGTGTGGAAGTAGGCTCTTACCAGATGATCGCTGGCTGCCTTGGACGCCGAATAGGGACTGTTAGGGGCGTAGGGAGTCGCTTCATGGAAGGAAGGATCATCCGGCTGCAAGGAACCGTATACCTCATCCGTTGAGACGTGCAGAAAGCGAAAGGCGAGCTTCTCTGCCCCGGTGAGCCCTTCCCAGTAGTAGCGGAGCTCTTCCAGCAGCCGAAAGGTGCCCACTACGTTGGTTTGAATGAAATCCTCAGGCCCGACTATGGACCGGTCGACGTGCGATTCAGCGGCAAAATTCAGTACGGCAGAGGGATGATATTCGTGCAGAAGTTGGCGAACCAGCCCGCCATCCCCAATGTCCCCTCGGATAAAAATATGGTGGGGATCGTCGCTAAGGTTGGCCAAATTGAGCGGATGGCCCGCATAGGTCAGGCGATCCAGATTGATCACCCGGACTTGCCCGAGCTTTCTCTGTGCCAGCACAAAATTGCTGCCGATAAATCCTGCTCCACCGGTTACTAGCCAGGTTTTCATGCTTGTTCAGTCCCTTTAAAGAATCTTCAGTCAACGTTAACCTGATCGTATAAGAATTTGCGCTCCTTCAGGCAAAGACGCCAAAGCGGCCCAGCGAGTCATTACGCCCAAATCGACTCATTTCAGTGAGGCTTTCTTCTGCAAGGACCTCCATGAGATACTGCCCGTATTCGTTCTTCAACATATCCCGGGCCAGTGAGCGGAGCTGTTCACGATCGATGTAGCCCATGCGGAACGCAATCTCCTCAACGCATGCCACCCTAAAGCCCTGCCGTTCCTGTATGGTCTGTATGTAGCAGCTTGCCTGCAAGAGGGATTCGTGTGTGCCCATGTCAAGCCAGGCAAAGCCTCGGCCCAGCAGTTCGACCTGCAGTTCACCCCGATGCAGGTATTCCAGATTCAAGTCCGTGATTTCCAGTTCACCTCGACTGGAAGGTTGAAGATTCTCCGCGATGCTAATTACCTGATTGTCGTAAAAGTAGAGACCGGGAACCGCGTAGTTGGATTTGGGCTCCTCGGGTTTTTCTTCGATGGAGACAACCTTGCACTGGGAGTCGAATTCCACCACACCGTATCGGTGAGGATCGCGAGTCAGATAGCCGAAGATCAGGCCTCCCTTTTCAATTTGGGTGCATTTTTTGAGAATCCGACCAAGACCGGGCCCGTAGAAGATATTATCTCCAAGGATCAGTGCTACCTTCCCATTGCCGATGAAAGACTTCCCAATGATAAAGGCTTGAGCCAAACCCTCGGGGCAGGGCTGTTCCGCATAGGAAAAGGAGAGCCCGAACTGCGAGCCGTCCCCGAGTAGCGCATTGAACCTGGGCAGATCCTCCGGGGTTGAAATAATGAGGATCTTACGGATACCGGCGAGCATCAAAACTGAAAGGGGATAATAAATCATGGGTTTATCGTAAACCGGCAGGAGCTGTTTGCTCACCGCACGGGTTAGGGGATAGAGGCGAGTTCCGGAACCTCCGGCCAGAATTATGCCTTTCATTTCCTCTGAGTTGTGAGGCATCAGGGTATCCTCCATGGCGTTCATTTTAAATCCATCCTGTCTTGAAGGTTGTCAATCACAATCTTGCAGCCCAGGGAGAACCTCGGTCCAAGTCATCGTTTATTTCCGTGAAATCGCTGTGATATTAAAGGAGCATTCGCGTGTAGTCAATCGTATGCTGTCACAAGAGCAAGCCTGACTGCTCTGCTCTTATGACAGGCGAAGTTTCTCGACCTTTCCATGACGGTCGTGAAAGGCAAAGAAGGCTGAAGGTTTTCAGGATGGTAAAGGCGACGAGTGCAGAAAAGAAACCGTTTTTTGGTTCCACGACCATAATTGTGGGGCTTGAGGGCAAGCTTGCGGTAGCTTCTTCATCACCTTTATGATATGAGACCGTTGGAGCAGAACGCGCGGGAAGGCTGCGGGTGCTGTCTTGCCGGCGGAATGATCTCTCCCGGGATTCAGCGCGAATGCCGGCCCGAAAGTGAATAACTCCGGATATGGGGTTAGTGTGCAGGTGAAGTTGCTGCCAGAGTGGCAGTGACTAACACCGATAGTTGATCCTAAGGAGGATAGAATGAAAAGATCGTTACTGGTACTCTTGTTAATCCTGGCCCTGGCATCGCCACTGTATGCGGCAGATCCGCCCGCGAAGGAGAATAAACCTCAGAAACAACAGGCGGCAAATCCTCTTGGGAAGGTGAAGGAACTGCCTATCGTGAAGACCTTTTTGGGCGATCAAGTCAAATTGGTTGATGTTAAAGATCTGGGGAACTTCTATGAGGTGGTCGCGGCACCTCCGGGAAATGACAAACAGGTCTTTTACGTGACCAAGGACGGCGCCTACATCTTTCCAGGCCCGCTATTCGATAAGGAGAAGAGAAATCTCACCACGGAACGTATGGAGCAGGTCAACAGGGTAGACGTATCCAAGTTGCCCTTGCAGGATGCCATCGTAATCAAAAAGGGAAGTGGAGCAAAAAAACTCATCGAGTTTACCGATGTCGACTGCCCTTATTGCAGGAAGGCCAGCGAATGGCTTAAGACACAAAACGACTACACCCTCTATGTGTTTCTTTTCCCCCTCGATATGCACCCCAAAGCTCATGAAAAGAGCGTCAGGATCTTGTGTGATAAGGACCCTGCAACAGCTTTTGATCTCGCCCAATCAGACGGAGAGTTGACCGCCGACAAGTGCGAGACTGGCGAGAAGTTAGTTCAGAAGCACAAGGCCATTGCTGCAGAAATCGGTGTCTCGGGCACCCCGCTATTTATAAGCGGGGAAGGCACCAAGTGGTCGGGATTTGCTCAAAAGCCCATGGAAAGCTATCTGAAGAAATAAATACTGAATCGAGGACTCAACTATTATTAGTTAATGTCGAACTGGAAAAGGACTGTTTCATGCCCGGCTGTGGGGGGCTTTAGGTTCGCCTAAAATTGCCGTGGTTTCTACGCATCTCGGGAGGGGAGAACCCCCTCCCCTGCAGTCGCATCTAAATTCGAGAGTTTCCGGATGGACACTAGCTAAAGCACTTCCAGGAAGTAACACTTGAGATAACGTGTTTCCGGCATGGCTAAGAGCACGGGATGGTCCATTGCTTGACTGCGAGCCTCAAGCAAACGCAACTGCCGCCCGCTTGCCTGGGCGGCCTTCAGAAGCATCTCCTGAAACATCGCTTCACTCAAATGGTAAGAACAGGAACAGCTAACCAGAATGCCTCCGGGCTCCAGGGACAGCAAGGCGCGACGATTGAGGTCGGTGTACCCTTTTATAGCTTGAGAGACAACCCTTTTGATCTTGGCGAAGGCAGGAGGGTCCAGGATGATAATATCAAATGCTCCTTTCTTGAGGTTCTTGAGAAAATAGAAAACCTCCTCCTCTTGAAATCGGCAGATCTTTTCCAGGTTGTTGCGGGCAGCACTGTTGCCGGCCTGGATGATACCGTCAGCGGACTGATCGACCCCGAAAACCTCCTGCGCCCCCGCTGATGCTGCCGACAGGCTCCATGCACCGTTATAGCAAAAAAGATCGAGCACTCTCTTCCCTCTTGCCCAGCGGCGCAGGACCTTGCGATTGTCACGTTGGTCCAGATAAAATCCGGTCTTTTGTCCACCCAATGGATCGATCATGAATTCGAGTCCGTCGATTGTTACCCAGTGAGGATGAGAAATCTCCCCGTGCGCAATACCCTTTTCAAGGGGCAATCCCTCGAGTGTTCTGGCTGGAGTGTCGTGGCGAAAAACTAGAGCTCTTGGGTGGAAAAGTTCGAGCAATGCTTCCTTTACCAGGTCCTCCATAAAGGCCATTCCTAAGGTGGAGATCTGGTAGACCAGAATTTCGTTGTAGCGATCCACAATTAAACCCGGTAGACCGTCCGCTTCTCCATAAACCACCCTGGTGCATTGGGAATCTGGGTAGTACATTGATTGGCGGCGCATTGCCGCTTTCTTCAAGAGACCACGAATGAAGTCTCCGGATGGCTTTTCGTGCGGGGGACAAACCAGCCGAACGGCAATCAAGGAATGGGGATTGATATATCCGGATCCAAGAGAAACGCCTTTACTTGAATGAACTGTCACCCAGCTTCCCGGTTCGAATCCGGAGAGATTATTGGAAATCTCATTGCCGAAGACCCACCGGTGCCCTTGCAGTAGACGCTTTTCTCTGCCGGGGAGAAGATCAATGCGCTTGAGATCAGTTTTCATTATTTTTCTCAAACAAAAAAAGCGCCTAATAACAGGCGCTGAAAACAGTGGTGGAGAGTGTAGTCTTCAGCCGTTTTCTGAGCGAATGGTCTCCAGGAGGATCTGATAGTCCTCGTAGATTTCAGCCGAACTTTCAATGATTTCATAGAGATCATCCAGTTCCATATTGATGACGGAATCCTTGTCAGGAGATTCTTCTTTGAGTTCAATCCAGATCCAATCCAGGAGCATCTCTTCGGGGTCGTCGTAACCTTCCTCATGCTTATCCAAGCTTCGGTCAGCGACTTTTTGAGCAACCTTTTTCAGCGCTGTTTTCACAAAAGCCTTCATCTCCATGTCGTATGACCTCCGCTTATCCTGAAGGGGCCCATCCGGCTTCATTCAAAGCAAGCCTTGAAGTTATGGTTTCCCCAAGTTGAGCGATTTGTAACCTCGACGCATGGTGCGAGTGGGGGTAACGCCCGCCCCTACAGCAGAAGCTGTGAACCTAAAATGTCAGGGCGTGGTTTATCCACGCCCGCATGAAACAATGACCTATACCAGTTTGGCAAAAACAATCGCCCAATCCGGGGATTCGTTTGTTCGGGTTGAATGCTGATTTCCCCTCGGCTACATAGCCTATTTCCGTAAGCGATTCAATCGACTTTTTCCGAATGCTTGGAGTTCCATGTGCATTCGACCGCCTCCGAACTTGCCCGCACCCTCTATCCCCTTCGATGTTCTCCATTCCCTCAGCCTTTCTTCCCCTGTATACTTCTTTTGCCTGTTTTGGATCATTGTTGAAATTTGCCATGTGCCTCAGTGCTTGGGGGATGAAAATGCGAGGGAGAAGAACATCGGACGCATCTGAAAAGCAGTATCTTGTTGATGCCATAACCGTCCATGATTCCTGGCGGCTTTTCAAGATTCTTGCCGAGTTGGTGGACGGTTTTGAAACGCTGACAGAGATCTACCCTGCTGTGACCATTTTCGGGTCGGCACGGGTTAGGCCGGGAGACGAGATCTACGAAAGAACGGCGACTATTGCCAGGAAGCTGGCCGAAAATGGTTTCAATGTCATTACCGGAGGTGGCCCCGGCATCATGGAAGCCGGCAACAAAGGAGCTCGGGAAGGAGGGGCGAGGTCAGTTGGCTTAAACATCATGCTCCCATTGGAACAGGAACCTAACCCTTATTCCAATGTCAAACTCGACTTTCAGTATTTCTTTGTGCGCAAGGTAATGTTCGTCAAATACGGCCAGGCTTATATTGGAATGCCCGGGGGGATGGGTACACTGGATGAGATCTTCGAAGCCCTGACGCTCATCCAAACCAAACGCATCAAACCCTTTCCCGTCATTCTGGTCGGCAAGGATTACTGGAGTGGGCTCATAGATTGGATGCGGAATACACTGTTAGAGTGTCACTACATTTCGAAAGAAGACACAAACCTTTTCTCTGTTATGGACGATCCGGATGAAGTGGTTTACACGATCAAGCGCTATGTGATCGTGTGAGACGCCAAGAAAGGGAGATGGGGAGACGCGGAGATACGGAGATACGGAGATACGGAGAGGGGTGTATCGGCGAATTCACCACTTTTCCGGTTGGGTGCTCCCGCCGCAGGCGGGATTGACAACGCTGCATTGAGTATTCTCGTAGCTCGCTACCCCATCACCCCATCACCGAGTCCCCGTGTCACGGCGTCTCTCCGGCGATATATTCGACATGCCCTTCGTGGGGCAGAACGCTTGAGGAACCCTCTATGATTATGTTTGTTTTGTAGCGTTCCTCCAATTGTATTAGATCGCTTCGCTTGCGATTGAGGAGGTAATTGGCCACATCCACATTGAGAGTGGCTCTTACCATGGCTGCTCTTTTGTGAGAAAGTGCGAGCCAGATCTTGCGCAGGTTAATCAGAGCCAAAGCCTCAACAGAACGGACCAGACCGGCGCCATGGCACACCGGGCACTCCCCGAAAGATCCTCGCATGATATTCAGCCCCAGATGCTGACGGGAAAGTTCCAGCAACCCAAATCGGGAAATTCGGCCCACTGTGATCTTGGCCTTGTCCTTCTTGGTTTCTTCTCGGAAACGGCGTTCCACTTCTCGGGCGTGACGACTGTCGCGCATATCGATAAAATCGACTACGATCAGTCCTCCAAGGTCTCTCAGGCGCAGTTGGCGGGGTATTTCGACCGCCGCTTCCATATTGACCTTGTATACCATTTCTTCGAGTACCCCATTGCCGTTGGTTCGACCTGAATTGACATCGATTGCCACCAGGGCTTCGGTGCTGTCGATAAACAAGGAACCGCCTGATTTAAGGGGCACTCTTTTCAGGAAGATCTGTTCGATCTGATCTTCGAGATTGAATTTGTTGGTGATGGGACCCTCGTCTTTGTAAAGTTTTACCACCCGCTGGTGGATCGGGCTGATAATGTGCAAGAATTCCTTGACTCGTTTGTAGACCTCGCGGTCATCCACCAAGATGGTCTTGATTTTGGGGTTGAAATAATCGCGCAGGATTCTGAGGGCTAAGTCCTGATCCTTGTGGATAAGATTCGGCGCCGGAGCATCTTCAACCTGCTTCTTGATTTCTTCCCAGATCTTCATGAGGTGGTTGAAGTCTTGTACGATCTCGCGCTTGGTGCGGTGTTCCGCAGCCGTCCGCAGAATGACCCCGAATTCCTCCGGCATCCTCAGATCATTGACTACCGTTCGCAGCCGTTCCCGTTGGGTTTCATCTTCGATTTTTCGGGAAACCCCCCGCTGTGACTGTCCGGGCATCAGCACAACATCCCGGCCGGCCATTGAAATATAGGTTGTTAACAGGGCCCCTTTACTTCCGATCTCCTCTTTGACCACCTGCACGAGAACTTCCTGCCCAGGATGAATGACATCTTGAATCCTCACCGGTTCTTCAATCTCGTTTAGAAAGTATTCCGGATGGATGTCTGATAGTGGCAGGAAACCATTGCGATCCGCGCCATAATTCACGAAAGCTGCTTGCAGGCTTGGCTGTACGTGGGTCACAATAGCCTTGTAGAGGTTGCCGGAAATCTTCGTTCGAGCCGCTGTCTCGATGAAAAAACCTTCCAGGGATTGCCCTTCGACAATAGCGATCCGGAACTCCTCCGGATGAACCGCATTGATAATCATGGTTTGATTTGTCATCTTTTAACCTTACTGTTGTTTCCCGCGAGCCTGGACGCAAGATGCTGTTTAGCCTGATAAAGAAAAGTTCTCAGAGCCACTTCTCGATTAGGCTGGATGGTGCCATCATAGGAAGCATCAAGGTAGGGAATTCTCATTTGATGGAGCAGGGGTTTCAGAATTGCCGAACAGATCGTGCTCGGCATACAGGTAAAAGGAAACACGTTTACTATGCCGTCAAAGCCGTGATGGGCATATTCTAATGCTCCGCCGATACTGAGCACAGCTTCCGTGCCGATGGCAAAGGTAAAGAGGCGATTGGCATCCAACCTGCGTTCAATCTGCCTGATGCTGTGATCCGGCTGGATATCGAGATGCTTGCGCACAGTGCTATAAATCTGGTGCTGGCGCCAGGTCTGGTAAAGCTTCTCCAGTTCTATTCCCGCCCATTGCCGGCTGACTTGTCGCAGCGTCTTGTGGTTTCTCTCCTGCCAGGCGATCTTCCAGCGTCGCCGCAGTTTTCGAGCTCGTTCGAAAGAAACGAAATTGACCCATTCGCCCAGGGATGCATCCACTACTTCCCCGCCAAATTCCTCCAGTTTCCGCACAATATTCTGATTGGAATCAGGATGGGTTCGCAGATAGATTTCCCCGATAATACCTATGCGGGGGCGCGGAGGCTGACTCGTATCGATAAAGGTGCGAGCAGTTGCAGTAATATCCTCAAGCAGTCGATACAGTTTCACGAACTCGAGGCTGGCCCCAATTTCTTCAATGCGCGAAGCCATGGTCTGCACAGCCTTTCCCATGAAAGCGTCGGTCATTCCAGGGCTGCTCTCATAAGGCCGCACCCGCCACACCGTGCGGTCCAGAACATCGGCGATGATGACGGCGACATAGGCCAGCTTGCGGAATATCGGCGCTCGGTCGGGAGGTATGAAGCCATTCGTGGCATAAGCGTTCTCGGTGGAGAGGTATACAATGGGAACGTCTTTGAACTCCTCGAAACGGTCCAAAATGAGTCGCTGGAGTTTGTTATACATTCCAAAGCGGCAAGGGCCGTCAGCATCCGGCATGAAATAGACGTAACGCTCAGGAGAAAATGCTGTCCCCAAGCGCTCTCTTTCCTGTTGCAGGTGGTGCAGAATATCCCCAAGAGTAACCTGGCAGGGGTAACATTCCTTGCCAGATGTGAACTCTTTCCCCAGGGACAATCCCTTATAGGTGTCCATGATCACGGCATCGACACCGACCGCGCGAAAGGCCGCAGCAAGTAGTCGAACCCCGAAGGGAGCCATATCCGGCATGAGAAGAGTTCTTCCGGTAACGTCAAACTGCCTTACATTGGTCTGAAAACGGTGAAAGGCCTGGAGATTGCTCGATTGCGACATATTTTTATGCTGTCTTATCCATATGATAGCCCTTTACTGGCACAAAGCCTCGTATGCTGTTTCTCCTTCATCGAGATGCTTCAGTGATTTGTCTTGTAAATTCTTTACCACATTTTGATACGCTTCAATACGAGTCAATAGTCCCGCCACGGCACTGTGCTCGTCCAGTTCCAGAATGAGCGACGGTTTGTCCCGCAGGATATGCCGATAGAAATGCTCGATGAAGGAATCGGCTCCGCAACTGAAGTTCGTCAGATGGACCCCATACCAGTTTGGCGTGCGGGCGATGCGCTTTGCCGTGCGGAGTATTCTCGCTCCCTGGCCCCAGTACATCATCGGAAAATCACTCAAATCCTCGGCATCAACCTCCAGATAATCCATCGGCACCGCTTTGATGCCCAGTTTTGCCAGATGTCTCCCCAGCTGGAGGTTCGATCTTTCGTCGTATAGATTGTAAGAGCGTCCGGTGATAACCCACAAGGGTTCGCCGGGAGTCATTTGCTGCAGGACATCCTGGCCTCGCTCAAGGATCTTCTGGCGAAATTCGTCTTGCCTGTCCCAAGCCTTCTGCACTGCCCTTTGAAGGTCCTCCCCGCCGGGACGGAGAGCCCTTGGCAGACTCTTGCGGAAGGATTCCGGAAGATGCCCGGGACCGTCTTTCAAATAGAGAGTGGGTCGAATGAGACGCTGGTCAGGAATATTCAAAGCCGCTCGCACCATATACTGGGAGCTTTCCACAAGGGGGCAGAAAAACCCTGTTTCCTGAGCCTGGGGCGTGGGCATATCGATAACATTGGGCAGGAATAGGTATTCCGCCCGATCCAGGAGATAGTGTACGTGACCGTGAAAAACTTTTACCGGAAAGCATGTTTCCGCAGTCATGCTTTCGACGCCGGTCAGGACCAGCTTATTGTTGGTGCGAGGGCTCAACAGCACGGTGAAGCCCATTTCTGCAAACAGATGGGACCAGAAAATTCCCCACTCCAGGCTGTGCAGGGCCAGAGGAATCCCCACCGTCGGCTTGGAGCACGAGTCATTGCCAGCGACTTCAAAGAGCGAGATGCCCTTTTCTTCCAGGGCCTCCTTGAAATACTGCTGGCGTTCCAGAAAATAGTCCGTCTGTTTCAGACCATCATACCGACCCGCCTCGTAGCGCCCGCAATCCCCACCCCAGATGCTCTTGTGGCCTCCAAAATCATAGACCTTCAACTTGCATTCGTTGTGGCACTTCTTGTCCGCCCGACAGACGGTTTCCGAAAAACCCACTTCGGATCTCGCCAATCTTTCCAGATTGCGGGTCTTACAGGGAATCTCACCCTTGTGGTAGCGCTCCCGCACCGCCAGGGCCGAGCCGAACGCTCCCATGACCTCTCGATGCTTTGGTACGAGGATCGGCTTTCGCAGGACTTTTTCAAAGGCTGCAACGATTCCCTGATTCAACGAAGGGCCGCCCAGGAACATGATCCTCTGTCCAACAAAGCGTTTCTCCACGACCCGGTTGAGATAGTTGTAGACGATGGCGTAGCAGAGACCCGCAATTAGATCGGGGCGCCTGGCGCCTTTTTGGGCGTAACTCACCAGGTCGGACTCCATAAATACCGTGCAACGTTCCGCCAGATGGATCGGAGTTTGTGCTGCCAGAGCCACCTCTTGAAATTCACCCACGATATTGATCTTCATCTTATTGGCCAGTTCGTGGAGGAAGCTTCCCGTACCTGCGGCACATACCTTGTTCATGTCGAAGTCCAGAGGGTGAGTATTCTCGATCCTGATGTACTTCGAATCCTGACCGCCGATTTCAAAGATGGTGTCGATTTCCGGGTCCACAGCCACGGCCCCTTGGGCGTGTGCGGTGATCTCATCGATGATCAGGTCGGCATCAAGAAAATCGCCGACTACGTTGCGTCCTGACCCTGTGGTCGCGATAGCCATCAGCCGGACGCGGCTGCCGACACTTTTATCGAGTGTTTGAAGCAACCGCTGGGTGACTTCGATGGGTTTTCCCTGAGTCGGCAGGTAACATTTGTGGAGAATCTGCCCTTTGTCGTCAATGAGAGCATATTTGGTCGACGTGGACCCGATGTCCACGCCCAGGAAAACCTGGGTGGCAGTTTTCCTTCTGGTCTCCCATGGCGACAGGGTGTTGTCCGCGTCGAAATGGGTGAGCTCCAGTTCCAGGCGTTCGGCCACTGGAAAATCATGATTTGAGCGGGAGTTATTCCTCTCCAGCCGCGAAATATCCACCTGATTGCGCCAGCCTTGTCTTTGTGCCTGCAGCGCTACGCCGAGAGCGCCCAGAGAAGTGTGATGGGCGGGCACCTGAATATTGGGAAAGTAGTGTCGAAAGGCCTGAATCTGCAATGAGTTTGACGCCATTCCCCCGACGAAAACAATCGGTTCGGCAAGGTCCCGGTTGGCGATGATTGTGCTCATATAGTTGGCGGCATTCCCGTAATGCAGGCCGGCGATGATATTGGGCAGGGATTCACCCTTGTTCTGCAAATGGATCATGTCCGATTTGGTGAACACCGTACAGCGGCATGCCACCGGAGCGGGATACGTCGATTTCAGCCCCAGGGCAATAAAGTCTTCAAGGGTTTGCTGAAGCTTTTTTTGATCCATGAAGAACTCGGAGCCATAAATGGACAAAGCCAGCCTCTCGGCCTGCTGATCGATGAAAGAACCCGTTCCCGAGGCACACGGGCCGTTCATGTTGAAGGCTTCCAAATGCCACTCGCCGCCTGTATATGCCAGCTGAAACAGCGAAGCATCCTGCCCGCCAATACTGATAATGGAACGAACGCCCGGCGCCATGTGGGTCACGCCCAGGATTTGTGATATTGTTTCCACTTCATGCGGGGCTGACAGAATGTCCGCCAGGAGTTGCCCATTCACTCCCGTAAAGGTGATGGAGCGGATTCCGTCAGGGCCCTTCTGAAAAGAAGCCGTCAGGTCGGTGAGCAGCCTGTGAGTCTCTTCAAAGAAGAGTCCGAAGTGGCGCAGGTAGGGCGTTTCGAGTACAACCTGCTGCCGGTCGTCGATAACCACGCAGTTTATGCTCACCGAACCAACATCAATTCCAACATCGTATACCATGGGTTTATTCCTCTAGCCCTTGATCCTTTCTCAAAGGAATGCTGATGTCTCTGCTGGTTCAAAGTGCGGGTAATATAGTAGTTTTGTGACGATTGTTCAATGCCTCAGTTGCAGCAAGGCCTCTTCACATGCCACAATGTTGTTAGAGGTCGTCTGGTGACTACCCATCTGTCATCTACCACAAGAATGATCCATTTGAAATCATTAGACTATTTGGGCATCGATTTTCATAGCCTGGGGTGAAGGTACATTTCATGGTCATTTACCGTGAAAATGACAGAGGGGAATTGTACAATATGACAATATGACAAGATTAGATGATTATTGATCATTGGAACTTTTGACCAGCCTAATAGAGGGGGAGAAGACCATGCGTCAGGTTGAGCTGGATGAAGCAAAGAAGAATTGGCGGAATGTCCTTGAAAGTGCGCTTCAGGGCGAGGATGTGCTGATTACTCAGTAACAGCGTCCAGTGCTGAGGCTTGTTCGCATCCCAGAGAAGGAGGAACCGTATCGTCCATCCGGGAGTGCAAGAGGCCTTATACGAATGAGAGAAGATTCCGATTAGCCCCTGGCGGATTTTCAGGAATTAATGTTTCAGAAAGGAGAGACTGGCGATGACATTTCAACGGATCACCGTGAAGTCTGAAGTCTGCGGTGGGAAGCCTACCATTCGTGGTCTGCGATTCCCCGTTTCCCGACTGCTTGGGCTGCTGGCATCGGGTGAGACCCAGGAATCCATCCTGAGGGCTTACCCCTTTCTTGATCCGGAGGATATTCAGGAGGCACTTTCTTACGCTGCTTTTCTGGCTGATGAGCAGGTGGTTGAGTTTGCCTCATGAAGGTGCTTCTGGATATGCCGGTTTCCTCCATGCTCTTAAAGGAAACATAACGACAAACAATGATGTGATGAAGGACCAAGTGTTTGTGGCCTACTCCCCTAGGCTTTCTAACACCCGCTTGACAAGTTCCGGATTGTACCGGATGCCACTCAGCTGAGATCCCTCGCTCCAAAGCGAGTTGAATGACCGCCGCCTCTCCTTTATCAAGGGCCGACAACACCACAGGCGCGATCTGTTCACGCAACGGGCAGATCTCTAGCCATGGTGGTTCCACTCTCGGATGACCGGAGGCTTCACCTTCAGCAAGCTCGACTCGAACTTCTACCGGGCAAATGAAAGTGAAAGGAAGCCGTCCAGGCACATCCAGAGCTTCCATGCGCGCAAGGGTAATCAAAGGACCCGTATTGATGACGATGGTCTCACTCATTGCGTAAGAACTCGATCTCAGATTCCGCATCTTCCGGGCGAAGATTGCTGATGGAAACGCCCACTCGAGGAAGAGAAAGGAGGAAGTCCACTCGCCCCTTACCGCACAGCTTGGCAGCCTGCCCCGAGGAAAGTCTTCCCAGCTCATAGAGCTTAGCAGCCAGGAGGAATCTAGCTTCCTCGACAAACTCATCCCGCGTCACGCCCATGCTGAAGAGCACATCATCTCCGTAATCGATAGTAAGTGTATGTCCCATGGATGCGTCCTTATGAACCTGTGAGTTTTGCCAGGGTCTTTTGCATAACATCATCAAAGCGTCGCCCAAAGTCACTATAACAGAAAAACGATACAAATCGGTCAGATATTTCCCTTAGAAGATCGCCCTTGACAGGAAGGTGATCAAAACAACAAAGTGAGCAGGTGAGTGGAACTGGAAATTCGAAGTTTGAGACTTGAAACCTGATCGGGGTTCGGGACAGGCACCGGCGTCCAGTTCTTCTGGATTCCGGCTAAAAGCATGCCGGAATGACGACCAGGCTAGGAGGCTTTATTGTATGCTGCTTTACTGAGAGACTGTCCTTGTATGATCAGAATTGAAAACCTGACTAAGAACTATCGAACCATCCAGGCCCTGAGGGGTGTGAATCTTCAGGTCAACGAGGGAGAACTTTTTGCATACCTTGGGCCGAACGGGTCGGGCAAGACCACGACGATCAAGATTTTGACCGGTCTTGCGAACCCCACTTCGGGCGATGCGTATGTCCACGGCTACCACGTGGTGAAAGAGACATTGGAAGCCAAGAAACAATGCGGTCTGGTCCCGCAGACGCTTAACCTCGATCATGAGCTTTCCGTCTTTGAGAACCTGGACATACACGGCAGACTGTTTCATATGCCGGCCAGAGAGAGGGCCGCGAAAATCGATGAACTTCTCGACTATGTGGGGATAAAAGAACGGAAGCACAGCCCCATCAAGCAGCTCTCCGGGGGAATGAAAAGAAGGGTGATGGTGGCGCGGGCCTTGATGCATTCTCCGAAAATCCTTTTCATGGATGAACCGACCGTTGGCCTGGATCCGACTATCAGAAGACGCATATGGTCTTTGATCAAGAGCATTCAACAGAGCGGCTCCACGATCTTTCTCACCACACACTACATCGAGGAAGCGGAGTTTCTGGCAGAGCGCGTGGCATTTCTGGATGAAGGCAGAATCATTGCGGTCGATACGCCTCAGAACCTCATGGCTCGCCTGGGAGCATGGGCCCTGGATGAGATCGTGAATGGGGATATGGCAACCACGTTTTTCCGATCCAGAGAGGACGCGAACCGCCACCTTGGAAG
>Ga0209048_10002448_pt1 | contig 18403 bp, 18 predicted proteins | sample FrelakmetCRP12CR_FD_187146 | JGI IMG/M metagenome (GOLD analysis project Ga0209048, IMG submission 187146) | Freshwater lake sediment microbial communities from the University of Notre Dame, USA, for methane emissions studies - CRP12 CR (SPAdes)... | ecosystem: Environmental > Aquatic >... | reverse complement strand
ATAAAATGTCTGACATGCGGCGTTCGGAGAAGCTCACGCGGAATCGCTTATGAATGCCCTCGCCAACCTCTTCTTCGATCGTCATTTCATAGAGACCAGGCGCGAGCGCCTCGATCGTTTTCATAGTCGAGGTGACCTCGGCGTGCTCCTTCTTCGCCACGGATGAAGAAACGAAAATACCGAGATGCCCTACCTTCTCATGGATCATATAGATGATGCGCTGACCGCAGATCTTTATCTCATGTTCGTCCGCATAAGTATCTGCAATCCAGTTCAGCGCCTGTTGCGGGGGCGTTATGTTGTCGCCCCAGCTCGCAAACACGATGATCGGCGGGCGCATTTTCGGCCGGATCACGAGTTACACCTTATAACGCATCGCGCTTACCATTGACATCATGTTCGTCGTGGTTCTCTCGACGGTTTTTCTCAACTTCCAGCCACTGACCGCGGTTATGATCGTGATCATGTCGCTGCTCGACGACGTGCCGATCATCACGATCGCCTACGATAGAACGCCTGTCAGCGCAGAGCCTATTCGCTGGCGCGTTCCCTATCTGCTCGGCATGGCGAGCGTGCTCGGTCTTTTTTGCGTCATCGAGCCTTTTGGCCTGTTGCTGATAGGAACGCATATAACATCGCCCCCGCAGATGTGGAATTATTTCGATCCGTTAACAACGCGTGATCTGCAAACGATGGTGTTTCTGCAGTTGGTTGTCGGAGGTCACCTGCTACTGCTCGTCACCCGCACCGAGAAATGGTTTTTCATGCCGCTTTTCCCGGTTGCGCCACTGCTTCTTGCGATCACGGCAACGCAAATCGTCGCAGTGCTCATGTGCGCTTTTGGATGGTTGGTTCCCGCGATTTCCTGGAGCACCATCGGCTGGGTATGGGTTTATAATCTTTGTTGGATGGTTGCTCATGGAGGCATAAGGCAAGCAGCGGAACGTTTTGCGCGCTACAAAACCGACCGGCATATGAAATCCCGAAGGCTTCTCGAGCTTCCTCTTTCGAGGTATTAATCGTGACGCTTTCGATAGCACAGCGAGGATTCCATGGATTACGACAAATACATCGTTCCGCCTCGCACCCAGGTCCGCCTAAAAGAAATAGCCCCGGCGGACACCGGGAAACATGCGTCGCATGACGAGGCGCTCGCAGTGATCCAGAAAAACGTCGAGCGCATGGATAAGGCGCAGTATCTGCTCTACGCGGATGGCAAGAAGTCGTTGTTGATCGTGTTGCAGGGCCTCGATGCAGCCGGGAAGGACGGGACAATCCGCCATCTGTTCGCCGGCATGAATCCTCAGGGGACATCCGTATCGAGCTTCAAACAGCCGACCGCGGAGGAGCTATCACACGATTTTCTTTGGCGCATTCACGCACGCGCGCCGGCAAAAGGCGAAGTCGTCATCTTCAACCGTTCGCATTATGAAGACGTGTTGGTCGTGCGCGTGCATAACCTCGTGCCTCCGGACGTATGGTCTCGCCGCTACGATCTGATTAATAACTTCGAGAAACTGCTTCACGAAAACGGCGCTATAATATTGAAATTCTTTCTTCACATCAGTCCGGAGGAACAGCTCGAACGCTTCAAACAGCGGCTCGACGATCCGAATCGGCAGTGGAAGATCAGCGAAAGCGACTATTCGGAACGCGCCCTCTGGCCTAAATATGTCGAGGCTTATGAAGAAGCGCTTTCCCGCACCAGCACCGAACACGCGCCCTGGCGAATAGTTCCTGCAGACCACAAATGGTATCGCAATCTCGTCATTTCGGACATCGTAGCACATACGATGGAGAATATGGGCCTGAATCTTCCGCCCTCGCGCGTCGACATTGCAGACATCCGGCGCAAATATCACGCGGCTTCAGCAAAAGCTCGCAGCGGAAGTTAGCCGGTTCTTTCAAGGAGTAAAGTGGGACAGCTATTTTATTTCCTCTCTCTCCTCCACGGCCGACTGCGCCCTAACAAACAGCTCTTTTTCATGACGCTTGAAATAGCACCAGAATAGCGCGCCGCCGACGATAGCAAGCGTCAATGCTGTCCACCCGAGAGGTCCAGCGACATCGTGGATAGCTGCGCCGAACAAATAGCCGCCGAAGCCGAAGAGGCAGGCCCAAACGATACCGCCGGCGGCGTTAAACAGGAAAAATCGTCCCGGCTCCAGTTTGTTCGCACCCGCCAGCAAGGCGGTGAGCACCCGAAGCAATGCGACGAAGCGTCCAAAGAACACTACCGTGCCGCCCCAACGGATGAAAAGATATTGACCCAGTTTCAACTTTCGATCGTCCAGACCGACCGCCGAGCCGTATTTTTCCAGCGCGCGGACGCCCAAAGTACGCCCGATCCAAAAACCAACATTATCGCCGAATATCGCCCCAAGCGCCGCCGCGGCGACGATGAGGTCAATGCGCATATTGTGCGTGTCGCCAGCGTAGATCGCGGCGGAAACGAGAATGGCCTCGCCCGGTAGAAGAACGCCCATGCTTTCCATGGCGACAAAAAGAAATACCGCCCAGTAGCCGTAGGCCATAAGGAAGGAAAGGACTTCCGGCTTGTCCAGAAATTGCGCCATTGCGTCCGTTGAAGTTTGGTCCGCGCGATTCGGTTAGTTTACCGAAAAAGCGGGCCTTCTGCGATCCTGCGTCCGAGGCGGCGTCAGCCTCGCCCAATCGTGACGCTTCGCGAGATCCAATTGAGAATGCGCGGGCGATGCAATATCATTGCGCGGCGCGGGCTATTTTGTCTACGATGGTGACCAAGAATGGATTTTTTAACGTCGGAAGCTGGAAGCGTCAGCAGGGAGGCGACACTTTACGTCAGCACCTTCTCGACCCTATTGGCGATTATCAACCCGCTGGAAGTTCTGCCGATCTTCCTCAGTCTATTGAACGGCCGAAGCCTTGCCGAGCACCGGGTCGTCGCCGCGCGGTCCTGTCTTTATGCCTTGGCTCTCCTCCTTTTCTTCCTCGTTTTCGGCGCCTTCATTTTGAGATTTTTCGGCGTGCCGCTCAGTATGGTGCGCATTGCGGGGGGCATCGTCCTTATGAAGCTCGGCTTTGAACTTTTTGCGCCGAGTCCAGGCGGAGGAGCGTCATTGACAAGCCCCGGAGCAAATGCGGACATCGCCTTTATGCCGCTCGCCATGCCGCTCATGTGCGGCCCAGGCGCCATCGCCACGGTGCTCGGCATGACGGCGACGGTGAAGAGGTCCGGGTCCGAGGTCGCGTCTTATATTGCGATTCTTGCGGCGGTCTTCTCGGCCATGTTCGTAACCTTCCTCTGCCTTTTCTTTGCGGGGAAGCTGATATCGAAACTTGGCGTGGCGGGCATCGACGCCGCGACTAAGATCGTCGGCTTTTTTGTGTTGGCGATGGGCGTAGGTCTGATTTCGGATGGCGTCATAGAGGCGCTTCAGATGCACGGCATGGCGACATTGCATTAGCCGGAGCAAGATAACGAGGCGTCGTGCTCCGGCGCGCCCCAAAGGAGGGTAGACCGATGTGCGAACGATGCGCTTTCCAAACCCTGAACTGCTCACGAGGAACCACCCGACGAAGCGTCCTGGCGCTCGGCGCCGGGCTTGCAGGCTTATTCGCATCTCGACTGACGGCGTTAGCGAAGGAGAGTAAGAACCCGCCTCCGAAACCCGAAAACGTCCTCACGCCTGAACAAGCTTTGGCCCGGTTGATGAAGGGGAACGAACGTTATGTTCATGGCGTCACGAAGCGACATGATTTTATCGCGGAGCGCGAATCTCTTACGACTGGCCAAAACCCCTATGCGGGAATTTTAAGTTGCGCGGATTCGCGAATAGCGCCTGAATATGCATTCGATAGCGCGCGGGGCGATTTGTTTGTGGTCAGAGTCGCGGGCAACTTCCTCAACGCCAATAATTTGGCAAGTTTCGAATATGCAGTTGACGTTCTCAAGACGCCCTTGCTGATGGTTCTTGGGCATGAATCCTGCGGAGCGATTCAAGCAGCCATTACGTCTCTCAGAGACAAAACCTCTTTGCCGGGACACTTGCCGTCGCTCGTTTCCGCTTTAGCCCCGGCCGTGACTGCTGCGACGCCGCTCCCAGGAGACATGCTGGAAAACGCAACGCGGGAGAATGTTCGACAGAATGTCGCCGCCCTCAAAGGCGCCTCGCCGATTTTGGATGCGGCGGTCGCCGCTAAACGCGTGCATGTGGTCGGCGGAATTTATCGACTGAAGACCGGACAGATCGAAATCGTCGCTTGACCCGCGATGTCCGCCGTTTGGGAAACGACGCTATGGAAGAAGATCATGAAGACTTTGTCGAGTGACGCTTTCTCGAAGCCTGCGTTAGACGCAAGCCGTTCGCTCGAGCAAAATTCCGGCGAGCGCCTTGGCGCTTCCCGCGCTCGCCCTGATCCTTGCGGCGATTTCTAGCGAGGGAAACGGTATTTTCGGTTGTGATGATTGTTTGCACTGGAGTGGTCGGCTTATGCCTGCTGGCCGGCGCCTTGCGGTATCATGAGCAGGAAGTTCAGCCAAAAGGCACAAGCGCATTTCTTGCAGTGCTGATCGCCCTTACGGTTCTGACGCTAGTACTACCCAACTATACGGCCACCGCCCCGCAGGGCTCTTTCTCCTCGAGTCAACTGGCTTTCGTCAGCGTGATTTCGATTCTGCTTTACGGCTCGTTGCTATTTATTCAGACCGTTCGCCATCGAGCGGACTTTATCGAAGTCGGTCCATCGACTTCCGTATCGATTCACAAGTCGACGCTAACGCAAGCCGTTGTCGCTTTTGTCTGGCTTCTGATTAGTCTCCTTGGCGTCGTCTTACTGTCCAAACAAGTGGCAGCCGATGTCGAAGACGCGCTTGTGGAAGTCGATCAGACGCAAGCCGACGCCATCGTCGGCTTCGTTATCGCATCGTTGATTTTGCTGCCGGAATCGGTGCAAGCGATCCGGGCGGCAACTCAAAATGCGCTACTAACGAGCCTGAATGGCGCACTGGGAGCAGCTATCGCGACGATCGGCCTGACCGTCCCGGCAGTTTCGGCGGTAAGTCTTTCGACCGGCAAAGAAGTCGTTTTTGGCCTGAGCAATCGTGATGCGGTCTTCCTTTTGCTCACGCTTGTGCTGAGCCTCGTGAGCTTCAGAACCGGACGCACGAACGTTATGACCGGGCTCATTCATCTGGTCGTATTCGCAACTTTCGTCTTTCTTCTCATTGTTCCATGATACGCTACGCTTAGATCCCGTGTTAATTTGATTGGGGTTGAGACACCCGTACCAGTTGCAGGAACTCTTCGCGCGTGCGCGCATCGTCACGCATCACGCCCAGTAGACGGCTCGTCGTTAAAGTCGCCCCGAGCGTGTTTACGCCGCGCAACGTCATGCAGCTATGTTCCGCCTCTATCACAACCCCAACTCCTTGCGGCTCAAGAATGTCTTGTATGGCGCATGCAATTTCCGCCGTGAGTTTCTCCTGAATCTGCAGCCGACGCGCGAAGCCCTGCACCACTCTCGCAAGCTTCGATATGCCCACAACCCTGTGTGTGGGCAGATAACCGACATGGGCGCGACCTATCACTGGCAGCATATGGTGCTCGCAAAAGCTCACGACCCGGATGTTCTTCAAAACCACAAGCTCGTCGTAACCGGCAATCTCTTCGAAGGTTCGCTGTAAATAATCCCTCGGATCAGCGTCATATCCCGAAAATAATTCGCGGTAAGAGCGCGCCACGCGTTGGGGGGTATCGATCAGCCCCTCTCGGTTGGGATCGTCGCCTGCCCATTCGATAAGCACTCTGACGGCCGCTTCTGCGTCCGCCTCCGTTGGTTTCGCCATAAACCATCTCCGAAATCCACGACCGATCAGGCGAGCGGCGGATTGCAGCTGACTTTTGCCCGGTCTGCACTAGTCTCAATTATGTTTAAATCGGAAGGAGGGTCAAATGAGCGAGCATGTTTACAAGATTGTCGAACTCGTAGGGTCGTCCAAAGTGGGCGTTGAAGATGCGATTCAAGGCGCAATTCATCGGGCCAATCAGACCCTGAGAAATCTTCGCTGGTTTGAAGTCGTCCAAATCCGGGGCGGCGTCGAGAATGGCGCCACGAGCTACCAAGTCGTGCTAAAGGCCGGCTTCACCCTGGATGTCGGCGGGGAATAAAGGTCGGAAGGACCTTATGCAGAGACGTCCGTTTTGATTTCGGGGGAAACTATGAACACAGCCAACCTGCAGCTTGAAGGCGTATACGCCGTACTTGCGGCTCTGATCGGCGTGATTAGAGACAAGGGATTTCTGGACGCCGAGGAAATCGATCGCCTTCTGGAGAATGTGGAGCTCGGTCTGGCGTCGGATTCGGCCCGATCGGCCGATATACGCGGAGCCAATGTCGACGCCATATGTTTTCCAGCGCGCCTTTTGAGACAAGCGTTGCGCGCGTCTGAGGAAGGACGGCAGTTTTCCTTCGTTCAACTCGCTTCTCGTGTTGGTCAAACAAAGCCCGATCGCATTTTATAAAGCTTCCGGGAAGAACACTGTGACCGCAAATGTAGGCCCCGCGTCCGGTGTTTAACCCGCCGCAGATGGCAGCTGTCTTCAAGGAAGAGCCCCGAGAATTTGCCCACTCTTCGCCGCGAACAGTGCTTTTTCTGGAAGTTAGTTTGTGTCTATCACGAGGCGCGGCGTTTGCGCGTCGCTGCGGCCTTTTTCGCCGAAGCCGACCGCGCCGCTGCTGGACACGCGGCGGCCGCTCTGCCGCCGGTCTGGCCGCCTTTACGGGACGACATATGGTTCTCAGGATTGCCTCTGCACGGCCCGCTCAATTTTCCACCGCCGTTCTCCTTATTCACGGTCGCCCATGCGCGCCGCTCCGTCTCTTTTGCCGGAACGCCTCGCTCTTCATATCCTTCCTCGATATGTTCCACCTTGCGTTTTTGCTTGTCTGTATATTTTCCCTTGTCGCCGCGGGGCATAAGAGCCTCCCGATAATGCTATGGTCACTAAAAGCGCGCGACATTTGCAAAGGTTCGATTTGGCCGAACTCCGTCTTCTCGCTGCGATTTGCGCGGCTGCGAACTAAAGCGGCTCCTTCTTAAATGCTCTGGTTCGGTTTGAGTCTCAGCCCCTTCGGAATGAGATATCTCTCTGACGCTTGGAACAGCCATTGAACCGAGAGAGCGAGCAATGCCGCAGGGATGGCTCCCTCTAGAATCAAACCGAAGTCGTCAAGTCGAACGCCTGTGAAAATGGGCTGTCCGTAACCGCCCGCGCCGATCAAGGCGCCCAATGTCGCGGTCCCGACGTTAATAACGGCGGCGATCTTCAGTCCATCCAATATGGACGGCGAGGCCAATGGGAGCTCAATGAGCCGGAGTCGCTGGGCGGGCGTCAAGCCTAACGCTATGCTCGAGTTTCGGATCGACGGAGGAATGTTCGTGAGACCCGATGCCGTGTTTCTGACAATCGGCAACAGGCTGTAGAGGAACAACGCTGCAATCGCGGGAGGCGCTCCGATGCCAAGAAACGGCACCATGAAAACGAGGAGCGCGAGCGAAGGAATGGTCTGCAGAACGCTGACGATTGCCAGAATGATTTGGCCAGCGGCCGCACGCTTTGCGGCAATTACGCCAAGGGGAACAGCGACCACGATCGCCGCAGCAAGAGATACCGACGTCAGGCGCAAATGTTCGATCGTACGCTGAAAAATGCGGCTGACAACGCCATGCTTTGGCTGATCGCTTTTTACGCCGAATTTAGACGCGAGAAATTCTCCGGCGACTTCCTTCTCTGTGCGCCGACGGATTTTAACCTCACCGTTCATGCCGATCATCGCCTGATCGTCGATCCGCCCCTGCAGGCGAAGGATTGAGCTCAGAGCCTCAGGCTCACTTTTGGCGATATCCGCCCGGTACAGGAACAGCGCCTCATTGTCAGAAAAATAACGGAGATCGTCTCGAAGAATCTGGATGTTGTAATAAGCGACTTCGGCGTCTGTCGTATAGAGATCAATGACATCGATAGACCCATCGGCGAGCCCTTTATAGGCCAGGTCATGGTCGATTCCTCGCACGTTCGACGGCTCGAACTTATATGCGGCTTGCAATCCAGGCCATCCGTCTTTCCGATTTAGAAATTCATCGCTAAACCCGAAGCGGAGCGCGGTTTGCCCCATGAGATCCGAAATCGTTTTAACGCCAAGACCTTCGGATTTTTCTCGCAACATTCCCAGGGCGTATCGATTGCTGAAGCCCAGCGATCGACTCATCTGCAGACCTCTTTTCGAGAGTTCGCTCTCGATCGCCGTATCGCCTTCGACGACGCCGTTCTGGAAAATCTCATGCGCGAGCGTGCCCGAATACTCCGGATAAAGATCGATTTCGCCGCTATTGAGCGCATTCCACAGCAAGCGCGTTCCTCCTAGCTCCTGCCGTCTAAGGACAGTGGCGCCTGCGGATTCTCCAAGCTGCGCGGCAAGCTCTTCGAGAATCACCGATTCCGTGAACTTCTTCGATCCCATACGCACGAAGTGGTTCGAGCGATCACCTTTGATCTGGCCGACTGTAAAAATAAGCGCCACGACCACGGCGAACACGAAAATAGCGAACCAGCCTCTCAAGATAACCGGTCCTCAGCTCGGCGATATCCGTCGCTCAGAGCTCCTGCGCGACGCAATTGCGCATCCAGAAACTTTTTGACGAACTCGTCCTTCGGGCTTCGGACAAGCTCGTCGAAGGCGTCTTTCTGAACAATAAGGCCATGATTGATCAGAACGATTTCGTCTCCCAAATATGCAGCTTCGGCCAGGTCATGAGTGACCAGTACGACGGTTTTCGAAACGCTCACGAATATAGTCTTGAGATCATCCTGCAAATCTGTCCGGATCATCGGGTCGAGCGCGCCCATTGGCTCATCCATCAGAAGTATATCTGGGTCGAGCATCAAGGCGCGCATGAGTGAAACACGCTGGCGCTGGCCGCCCGATAGCTCTATCGGATAGCGATCGAGGGCTTCGCGAGGAAAACGAGTGAGCGTGCAGAGCTCTTCTATCCGTTGTTCTCGCCGACCATGCGGCCAGCTGCATTCTTTCGCCATCAGCTCGATGTTCTTGCGCGCCGTCATATGAGGGAAAAGCCCGCCGTCTTGCGTAACGTATCCCATTCCACGACGTAACTGTACAGCAGACTGCGGCGTGAGCTGGCGCCCGTCGACATATACAGCGCCTTCGCTTGGCGTTTCTATCCCGACGATGAGAGACAGAAGCGTGGATTTTCCGGACCCGGAAGGCCCAATCAACGCCGTGCGCTTTCCTTTGAGGATACTCAGCGTTACGTCATCTACGGCAATTGAGCCGTCATACCGTTTCGTAACGCCCTCCAGACGTATGACCGGTTGGCTGTCCGACTTCAGCGTCATCGGGCCCGACCCCGCTCTGTTTCCCGCATGCGTCGGCTCCTCATAACGCCGGCGTCGTCAATATTTCAAATCAATCGGAAACGGGTCGTCGCTGGCCACGGATCATTTGAATAATGCCTGAGAAATCCGTCGCTCCCCCTCCCGACGCGACATAAAGCGCATAGAGCTGCGCCGCCGCCGCGCTAAGCGGCGATGCGACGCCCGTCTCTGATGCAGCCTGTTGCGCAAGCTTGAGATCCTTTAGCATGAGCGCCGCCATGAAGCCCGGCTTATAATTTTTATTCGCCGGGGAGGAGGGGATCGGTCCAGGGACGGGACAGTAGCTGGTGAGAGACCAGGATTGCCCTGAGGATATGGAAGCGACGTCGAACAGTGCGCGATGGGATAGTCCAAGATTCTCTCCCAGCACGAAAGCTTCCGCGGTGGCGATCATGGCCGCCCCAAGCATCATATTGTTGCATATTTTCGCGGCTTGTCCGAGACCAGCCCTACCACAATGAATGATCGTCTTCCCCATTTTCTCCAGAATCGGCTTTGCCGCGGCGAAAGCGGCGGATTCCCCTCCGCACATGAAAGTGAGCGAGCCGGCCATCGCGCCCGCAACGCCGCCGGACACGGGCGCATCGATTGAGCTTGCGCTCGCAGAATGCGCAATCTCATGCGCTCGGCGGGCGCTCTCGATATCGATCGTCGAGCAGTCGATGAACAGAATATTTGCGGGAGCGCAAGCGGCGAGCTCTTCCCATACGGAAAGCACATGGCTTCCTGCGGGAAGCATGGTGATTGCGACCTGTGCGCCGCTAAGCGCCGCTTTCGCTGACTTGACGATCTTTACGCCGGATTTCGCAGCCTTGTCGCAGAGATCCGGAGCGAGATCGAAGCCCTGAACTTGATGTCCCGATGTCGTGAGATTGGCCGCCATAGGCCCGCCCATATTGCCGAGCCCGATGAAAGCGACGCAAGTCATTGTTCAAGACTTTCCAGGAGCAAGGGAACGGAAGTCTTCATTATGCCATCGTCGGAATGACAAAGTTCGCTCCTTCCTTCCCGCCGCCTGGCCAACGTGAGGTGATCGTCTTCGTTTTCGTGTAAAATCTGATAGCGTCTGGCCCGTGCTGGTTCAGATCGCCAAACATGGATCTTTTCCAGCCGCCGAAGGTGTAATATGCGAGCGGCGTCGGTATCGGGACATTGACCCCAACCATTCCCGCTTGAACGCGCGACGCGAAATCGCGCGCCGTATCGCCGCCTCTTGTGAAGATTGCGGCGCCGTTGCCAAGCTCGTGCGCATTGACAAGCGAAAGCGCCTCATTGTAATCCGCCGCTCGCACGATCGAGAGGACCGGCCCAAAGATTTCCTCTTTATAAATGCGCATGTGCGGCTTGACCGCATCGAACAAGCAGCCGCCCATAAAAAATCCGTCCTCGTAACCCTGCATGCGAAAATTGCGGCCGTCGACAAGCAACTTGGCGCCTTCCTTGACTCCAAGCGCAACGTAACTCTTTGCCTTGTCAAGATGAGTTTTAGTGACAAGCGGCCCAAAATCGGCCGTTTTATCGGTCGATAGCCCGATCCTCAGCGCCTCGACTCGCGGCGCAAGCCTTTTTACAAGTTCGTTCGCCGTGGCCTCTCCCACCGGCACCGCGACGGAAATAGCCATGCATCGCTCCCCGGCCGAACCATAGCCAGCGCCAATCAGCGCGTCGACAGATTGCTCCAAGTCCGCGTCGGGCATCACGATCATATGGTTCTTTGCGCTGCCGAAGCACTGCGCCCGCTTTCCTGTCGCCGCCGCACGCGCGTAGACATATTCGGCCACAGGACTCGATCCAACGAATGCGATGGCAGAAACGTCGGCGGCGTCGAGGAGCGCGTCGACGGCTTCCTTATCCCCCAGGACGACGTTCAAAACGCCGGGCGGAAGACCTGCTTCCAGCATCAGCTCCGCCAGCCGGAGCGGAACGCTTGGATTTCGTTCCGAGGGCTTCAGTATGAAGGCGTTGCCGCAGGCGATCGCCGGACCGAACATCCACATCGGAATCATGGCGGGAAAATTGAAAGGCGTGACGCCCGCAGCGACGCCGAGCGGCTGGCGCATGGAATATATGTCGATCCCCGCGCCTGCGGAGTCCGTATATTCGCCCTTCATCAGGTGAGCGACGCCTGTAGTGAACTCGATTACCTCGACGCCGCGCTGAATATCGCCTTTAGCATCGGCAATGGTTTTGCCGTGCTCCCGAGCAAGCTGTTCGGCGAGCGAATCCATCTCACGCGCGACGATCCCAAGGAAATTGATCAGGACGCGCGCCCGTCGCTGCGGATTTGTCGCGGACCAGTCGCGTTGCGCAGCGGCTGAGTTTTCCACCGCTCTATTGACCTCAAATTTGGAAGCCAATGGCGCAATCGAACTCACAGACCCCGTCATCGGCTCGAACACTTCGACGAACCGTCCCGAAGTTCCCGCGACGCGTTCGCCGCCAATGAAATGAGCGAGCTGTTCCATGTGCTGTTCCCACAACCCTATCTAAGGCGCATAAGCCGAGCGGTAACCGGTTCGACGAGATTTTCCTCGCGCGAGGCACGAAACCCGGCGATAGAAAGCAAGCAATCCGGGAGGCTATCGCGGCCCTCAATCCATGAGGCGGGTTAGCGTGTCCCGCGGGGCGGCTGCAAGAAAGCCGCGTCTTGCCGCGAAGATGGCAAGTTATTAGATTGAGCCGTAGCGAATTCGCGCGGCTCTTCATCCCAGTCTATGATTGACGCTCCAAGCGGCCTGTCGCGCGCGCGCCTCAAAGATCCCGAAATGCACGGTCTTTTATCCGCAGCTATGCTTGAACCACTTGAGCTCTTCCACTCGGCGGTGAGCGCGTGGTTTGCCGAATGCTTCGAGGCGCCGTCGATGGCGCAAGCACAAGCGTGGCCATGCATCAAAGCTCGACGTCACAGTCTGATCGCCGCGCCAACAGGCTCGGGAAAGACGCTTGCGGCCTTCCTCGCGGCGATTGACGAATTGGTCCGCCAGGGGCTTGAGGCGCCCTTGCCCGACGAAACGCAGGTCGTTTACGTGTCGCCGCTCAAGGCGCTCTCGAACGATATTCATAAGAATCTCGAAACGCCGCTTCGGGGCATTCGTGAGCGCCTTCAGCGGAACGGCTTGCCGGACGTAGAAATTCGCACCTGGGTCCGCACTGGCGATACGCCATCGTCCGAACGCGAGCGCATGCGGCGCCGTCCGCCTCACGTACTCGTCACTACGCCCGAGTCTCTTTATGTGCTTCTGGGCTCGGAGTCGGGACGCAAAATGCTTTCGACTGCCCGAACCGTTATCGTCGACGAGATCCACGCGCTGGCTCCAAACAAGCGCGGCGTCCATCTCGCGCTCTCGCTCGAACGCCTTTCGGCGTTATGCGGCGACAGCCTCCAGCGGATCGGGATTTCGGCGACGCAAAATCCAATTGAACTTATTGCGAAGTTCTTATCCGGAGCCGCGCCAGGAGTTGAGGTTGGCGTCGTCGACACCGGGCATCAGCGCCCACGAGACCTGGCCCTTGTTGTCCCGGATTCGCCGCTCGAAGCGGTGATGTCGAACGAGGTTTGGAAAGAGGTTTATGACCGGCTCGCCGAACTCATAGAAGCTCACAGAACGACGCTTGTTTTCGTCAATACGCGTCGCATGGCTGAGCGCGTTGCGCATGAACTCACGCGTCGGCTCGGAGAAGACGCGCTCACCGCGCATCACGGCAGCATGGCGAAGGAACGCCGACTCGCGGCCGAGCAGAGGTTGAAGCATGGGCGGTTAAGGGCACTTGTCGCAACTGCATCTCTTGAGCTCGGAATTGACATCGGCGACGTCAATCTCGTTTGCCAACTCGGATCTCCACGATCTATCGCCAATTTCTTACAGCGGGTCGGCCGTTCTGGTCATGCGCTTGGGGGCTCGCCAAAAGGGAGATTGTTTCCCCTATCACGCGACGACCTCGTCGAATGCGCGGCTTTGCTGGATTGCGTGGCCCGCGGAGAGCTTGACCGCATTTCGATACCGAACCAGCCGCTCGATGTGCTCGCTCAGCAGATCGTCGCCGAAGTTGCGGCGCAGGAATGGTCGGAAGCTGCGCTTTTCGCCCTTTTCCGGCGCGCGTGGCCTTACCGGGAGTTGAACCGCGAAACGTTTGACTCAGTCGTGTCCATGCTCGCGGAAGGCTTTGCGACGCGCCGCGGTCGTCGAGGCGCGCTCATTCATCACGACGCCATCAACAATATTTTGCGCGCGAAGCGGGGCGCACGAACCACAGCGCTGACGTCCGGCGGCGTCATTCCGGACACCGCTGATTACCAGGTGCTCGTCGAGCCGGAAAATCAGATCATCGGCAGCGTGAACGAGGACTTCGCGGTCGAGAGCATGGCCGGAGACATTTTCCAGCTCGGCAACGCCTCCTATCGCATACAACGTGTGGAGCGAGGAGTGGTGCGAGTGGAGGATGCGCATGGGCAACCGCCCAGCATTCCTTTCTGGATCGGCGAGGCCCCGGGCCGCACGGATGAACTTTCTGAATCCGTCTCTCGCTTCCGCACAAAGTTCGAAGCCCAGATAAAACTCGATGCGTCGGGCTCAACCGCTCGCCGCTGGCTCATTGAAGAACTAGGGATATATGCGCCCGCGGCCGAGCAGATCGTCGACTATCTCGCCGCAGCCGCGGCGGGCTTCGGCTGCTTGCCTACTCGCGATAGGGTCGTGATGGAGCGCTTCTTCGACGAGGCTGGCGGCATGCAGCTCGTGATCCACGCGCCATTCGGTAGTCGAATCAATCGCGCATGGGGATTGGCGTTGCGAAAGCGCTTCTGCCGCAAATTCAATTTCGAACTCCAGGCGGCTGCGACCGAAGACAATATTGTGCTGTCGCTTACGACTGCGCATAGTTTCGATCTCCGGGAAGTTGCGCATTATCTTCACTCGCAAAGCGTTCGATCCGTGCTTGTCCAGGCCATGCTTGTCGCGCCAATGTTCATCACGCGCTGGCGCTGGGTGGCGGGCGTTTCTTTGGCGCTCCCTCGTTTTCGCGGCGGGAAGAAAACTCCGCCGCAATTCTTGCGAATGCAGGCGGAAGATCTGATCGCTGCGGTGTTTCCGGATCAGATCGCCTGCGCCGAAAATCTGGCCGGCGAGCGCGAGATACCCGACCACCCTCTCACGAACCAAACGATATTCGATTGCCTGCATGAGGCGATGGATATCGAAGGGCTGGAGCGCCTGCTGCGCCGCATCGAATCTAGAGAGGTCGATGTCGTCGCCTGCGATCTTACCCAGCCTTCTCCGCTCGCGCTTGAGGTATTGTCTGCAAGACCCTACGCTTTCCTTGACGACGCGCCCCTGGAGGAGCGTCGTACGCAAGCCGTCATGGCGCGGCGTTGGCAGGATCCCCGAAGCGCCTCTTCTCTCGGTCGCCTCGATCCAAACGCCATATCGCGCGTCAAGTCCGAGGCGTGGCCGGAACCGATCAACGCCGAGGAACTACACGATGCGCTTTTATGGATGGGCTTTTTCTCTTCCGAAGAGGTCGCTCTAGAGTCGGACTGGCGTGGGTGGCTCGACATTCTCGCGAAGGAAAAACGCGCCGCGCTTATCACTACGTCGAAGGCGAGTTTATGGATCGCGGCGGAGCGATCAAATCAGTTTCGCGCAGTCTGGCCGGAAGCATTGCTCGAACCATTGGTTGCGCCGCCGGAGCGCGCCGCCCGTCGCCCATGGTCCCCGGAGACGGCCCTGGTCGAAATTCTTCGCGCGCGGTTGGAGGGGTGCGGTCCGGCAAGCGCAATGCAATTGGCGACCCTTCTCGGGTTAGAGCCTTCCGCCGTCGACCGAGCGCTCGCAGCGCTTGAAGTCGAAGGATCGATTTTGCGCGGACGGTTTTCTCCAGACGCGAATGATGAGCAATGGTGCGATCGGCGTCTACTTGCGCGCATTCATCATTACACGATTCGCAGGTTGCGATCGGAGATCGAACCGGTATCCGCGCGTGACTTTCTCCGTTTTCTGTTCGAATGGCAACGCGTCGCCAACGAGAGCCGTTTGCAGGGGCCCGACGCGCTTCCCGTCGCAATGAACTTGATGGAGGGTTTTGAAGCGCCCGCCTTCGCGTGGGAAACGGAAATTTTGCCGGCGCGCATTGCTGGATACGATCCGGATTGGCTGGACGCGGAATGTCTCGCGGGGCGCGTCGCCTGGGCGCGGCTTAACCGGCCCGCCGGAGGGAATGGCAGACGTGCCGTAGGCCCTGTACGCAGTACTCTGATTGCGCTTGTTGAAAGGCGACGCATTTCAAACTGGATGTCTCTGGTTGAGGATATAAGCGGAGTAGAGCTCAGCTCGCGCGCGCAAGTCGTAGTAGACTGTCTAAAAGCCAATGGCGCGCTCTTTTTTGAGGAGCTGTCGCACGCCACGCGCCTCTTGCGGCCGGAACTGGAAACGGTACTGGGCGAACTTGTGGCGGTCGGCCTCGTCAGTTCGGACAGTTTCGGCGGACTGCGCGCGTTGCTTACTCCATCCTCCCGTCGCAAACCCGCGACCGGCGCGAGGCGACGGGGACGCGTTCTGCCTTTCGGGATGGAAGGGGCCGGCCGATGGTCGCTTACGCGGCGGGGTTTCGCGGAGGAACGGGACGACGACACGAAATTTGAATCTGTTGAACATGCCGCGCGGGCGCTGCTGCGCCGGTATGGCGTCGTGTTTTGGCGTCTTCTTGCGCGAGAGGGCGAATGGTTGCCGCCATGGCGTGACTTGCTGCGCGTATACCGGAGCCTTGAGGCGCGCGGAGAAATTCGCGGCGGACGATTCGTCGCAGGTTTTTCTGGGGAGCAATACGCTCTGCCTGAAGCTGTCGGTTTGCTTCGCGAAGTGCGCCGTCGTCCCCAGCGCGACGAATGGATTTCTCTTTCCGGCGCCGATCCTTTGAACCTGGTCGGGATTCTCACGCCGGGACCAAGGCTGGCTGCGTTGACTGGCAATCGAATTTTATATCGCAACGGCCTTCCCGCTGCCGCGCTTGCGGGCGGTAAAGTGCAGTTTCTCACACCGATGGACGAGCAAGCGCAATGGGAAGCAGAAAAGAAGCTTTACCGTTCTGCAGCGCGCGGATTGCTTGTCGATTTAGCATAATGCGCGGCGTTTTATACGCCCAAGCTGCGAGCGATTTAATCATGCGGCCAGAGCTACACTCTCGAGTCGCCTGAAACGGAACATAAGGAGAGGAAAATGGGCTGTTCACTCACGACATCAAAAACTTCGATGATCTCTTCGTTCACCAACTCAAGGACATTTTTTACGCGGAGCATCAGATACTGAAGGCTTTGCCGACGATGATTAAAAACGCTTCGTCACAAAAGCTGAAAGATGCGTTCGAAAGCCAGATGCGCGAGACGCAAAATCAGGTTGAACAACTCAAGCAGGTTTTCCGAATCCATAGACGCGAGCCGGAAGCAATCGACTGTCCCGCTATCGATGGCATCATCGAAGAAGCGAACGAGGTATCCGGGGAAGTGGCTGACGACAGCGTACTCGATGCGGCGCTCATAGCTTCGGCTCAAGCTGTCGAGCATTAGGAGATTTCACGCTATGGAACGCTAATCGCCTGGGCGGAGCGGCTTGGTCGGTCGGAATGCGCGCGGCTCCTTCAGCAGAATCTGGAGGAGGAAAAGGCTGCGGACAAGAAACTCACCTCTCTTGCCGAACAGACAATCAATAAACGCGCCGCCTAAGAAGACCGCCTCATCTCGATGGCAAGCGCCACGGGGGTCCGATCGCGCATCGGACCCTCTTCCAAACTCAGCGGTCGCGTTAGAGCCGGCCGGCGGCCTTCATGTCGACGCCGTTTTGCGCCAACCAATTCTTCAAGGCGGCCGTGACGGGGACCACACGGAAGGCGTTGCTGTTCACAAGACACTCGTTTTTGAGGCCGACATATTTGTAATAGATCTTGCCGACTTCCTGATCGCCAACTACGGCGCGCGCCTGACTCAAGAGCATATTGACTTGAGCTTCGCTATACTGGCGCACGAGAGGGCAGCTGATCTTCAGACTGTCCGCAGAGGCTGAAGAAGAAACGAGCGCTATTACGAAAGCGAGAGCGTAAAGTTTCATACGGTCCCTTCATTAAGGCGGGCTGACCCGCAGAGCCGGACTCTTGGTTCAAGTTCTTGGCAGAAATGTGTTAAGCGTTTCGTTAAGGCCTTAAATATTAGCCAAAACCTTAAATATTAGCCAAAACGTTGAATCCCCCAGTCAAGCTGTCGTTTGAGCCCTTATCTTTGGCTTGGTCGGAGAGCCTTCGCAATAGCCGACGACAGCGCCGCGCTGGTGAAGGGCTTTTGAAGCACAACTATTTCGTCGAGAGGCTGAGGAGGTCTGTGGCGCCCGTAGCCCGTCGCGAATATAAGCGGAATTTGCCGGGATATTTCCGCCACCGGATAGGTTGGGACCCCATTCAAATTCACATCAAGTAGCGCGAGATCGCAATCTATATCTCTCGCGAGCCGAGACGCTTCTTCGACCGTCTGAGCTACTCCCGAAACGCTATAGCCGAGATCGAGAAGCATATCCTGCAACATTAGCCTGAGAAGCGCTTCGTCCTCCACAAGAAAGATTCGCGCTCTTGGATCGCCCGCGTCTCCCATCGACGACCTCTCTTCTTGCATCAGCCAAGCTGTGAGCGGCGTCTCATCCTACAATCGGAGCCGAGAGGCGCATAGTCCATGAATGCTATGCATGCCAATTTGCGGTTGGCGCCATGTTAGGGATTCTAAGCCTGAACCTTCTTTTGCCCGCCTGCGCGCTGTAACGCGTCAAATTTTCAACAGGAACGAACGCGGGTCTCGTCCATCGGATTGCAGTCTCCGAGTCCGTAGCCCGTCCTACGCGAAAAAAACAGGCGAGGCGGCTTGCTTGAGCATGACGTGACCCGGAACCGGCGACTCTTTGCGACGTTTTTAACGGCGCACATAAAGGAGCGTC
>Ga0209048_10002447_pt1 | contig 18409 bp, 22 predicted proteins | sample FrelakmetCRP12CR_FD_187146 | JGI IMG/M metagenome (GOLD analysis project Ga0209048, IMG submission 187146) | Freshwater lake sediment microbial communities from the University of Notre Dame, USA, for methane emissions studies - CRP12 CR (SPAdes)... | ecosystem: Environmental > Aquatic >... | reverse complement strand
CCCCCGCCCGGTTCCTCCGGAACCTACGATCCGGCGCACAAACGCACAACCTGTGGCTCTGTGCGTCTGGTGCACAAGCGCACAAGCGCACAACCCGAGCGGGGCGAGGCTCATACGTCGCCCTCCAGCATCATCGCGACCCAGCGCCGCGCTCGTCGGGCGCGCTTCCGCATCCGCGCGTGGAATGCCTCGACCGCGGCGAGCATCGCGTCACGGTGAGCAGCGAGCACGCCTGACTGTTCCGCGAGCGCGTCCATCAGCGCGAAGCTCGCGATCGCCGAGCCTGAGGCGCCGATCTCGGCTGCGAGGTGATCGAGCTGCTTCTTGACCGACTCCACGAGCAGGACGTTCACCTGCCGGTAGCCGCTGTCGCTCCAGTCGGGCACGGTCAGACGGCAACTCCGAAACCAGCCGAGCAGCTCCTCCTGGTCGTCGGCATCGAGGTCGTCGGCGGTCAGTGCGCGCTCCTTCGCGTCGATGAAGGTCTGAATGTCAGGCGAGCTATAGAAGTGGCGGACGCCGTAGTTGATGGCGCAGCAGATGGCGAGCCCGACCTCTGGCTTCGGCGGCATCGCGCGGGCGCGGATGCGGTCCAGGCTCGACCGGACGAAGTTGGCGGGCCGGAGGGTGAGCCACTTATCACTGCGGTAGGCTTCGCCGCTGCGCTCCAGTTCGGCGAGGAGGTCGAACGGCGCGCTGAATGCGGCGGCCGACGCGACGGCGACACCCGTCCGCGCCTTGTCGGGCGCGAACTCGGAGCAGGGCGCGCACTGCTCCAGTCCGGCCGGCATCGCGGCGACCGGCTTGATGAAGTGCGCGCTGGTGATGGGTGACTTGGCGGCCATCAGCAGGCCACCTCACACTCACGCCCGCCGTCGTCGATGAAGTAGCAGCGTGGACCGCAGCCGGCTGCGCGCAGGAGTTCGACCGCGCGCCGGTAGCCTGCTTCGAGCAGCACGCTCTCGATGTCCTCCCGCGCAACACGCTCCGGATCGTGCCGGTCAGACACCGGCTGCCCCGCCACGCGCGCTGCCTGATTGACACCGCGCTTTCGCCTGTGTTTTCCTGGGTGTAGCATCTCGTCTCCTCCTCGTGCCCCGCCGGCAAGCGAGGCAACCGTTCAACGCGCCGCGAGCTGGTCCCGCTCGCGGCGTCGCTCCTCCAGCCACTCATCAACTTCACCTTCGATCCAGAAGACGGCGTGCCCGACTCGCACCGGCTCAGGGAAGGTGCCGGCGCGCCGCATCCGCCAGATCGCGACCTTCGATAGGCCGCCGCATCGCTCGCGCACGGCGTGGAGTCGCAGCAGACGGACGGGCGTCGCGGTGTCGGTCATTTCACCCTCCTGCTCGCTGCGATCTCGGCGAGGTCGGCCGAGTCGAGCGCTGTCGCAAGGCGCGCTAGGATGGCGGAGCCGGCGTGCGCGCGCCCGGTTTCGATCTGACTGATGCGCTCGCGCGACACGCCGATCTCAGCGGCGAGGTCGGCCTGGCGCTGGCCTCTGGCAACTCGGGTCAACTTGATGACGCGCGCCGTGAATCTGCGTGGATCGAGGTGCTTGTGGCTCACAAAAAAAAGATACCATCCGGGAATGGCACGCGTGAATTGACACACGTTCGGTGTGTCGTCTCGGAGTGCACGGAGGGACGACACGCCGAGCGCGTGTCGTAGTGGGGAGGGGTTGTGGAGCGGCCGAGCGGGCTACTTCTTTGCCAGGCGGCGGTCGCGAGCGAGGCGGCCGCGTTGGTATCGCCTCACCTTGCTGTTGATGAGGGTTTCCCGGTCCTGCTCTCCGAGCTTCTTCTTTTCGTCGGGCGGGAGTTTCGCGTCGTCTGCGAGATCCTCATCGACCAGCATCCCGGCGACCTGCCGCTGACTGCGCGGGTAGCCGGCCGGCCGAGGGATACGCAGCAAGGACTCGAATCGCTCTACTAAGTCGTCGCGATCAAGTCTCCTCCTGATGTTCCCTCCGCTGAGCTTCTGCCCTCCCTTGAGCTGCTCATCGCGCCACCGCTGGAGGGCGCCAGCCTCGCCGGGGTCGTGAGCGCGCCACGCGTCCGCGAAGTCGAGGATAGTGGTGAGCAGGTCCATATCGGACTCCTTCGCGGCGATGGCCCTTATAAGCCTGAGCCCCGCGCGCACGTCCGGACCCAACTTCGCCTGCTGGAGCGACTCCCTGTCAGCGGCGTGCATCTGTATGATCGCCTTCTGCTCCCGCCACGTCTGCCGTCGTTGCTTCTTGCTGCGCGGCCGTGCCTTGCTGTCCATTGGCTGGCTCCTTCGCTTTCAGGATCGCATAGAGCGCCGTGGCCCACAGGTCGAGTGCCGCGCGCTTCTCGGCGTCGTAGGTTGCCCTGTCGTAGACCGCGGTGACGCCGCTGTCCGTGTGATTGAGGATGCGCCCGATGGTGAATCGCGCGCCACACAGGCTGCCTAGGTGCGTCGCTGCGGTGCGTCGCAGGTCGTGGCCGGTGAAGTCGGGGAGCCCGGTCGCCTTCAACGCGGCGCCGCGCTGGCGTATCCCGCGCGCCCCGGCGAATACGTAGCTGCCGAGGGTCTTCCCCTTCTCCGCGCAGAGCGCCTTGATGATCTCCAGGGCCGGCGCGGTGAGCGGCACCCGGTGGGCCATCTTGTTCTTGGCCTTCTCGCCGGGGATGGTCCACCAGCCGGCGTCGAGGTCAAGGTCGCGCCACTCCATATTGAAGACCTCGCCGCCGCGCTGCGCGGTCAGCAGCCGCAGCCGGAATCCCGCCGCCATCGCGGCCGGCCGCGCGTCGAGCGAGGTCCAGAACTTGCGGATCTCGTCATTGCTCAGGACGCGGTCGCGCTTGTGCTCTTCGCCGGGCTTCGTGCAGCTCGAGGCCGGGTTGGTGGAATCGATATCGATGAACTCCTGATCGATCGCGAAGTTGAACGCCTTGCGGATCACCTCCAGGACCCGGTTCGCGACGATGGGTGCCGGCCGGGCCGCTATCGCCCCGATCAGGTCGCGCACGTCGCGCCGCGTGATCTCGGCCGCGAGCCGCGTCTTCCAGGCCGCGCACTCGATCTCAAGATAGCGCCGATCCACCTTCCATGTCCGCTTCCGTGGACGCGCGTACTTCTCCAGGTAGGTCTGCGCGAGGCTGCCGAATGTGATGCGGCGCGCGTCGATCTCGCGCTGCCGTATCGCCTCCTCGCGCTCCCTGTGCGGGTCAACGCCCATCGCGACGCCGCGCAGCTTCTTACGCGCCTCCTCGCGCGCATCGGCGAGACTGAGCTTCGGGTAGTCGCCGAGCTTCCAGCGCCGCTGCTTGCCGTGGATGCGGTAGCGCACGCTCCAGCTCTTGGCGCCGCTCTTGGCTGCCGGCCGGATGCGCAGCTCCAGCCCCTTCTCGACGCTGTCGCGCAGCGCGATCAGCTTGGAGCCGGGCTTGATGGTATCGACGTTGCGCGCGGTCAGGTGCCTTACCGCCATGTCACACCTCCAACTTCCGCAGCAGCCGCGCGATCAGGCCGTCGCCCTTCTTCAGGTCGGGCGACCGCAGCGCCGACGGCAGGGCGGACGCCTTCAGCTCGCCCCGCTGGACCTTGAGCAGCAGCGACTTCGCCTTCGCGTCGTGGCCCTGCGCGAACGTGCGCGCGGCCGGCTTGCCGCAGCCGCAGCCGCACAACCGCACACCGGTGCCCCTCGCCGACGTCTTCCGCCGAGCTATGGACTTGCGCTTCGCGACCATGTCGGGCTCCTTAACGGGGTCACAGCGGGGTCACGCCAGTACGGCGACCGGGTGTAACCACCAGAGCCTCCATTATACCACGTAAACCATTGACTACACAAGTCTTAAGCCGTCGTGACGGGCTCTGGCGGGCTCTGGTGGGTTCAGGCGGTTAAGCCGGAGTAGTGGCTCTGGACCACGTTATCGGGGTTCAAATCCCTGCCTCCCAGCCAATCCCCCGCTTCATTCCCTTCAACCAGCAGATCGAACGGCTTATTGTAGGTGGGACAAAGAGTTCCGCGATCAAAGGTGCAGTTCGATAGCAGCGTTTTGAGCAGGCGCGCCTGTTCCGTGTGATTCTGCCGAACAATTCCTGACGCTCCTCGTGGACTTCTGCGAAGGGCTGCTTTTCTCTGAACCGCGCTTGACCGAACCGATCGACCCGGACGTGGACGCCTAGATGACGCGGGAGGACGATGTGGAACGAGCGACGCGATTCCTGCCTGGGGAAGGAAAAGGGGGCGGAGGGCATTCCCGACCGTGCCTCGCGTGTGCCGAACGCCCGGCCCTCTTCCTTTACCGCGGGCGCATCCACGCAGACCGGTACCACACGCCGTGCAGAGAGTGCTTTCGCAGTGTGCGCGACTGGTATCGGTGCCGGTAGGGCGGCTTCCAGCTACTGCCGGGTTGATGAGGCTGCTGCGCATCGGCGACGATGGCCGGTGGTCGGCCTGACAGTGGGGCCGATGGGCCATCGCGTGATCAGCCCGCTGCTCGTCGGCTCTTGCTGCCGGGAGCCCCTCCGGTTCGAGGTCTTGGGTGAGATAAGGTCGGCCTTCTGGGTTGCTCTTGTCTGGTCCGATGCAGCGCGTCCATCTCTCGGAAGGCGTCCACGAGAACTGACCGAGTCCAAGAAGCGACAGGCACAAATCCCCGGCAGCGGCACCTTCGACGAGCTGCGAGGTCGAATCGTCAGTCCAACTCAATCATCTCGTAGCCGTACATCCCTCGCACCATCGTCTGTCCGACCACCGTCGTTCGCTGCATGTGTTGGTGACCGTGAAGAGACCACCGAGGGTGGCGCGCTTCGATGTACCGGTCGAAGGCGTGAAACCCGGCGTGCACGCCGTCATCCTTGGCGTGGAGGATGGGGGGGCGCGGGCCTCCGCGTATGATGGTGCCGGTCCGGGACGGCCAAGTTGGAATTCCCGGTCGACCTGAGCTAGCAGCCCGTGGCGGATTCGCCCTGAACGGTTCGTCCAGAGCCTGGATCCACCCCGGCCCGGCCCGCGTCCTACCTTTATGAGCCAGGATCGTGTCGCCCCGGTTCTTCTCGCGCTGGTCGTGCTCGCGTGCCCGTGGCCGACCTTCGCCCAGAACATGGCTGGCGTGGGCACGATCGCCGGCACGGTCCGTGACACGAACGGCAAAGGAGTGGGCGGCGTCCGCATCTGTGTGGTCGGCAGCGAGCGGTGCGCGACCTCCGATCAGGCCGGCGCGTTCGAACTCGCCGAGCTCCGCCCATCCAGCTACCAGTTGTTGATCGATCCTGCGGGGCAGCCGCCTATCGCGAGCGATCCGATCGAGCTGCGCGCCGGCTACACGGCCCAGGTGGAGGTGACGCTCCCGAAACTGGAGGGCGTGCAGCAGACGGTTACGGTCACGGCGCCCGCGCTGCGGCTGCCCGAGGAGGTGAAGAGCTCGGCGCAGGTCATCCTTCCGGGGGAAGTCTTCTCGAGCGCCGGAGCGCTGCAGGACGTCTCGCGCTACATCCAGGCGCTGCCGGGCGTGGCGATCGGGTCGGACGACTTCCGCAACGATCTTATCGTCCGCGGCGGCAGCCCACTCGAGAACCTCTTCATCGTCGACAACGTCGAGATCCCGAACATCAATACGTTCGCCAACGCCGCGTCGGCGGGCGGGAGCTACAGCATCCTCGATGCGGCGTTGCTGCAGGACGTGACCTTTCTGACTGGCGGCTATCCTGCGCCCTACATCAATCGCACGTCGAGCGTCATGCAGATCACGCAGCGGGAAGGCGCGCGCGACCGGATGCGCGGGCGCGCCACAGTCGGGTTCGCGGGCGCGGGGTTCGTCGCCGAGGGCCCGATCAACGGTGGCAAGGGTTCGTGGGTCGTCTCGATGCGGCGCAGCTTCCTCGACCTCTTCACCAAGGATGTCGGCATTGGCGGCGTGCCGGTGAGCTACACGTTCAACGCAAAGGGCGTGTACGACCTGTCGCCGACGGACCGCCTCTGGATCGTCAGCCTGACCGGCCGCGACTCGATCCGGCTCGGCGCGACGCAGGACGTGAAGGATCCCACGAGCGAGCTTAACAACTTCGACATCCGCTACGAGGGCTGGCGCTCGGCGACCGGCGTGAACTGGCAGCGCTTGTTCGGCGCGCGCGGCGTGGGTCTGCTCGGCGTAAGCTACTCCGACGCGTCGACGACCTCGACCGTCAAGGACCTGCTGGCGTTCGGCACGCCGCCGCCGGACGCGCCCATCGACGAGGTCATCGCGAACACGCCCACGTCATTCAGCGAGACGTCCCGCGAGCAGGAGACGACGCTGAAGTACGACCTGACGTGGTATGTGCCCGTGCTGCACAAGGTCCAGGCCGGCGGCAGCGTGAAGCAGTTCCGACTGACCTACGACATCGCGCAGCCGTACGGCTACGACAGTCCGTATTCGCCGGTCCCCGACCAGAACCCGATCGCGCTGAAGACCGCGTTCACGGCATGGCAGTCGAGCGCGTACCTGCAGGCGACCGAAGACCTTACGAAGCGGCTGAACGTGACCTGGGGCGCTCGCGTGGATCACTACCAGTACATCAGCCAGACGCGCGTGAGCCCCCGCCTGGCGGGAAGCTTCCAGCTCACCGATCGCGTCGCGTGGAAGGCCAGTGCCGGCATCTACTACCAGCAGCCTTTCTTCGTCTTCCTCGCGGCGTTTCCGGGGAACAGCGCCACGAAGCCTTTCCGCGCCGATCATTTCGTCACGGGGCTGGCGTACTGGGCGCCGGGCGGCCTCCGGCTCACGGCGGAAGTGTTCGCGAAGAACTATCGCGACTATCCCGTGGCCACGCAGTACCCCTCGGTCTCGCTCGCCAACGTCGGCGACACGTTCGATGTCCGGGAGATCCTGTTTCCGACGACGAGCGCGGGCCGTGGACGCGTGAGGGGCGTCGAGTTCTACGCCGAGCATCGCTCAGGCGAGCGATGGTTCGGGCAGGCGAACCTCAGCTTTTCGCAGACCCAGCATGCGGGGCTGGACGGTGTGCTTCGCCCCGGGTCGTTCGACTACCCTGTGATCGCGAACCTCGTCGGCGGCCACCGGTTCAACCGGAAGTGGGAGGCGTCGACGCGCCTCTCGTACCTTTCCGGGCGCCCGTACACGCCGTTCGACATGGCGGCGTCCACAGTGCAGAACCGCGGCATCTACGACCTGACGCTGGTGAATGCCCTGCGCGCGCCGGACTACTTCCGCTGGGACGTGCGCGTGGACCGCACCTTCACCGTCCGCGGCCAGGCGGTCATCGTCTTCGCCGGCGCCCAGAACGTTACGAATCGCCGCAACTGGGCCGGCTACACGTGGGACCGCCGCGCCAACGGCGTCCGGTTCGACTCACAACTCGGCTTGTTTCCCGTCCTGGGCCTCGACTGGCGCTTCTAGCTGCCGCGGCCGGCGACGCGAACGTGAAGGCGGAACCGCTCACAGGGCTGAAAGCCGCCGACAAGACTTACAAGGTTCACCTCGACGGCTACAATTTCCTCCCCTACTTCAAAGGCCAGATGGCCGAAGGGCCGCGCAAGGACCTTTTCTACTTCGCCGAAGCAGGCACGCTCGAAGCCGGCATCGACCGTCAAGTGAGGGAACTTGCCAGCATGGGCCCCCGCCTCGATCCTGCTCCAAGCCCGCGTGAACATGCCGTCTGCTCTCGGACCCACGCCGAGGCTGCCTGGTCTTTCGCTCCGCGGTTCCCGTCGCGCTGCGGTGAAGACCTGCTGTCATAGTCACAGCCGCGCGAAGCGCAACACCTCTTCCAGGTGCTTCTGCCATCTCCAGGTATTGACCCTGATGTCATTTACCCACCGCGCCGTGTCCTTCTTGCCTGCCATTCATCCGAGTTCTTGCTCCGAGCCTCTCCGCACAGTCTTCAGTGCTCCGCCCCACGCGATCACCTGGTCGAGCATCGCGTTGACCGTTCGTTCATGCTTCGGTCCGGGCCTGAGGACTGTGAAATTCTCGAAATCACTGTAGAATGACAGCGCCACCTGCGCCCGCACGTCGGCTACCTGAAGCTCCCCCATAATCAGGCGCAAGTTCTCGACCGCGCGAACCCCACCCGCGCCACCGTAGCCCACAAAGCCCGCGGCTTTGTTGTTCCATTCGCGGTACAGGAAATCGATCGCGTTCTTCAGGGCGGCGGAAGTCGCGTGATTGTATTCGGGGGTCACGAAGACGAAAGCGTCCAGCGAGTCGATCTTGGCCGCCCAGGCCTTGGTGTGGGGTTTGCTGTACTTGCCCATCGACGGCGGCGCCGGTTCATCCAGAAGTGGCAGGTCGAACTCCTGGATGTCGACGAGTTCGAATTCGGCGTCCGAGCGCTTCTTCGCGATTTCGTGAAACCAGTTCGCCACAACCGCGGCTTGTCTGCCCGGTCGCGTGCTCCCGACGATGATCCCGATCTTGATCGCCTCCGCCATGCTCTCTTCTCCTTTTGATGTGTGTGAATCGTATCAACCGCTGGTTATCGAATCCGCAGTACGAGAGCACCGCTCAGCGGCGATCGTCGCCACGGTAGCGCGGCGCCGGTGCCTCAGCGGGAAACTCGCGGCGCGTCACTGCAGCCAGGACGCTCAGCGCGATCGCCCAGGCAATCGACAGGCGCACCAGCCCGGAGGCAAGCGGGGGAAGAAGCGTCACCGCACCAAGACGCGCCCCGGCCAGAAAGGCGATCGGGCCCCCGGCCGCGCCAAACAGCGCCGCTCGGATCGGCCGCGTCATCACGCTCCGCATGCTGTACCTGAACGTCGTGGCAAACTGGCCCCACATCGCCAGCAGCCAGAGCGGCGCGAGCCCGTCGACCAGCGTTCCCGACGAGAAGCGGTACGTGCCCGCTGTGATTTGAAAGAACTCGACGAGCACTCCAACGGCGACCGCCAGCAGTACCAGGCGGGATTCGAGGGCGCGCTCGCGCGACAACGCCAGATGCACACCCGTCAGTGCAAGGGCGAACGCGAGCCCGGTCCAGGGATGCCCCCAGGCGGCACCCAGAACGCAGGCGAACCAGCCGGCCTGGTAAAGCAAGTAGTTGAGATCCGTCCATCTCATGGCTGGTCCTCGCCGCGCGAGGGGCCGGACCGTGCCCTTCCCCGGCACGTCACGCCGTCGTCACCACGACGGCCGTGCACGGCTTCTTTCCCACGCGGCGATAGCTGTGCGGCGGCGAGGGATCGAAGTAGATCGAATCCCCGTCGCGCAGCACGTGCTCGTCGGTTCCCACGGTGATCGCCAGCGTCCCCGAGATGACGTACACGACCTCCGCCCCTTCGTGCTGGTGCGGCCGTGCGTCATCGGGGCTCAACGGCTCGAAGTACACCAAGTAAGCATTGAGGCGCCGCTCGGTCACCGGGTAGTCGAGGCACTCGAACCGGTACGCGGGCTGCCGCGCCCCCGGCCGATCCGGGAATGATCTGCGATCCGCCGCGCGGACGACGGCGAGCGCCGGCCGTCTCTGTCCCGCACCGAAAAAGTAGTCGAGGCCAACGCTGAACACGAGCGCCACGCGCAACAGCGTCGGCAACGTCGGGAACATCTTCCCGCGCTCGATCTTCGAGAGCAGCGCCGGCGAGAGCCCGGTGTGCTGTCCGAGTTCCACCAGGCCCATCTTCTTACGGAGCCTCAGCGCCCGCATCTTGTCGCCAATACCGTAGGCCTTCAGGCCGTTTGACAGGGTGTCCGACAGCATCTCCCGCCCCCAGTTTGAGCGACAGTCAAGAACCGGCCGTAGATGTGCTCTTAGCTCAAACGACTTTTATTATCGATAGAATATCACTTTCAGTCAATTGTATATGCTCTAGAATCAAATCATCAGCTGGCCCAAGGGGACGCCAGAAGGCGGCCGGGAGGCCTCAAGACAATCAGTCGCCGCAACGCGGCGGGGAGACAGGCAATGACGAAGTTGATCAAATCGACGGCGGTGGCAGTGGCGGTGGCGGGCATGGTGCTCGTGGGTGCCTCGGCGTTCGCCCAGGAGAAGGACATCGTGGACACGGCGGTGGCGGCGGGTTCCTTCACGACGCTCGCCACGGCATTGCAGGCGGCTGGCCTCGTGGAGACGCTGAAGGGCGCCGGCCCGTTCACCGTGTTCGCGCCGACCGATGCGGCGTTCGCCAAGCTTCCCGCCGGGACGCTGGCCGACCTGCTGAAGCCGGAGAACAAGGCGAAGCTGCAGGCCATCCTCACCTACCACGTTGTCCCGGGCAAGGTGATGGCGAGCCAGGTGACCAAGATGAAGTCGGCCAAGACGGTGAACGGCGAGTCGCTGAAGATCACGGTCAACGGCGGCACCGTGATGGTAGGCAACGCCAAGGTCGTGAAGACGGATATCGAGGCGAGCAACGGCGTGATCCATGTGATCGATACGGTTCTGCTGCCCGCCGCCAAGTAGGGCGCACCGGTCGCGAGGCGACCATGCTCGCCTTGTCCATCCTGCGGACGGGGGCCACCGGCTGCATCGGTGGCCTCCTGTTCTCCATTCTCGAGAAGTGGAGTTCCCAGGATTTGGTGGACAGGGGATAGCATTCGCCCGATAGCGGAGGCCGATGCCGATGTCCACTCAACCGAGCGCCAGGCGGGTCCGCTCGACGTACGGATTTATCAAGGCCCAGCGAGGCCAATACAGCGTGCAGACGATGTGTCGCGTGCTCAGTGTGGCCCCGAACGGCTACTACGATTGGATCAAGCAGCCGATCTCGAATAGGGCCCAGGAGGATGCCAGGCTGCTTCGCCTGAACCGCGCGTCGTTCATCGCGAGTCATGGAATCTACGGCGCCCCTCGAGTCTTCCTGGACTTGCGTGAGGCGGGAGAGACCTGCAGCAAGCATCGCGTTGCGCGGCTGATGCGGGAGAACAACCTGCGGGCGCTCCATGGCTATCGAACGCGGCGCTGGTCGGTCGGCAAGCCGGCGGTCCTCATCCCGAACATTCTGCAACGCCAGTTCACGGTCACACGCCCCAACAAGGCGTGGGTTACGGACATTACCTATATTCGGACGCGGCAGGGCTGGTTGTACCTAGCAGTCGTCATGGATCTGTTCTCGCGCAAGATTGTCGGCTGGTCCGCTGGTCCCACGATCCGCCGCGAACTGGTGCTCGACGCGGTGCTGATGGCAGTCCGCCGCCGACGACCGCGCGACACGGCGATTCATTCGGATCAAGGTACCCAGTACGGGAGCGATGCCTGGCGGCGTTTCTGCCGTTCGAATCATCTCGAGCCGAGCATGAGCCGGAAGGGAAACTGCTGGGACAACGCCGTGGCCGAGTCCTTCTTCAGTAGTCTGAAGAAAGAACGGATCAAGAAGTTGATCTATAAGAACCGAGAGCTCGCGGTGAATGAAGTGTCCGACTACATCGATACGTTCTACAATCGGACGCGTCGTCATAGTCATCTAGGCGGCGTGAGCCCTGAGCAGTTCGAAGCGGCTCAGAAATCGCTGACCCAGGGTGTCCAGTGAATCCTGGGAACTCCAGTCGTAACTTGCGGTGGTAGCTGAAGAGCCAGCAGGTGTTCCGGCACTTGGAGGATTCTTGAAACTCGGCGCACGAAACCGCCGCCCGGCACCTCTAACGACCGGAGGGTGATCAGCGAAAACTCCAACAAAACCGCCAAGTCCCGACACCACCCAACCTACCTCTTGCCTCTCTGGACCACGTTATCGGGGTTCAAATCCCTGCCTCCCAGCCAACTCAATCCCTTTCACAACAAGCACTTACGGTACGTCGTGATCACGGGCCGTCTACCCGTCCGTGAACCACGTCATCGGGCTCGGCTTCCCACCGACTGTAGGCGATTTATGTGCCCGCGAGCGGTTCAAGTCTCGGCCGTAGCCGACCGGTTGCCAGTGGTGCGCGCATTCGATCAGGTGCCACTTGATGTCGCAGAAGCGCCACCGGCCCGGCGCAATGACCGTTCGCCCCCAGGACGGTACCTGGGTTGTTCTTCCACGCCGTGCGGTCCGAATCCCCGCGGAGGTTTCGCGCACGATCACGGCCCTCGGTTCGGTCGCGATGCGAACCCTGTCTATGAAGCCCCTCATGCGTCCTCTGCCGCCTGAGGCAGGATGCCGGGTCGGCGGTTCACCTCCTCGGTTCAGGTCCGACCGGACTGGCGGCGACCGGTCCCGGCGATGACTCCTTCATCATCATGACCGCGGCCAACTGCTCCAGACTGTCCCAGAGGTTCTGGATGCGGACATTCTCGTTGCTGGAATGCTGGTTGTCGTCGTGATTGACGATGCACAGGTTGATCACCTTGGCCTGCAGGGACTCCTCGATCAGGATCAAAGGCAGGCTCCCGCCCGACGTCGGCTCCACCACGACCGGCCCGCCCGACGCGGCCTGGACCGCCGCGATCACGCTGCGTGAAATGGGCAGGTCGAGCGGGGTGCGCTGCGCGTTGTAGCCGCCCTTGTCGGACGTGACCTTGGCGATCTTCTCGTACCGCTGCCGCTCCTCGTCTGTCGGATCCCGGTCGGTCACGTGGTATCCCTGGGCCGCGACGTGGTCGATGACGCGCTGGATCTGCTTCCTGTAGTCGGTTCCCAGGACCTGACGCAGGTCCAGGTTGGCCGTGGCCTCGGTGGGGATCACGTTGCTGGCCCGCGGGCCCACGTCTGCGCTCCTGATCCCGTTGATGTTCAGCGACGGGTAGCCGTACAGCTCGAACAGCGTCCTGCCCCCGCCGTCGGCACGGATGAAGCCCAACTCCTTCTTCATCTGTTCGTCGACCGCCGGGATCGCGGCGAACGCCTTCTTCTCGCTGTCGGTGAACGGCACGACGTCGTCGTAGAAGCCCTTGATCGTGACCATACCCTGATCGTCCTTCATCGACGCCAGCAACTTGGACAGGCGCAGTGCGGAATTCGGGGCCCAGTTGCCGTAGTGGCCGCTGTGGAGGGGACGCTTGGAGCCGTAGGTCGTGATCTCCATGTTGACGTCGCCCCGCACGCCGAAGTCGATCATGGGCCGGCCCGACTGATGAACGGGACCGTCGGCGACGATCCAGAGGTCGGAGCGCAGCAGGTCCTTGTGTGCGTCCAGGATCTCACCCAGGTGCACCGACCCGATCTCCTCCTCGCCTTCGAAGAAGAACTTGATGGTGGACGTCGGTGTGATGTGGCTCGCGACGAGCGCGTCGTACGCGTTGAGGATCAGCATCACGCCGGCCTTGTCGTCGGCGCTGCTGCGGCCGGCAATCCGCCACTCGGGGTCGATGGCCTCGGTCCGTCCGGGCGCCGGAAGGACTCGTCCCCCTTTCTCAATCGACGTCGACAGGAACACAGGCCGGTAGGGGTCGGTGCCTGGATGCCACTCCTCCGGGCTGACTGGCTGGCCATCGTAGTGCGCGTAGAACACGATCGTGCGCGTGGCGCCAGGGACGCGCGCCTCGGCGAACACCGCAGGAGGCGAGCCTTTCGTGCGCGACGGCAACAGTCGGGGCTGCAGGCCGCGCTTTCGCAGGAGGGACGCGATGAACTCGGCGTTTCGCTGGATGTTCGGCGTGTCGAGCGCTGAATTGGGGATCGACAGCAGGTCGAAGTACTCCGCCAGGATCGCGTGGTCGTTCGCCTGGCGGTAGGCCCGCACCTTCGCCAAATCGCCCTGGGCGAAGGCGGGCCCGGATAACAACGCGACGGCGACCGCTGCCGAAACGACTTTCATCATGGTCATCAGTGCTCCCTGAGCGGCGCAAGGCGCCCTCTCTCTGCTACGTGCCGGTTTCGTTCACCTGCAGGCCGGTGAGGCGGCCCCTCGAGGTGCAGCACGAAGGCGGCCTCATTATAGAGCTGCAGTATGAGACGGCTCGGCGATCTCGACGTGCTGGAGGATACGCCGATCCTCTGTCGCATCCCAGTCTGGCGCGGTTCGGATCGGGCGAGCCTCGTGGCCCACCCGAAGGTGCGGTTCTTCGATCTGGGTGTGCGGAACGCGATCCTGCGCCGCCCGTTGGACCGACCCCTCGATGATGAACGGGGGCTGCTCCTCGAGCATCTGGTCGGGTTGGAGCTGCGCCGGCGCAAAGGCACGGTCCGGCCCGAGGCGCGCGTGCATCACTTCGGCACGAGACGCGGCGCGGAAGTCGACTTCGTTGTATCAGTGGGCGAGGAGCACAGGGCGATCGAGGTCAAGGACTCGCGGAACGTCGACGCACGCAATCTCAAGGGCGTCGTGGCCTTCACCGGGCACGCCCGCAACGTGACTCGGCAAATGGTGGTCTTCCTCGGCCCGCGGCGCCAGCGAACCGACGGTGTCGAGGTTCTGCCGCTCCAGGAATTCCTGGCGGAACTGCCCGCCTAGTAGCTGAGACACAATGAGACATGCTGCACAAGAACACACCAGAGCGGACGGCATGGCACCGAAGCGGTGACCGCGGAAACCGGAGCTGAACGGAGCGGACCGGAACATACCGGAACACACTCACCGCTCTCTGGACCACGTTATCGGGGTTCAAATCCCTGCCTCCCAGCCAACTAAATCCTTTCAAATCAATGCGTTATAGGCGCCCAACCATGGGATCCGAACACGTGGTTTGGACCACGTTATCGGGGTGATCCACAACGGTCCCCCGGTGCCTGGTCAAGTGACGCGGGGAGAACAACTTGCGGATGATGCTCCAGGCGCATCACTGCAGATCTCGCCCGGCGCCTTGACAAGAACTTGATACTTCGTCCCGCGATCGAGTGCGAATAGCCGCAGCTCACCGCGCACGCACCGACGTAGCGCCGCGCCGGCCCAGCCCTGCTCGCTTTGGCATTATCATCCGCGACGGTCCGTGTGACACGGCACCCTGTGTCACGGAGCCGCGCGTCTCCGGCAAGGTGAGCCCTGCGCCGGCAGCGTCCGAGAACAGGCGCAATGTTCACAGACGCCCGCCGCCGTGGCGCGAAGGCCGCTGAGGCTGCCTGTTGGCAGTTCCGCAGAGCGGGTTCCGCAGTCGTAGCGTCTTCAGACCCGCGAGAGGTGACGCGGGGGCACATCCGGCGCGGGCCGGCTGCCACGGCCGACGGCACTTGCACACTACTTCGCCCGAGAGCCCGACCGGGTACTTGACATATGGTCGGGCCGTGCCGACCATGGGCCCCGTTCTTGCGCGTCGTCTGGATCCACGTCCGTGAACGGGACTGGCGGCCTGCGGAGGAGCGTGAGATGATCGCGGCACTCGGGCTCGCAACGGCGCGACTCGGCGCGCCGGCCGGGCACGCCCAAACGTCCTTCCTCCGTTCACGGACCTGGCACTGCCCGCGAGCGCCGGCGTCCATCGGGCCCTCTCGGAAGGGGCGTCACCGTGAGCCGAACCACAGGGATGAAGCACGCGTGTCGGTGCGTAGTGGCAGGATTCGTGCTCTTCGTCGTGCCGGCCGATGCGTTGGCGCAGAGCACGACCCAGGTCGTGGAGTACTACACGACCGACGCCGCAGGGTCGGTTCGCGCCGTGACGAAACAGGTGAATGGACAATGGCAGGTCGTGGCGCGGTACGACTACATGCCTTTCGGCGAGGAAACGCCGCCTCAGGTGCCGACTCCATACCACAGGTTGTTCACGGGCAAGGACCGTGATCGTCAGACAGCCCAAGACTACTTCGGGGCCCGATACTACCGGGCGGACCTCGCGCGGTTCACGACGGTCGATCCCGAACTCAACGTCAAGGACGCGCTGGTCGATCCGCAACGGTGGAACCGGTACGCCTACGTCACGAACAACCCGCTCAAGTACACGGATCCAGACGGCAAGAACCCACTCCTGATCGCGGGCGGCATCGGGGCGGCCGTGTATGGCGGGTGGGCGATCTACCAGAACATTAGCAGCGGCGCTCCTCACTGGTACAACAACGTCGGGGTCGAGGCGACCAAGGGGCTGATGGTCGGCCTGACGCTCGGCCTAGCCGCTCCCGCGCTCGCGACGGCCGAGGTGGGCATTGGCGCTGGCACCATGGTTCTGGATGCGGCGGCCATCGGAAAGGCGAGAGAACTGGTCGTGGCGGAACTCGTGGGTGCGAAGGTGGCCGGCGATGCGAAGGTGACGCTACAAGGCGTAGGCAGCACGGCCGTGGATGTCTACGGCAAGGCCGGTGAGTTTATAGGTGTTGGAGGACCCGCCAAGGCCCTCAACCTCTCCGAACTCGGAAGCAAACTGAAGGTGCTGTCGGGGACCGCCGAACAGGCTGGCGTGAAGGCGATGTACTTCTTCGAGAAGGGAACACCCGAGGCGGCCATCAAGCTCGCGCAAAAATGGCTGGGGAAGGAAAACGCCGTGGTGTTCGAAAGGTAGCCCGATGAAACCCGGCTTTTGTTATCTCGCGGAGCGCGCCGAGGCGGGGGAAGCGGTGCGTCGGATCGTCGAGGCATTCGCACGAGACGGTGTCTCATTGGTCAACTCCCACTCGGGTCGCATCACCGAACTCGATGATGAAGGTAGCCAAGCGGACGCCACCGAAGAGGAGCTGATTCAAGCGGCTCGCGCGCGAGCCCATGTGACGTTCCAACTTTGGTTTTCGTCTGACACCGACATCGGATGTAACTTCCGTCGGCTGACGAGTGACATTGTTTGCCACGCATATTCGGTGGACGGGCTCAATGCGAATGAACGGGTGCAATTAGTCAGGTGGGCGATTCGGTACTTTCGGCAAGCAGTGCGGGACAAGACTGCGCTATTGCTCGTAGCCGATCCGGCGGGCCGCACTGCTGACATAGACTGGGATGCGGTGGCTGCGGAGCGCGTAGGATTCCCGGACGTTGTGCCCGACGTGCTCGGGCTGCCGTCCGGTTGGGACAAGCGATTGCCGGTTCTTCCTGGCTACTCCAGGGAGCGACTCGGAGATTTCGAGTTGGTGAGCGCAGGTCAGATGAAGAGTGGTCGATAGTCGCGGGCGCGGAGCCCGGGACGACGGAGAGGAGACGGATTGCGCGAGGCGCTATACCGGACCTGCGGCTGGTCGGCGCCACACGGGCCTTGGGTTTCACGCCGCGGCAGGCGCGGTTCGTGGTGCTGGTGCTGGAGCACGCGGGGGTGTGCCTGCCGCGCCAGTACCGGGCGTTTGGCGGGATTGCGCATGGCCGGCAGACGCACCGGTTTTTCGACAAGCTGATCACCGGCGGCTTCGCGACCACGGACCTGTCCGCGCCCGCGCACGCGGGGCGCATCTACCACGTCCAGTACAAGCCGTGCTACCGGCTGCTGGGCGAGCCGGATCACCGGCATCGCCGGCCGATGAGTATCGGGCGCGTCGTCGAACGCCGGATGGTGCTCGACGGCGTGCTGGCCGAGCCCGACGTCACGTGGCTCGGCTTGGTCCGGGACAAGGTCGCGACCTTCACGAACTCGCCGTGGACCGTGGCGATGGACGCCCTGCCGCAGACGACGGTCGGCGGCGCCGTCCGACGGTTTCCGGACCCGTTTCCGATCGGTCCGGCGGCTGACGGATCGTGGCTGCTTCTCTACCTCGTCACCACCTGCTCGCCCATCCCGATCCCCACACCCTGCGCGGCCAGCGCACCCGCGCCGCCCTCGAGCTCCTCTACGGCGTCGAGCTCCGCGTCGGCGAATGCGAGCGGCTCGATGTCGCCGACGTCCAGCTCGGTCAAAGCGTCCTCATCATCCGGGAAGGCAAGGGTCGCAAGGACCGCCTCGTCCCGCTCGTCGGCCGCGCCGCCGAGGCGGTCGATCGCTACCTCGCCGAGGCCCGGCCGCGTTTGCTCCGCGCGACCCGCACGAGCCCGCGCTCTTCCTGACGCGCCACGGCGCGCGGCTCCGCGTGAAGGCCATCCAGCGCCTGGTGCGCCTGCACGCCCAGCGTGCCGACATCCCGCACCCGCTCGCGCCGCACGATCTGCGGCATGCCTGCGCCACGCATCTGCTGCAGGGCGGCGCCGACATCCGTCACATCCAGCAGCTCCTCGGTCACGCCAGCCTCGACACCACCGCGATCCACGCTCGCGTCAAGCCGCGCGACCTGCAGGCAGCCATCGCCCGCGCCCATCCCCGCGATCAGATCGCGGCCCGTCCCCGCCGCCGGCGGCGGTAGAACCAAGCGGCGTATGGCTGCTCGCGTCGCCCGGCTCGTCGTCGCCCTCGGTCTCCTCGTCGGCACGGTGGTCTCGTCACCCGTCACCGCGGCCGTCGTCTGCCTCACGACCTCGCACGAAACTGCCACCCCGCCCGTAACTGGTCGCGGCGCGAACCCCGCGTATGCACGCTCCCACTTCGGGGCCCGGTACTACCGGGCCGACCTCGTGCGGTTTACCAGCGTCGACCCGGCGATAACGATCAAGGAAAACCACTATTCAGTCATTGTCGCCGTCTCCGTTAAGGTCAAGAACCGAGGCGGTGTGGTGGATAACTTCGGGGATCGACGGAACGTCTCGACACGCGCTGGCGAGACCGACAATCAGCCGCATCCGAGAGAGGCTCAACTGATAGTGAATCGGGC
>Ga0209048_10002446_pt1 | contig 18411 bp, 16 predicted proteins | sample FrelakmetCRP12CR_FD_187146 | JGI IMG/M metagenome (GOLD analysis project Ga0209048, IMG submission 187146) | Freshwater lake sediment microbial communities from the University of Notre Dame, USA, for methane emissions studies - CRP12 CR (SPAdes)... | ecosystem: Environmental > Aquatic >... | reverse complement strand
CTGCTGTCTGGCCTTTTGCGGCTATCGCGTCTGGGGCGAGCAGCGCTTAATATCAAGCAACTGGATATGAACAAGCTTATGGCGGAGGTTGTGGCCTCGTTCGAGTTTCAAGTCAAGGAGTCAGGGATCAGGATTATGGTTGAGGAATTGCCTCCAGGCCATGGCGACGAGACACAGGTCAACCAGATCTTCTCTAATCTCCTGGACAATGCTCTGAAGTTTCTCGACGCTGACAGGCCGGGGATGATCAGGATTTCAGGGAAGGAAGAGGGAGGTAGAGTGACATATTGCGTGGAAGACAACGGTATCGGCATAGCGGATAAAGACAGGGAACGGATTTTCGAGATATTCTGCCGTCTGGACCCAGACGCCAGCGCCGGTGAAGGTTTAGGACTGACCATAGTGCGTAAGATACTGGACCGACACGGTGGCAAGGTATGGGTGGAATCTGAACCCGGCAAAGGCAGTAGATTCTTCGTGTCTCTGCAAACAAAAGAGGGCACAAATGACAAAAAATGAAGTGGTCCTACTTATAGCCGAAGACGATGAGGGACACGCCTCTCTCATTATGAAGAATCTGAGACGAGCGGGTATCTCCAATAATATGCTGCTCTTCAAAGACGGACAGGAAACGTTATCCTTCCTGTTCCAAAAAGGTAAGGGGCCCCACCGTATGCCAGGTGCCCGTTACCTTTTGCTGTTGGACATTCGTATGCCGCGAGTTGACGGGGTGGAAGTCCTCCGTCAGATCAAGCAGGACTCACAACTGTGCAGGCTACCTGTCATTATGATAACTACCACAGATGACCCGCGTGAGGTTGAGAACTGTCATAGCTTAGGATGCAGCAATTACATCACCAAACCTGTAGACTATGACAAGTTTACTAGAGTCATAAGGCAATTAGGTCTATTCCTACTAGTGGTAGAGGTGCCGAGAATTGAGGGTGATCTCGTAACATGAGAGGAAAACTCCAAGTCACATGTGATACCGAAAAGAGTACACTCACGTCAAATGCAATTCTTTGCGTTGAAGATGATGAGGCTCTATTGCGGCTGATTCAGAAAAACTTGCAGCGCGCAGGTTTCCGTACAGAAGGCGCTTCAAACGGTGCCGAAGCTATCTCCAAAATTGTTAGCAATCCTCCTGACTTGTTGCTTCTAGACTACCGCCTGCCAGACATGACGTGCAAACAGGTTATCGAAACACTCTCCGAACAGCAGCGTAGCATTCCCTTTATTGTCATAACAGGCCATGGTGATGAAAAAGTGGCAGTAGAGATGATGAAGCTGGGAGCCAGAGACTATCTGGTCAAAGATAACGCACTCCTTGACCTGCTGCTCTCGGTTGTAAAACGAGTCGTCGAGCAGGCAACACTTGAGAAACAGCTAGCCGATATGGAAAAGCAGTATCATACAATCTTCGAAAACGCAAGCGACGCTATCTGGGTTCAAGACCTGAATGGCAACATCATCACTGCAAACGAGGCAACGGCAACCCTTTTAGGGCTCGTCCGGAGAGAACTGGCTGGAATGAATGTAGCTAGATTTTTATCAAAGGAAGCGCTAGACATCTCCGAAGAACTGCAAAAGAAGCTGCGGCAAGGAGAAGCAATAAAGAATCCCTATGAACTCCGGTTAAATAGAAAGGACGGAACAGAGGCGATCCTAAGATTGACCACAAATCTGCTACTAAGCGGCAGTCACCCCGTGGGCTTCCAACATGTCGCTAGAGACGTTACCGAAGAACGGCGTGCCCAAGAGAACTTGAGGTTCTACTCGCAACAAGTCACCAAAGCGCAAGAGGAAGAACGAAAACATATAGCGCGAGAGCTTCATGATTTCACCGCTCAGAGGCTCATCGCCCTATCACACAATTTGGAAGACTTCACCCGCACCAACGGTCATTTGACGCCAGACAAGCTGTTGCTATTGACAAAGCTACGCGAGCAGGTTAAGGAGGCACTGCAGGAAGTAAGGTCTTTTACCCGGGACTTGCGTCCTCCTATACTGGACGACCTCGGTTTACTCCCCGCGCTGGAATGGCTGACCGATGATTTAAAAGAACGCTCAGGTGTGGAGGCAAATTTAAACGTGCTTGGTACCCAACGGCGCCTTCCCCCTGAAGCGGAGTTACTGCTTTTTCGCATCATACAGGAAGCAGTCACTAACGTCAGGCGCCATGCCCAAGCATCAAAAGTTGAGGTCACGGTAGAATTCGGTGAAGATGAAACCAGAGCCATCGTCCGGGATAATGGCACAGGATTCGAACCTCCAAAAACGCTAGGAGATTTGTCCCGCGTTGGCAAACTCGGACTCATTGGAATGCAGGAACGAGCACAATTGCTGGGCAGCAGCTTGAAGATAAGGTCCAAGCCGGGTGCTGGCACTACGGTTGTAGTTGAAGCTTCAGTGTAATTTACCAGATATAGATAACCCTTCTTCCTATCTTCCGCAATCCTTTGCTACCAAAACAGTACCGTCCGGCAACAGTGAGTTCCTACCAGCCTTTACTATCTGCCCTTATGTAAGGTATACTCTTACCATACTTTGCGATGGAGAGTCGGAATGAAGGCCTTGATTTTGGCAGGTGGCAAAGGGACAAGACTCAAGCCTATTACACACACCATACCCAAACAGCTTCTTCCTGTTGCCAATAAGCCAATCATGTTCTATGTACTGGATCAGATTAGAGAAGCAGGTATCACAGAGATCGGTATTATTATCTCGCCGGAGACCGGCGCCTACATCAGAGAAGCCGTTAGTGACGGTTCACGATGGAATAGCCAGATCACCTATATTCCGCAGGCCAATCCTATGGGCTTGGCCCATGCCGTAAAAACAGCGCAACCCTTTTTGGGCGATTCCACGTTTCTCATGTTCCTTGGCGACAACCTCATTGAGGGCGGGGTAAAGAGCTTCGTTCAGGAGTTCGGAAACCACTCTCCGGATGCCATGGTTCTGCTCAAGGAAGTCCCAGACCCACGCCTCTTTGGTGTTGCTGAGCTCAATGCTAAAGGTGAGGTAATTCACCTTGTAGAGAAGCCCAAAGAACCTAAGACTAACCTGGCTCTGGTCGGGATTTATCTTTTTACTCCCCTCATCCATAGAGCGATAGCCAAAATCAAACCCTCCTGGCGCGGAGAGCTGGAGATAACCGATGCCATCCAGAAGCTTCTGGACATGGATAAGAAAGTCAGAAGCCACATCCTGACGGGATGGTGGCTCGATACCGGGAAAAAGGACGACCTTCTTGAAGCGAATCGAGTCGTTCTCGACAGCATGCTCAAGCGCGATGTAAGGGGAGAAATTGACGCTAAAAGCAAAATAGTGGGCAGGGTGGAAGTCAAGGAAGGCGCTAAAGTGGAGAACAGCACTGTTAGAGGCCCTGTGTCTATTGCCGAAGGGTGTCAAATCAGGAACTCATTTATAGGTCCGTTCACGAGCATAGGAGCAGGCACAGTGATAGAGGATTCCTCCGTGGGACATTCCGTTATATTGGAGAACAGTCGTATCTACCGAATTGAGCGCCTGGAGGATAGCCTTATCGGTACACGTGTCGAACTAAAGAGAGCCGACGAGAGATTCAACGCAGTTAAAATCTTCGTCGGCTGCGATTCCAGCCTGGAGCTATAGGAGGCCAAAATGGATTACATATCCGGAGTCAAAGTGCATAGGCTCCGCCTCATACCAGATGACCGGGGCTGGCTCATGGAACTGCTCCGATCAGACTGGGAGGAATTCGAGAAATTCGGTCAAGCCTATGCCACCACATGCTACCCGGGTGTGATCAAAGCTTGGCACTACCACAAACTCCAGACTGACCACTTCACCTGCGTTAGCGGCCTCGCAAAGCTCGCCCTATATGATTCCCGCGATGATTCACCAACAAAGGGTTTAGTAAACGAATTCTACCTCGGCACCCTCAATCCAATCTTAGTCAAGATACCGCGCAACGTCTATCACGGTTTTACCGCCACAGGTAATGAGATGGCTATAATCGTTAACTTCCCCACACATCTTTATAACTACGAAAAGCCTGATGAATATCGACTACCTTACGATGACCTTTCTATCCCATATAAATGGGAGGTAAAGATGGGATGAAGGCGCTTGTGACAGGCTCTGCCGGTATGTTGGCCAACGACCTCATTCCCTGCCTCCAAAATCAAGGCCATGAAGTTATTGCCCCGCCCGAGGAAAAACTCGATATCACCAACCTGAGAGTTGTTAAAGACGCTGTCGATAGCTTTGCGCCGAAGCTCGTTATTAATTGCGCTGCCTACACCAATGTAGACGAGGCAGAAAAACAGGAGCACCAGGCGCTCATAATAAACGGAGTTGGTGTTCAAAATCTGTGCTTGTTATGTCAAGCACATGATATCCCCTTAGTCCACTTCAGCACCGATTACGTCTTCGACGGCACTAAAGCAAGCCCTTACACCATATACGACAGAACCAACCCCATAAATTCCTATGGGCGCTCTAAACTGCTGGGCGAAAAATATATTCTATGGCTTCTCAGCAAGTTCTATCTCATTCGCACAAGTTGGCTTTTTGGGCTCCACGGCAAGAACTTCATCGAGACCATGCTTGAAATCGGGCAAAAACAGAAACAGGTATCAGTGGTAACCGATCAGAGAGGATGCCCGACCTGGACTCACGACCTTGCAGAAGCGACTGTTGCTCTTGTCAAGACAGGACGTTATGGGCTTTACCACGTAACCAATTCGGAGCCTACCACCTGGTTTGACTTCACGAAAGAGATATTCCGCCTCTCCGACATAAGCACGGAAGTCCTGCCGGTAACCTCAGACCAGTTCCCTCGTCCAGCCAGGAGACCGAGAAACAGCGTTCTCGACCCCTTCCCTCTCAAAGAGGTTCTGGGGAAAGAAATGCCTTCATGGAAAGAAGCGCTTAAAAAGTATTTATCCCAAAGGAAGGAAAGGGCAAAACCATGAGGTTGCTCGTAACCGGTGGCGCCGGCTTCATCGGCTCCAACTTCGTTCAGTACATCCTGGAGAAGCACCCTGACTACAAAGTGATGAACCTCGATGCTCTCACCTACGCCGGAAGCCTCGAAAACCTCAAGGAGGTAAAAAACAACCGCAGACACAGGTTCGTCCATGGTAAAATCGAGGACGGCAAGCTGGTAGATAAACTGATGGGAGGCATCGACGTAGTGATAAACTTCGCGGCCGAGTCCCACGTGGATAGGAGCATACTCGAGCCTCAGGTGTTTGTCACCACCAATGTGCTGGGAACCCAGGTGTTGTTGGATGCAGCGCTTCGCCACAAGGTGAAGCTGTTCTACCAGATTTCCACAGACGAGGTGTACGGTGCTCTCAAGCTCGGCACAAAGGAGAGATTCGCCGAGAACTCGCCCCTCAGGCCCAATTCACCATACTCCGCCAGCAAGACCTCCGCTGATCTCCTGATTCAAGCCTATCATCATACCTACAATATGTCCGTAGTTATTTCACGCTGCAGCAACAACTATGGCCCGAAGCAGCACCCTGAGAAGTTCATACCTACAGTTATACTGAACGCTTTGCACGATAAACCTGTTCCCATCTACGGCGACGGCTTATATGTGCGGGACTGGATTCATGTAATAGACCATTGCCAAGCCATAGACCTCATTATGCACAAAGGTAAATCAGGAGAGATCTACAATGTCGGCGCTGATAACGAATTGGCTAATATAGACCTCGCTAAGAGAATTCTTAAGATCCTGGGCAAGCCCGAATCGCTGCTCACGTCTGTCAAGGACCGCCCTGGTCATGACAGGCGCTACGCTATTGATAGCGCCAAGTTGAGGCGCAAACTGGGGTGGAAATCCACTATACCCTTCGACCAAGGCCTAGCCGAGACCGTCCGTCATTATTCCGAGGCTGGCAAGTAAGAGCCCTTCAGTACCATGCAGGTAAACAGTCAGAACACCACTGACTACTTGCTGAGGAAATCCCTCAGGTTTCTTATCAAAAAACCTTTCATTAGTTTTGACACCGCGCAGCTCTTAGGCTAGAATAGGTTCAAACTTGCGGGAGTAACTCAGGTGGTAGAGTTCCTGCCTTCCAAGCAGGTTGTCGCGGGTTCGAGTCCCGTCTCCCGCTCCACAGCTAGTTGTTTAACAATCTGCTTCACTGGAATCACCAACTTTCCTCATTGTCCTGTGGCTAGGATTCACCGTTGGCCCCTTTCGCCGGATAATGCCGCTGTCTTGAAGTCTCTGAATCTCAGCTTCGCTGTATCCCAGTTCTGTCAATACCTCGTCAGTATGCTCACCAAGCTGCGGAGCCTGCGACCGTGCCCTAGGTGCTTGGCCGGAGAAAAATATCGGGGTCTTGACTATCTTGATCTTGCCCAGACCAGGATACTCCACATCATCGATTAAACGCCGTGCTTTCACATGCGGATCTGCCACCACTTCACCTATATTCCTCAGTTGGCCACTCGGGACGCCAGCTTCTGAGAGCATGGACTCGAGCTCTCTCCCTCCGTATCGTCGCGTCACTTTTGTCAATGACTCGGCGAGCTTCTTCCTGTGCTTCCGTCTCGATTCAGGCGTCGCGTATCGAGAATCATTGCGCAAATCTTTCAGCTTCAGCACCTTGCACAGATTTTCCCACATCTTGTTGGACGCAACAGCAATCAGCACCCATCCATCACTAGTCTCAAAAGCTTGATAAGGTGCCCATGCCTTGTGAGCAGAACCCATTCTCTCAGGCAGCTCACCAGTCATAGTATAATGAGTTACAAATGCACTCATCTGCGCAATAGCAATATCCATTAGTGAGATATCTATTCTCTCTCCCTTGCCTGTCTTCTCCCGGTTAAGCAATGCGATGACAATTCCGTATGCCGCATGAATCCCGGCGCTGTAGTCGATCATAGGCGGAAGTATTCGTACCGGCGGCCAATCAGGCTCACCAGTAGCCAACATAATGCCTGACACTGCTTGGGCTACCGGATCAAAGCTGGGGCGTTTGTGGTAAGGTCCTTGTTGTCCAAACCCAGATATCGAACAATAGATTATCTTTGGGTTCATCCTTGAGATTGCTTTGTAACCGAGGCCCAATCTATCCATTACGCCAGGCACAAAGTTCTCCACGAGAACATCGGCATTCTCCAGTAGTTTCAAAGCTATTCGACGACCGTCACCTGTTTTGAGATTGAGCGCGATACCTCGTTTATTCCGGTTTACATTCACAAATACGGCTCCGTCCATCGCCGTGCGGAAAAAGTCGCCTGTTATAGGCTCAACCTTAATCGTGTCCGCCCCGGCATCAGACAAAAGTGCAGTACATGTCGGTCCTGCCCAAGCATGACTGAAATCTACAACCCTTACGTCTTTGAGGGTTTTTTGAAGGCGCATGTCGTCACTCACGATTCACCTCTCCTATTTGTTATGGGAGATGATAGATGATTTTGGATGAAGTATCAACCAGAGTCGAACGGAACCCTTGAATCTGTCATATTTGCCTTCTCAGCGATATGGGCACCAGTTGATGACTTGATTCGTCGGATACCAATGGATAAAGACTATCCCCCAGGTATATAATTAGTTTGAGGAAACATTGCTAACAAGGTGGAGGAATAATGAAACATATAGAAGGTACATTCAAAGAACCCAAAGGCCTTAATTTGTTCTACCAATATTGGCTGCCGGACCAGAACCCCAAGGCAGTTCTGATGATAGTACATGGGCTCGCTGAACACAGAGGCCGCTACTCGAACCTTGTCAACTATTTTGTTCCCAGAGGATACGCAGTCTGTGGTTTTGACTATCGAGGCCACGGTAAATCGGATGGATTGCGGTGCTACGTTGACAGATTCTCCGACTATGTAAGCGACGTCAGGGCGTTCTTCGAAAAAGTACATCAAGAGCACAGGAACCTTAAAATCTTCCTCGTCGGTCACAGTATGGGGGCAACCATTGCCGTAGCATATGCCGTCCAGTATCAGCGCGATTTGGCCGGGCTCATAATCTCCGGAGTGGGCTTGAAGCCGGGCTCCAGCATCTCGCCTGCACTGAAGGCAGTGGCTCGGCTGATCTCCGCATTGGCCCCCAAGATGGGTTTGACTGTCCTTGATGCTACTGCCATAAGCCAGGATAAGGCTGTTGTAGACGCTTATGTGAATGACCCCCTTGTATACAGGGGCAAGATACCCGCGCGTCTGGCAGCGGAAATGATCAATACCATAGATAGACTACCATCGCTTATACCGGAGATCAAGCTGCCTATTATCATCATGCATGGGACCGAGGACCGGCTCTGTAACCCAGAGGGGAGCCAAATTCTTTATGACTTTGTGGGATCTCGTGATAAAACACTAAAGCTGTACAAAGGCTTCTACCACGAGATTTTTAATGAGCCAGAGCACGATAAGGTCATGGCGGATGTAGAAACCTGGCTATCAACTCACATCTAGCAGGAAAAGGAACCCAATACTAGGATGAAGCAGTACATTCTCTCCATAGACCAGGGTACAACAGGAACTACTGCGCTTGTAGTTGATAGGCGCGGAAACGTGTGTGGGCGCGGGTATGCCGAAATCAACCAGTACTATCCACAGCCAGGCTGGGTGGAACAGGACCCTGAGGACATATGGCTGAAGACTCTTCAAGCTATAGAACAGGCGAAAACACAAGCCAGCGTGGACGAAGCGAAAATCGCAGCCATCGGCATAACAAATCAGCGCGAGACGACAATTTTGATTGATAAAAAAACAGGCGGCCCAATTGGCCCAGCTATCGTGTGGCAGTGCCGACGCACTGCAGCACAATGCGATGAGCTCAGGAGGCAAGGCCTTGAAGAAATGATTCGCTACAAGACAGGATTGATGCCAGATGCATACTTTTCCGCCACGAAGTTGGACTGGTTACTGGACAACATGGAGGGGATACGTCCGCTTGCCAAGCAGGGGAAAGTACTCTTTGCCAATGTTGATGCCTGGCTTATCTGGAAGCTCACTGGCGGCAAAGTTCATGCTACCGACGTTTCAAACGCTTCACGAACAATGCTCTTCAACCTGCGCTCGCTGGATTGGGACCGCGACTTGCTCAAGTTATTCAAAGTGCCCAGCGCAATGCTGCCGGAGGTACGACCTTCCAGCAGTATATTTGGCTATACGCAAAGCGGCATTCCTATCGCCGGCGTCGCGGGTGACCAGCAGGCAGCGCTATTCGGTCAAGCATGTTTTGAACCAGGCATGACGAAAATCACCCTGGGCACCGGCGCGTTCGTGCTTATGAATACAGGAAGCAAACCGGTGCAATCGAAGCATGGCTTGATAACGACTGTAGCCTGGAGCACCAAAGACAGTGTTGAATACGCTCTGGAAGGCAGTGTGTTCATTGCCGGAGCTGTCGTCCAGTGGCTGCGAGATGGGCTAGGACTAATTACTGATGCAAAGGAGTCGGAGCGACTGGCGACCGAAGTTGACGATACAGGGGGAGTCTACTTCGTGCCCGCCTTTGTCGGACTTGGAGCGCCTCATTGGGATATGCAGGCAAGAGGTACAATAGTCGGACTGACCCGGGGCACGTGCAAGTCACATCTGGTCAGAGCGGCACTGGAGTCAATAGCCTATCAGGTATGTGACGTAGTAAAAGCGATGTCATCCGATTCAGGATTGCGTATCAAAGAGATACGCTTGGATGGGGGTGCCTCTGCCAATAATTTCCTTGCTCAGTTCCATGCAGATATGCTAAACGTGAGACTATCTCGTCCTCTATATGTGCAGACCACTGGCCTGGGAGCAGCATATCTCGCCGGATTGGCAATTGGATACTGGAAGGATCGCACAGAGATTGCATCATTTTGGAAAGCAAATAGATATTTTGTGCCAGCTATTGAGCAGAAGAAGCGAAGGGCCCTTTATCAGGGCTGGCATAGGGCTGTGAAGAGGTCCAAAAGATGGCTGACGCAGTAAGGAGAAAGCTAAAGAGGAATTTTGACGCAGTTGCAGCCGAGACCTTCGATATCATTGTCATCGGTGGAGGCATCATAGGTGCCGGTATCGCTCGTGATGCTACTCTCAGAGGCTTCAGAACGTTGCTTGTGGATAAGGAGGATTTCGCCTACGGAACCACCTCTCGCTCATCCCGCTTAATTCACGGAGGACTGCGTTACTTGAAGCAGCTAGATCTGGGTCTGGTGCGTCAGGACTTACGTGAACGAGAGATTCTTCTCCAAATTGCTCCTCATCTGGTTCACCCGCTAGCATTCGTTATCCCGATTTCCAGCACAAGGCCTTTGCAGAGGGCGGCTCTACCATTTGGACTAATGCTCTATGACCTTCTCTTTTACCGCAAGAGCCTGCCTTCACACCGAAGGCTGTCCCGTAGCGAAACGTTGAAATTAGAGCCGGGGTTGGAACAGCGAGGGCTGGTGGGCTCGTATCTCTATTATGATTGTCAGTCGCCTTTTGTGGAGCGTCTTTGTTTGGAAAATGTGCTATCCGCTTCGGAACACGGGGCAACTATATTGAATCACGCCAAAGTAGTAGGGCTCTTGAGAGACAGCAATGGCATGTCCGGTGTCGAAGTTCAGGATGTGATGTCAGGGGAAACCTACGATGTCAAAGCAAGCATTGTAATCAACGCAACCGGGCATTGGGTGGATTCCTTACGCGAAATGCTGGGAAAGAGCGCAAGCACTATGATTCGGAGAACTAAAGGAATTCATCTGCTCACAGCACAAATTTCGCGCAATGCCATTGTGTTGTTTGCACTGGCAGACAACCGCCTTTTCTTCGTAATTCCTTGGCAGGGTTACTCACTAATCGGAACTACCGACACTGACTACTCTGGCGACTTGGATTCAGTAGAGGCTGAGAGGGAAGATGTAACCTATTTGCTAACAGAGGTTCGAAGAATCTTTCCGAGTATCGATTCTCAGGAGATTTTCTATGCATCCGCAGGTCTGCGGGCTCTGGCACGCTCGAATAGTAAGAGGCCGAGTGATGTTTCCAGAAGTCACAGGCTTGTGGATCACGAAAGGGAAGATGGCACACACGGCTTCATATCTGTATTGGGTGGAAAGATAACCGCCTACCGTGCTGTAGCTGAACAGGTTGTAGACCTGGTCTGTAAGAAATTGGGCTCGCAAGCAACATGCACCACAGACCAAGTTCCATTGCCTGGAGCTCAGAATGTAACGAAACAAATGATTGAGAAAGCTGCAAATGAACGAGGGATTACAGTTGAAACAGTGACGCATCTCACTACTCTCTATGGCTCGCGATTTACAGAGGTGTTAGACCTATTGAACCAAAATCCCAGTGGAGCACAGCGAATTTGCCCCCACTCTCCTGCCATCTTGGCTCAGGTGCAGCATGCCGTGGAAAATGAAGGAGCACTCACCGCAGAGGATTTCCTGTTGCGCCGTAGTGCCCTAGGACTAGGACCCTGTTTGGGGTTAGATGCTTTAGACCATATTGCAGACGAGATGGGATCACTTCTTCATTGGAGCCAAAACGAGCGCCAGAAACAGATGAATTCATATCGTACTCGGTCGGCTGGAAGATTGCGATTGGGGTCTGGTCTGCAATCCTAACTCTCACAGACTTCCGGGCACATTGTATCTGGGTCGAATTCCCTGTCTCGTTCCGTATATCTCAGGAAATAAGGCCTATCTTGTTGGCCACAATCTCTTTCTGGAAATCAGTGCCGCCATAGCGGATATCCGCAGCCTTAGCCCTTCTGAAGTATAGAGGTATGTCGTGCTCTCTACTGGTGCCGATGGCGCCATGGAGCAGCACGCCTCTCTCGGTGACCCATTTGTACTTCTCGTTCACATACGCCTTAGCCATCGCCACTTCCCTGGTACAGGGCATGCCTTCCGACTCCATCCAGGCTGCCTGGTAAAGGATGTAGCGGCTGGTCTGCATGGCAGTCCACATATCAGCCATGATATGCTGCAGCGCCTGAAACGCACCGATGGGCCTGTCGTACTGCACCCTTTCCTTGGAATAGGCCACAGTCATATCCACCGCAGCCTGCATGCCGCCTACAGACTCGGCGCACTTGGCAATAGCGCCTCGGCGCATCACGTTTTCAACGATATGCCAGCCCTTGTCCGGTTTGCCTAGGACATTCTTGATAGGGACTGAGACGTTCTTGAACTGCACTTCGCAGAGCTTGTCCATGCCTATCGTGGGCATTACTTCTACGTGTATCCCTACGCTCTTAGCATCAACTATGAAGACGGTGACACCATCATCTGCCGAAACGCCTTTGACGGTCCTGGCGACGCAGATTATGTAATTTGCGATGTTCGCCATTTCCACAAATACCTTCGTGCCCTCGAGAACATAATGGTCGCCTTTATGCGTAGCCTTGAGCGTAACCCCAGAGGCATCGAACAGTCCATTTGGCTCGAGTTGAGCCATAGTAAATATGGACTCCCCACTGGCTATCTTGGGCAAGAACTCTTTCTTTTGCTCCTCGGTTCCGGCATCCATAATAGGGTAAGCACCTTCGATCACGGTGCAGATAAATGGGCCGGGCAGGATATTCCTTCCCATCTCCTCTAAAAGCACTGTGAAGTCCTGGAAGGTCATCCCCTGACCGTTGTATTTCTCAGGGATAACCATTCCCTGCCATCCCAGGTCTGCCATCTTTTTCCAAATGACCGGGGAGTACCCTTTCTTCTCGTCCTCTTCGAGCTCTCTTACCATCTTCTTGGGGCATTCTGTAGTCAGAAAATCCCTTGCTGCCTTTCGCAGCATTTCCTGTTCTTCAGTGAAAGCTATGTTCATGGTATTACTCCTTTTCCCTCGAAGTCCTTCTATTTCATCCTGGTCAGGTTCAGACCATTCCAGGCAATGATATTTCTTTGTATCTCGTTGGTGCCCATGGCTACGTTCAGTCTGAAGTGGTGTTGATACCAGGTCTCGAAGAAGCCATTGAGTCTAGCCCATCTGGAAATCTCAACCTGCCCATAGGGGCCGAACAGGTCTGTTGCCATGTGGGCCATGCGCGCCTGTAGCTCACCTGAGGTTATCTTCACTGCCGAGGCATCGAACGGGGCCATCTCTTTCTTGCTCTGGGCATCAGCTATGCGGTAGGCGAGACAACGGGCCGCCTCAAGCTCGCAGGCTGCTTGAGCCAGCCTGTTACGAACCAGCGGGTCTTTCGCCAGCACCTCACCTTTCCCCTTCGTCTCGTTGCAGTACTTAACCAAGTCTTCTAGCTGGCGCTGCATGCACATAATAGCTCCCAGGTTAGACCTCTCGAAGCCAGCCAGCATCTGCGTGACCTGCCAGCCTTTGCCCTCTTCCCCCACAACGTTTTTCACTGGCACACGCACATCATCGAGAAATACCTCGTTATAATAATGGCCGCCTTCCATATAGAAAAGTGGTTTCACAGTAATGCCAGGGGTTTTCATATCGAATAGCAGAAAGGTAAGGCCCTGATGCTTCTTTTCGGCGTTGGGATTGGTTCTCACCACAGCGAAGGCCCAGTGAGCACGATGAGCGCCGGTGCTCCAGGTTTTCTGACCATTCAGCACGTACTCATCGCCTTTCCTTACTGCTGTTGTAGTCAGTGAAGCTAGGTCAGAACCGGCGTTAGGCTCGCTCCACAGCTCGCACCACATGACATCTCCGGCGCCAATACCGGGCAGAAACCTTCTCTTTATGTCCTCGTTCCCCGCTCCCAGAATTGTGGGAGCAAGCATATCCACACCGAAGACATCAACTCCACCTACATCATAATATCCCTTAGCCTCAGCGAAGAACACCCTATCCATCATTGTGCCGCTGCCGCCGTACTGGGCAGGCCAGTCCAGCGCCAGCCATCCCCTCCTGGCAAACTCCTTGGCACAGTGAATGTGGTATTCCCAACCCTCATCAGTATCGTAGTTGCTCTCCAGGCCTACATAACCCTTGGGTTTAATCTTCTCCAAGTCTCTGCACACATCGAAAAACTCTTTGCGCAGCTTCAACTGTTCATCTGAAAATTTGAAATCCATTATGAAGTCTCCTTGCATCCGTCAGGAGTGGATGACTATCGGGAAAACCATATGACTTTGTTTATTTCATCCTGGGTAGACCTAAACCGTACCAGGATATGATGTTCCTCTGTATCTCGTTCGTGCCCATAGCAATAAACAGCACAAACGACTGTTGATACCACTTCTCGTACCAGCCCTGGAACGGAGACCATCTGGAACGCTTGACCTGCCCGTATGGGCCCAATATGTCGGCTCCCAGCCAAGAGAGGCGTTCCTGCAGCTCGCTGGCAAGTACATGAACACCAGAAGCCTCGAACCCAGCCATCTCGTTCCTTTCCTGAGCGTCGGCTATCCGGTAGCCAAGGCAGCGAAGCGCCTCAATCTCGCAAGCCATCTGGGAAAGCCTGCTGCGGATTAGAGGGTCATGCGCCAGCAATTTACCGCCTACCTTGGTCTCATTGCAGTATTGCACCAGCTCTTCTAACTGGCGAAGCATCATCATTATAGCTCCCAGGCTCGACCTCTCGAAGCCGGCTAGAATCTGGGTGACCCGCCAGCCCTCGTTCTCCTGGCCGACGACATTCTCTACAGGCACATGTACATCATCCAGGAAGACTTCGTTGTAAACATGCGCTTGGTCCATGTAGTAAAGCGGTTTCACAGTAACGCCCGGTGTCTTCATGTCAAAGAGGATAAAGGTGATCCCCATTTGCTTCTTGGGAGCATGTGGGTCGGTTCTTACCAGTGCAAATGCCCAGTGAGCGCGGTGAGCGCCGGTGCTCCAGATTTTCTGACCATTTATGATGTACTCGTTTCCCTTTCGCACCGCCGACGTGGTCAGAGAAGCCAGGTCTGAGCCCGCGTTGGGCTCGCTCCACAACTCGCACCACTGCACTTCGCCCGAGGCGATTCCAGGCAGAAATCTCTTGTTTAGCTCCTCGTTGCCCACTCCCAAAAGCGTAGGGGCAAGCATCTCTGGGCCAAAGATATCTATCCCGGGGAGGTCATAATATCCCCTGGCTTCACCGAAGAACACCTTGTCCCCGATTGTGCCTTTGCCGCCATACTCAGGGGGCCAACCAATTGAAATCCAGCCCCTCCTGGCGTACTCCTTGGCACAATAAAGATGGTACTGCCAACCCTCATCGGTGTCGTAGACGCTCTCCAGACCAGCGAATCCGTTGGGCTTCTTTTTCTCCAGCTCTTTGCAAACGTCGTAAAACTCTTTACGCAGCTTAATCTGTTCATCAGTAAGCTTGAAATCCATCGTAGGCCCTCCTTGACCAGCCTTTAGGAACCTGCCGCCAGAGGAAACCCATAGAAGAGCCTGCCTTACCTGGGCAGACGCTTCACTATCAACTCTCTCTGTATCTCTGAAGTGCCTTCCAGCAATTCGTACATCTTGGCATCCCGGAACAGGCGCTCGATCTTGTACTCCTTGCTGATACCATAGGCACCGTGCACCTGCATGCCCCATCTGCAGACATCTGTAGCGGTTGAGGTCACGAACAGCTTGGTGATAGCCATATCTTTAATAGTGTCTTGGCCCTGATCTTTCAAGAAGGCGGCTCGATAGGTCAACCAGCGCGATGCCTCGAGCCTGGATGCCATTTCAGCCAGCAGCCAGTGGATAGCTTGCAGGTTGAATATGGGCTCATCGAAGTGCATTCTATGCATCGAGTATTTGATTGCCTCTTCCAGGGAGGCCTGCATCAGGCCAACGCATTGCGCGCTAAGGCACAGCTTGCCTATGGTCATGGCATCTTTCAGAGCATCGAACTTCCCGCCTCTGCCTCCCATGAGGTGATCCTTAGGCACATGGACATCCTCAAAGAACACATCGGAAAGGTCTGTGCCCCTCAGCCCCAGCTTATCCATCTTAGGGCCGGTGGAAAACCCCTTCCTGTTCGCCTCTATGAAGAACAGGCTGATATCGCCCTCGAGCTTAGCAAATACACACATTACATCGGCCCAGGGGGCGTTGGTAATGAATCTTTTAACGCCGTTTATGATATATCCATCTTTCACTTCCTTAGCCACGGTCTTAATCATCTTCGGGTTTGAACCGGTATCAGGTTCAGTGAACCCGAAGCAGCCGACCTTCTTGCCCTCGGCGATTGGAATCATCCACTGCTTCTTTTGAGCTTCGGTGGCAAGCTTATTGAACCTGTCGCCCACCACGTGCTGCAACTGTATGTGTATCGCCAGAGCAGCCAAAACCTTGGCGATTTCCTCGAGCGCCAGTGCCAAGCTCACATGGTCAGAGCCAGCCCCTCCATATTTCGGATCAAAGGGAACTCCGTAGAGCCCCATCGCAGCCAGCTTCGGCCGGACCTCGTGGGGGAAATTGTTCTGCTTATCCATTATATCGACCAGAGGAGTAAGCTCTGCCTCGGTGAACTTCTTCACCGAATTCTTGAACATCTGTTGCTGCTCAGTCAGGTTGAAATCCACTGTTTTTCCTCCCTTATTGTTTGTTTAACCTTTACTTCTTGGGGTATTTTCGGGCCTCTAACATCTCGATGAAGGACTCGATCTTCGACTTAACTCCGGCATCATCGTACCCTCTGGGGTCTACCATATTGCCTTCAAACGACATGCTAGGGAGACCCAGTTCATCTCTCAGAATAGTGCCTATGTTCGGTTGCTCAGCGGTGAAATTCCTGCAGCATCGATTGGCGTGGAAAACAATACCATCCACATGGTACTGCTTCGCCCGTTTTTTATAGAGCTCAGCCTTGCCCCACGACGCTGCGCGCATGAAGAAACTGAGATATCTGTTAGCCAGACTGCCGAAAGGGTCAGAGGGATCCACGCGGCCGCTGAACGCATTTCCATAGAGGTCAGTGACAAATGCCGCACCGAACTCTGCGAAATAGTTCAGCAAGCGCATGTTGTGGTAGATAGGGAAGAGGTCCCAGATAAGCCGGAACCTCTCGTTAGGAACGAAACCGACCTTGTTGTCTACTCTCGTCTTCACTTCATCTCGAAGCTGCTTGTAGAATTCACCCGCTTCTTTAGTGCCCTTGAGCGTGACCAGAGGAAACAGGCAGGTGAAAACGTCAATCTGACTTATGGGTGTGGGTATCGCTGCCCGCATAGCGTCTATCTCGTCCCAGAGCGCACTGGCCTGGTCAGAGAAAGAAACCACCTCGCGCAGCTTGTCCATGTCGAACTTTTTCTTGGTGGCCTGCTCCATCAACTTGACGGCTTCCTTCAGTTCCGCTGCATAGTATGCCTTATGGCGCTGGGCCAGTGTCTCACTATCTACCGTATAAGCTGCATCTATCATAATCATGGGGCATTTGTAATGCCTCTGCATAGCCTCCCACCATTTGGGATGGGTGGCACATGCACCCTCGGTCGCAATCATGACGTCTGGAGCAGGAGGCGGGTCACCGAATGCGCCTTTATTTTCGAACATAATCCCGAAAGCACATAGAGCGTAGGCACAAAGGTCCTGCGAATAACCTCTAGCCTCGCCAGCCTTGCAGAGTTCCTCAGCTACTTTACGAGACGAGCAAAGCGCAGCGTAGTTTTCGGGGAAGAAGGGAATCCCGTCGAAGGCATATACCAGTTCGATGGGAGTCATTGAAGTTATCCACACTACCGGCTTGCCATCTTGCTTGGCACTAGCCAGAGCTTTGTAATAGACATCGTTAAGTGTGCCTAAGGCTGCTGACGAAGCTAGCCTTACTGCTTTAAAGGGCGTCGCTACAGGTTTATTTTGTTTGATTTCCATTAGACTACCCCACCATTTCCATAAATGCCTGAACCATCGTCTTGAACTTGCCACCCGCCCAACCGGTGTCCGAATGGTCAACCACCAGTACAGGAACACCATTCGCTTTAAGGCTGCTCTCCAGCCAGGGGCGGTCATAGAGATGGGTGTCGCAATACTTCTGAGTTAGCAGGATGACTCCCTTGACACGGTATTCCTTGGCCAACTCCAGCATGTGATACAACCGGGGTTCCGCAGGATGCTTGCAGGGACAAGGGACTTTCCTCAAATAGCGCTCGGCCAGGGCTCTCAGCGGCTCGGCATTCTCATCGACCGCAGAGGAATAGTAACGGCTGCCGATATCTATATCGTCAACCACAATATTGCCGCCGCTCTCCTCTACCGCTTGTAGCAACTCAATCGTCTCAAATGTATTCCCCGCTATCATAAGCCGCATTTTGCCGTCTGGGGAGCCTTTTGCGGATGAGAGCGCAGGCAGCAACTTGCGAAGCATTACGTTGTGCTCTTCTTTGGGCATAATGAGCCCTGCCCGCAGTACTGAAAACATCTCGCTACCGGAAAGGGGAGGGGCATCACGCAACCCGAGGTTATATAGCTCATGTACAAGAGCGCGGTTCTCATTGTACACCTTGATAGCCTGTCTCAACGACTGTTCGCTGATTTTTTTGCTGGTGTATTTCTCCAGAGATTCCCTGAATAGGTGTA
>Ga0209048_10002445_pt1 | contig 18420 bp, 18 predicted proteins | sample FrelakmetCRP12CR_FD_187146 | JGI IMG/M metagenome (GOLD analysis project Ga0209048, IMG submission 187146) | Freshwater lake sediment microbial communities from the University of Notre Dame, USA, for methane emissions studies - CRP12 CR (SPAdes)... | ecosystem: Environmental > Aquatic >... | reverse complement strand
TTTCCAAGCACTTCGCCCACGATGCGGGCGCTTTTTTTATACGGTCGGTTGCTTGCCAGCCCGAGCTCGTGCATCCCGAAAAGCACGCGCCTGTGAACAGGTTTGAGACCGTCCCTCACATCAGGCAACGCCCGTGCAACGATCACGCTCATGGCATAATCGATGTACGAACCCTTCATTTCCTCTTCTATGTCTACCGGAACTATCTTTTCGTTAACTCCAGCCATTCCTAATACCACCTTTATGATTCAACATATACTTGGGGGTGTCCCCAGCGATCTACTTTAAAATGGATTCTCAGACGTCCAGATTTCTTACGTATTTGGCGTTTTTCTCTATAAATTCCCGCCGCGGTTCGACCTCGTCCCCCATCAGAATCGAGAACGTCCTGTCGGCATCTGCGGCGTTTTCAACCGAGACTTGCAAAACTGTGCGTGTCTCGGGGTTCATGGTCGTGCTCCAGAGCTGCTCGGGGTTCATCTCGCCCAGACCTTTGAAGCGGGAAATGACCAAGCCGCCGGAGCCGGGGCTTTCCTGCTCCCCCTGAACCTCTACGGCTTCTGCCGCCTGGACCTCTGCCTTTTTATCGCTCTTGAGCCTCTTCATAATCTCGTCCCGCTCTTCCTCGTCATACGCGTATAATTCCTGTTTTCCTTTTTTTATTTTATAAAGCGGGGGTTGGGCGATATAAACATGTCCGAGTTCTATGATCTCTTTCATGTACCGGAAAAACAACGTGAGCAGCAATGTCCGGATGTGCGAGCCGTCCACATCGGCATCGCACATGATTATTATCTTTCCGTAGCGTATCTTGGAGGGATCGAAATCCTCCCCCACGCCCGTACCTATAGCTGTGAAGATGCAGCGGATCTCCTCGTTTTCGAGTATCTTGTGGAGGCGGGCTTTTTCGACGTTCAGTATCTTCCCCTTGATGGGAAGTATGGCCTGAAAACGCCTGTCGCGCCCCTGTTTCGCGCTTCCGCCGGCTGAGTCACCCTCGACTATGTAGAGTTCGCAGTGCTCGGGATCATTGATTGAGCAGTCTGCAAGCTTTCCGGGAAGGCTTGATGACTCAAGGGCGCTCTTGCGCCTTGTCAGGTCGCGCGCTTTCCTTGCAGCCTCACGCCCTTCTGCGGCACGCAGGCATTTCTCAATGATCCTCTTCGAGTCGGAAGGGTTTTCCTCCAGCCAGGTGGAGAGACGCTCGCTGACAATCCCCTCCACAATGCCTTTAATTTCGCTGTTACCCAGCTTCGTCTTTGTCTGGCCTTCAAACTGAGGATCCTGCACTTTCACGCTAAGGACCGCCGTCAGGCCTTCGCGAAAATCATCTCCGGTAAGCTGGACTCCATTTTCCTTCACAAGATTGTTTTTCGAAGCATAGCTGTTCAGGCTGCGCGTGAGCGCAGTCCTGAAACCGATGAGATGGGTGCCGCCTTCAAGTGTGTTTATGTTGTTGACGTAAGTAAAGATATTCTCGTTGTACTGGTCGTTGTACTGAAAAGCAACCTCCACCTCCACCAGCTTGCCCATTTCATCCTTGCTCTCGCCTTTCCCATAAACCGGCTTTTTCATCACCGAGGGCCTGGTAGCGTCTATGTACTTCACGAATTCCACTAAGCCCCCCTTGAAATGGAAAATTTCCTGCTGCTCCTGCCCGTCCCTCAGATCGACTATGCTCAGTTTAACGTCGGGATTGAGGAATGCGAGCTCACGCAGCCTTTCGGCAATTGTCTCAAACCTGAAGACGCGGTTTTTAAAAATTTGCGAGTCCGGAATAAAAGTAACCTTTGTGCCGTGCTTGTCCGGGGCAGCTTTGCCGGTTACCTTTGCCTCGTTCAAAGGCTTCCCGCGCTGGTACTTTTGGTACCATGTTTTCCCATCCCTGTAAACTTCAACTTCCAGCCATTCCGAGAGAGCGTTTACTACCGAAACTCCGACGCCGTGCAGCCCGCCCGAAACCTTGTACGAGTTCTTATCAAACTTCCCCCCTGCGTGCAGAACTGTCATGACTACTTCAAGGGCGGACCTCTTTTCTTCGGGATGTATATCCGTCGGAATCCCGCGGCCGTCATCAAGGATTGTCACGGATCCGTCCCTGTTGATGCTGGCCGATATATTATGGGCGTAACCTCCAAGCGCCTCGTCAATCGAATTATCCACGACCTCATAAACAAGGTGGTGAAGTCCCCGCGTTGAAACATCGCCTATGTACATTGCCGGGCGTTGCCGTACGGGCTCCAGCCCTTTAAGGACTGTTATATCTCCTGCGGTGTATTCTCCGTTTTTTTTCTTGCCTGCAGCCAGTTTCAAATCGGGTTTGGAAATCTCCTTCGTCGCCTTCTTGTTTTTTTCGGTATCCTTCAACATTATCCCCCTTTATCTGAAAATAATATCCTTAACGATTTCCTGGTTCATTTCTTTGTTGAGCTTTTCTATTATTTCTTTTTTTAAAAAAATAAGTTCGTTTCGCCATACAGAATGAACGACGCTCACAAATAACTTGCCGTCGCGTATACTCTCCGCTGTCGATATCCTGGCAATGTTTTCACCGACAACTCTCGGCCATGCCTCCAGCACTTCGTACTGCCTGAGTTTTGTACCCAGCCCCAGCTGCCGCAGAACAGCCGAAATTCCGCCGCCGATATGTCTCGGAATCTTCATGCTGCGAGCCGGTTTCAGGCCGCAATTTTGCCGTTGGCAATGCGGAAAACCCTGTTTTGCCCGTTCTCAAGCATACCCTTCCCGAACAACCCAGGACTGGTGGAAGTTATAAAAGCCTGGTTAAGTGTTCCCACAAAATCGAGCAGCCGGCTCGAGCGGTGCTCGTCCAGTTCGCTGAAAATGTCGTCCAGAAGGAGAATTGGCGTCTCCTGGCATCGCTCCTTCAGGTAAAAAAACTCCCCCATTTTCAGGGCAATTAAAAAGGTTTTATGCTGGCCCTGGGAGGCAAATTTCCGCAGGTCAAGCCCGTTAATTTTCAGTGCGAACTCATCGCGGTGCGGACCCACAAGAGTGGTTCCGAACCTTCTCTCCTCTGCCGCCATTTCCTTAATTTGGAAGCGGAGCCCTTCCTGAATGTCCCTATCTACTGCATTCGGTCCAGCCGGTTCGTAACCGATCGTAGGTTCTTCCCCTTCTCCCACGAGCCTGTGATATGCAGGGCTGATGAATTTCTGAAATTCCACCACGAATTCCATCCGCTTCTGCATTAAAAAACCGCCCCTGGAAATCAGCTGCTCATCCCACGGTTCAAGCAGCCTCGTGACGTCGTTTTTCCCGGTCTTTGCATCCATCAGTATTTTATTCCTCTGCCTTAAAACCCTGCGGTATTCCAGAAGATTCTCGAAATATACCGAGCTGGATTGGGAGACCACAAAGTCCACGAACTTCCGCCGTTCCGACGGGCCTCTCACCGTAACCGGTGAATGTTCAGGAGAACAAATAACTACGGGAAATTTTCCGATCACGGAGGAAAAAGGTTCAATCCGTCTCCTGTTGATTATGAATACTTTTTCCGTCTGATCCTTCGAATAAGCCACATGGACGCGGTATTCCTTTCCGTGTTCGGATACCAGAGTTCCTTCAATTTCAAACGCATCACTTTCAAAATTCAAAACGTTGGCGTCGCTGCCGGCATAGAAGCTTTTCGTAAGGCAGAGGTAGGAAATTGCTTCAATAACGTTGGTTTTCCCGTGACCGTTATCACCCAACAGCACATTCGATCCACTACCAAATTCGAACAACGAGTCAATATGATTTCTGAAGCGTTGAAGCCTAAGATTTCTTAGAAGCATCTACTCTTATAAATCAAGCGTTAAGTCTCACCGGCATCACAAGCATTAGCAAGTCTTCACCCTCGCGCTGCACAGACGGCTGAACTATGCCGGCACGCGCGGGAGAACTCAACATAAAAACCGCTTCATCCGTGTCAACATGCGAAAGAACATCGATTATATATGATGCATTAAACCCGATATCCATCGGCTCGGCAGAGTAATCACAGGGGAATGTCTCCTTTGCCTCGCTTCCAAAATCGATGTCTTCGGCCGAAACCGTCATTGTTCCCTTCTTCAGCGAGAGACGCACCTGGTGGGTGGTTGAACTGGCGTAAAGAGATGTTCTCCTGACGGAAGCTATCAGCTGGTTTTTTTCCACAACGAGTTTCTTGTCGTTTTCCAGAGGAATGACGCTTTCGTAATTCGGATACTTCTCCTCCATAACCTTGGAGATCAGCAAAGATTCCCCGAATGAAAACATGATATGCCTCTCGCTGAAAGAAATATTTGAGGAGTTGTCATTCGCGGATTTCAGCACGAGGTTTAACGCCTTTGCCGGCACGATTATATCCTTTTCAATTTCACTTGATGAAAAATTTTTATATACAAGCCTTACAAGCCTGTGGCCGTCTGTTGCCGCGGCACGGATATCATTTTTCCTGATCTGGAAAAAAACCCCCATCATGGCGGGTCTCAGCTCGTCGGAACTCACGGCGAATGATGTTTTCGAGATCAAGCGGCGCAGTGTTTCGTTCTCAATTGTCATTTCCGATTCGCTTGTGAAAGAAGGAAGCGTCGGATAGTTTTCGCTGGATTCTCCTGTGAGTTTATACTCCCCTATTGATGTAGACATGACAATTCTGTTATTGTCAGGCTCGACCGAGAATTCAATATCCAGGCTGGGCAAAGCACGTACCGTCTCAAAAAGCCGCTTTGCCGGTATTGCCACCACCCCGTCCTCAGACCCCTTCACCTTTAAATTCACGCTCATCGAAGTATCCAGGTCGGTTGCAGTTATTTTCAGCTTGTTTTCCGATACCTGGAACAGGAAATTTTCCAGTATCGGCAGCGGGGATTTTGACGGGATTACACCGCCTATGTTGCCAAGGGCTTTTTGCAACTCTGTGCTGGAAGTCAAGAATTTCATCGTTTTTTTCCTGTCAGAATGATGGAATTTTGTATCAATAATATTCTAAAATTTACGAAATTTTTATCTCATTTTCAACGGCCTGGCATGCGTAACTATTCAATTTTATTATAACTTACATTTATTTAAATAGTGTTTAATAATATTATATGTGTGGAAATGTTTAAAACCCGATAAATCCCCTTTTTCATCAATTTAACACCGAATTTGAACATGCTGTTTGTTAATCTGCTGTGGACAAGGGGAGTGTTTATTAACTGATAAGATCAGGAAATATTTTAATACTGCACACACACATACGGTTAACATTTGGCCAACACGGAAACGCCCTTTATTAACATGCTTGTGAACAGCTTTTCACCCCTAGTTTATCAGTGCAGGGTTCGCTCGAGTTTAGACCTCAGCTGCTGCACGATCACCTTTTGCTTCGGATCGGTGTTCATGCTGTCCTCGATGGTCTGGTAGGCATGAATGACTGTGCTGTGATCCCTCCCGCCGAAATGGAGACCTATTGTTTTCAGAGATGAATTTGTCAGCTCTTTAGTGAGGTACATCGCTATCTGCCGGGCGTTCACGATCTCCTGCTTCCTTGTCTTGGCCCTTATCAGATCTTCGGGAATTCCCAGATGGTCGCAAACGACGCGCTGGATCTCTTCAATGGTAATGTGCGAGCGAACCTCTCCTATTACCGAGCGGACGACTTCCTTAGCGAGTTCCATATCGATCGAGCGGTCTTCCAGTGAAGCCCGTGCCAGCAGGCTTATCAGGCATCCTTCGAGTTCCCTGATGTTGGATGTTACGTTCAGCGCAATAAATTCAAGGACATCGTGCGGAATATCGTAACCTTCCAGACCGCTCTTTTTGCGCAAAATGGCAATTCTGGTTTCCAGGTCTGGAGGCTGTATGTCTGCGGTCAGGCCCCATTGAAATCGCGATATAAGACGTTCGTTCAAGCCTTTCAATTCCTTCGGAGCCTTGTCGGACGAAAGAACGATTTGCTTGCCGAGCTGGTGCAGTGCATTGAAAGTATGGAAGAACATATCCTGCGTTTTTTCCTTGCCGGAGAAAAACTGGATATCGTCCACGATCAGAAGATCCACGCTCCTGTAGTAGTTAGAAAATTCGGTCATGCTGTCTTTTTGAATCGCCTCCACGAAGTCGACGGTGAACTTTTCGCTTGAAATATACAGAATCCGCTTTGTCTTGCCGGACCATATCAGATGATTGCCAATCGCGTGCACGAGGTGAGTTTTACCGAGGCCGACTCCTCCATAAATTACCAAGGGGTTGAAAGAAGTCCCCCCGGGGTTATTGGCTACGGCCAGAGCCGCAGCGCGGGCAAACTGGTTGCTCTCTCCCTTGACGTAGTTTTCGAATGTATATTTCGGGTTAAGCGAAGGCTGCAAGTCCGGCTGGTTCTGCCTGACGGGATTGATCTTGAGTGCAGTCTCCGCCTTCAGGTTTATGGAATCGGGGTCGGGCTTCAGCACAGCGGGAAATTCTGCGGTCTGTGCGGCCTGGTTTTCATTGTCTCTCTCCTCGGGAGTAATGACGTAATCGACTGTGATTTCGGATTTCATGACCTGCGTCAGCACTTCGTTGATAAGAGAATAATAATGCTCTTCCAGCCATTCCGAGAAGAACTGGCTCGGCACTTGTATGAAAAATTTTTCCTTGTCAAGTGCAAGCGGGAGAATGGGCTCGAACCAGGTTTTAAAGTTCTGGCTGTTAACCCTTCCCCTGATGATGTTCAAACACTCGTTCCAGATCTTATGATGTTCAGCGCTCTCATCTTCAATCTGACTGTTTTCTGGCTGCGGAATACCGGCTAATGCCTCTTCTTCTTGCATGGGAGGTCAATTGAATGTAAGTTTTTAATTTATATAGACATAAGGGATTGTCAACAGGATGTTAACAACTATGTTCACAACTGTGCTTTTTCAGACCGGAATACGCCTATTGCACTCTCCTGGGAGAGGGCTGCCCGTGTGTAATAACATGACTGTGTTTAAGAGCAGTACAGAGAGTTATTCACAATTTGCTTTAAGCAAAAACACGCCTTTCTGAAGTAAATTCGGAAAAAAATCGGGTCCTGTAAAGTTATCCACATTTTGTCAACAGAAACAGGAACAAAGGTACACATCCAATTATACGAAGTTTTAATGCCCATGGCAAGGGAAATAATTTCGACAGGTTTGTTTTTCTGGCACATATTTTATATATTGGGAGCGATTTTCACATCAAGAAGTCACTTCATAGAGGATTGTGAATAACAATCCTCTTTTTTCGTTGAGCGAGTCTGTCATTAACAATAATAGGCAATATCATGAAAAGAACCTTTCAACCAAGTTTGAGAAAAAGAAAAAATAAGCACGGTTTTCGCGAACGGATGAAATCTAAGGACGGGCGCAAAGTTCTGTCGCGCCGGCGCGCTAAGGGACGCTGGAAGCTGACAGTCAGCGATGAGAGTTAGTAAAAGATATAATCACCGGTGTGAGGAGAACCTTAAAAAAGTCCGAGATTCTGAGAGGCAGAAAAAATTTTGATTTTGTTTTTAAGCATGGCAAAAAAATAGACGGAAAGATCCTTCGGTGCATTTCGTTAAAGTCAAGGCTGGCGGCCAGATGCGGAGCAGGAAGTGTAATATTTGGGATTGCAGTCTCCCGTGCCGTCAGGAGAGCAGTAGACCGTAACCGCATAAAGCGCTTGGTAAGAGAATCCTACCGCATTAACAAGGAAATCATTTTACCGGGAGCTATCGAGCCGGGCCAAATCCTTACAGTGTTGTTTATTTATCCCCCAAAATCTAGCCGAATGCCGTCGGTTCCTTCGTACAGAGACATTGAGGAGGATGTGAAAACGATTTTAAAGTCGGTGACCCTGACAGAAAATAATTCGCTCGCATGATAACAAGCCTGATAAGGATGTATCAGAAGGCGGTCTCGCCAGTTCTACCTCCAAATACTTGCAGGTTTTACCCGACATGCTCCTCTTATGCAATTGATGCGATCGAACGTTATGGCGCTATCAAGGGCCTCCTGTTGTCTGTCAAGAGGATTCTGCGTTGTCATCCGCTGCATCCCGGCGGGTACGATCCAGTCCCGTGAAGGTTTATTTCCAATAATGCAAAAAATACTATAAAAAGTTCATGGATCGGAATACAATAATTGGTTTCATACTAATCGGCCTTGTGCTGATGATCTGGATGATGCTGAATGCCCCCCCACCGCCCCATCCCGCATCGGCAACGGATTCGGTCGCAGCTTTCCGGCATTCGGAAAAACCTGATACTATTAATGCCACAGCTGCCAGGAAGGAAACAAAAACCGAGCCCGGGGATACGCTCGGGAAGTATTTCTCGCACCTGGCACACGGCCAAGAAAAAACCCTCGTTGTGGAAACAGACTTATACAGGGCGGAGATTTCTACCGCCGGGGGGTCAATCCGTTCATGGGTTCTGAAGGGATACAAAACTTGGGATCAGTATCCTGTGAACCTGGTAAATCTGGAAAAAGGCGGCGACTTTAACCTTACCTTCTATAGCTCAGACGGTAAGCGAATTAACACGCGCGGACTCTTTTTTGAGGCTAACTATGCCGACGGGCAGGTGGTTAAGCTAACTGGAAGCGATTCATTCAAGGTCGGGCTTTCTCTGAAGATAAACGAGCACAGCAGGATAGTCAAGGATCTCATTTTTTATGGGAATCTGTATTCTTTCGATGCAAGCTACGGGTTTGAAGGGATGGAAAACATTCTCTCGAATTTTGAATACCAGGTAACCTGGGGATATGGTCTCCGTTATGTCGAACATAACAGCGTTGACGAATCGAACTTTGCAAAGGCATCGGCTATGGCCGGGGGTGAAATCTCCGAATTGGATGCCACGAAATTTGACGAAACATTTGTAGACAGCAATATTTCAGGCCGTGTCAGCTGGGTCGCAACAAGAAACAAATATTTCGCTCTTGCAATGATTCCGAGGGAAAAAGAGAGCCGGGGGGCTTATCTGGAAGGTAAACGAGTCAGGCTCCGGGACGAGGGAGTTAAGGAAAACTATTCCCTTGAGCTCAACATGCCCTACACCGCCCAGCCACTCGAAACGGACAGATTTACGGTTTTCCTAGGACCGCTCGATTTCGATGTTGTGAAGCATTATCAGGTCGGTATCGAAAGCATCATGAGTCTGGGTGCCGCCTGGATAATCCGGCCCATATCCCAATATGTCATAATACCATTGTTTAAATTTCTCAGGTATTTCATTCCGAATTACGGATTGGTCCTCATAGTATTTTCATTAATCATCAAGCTTGCACTGTACCCTCTTACGAAAAGCAGCCTGAAATCGATGCAGAGGATGCAAGCGCTGCAACCGATGATGAATGAGATCCGTGAGAAGTATAAAGACGACCCCCAGAAAATGAACCAGCAGGTTATGAGGTTATACAAGGAATACGGCGTAAACCCAGCCGGAGGATGCCTCCCTCTTCTGCTGCAGCTCCCGATTCTATACGCACTCTGGGCGGTGTTCAGCTCGGCCATTCAGCTGCGCCAGGCATCATTCGTCTGGTGGATCAAAGACCTGGCAGTCCCCGACATTGTTGCGACGCTCCCATTCAAGATACCAATCTTTAACATAGACAAGATTAGCGGTCTGGCACTCTTGATGGGCATAACGATGTTTGTCCAGCAAAAAATGTCGGTGAAGGATCCGCGCCAGAAGATGATGGTTTGGATGATGCCGGTTCTTATGACATTGATGTTTAATGCCTTCCCGTCCGGATTAAACCTTTACTATTTCGTTTTTAATCTGCTTTCGATTCTGCAGCAGGCGTGGGTAAACAAGCAGCATAAAAACGAGCCGCTCAGAAAAGTGGAACCCAAGAAAAAATCAGGCGGATTGATAAGCAAACTGGCGAAGGAACTGCGCGATGTAAAGCGCTGAGCCTGACTTTAATATCAGAAAAAAATGACCCCGCCCAACCAAATGGCGGGGTTTTTTGTTCCGCACGCGCACCCCTCTTTTTCGATTTTACCGACAAGCCAAAGCCGCTGAAGTAAAACAGGGCGGAATTCCGACGGTATTCCGGCATGACTCATGTGCATTGTTTTTCACGCTGGAGTTTTCTAAATTATCAAACAGCCAGTCTGATCTTTAAACACCGATGATTCTTAAAGAGAATACAATCGCAGCTATAGCAACTCCTGTGGGCGAAGGGGGAATTGCCGTCATCAGGGTTAGCGGGACGGATGCGATAGCGATCGCATCAAAAATCTTTAAAGGCAGAACCTTCCTTCACAGTGCACAATCCCACACAGCACATTTCGGCGAAATACACGGGAATGATGAAAGCACGATAGACGAAGTTGTTACCACCGTTTTCAGAGCGCCGCATTCATATACAGGCGAGGATGTGGTGGAAATCAGCTGTCACGGGGGATTATTTATAACCCAGCAAATTCTTGAAGTCGTGCTGGCGTGCGGAGCCCGAATGGCTGAACCCGGTGAATTCACAAAGAGGGCATTCCTAAACGGCCGGATGGATCTCTCTCAGGCCGAAGCTGTGGCTGACCTGATCAGATCCTGCTCGTCTCTTTCGCATAGAACATCTCTACGGCAATTGCAGGGAAAACTTTCCGGGCGGATTACCGAACTTAGAAATCAATTGCTGGACATCTGCAGCCTTCTGGAGATTGAACTCGATTTTGCAGAAGAGGGGCTTGAGTTTTCGGAAAAAGGGAAAATCCTTTCCGAAATTGAAAACATTTACCGCTCGATTGAGAACCTCATAGGATCTTTTCAGGCAGGAAGGTTATACAGGGAAGGGGTAAGGGTTGTACTGGCCGGAAAGCCCAACGTAGGTAAGTCTAGTATTCTCAATGCTTTACTGAGCGAAGAGAGAGCGATAGTCACGAATTTCCCGGGTACAACCCGCGATACCATCGAAGAGAGCATATTAATAAACGGCCTCTTGTTTAAAGTGATAGATACGGCGGGACTCAGACAAAGCATTCATCCGGTCGAACATGAAGGGATCAGACGAGCTGAAAAACAGATTAAAGATGCGGATATCATATTGTTAATATTGGACATAAGTCAGGGATTCACGGATGAAGATGAAGAAGTTTATAATGTTAATGTGAGCGGTAAAAAAAGCAAGCATAGTAAGTGCCTGATAGTCTTCAATAAAATTGATCTGGTCAAAGAAACGAACCGCTTCAGGTTGCCTCAACTTTTGTCGGGCTATGATATTGTTTACTTATCGGCTAAATACGGAACTGGTCTGGAAGAACTCAAGAGAGAATTGTTCAACAGCGCCGTCGGTGAAAAAATTGAATCAAATGAACATAGTATAACTATTACAAATGCAAGGCATAAAGAAGTTTTATTAAATGTCGAGAAATCGTTAATGAATGCAATCCGCACAATAAAAGATAACAAAAGTAATGAATTCATTGCGGTGGATATACGTGAAGCTCTCGATTATCTTGGAGAAATTACAGGTGTTGTAACAACAGATGAGATCCTAAGTAACATATTTTCAAGGTTTTGCATCGGAAAATAAAAAATGTTCCACGTGGAACATTTTTCGAATTTAGCTTAAATGAAGCCAGAAAAGCAATATGATGTCATAATTGTGGGAGGGGGACATGCCGGGATCGAAGCATCACTTGCAACCTCAAGGAGACGCTGCAAAACACTGCTGATTACAATGAATAAAAATGCAATAGGCAGGATGTCATGCAATCCTGCAATCGGAGGTACGGCAAAGGGTCATCTTGTAAGAGAGATCGATGCGCTGGGTGGGGAAATGGGCAAAATCGCAGATGCTACTGGAATACATTTCAGAATGCTGAATTTATCGAAAGGGCCTGCCGTATGGTCACCGAGATGCCAAAATGACAGGAATTGGTATTCTGAAGAAGCAGCGAGGAAATTGTCAAATCAGGAGAATTTAGATATTATCGAGGATTCCATTATAAATGTTTATACTTCTGATAATGGCAATCTGCATAAAATTCATGTTAATGGGATAGAAACTGCAAAGGGAGAAAAATTTAAATGTAAATCCCTAGTTATCTGTGCAGGTACATTTTTGAACGGTATTCTTCATACGGGTTTACACAAAGCCCCTGGAGGGCGCTTCGGGGAGGCACCATCGGGAGGTGTTACTGAAAGGTTGGAAAAATTAGGGTTTATTACCGGAAGGCTAAAAACAGGGACACCTCCCAGGATTGATTTGGCCAGCATTGATTTCGCTCTCCTGGAAGCACAGGAGAGCGACTGCAACCCGAGTCCGTTTTCCTTCGAGAACGAGAAAATTTCTAATAAGCTCATTCCGATGTATTTAACAGGTACAAATAAAAAGACACACGAGGTACTGAGAAAAGGTTTTAACGACTCTCCTCTTTTTACAGGCAGAATCAAAGGTATTGGGCCTAGGTACTGCCCGTCAATAGAGGACAAAATTGTGAGGTTTTCGGAGCGGGAGAAACATCAGATTTTCATAGAACCTGAAGGATATAATACCAATGTTGCTTATGTAAATGGCTTTTCAACAAGTTTGCCGGAAGATATTCAGCTGGAGGGACTCAGGACGATAAGAGGGCTTGAGATGGTAAAGATGTTGAGGCCAGGATATGCGGTCGAATACGATTTCATTCCTCCACGTCAGTTAAAATTGACACTTGAATCAAAGCTTGTGGAAGGTCTTTTTTTTGCCGGTCAAATATGTGGTACTTCCGGTTATGAGGAAGCGGCAGCTCAGGGCTTGATGGCGGGTATTAACGCCTCAAACAAGGTAAGGGGTGAAGATCCGTTAATACTTAAAAGATCTCAAGCTTACATAGGTGTCCTCATTGACGACCTGGTAAATAAGGATACATCGGAGCCATATCGGATGTTCACTTCAAGGGCAGAATACCGGCTGGTACTACGCCAGGATAATGCAGACAGGCGGTTGACCAAAGAGGGTCACCGGCTTGGACTTATATCAGGATCAATGCTGAACAGGTTGAGAATAAAGGAGGATTTGATTAAAAAAGGCAAGGTTATGGTTGAGTCTAAAAGCATCGAACCTGCAGCTATAAATAGTTATCTGGAGTCTAAGGGTACTAGTAAAATAAATCAGAGTCTAAAACTTGTCCATATTGTGCAAAGGCCCGAAGTATCGCTCAAAGAGATTTTAACTCTCCCCCCGATAACCTCGGAACAATTTTCGCAAGAGCTTTTGGACTTAAAAAGTAAGAAACTACACGAGGAGGTTATTGAGCAAATAGAGATAGAATTCAAATACGATGGATACATTGCTAGGCAGCAGGAGCAGATTGAGAGGTTCGAAAAACAGGAATCTATCCAAATTCCCGAAGACTATCGTTTTTCTTCAGTAAAATCCCTGTCAGCGGAAGGAAGAGAAAAGCTTGAAAAAATCCGACCTTCATCGATAGGCCAAGCCTCTCGCATAAGCGGGGTGACAGCTGCAGATATATCAATTCTTATGGTCTCATTACGCAGGCATTAAAAATGTTCCACGTGGAACATTTTGATATAAATTCAATAAAAACAGATACCTAGGTGGACAACATTTTATGGTTTAAGAATATTTGCAGGAAAAACCGTTTTAATGTAAGCGACTCGCAAGTCCTTCAGATAGACGGTTTTGTGGACCAGTTGCTTCAATGGAATAAAAAACTGAATCTGATTTCCCGCAAAGACGAGGAGAATATTTGGGTCCGTCACATTCTGGGCTCAGTATCATTTCTATTCAGAATTTCACTCCGTTCGAAAAGTTCTGTCGTTGACGTCGGCACCGGCGGAGGTTTGCCGGGAATTCCACTTGCGATCCTGCTGCCGGAGATACAGTTCACGCTCATCGATTCTATACAGAAAAAGGTGAATGCAATCAGTGATATCCTTCCGATGATGAAGCTTCCCAATGTACGCGCAGTTTGCGGCCGTGCGGAGGAGATTTCACGAAAGAAAGAATATCAATATTCTTTTGATTATGTTGTGGCGCGAGCCGTGGCACCCGTCAAAGATATAGTCACATGGTGCAAGCCGTTTCTGAAGATGAAGGGCGACGAGGCGGATGTGCCCGAAGGAGAGGATGATGCCTATGTTCCCAGAAGTTCAATTTTGATGCTAAAAGGGGGAGATCTGACGGATGAATTGAAGGAGGCTCAAGTCAAAACATCGCCCAGAAGCATAAGAGTTTTTCCAATCATTGTCAGCGGAACCGAACAGTCAGAACTGTCGGATAAAAAAATTATCATTCTGAAACCATAATGAAAAATAACAATAAAATTCTCTACGACCGGCTGAAAACCCTAACTACAGAGCAGATAAACCCAAGGACAAGAAAAATTGATTCAATGGATATTCCCCGAATCCTTCGGGCAATAAACCGGGAAGACCGGCGGGTACCGCTGGCTGTTGGGAAGGAGATAAACTATGTCGCCAGGGCTGTGAGGCATGTTGTCAAATCCTTCAAATGCGGGGGAAGGCTGATATATGTGGGAGCGGGAACAAGCGGCAGGCTCGGCATTCTGGATGCGGCGGAGTGCCCCCCGACATACGGCACCGATCCATCAATGGTGCAGGGAATTATTGCAGGCGGGCCAAAGGCAGTGTTCAGGTCTCAGGAAGGATCTGAGGACAGGATGGAAGCCGGCGTGCGGGACATAAGGCTTATAAATGTCGGAAATAAAGACGTCGTATGCGGATTAGCGGCAAGCCTGCGAACCCCCTATGTTATGAGCGCCATAAAGGAGGCGAAAAGGAGGGGAGCCAAGACAATTTACGTCACTACGAATCCCCGGTCAATCCTGAGAAAAAAAGGATATATCGGCCTGCGCAAGTATATTGATGTTGCCATCTGCGTTGATGTCGGGCCGGAAGTCATTATGGGCTCAACCCGAATGAAAAGCGGTACAGCCCAGAAGATGGTCCTGAATATGATATCGACGGCTGCAATGATCAGTATAGGCAAGGTTTACGGGAATATGATGGTAGATCTTAAAATGAACAGCCAGAAACTAATGGAGAGGGCCAAGAGGGTAATAATGACCGTTACCGGCGTGGATTACGATACGGCCGCACGCAAGCTTGTTGAAGCGAAAGGCCACGTGAAGACAGCCATCGTTATGATCAAATTAAATGTCAGTTACCAGGAAGCGCGCCTGGGCCTGGAAAGGGCGGATGGCTTCGTACACCGCGCAGTTTTATGATATGATTAAATGCTTTCTATCATAGGTCTGGCGCATTACTGTGCCGTAACCCGTTCTGCTAAGAATCCCATCTCGAGGCATATCATGAAATCCCTAAAACAATAGGGGGGCACCTCGGAAGAAAAGACTTGACCTTCAACTGTTCGAAAAGGACGAACAATGAGTTATTTGGGGTCACCCCAGCTATAGTTCCAAATCGGAAAAAGGTCCGAGGCCAACCAACGTTCCACCCAATAACCCAAATCATCTACTTCCTCGCGATGATCCTTTCTAGATTAAAACACTATCCCCTGGATAAAAAGCCGGACACTACGGCTGTAAATATGGCTTGAGCGTCAAGAGCTGAGCCACCGCGCTGGGTATCGACCCCTCGAAACTCGTATGGCGGGAGAGGAAAAAATGTGCGCCCGGTCGTAAGAGCAGGGAGGACTAAAACCGTACCACGATTAGTAAAGATTCTCAATTGATTTTATGAAGTTATTGGAATGAGAGTTGTTTTTCACTAATGAAATGAAAGGTGGTACTAATTTTGCAATAATGATAACGAGATGCGAAATACTGTTTAAAAAATACTCATTTCGAAGGATTTTTATTGGCACATCATATGAGTATATGCTCATATAATAATATGCATATTTTAAGGTCATTATGTTATGCAAAAAACACCGTTTGACAAACAGGCAATAATTTTAGCAGCACTCGCTCATTCCAATAGAATTCGGATAGTCGAAGAGCTGCGGAATGGTGTAAAATGTAACTGTGAGCTTGCACCAATTCTTAAACTCGAACAATCAAATCTCTCCCGGCATCTTAAGATTCTAGTACAGGCGGGCATTCTGATATCGTGGAAGGATGGATTGCGTGTGAATTTTAAAGTGGCTAATAAAGAGATATTCAGCATTCTTGATCTGGCGATATCCATAGCCAGGGAAAATATTAGCGAACATCTTGTGGTTCAGGAGGAAGTCTGAACACAATTCGATATTCGATAAAAATTCTTACCGAGGAGATTTCATTGTGGTTATTAAAATTTTAGGACCCGGTTGCATGAACTGTAAAACGCTTGAAAAGCGCACACTGGAAGCCGTACGATTTCTCGGGATTGAAGCAACGATAGAAAAGCTTGAAGCATATCCGGAGATTACAGCATATTGTATTATGAGAACGCCCGGATTAGTGATTGATGAGAAGGTAGTCGTTGCCGGATCCGTTCCCACCGTAGATAAAATTAAAGAATTACTATTGGTGCATCAGGGCTGATCATGAAAGTCGTTGAAAAACATCCAATAGGGTCGGCCGTAATCATTCTTCCGCTTTGGATAATCATGTATGCCATCCTTCAGCGGATTGCAGACGCGTTGATCGCCTTAACCGGATTACCGGACGGAGAGCATCTGACAGAAGCGCTGAGGTTTTTCGTGTTTGAAGTTCCCAAAGTTCTATTACTTCTGGTATTAGTTGTTTTTGTTGTAGGGATTATTCGGACCTATTTTTCGCCTGAAAGAACCAGATCGCTGCTTGGCGGCAAGTCTCTATTCGTCGGCAACATCTTATCGAGCATGCTCGGCATTGTAACCCCGTTTTGTTCGTGCTCGGCGGTTCCACTCTTTATCGGATTTGTGGAAGCTGGTGTACCGCTTGGTGTCACCTTCTCCTTTCTCATCGCAGCACCAATGATTAACGAAGTTGCGGTCGTTTTATTGTTCGGCTTATTCGGCTGGCAGACTGCATTGCTGTACGTCGGCACCGGATCGGTAATTGCCATAGCAGCTGGCTACGTCATCGGCAGGCTCAAGGTAGAACATTTCGTCGAGGACTGGGTCTATAAAATTCATGCGAACCCTACTGCGCTCGAAGAGATAATTCCATCATTCACAGATCGTATGCAATCGGGATATGGCGCAGTGAAAGACATTGTGGGAAAAGTCTGGCCCTATATTCTCGCGGGTATTGGTGTTGGCTCAGGCATTCACGGCTATATGCCGGAAAATTTCATGGCAGGCCTTATGGGTAAATCGGTATGGTGGTCTGTCCCAGCGGCTGTTCTCATTGGCGTTCCGCTCTATTCAAACGCTGCGGGCATTATCCCTGTAGTTCACGCATTACTGGAGAAAGGGGCGGCACTCGGCACAACACTCGCCTTTATGATGTCGGTCATTGGGTTGTCGCTGCCCGAAACGATTATTTTGCGGAAAGTGCTAAAAATACAGCTAATCCTCATTTTTGTCAGTGTGGTTGCAGTCGGAATTATCATGGTAGGGTACGTATTCAACCTTGTTTACTAATAGCACAATGTTGTCCTGATACATATGCAGGTGAAAAATGAAAGTACAGATACTCGGCACGGGATGCGCTAAATGTAAAGCGCTCGAACAAAAAGTCCGGTTACTGAACGACACACATACACTGAATCTTGAAATCGAAAAGGTCACCGACCTGCAGGAAATCATGAAATACGGCATTATGATGACACCCGGCTTAGTCATCGATGGCGTGGTGAAAAGCTCCGGTTTTATTCCGAAAGATGATCAACTGCTCGCCTGGATGAAAGGAACGCAATAATGAAGAAACAAATTATATTGATGCTTCTCATAAGCATTATTTTTAGCTCACTCACAAATGCACAATCAAAGATATCACCGAAAAAGACCAAGCCGGTTCCTGCCGGGAATGATACAGGCGCAATCGTTTCGAAACTTCCCGTGACATTTGTTGAGCTTGGTTCAGTGAAGTGCATCCCTTGTCGACGAATGCAGCCGGTGATGGCATCGATCGAAAAGAAGTACGCAGAGCAAATCAAGGTCGTATTCTACGACGTTTGGAAACCTGAGCAGCAGGAGTATGCGGAGCGATATGGAATCAAACTCATTCCCACGCAAGTGTTTTTGGACAAAGACGGCAAAGAGTTTTTCCGGCACGAGGGGTTCTTTCCAGAAGGAGAGATCGACAAGCTTCTCCAAAAGCGCGGCTTGAAAGTACGCAGCGGAGGGTGACCCATGCTGGATGCTATCTTCACCTGGCTCACCACGGCAATGAGCGAACGGTTCGGAATTGCTCTCGTTGCATCGTTAGGATGGGGAGTAATCAGCATCATTCTCAGCCCATGTCATCTCTCGAGCATTCCTCTAGTCATCGGGTACATCGGTAGCCAGGGACAGGCGGGAGTGAAGCGGTCGTTCTCGCTTTCTCTTATATTCGGCATCGGCATCCTCATCACGATCGGATTGATCGGAGCGATCACCGCTTCCATGGGCAGAATGATGGGGGACG
>Ga0209048_10002444_pt1 | contig 18429 bp, 26 predicted proteins | sample FrelakmetCRP12CR_FD_187146 | JGI IMG/M metagenome (GOLD analysis project Ga0209048, IMG submission 187146) | Freshwater lake sediment microbial communities from the University of Notre Dame, USA, for methane emissions studies - CRP12 CR (SPAdes)... | ecosystem: Environmental > Aquatic >... | reverse complement strand
CGATCCATGGTTATGACGACCGCGTAGTCTAGGCCCGATTTTGTGGCGAGAGCCGCGGACTGAATGGTGTTTCTGGGTGCTCCGCCGCCGATTATGATCATTCCGTTTCTGGGGGAGCGTCTGCAGATACCGATGATTTCAGGAACATCTCTGAAGGCGTCCAGAAGCAGTGCATCTTTGAAAGCTCTCCGCGAACCGTGAAGGTAGTATATGTAGCCGAATTCTGAGTCTCTAACTGCGGGCAGAAAGATTGGCACCTCTGACTCGTAGGCAGAACGCAGAATTGAGTTGGGGTCGTTAAGTCTTTTGCCCAGTTCATGAGTGAACATGCTTGAAGAAAGACTTTTTTCCTTGTTTTCAGCTGCAATATCGTCATACATGTCTACTAGCTTGTAGTCCAGTTTGATGAAGTCTTCTTCCGGAACAAGAACATCGTAAATGCGGTACACATGGTACTTGTATAACACGTGATCGTTCATGAGCCAGTGACCTTTGTAATGATGCCCACCCAGCGCTTCTATCGCGTCGTGAACCATATTCGCGCCAGTACTCACGACAACGTTGATGAGACCTTTGCGAATAAGATCTGCAATCAGTGATCGCATTCCTGCAGGAACAACGGCGCCGGCCAAACCAAGGAATATCGTGCACTCTTTGTCTCTTGCCATTTTCTCATAAATGTCGCAAGCCGTAGAAAGGCGTCCTGCACCGAAAGAGCCAGAATTCTTGAACTGCTGAATCAACTGGTCCACCGTGAGCGCGTCGTTTATTCTAATATGCTTCACGGGATGCTCTAGAAGGTCTTTTCTCTCTGGCATTGTTCAAGACAACTCTCAACTGTCTAGCTAATCGGAGAAAACCTTTATCTGTTTTGCGAGATAGATGAGGAAAAAGCAACAGAATCACTTTCATATGCGCTGTTTTGCAAGCACGACAGATTCACTTAAGGGTCTTCCATAAAATCGATGAACTCTTTGAGTGTTCTTTTTTTCAGTGTGTAATTGGATCTCTTTTCTGCTCCGATCGTGGAGTGGGGAGCAGAACCGTAATCGTGCCCTGGATAGACTTCAACGGTGTCGTCGATCTTCATCAGTTTTTCGAAGAGGCTGTGGTACATGTTTTCTGCGCTTCCGCCTGCCAAGTCTGTTCTGCCGCATTCTCCGATGAACAGCGTGTCGCCAGTGAGCAACTTACCATCTGCTAACAGGCAGATGCTGTCTGGAGTATGCCCGGGTGTGTGAATTACTTTGATGCACAAGTTTCCCAACGTTACAGTTTCTCCGTCGGCCACTGCCAAGTCCTTCTTGACAGTTGATGACTTGTAGGCAACTATTTTCCCGCCGAGACGCGACTTAACAACTTCGTTGTCTGATGTGTGGTCTCCGTGATCGTGTGTGTCGATAATATATTCCACGGTTAGGTTGTTGTCTCTGCAGGCCTTTGTTATGGCGTCTGCGTTGTAGCTTGGGTCGATGACTGCAGTTTTTCTTGTGGTTTCGTCGGCTATGACGTAGGAGAAGTTGTCCCCATGATGCTTAATCTGCTTGAAGAACATGTGTTTCAGCCAAGTCTGATCTGTCGTTACTTGCGGATAAATTGCTCTGTCGGCAAGTATTCCATCTTCATGCCCAAGCCAGCTAGGAAACTCAGATCATCGATGCAGCCGATGCTTGCGTCTATGTTGCGATGTATGGGGTGGAACCACATGTATTTGGGAAGCAGATTGAACTGCAAAGGCGTTCTAACTGTGACGCCGTATTTTTCTCCTAAATCTTTAAGCAGTGAACCGTTCTGGCATTCAAGGCGTGTCGTTGTATAGCTCTTCAGCAGCTCTGATGCTCCGAATGCGCCGATGCCATGCCACAGAACAGCGTCTTCAGGTGATGTTAATGAATATAGGAAGAACTGGGGCGAGGAGGGTGTTTCCTTGTAGTCGTAGTTGATGAACTTGTCTGCTTCAACTGTGAAGCTATCGTCGCCCTGTGCGACGCTGACGTCGTTTGGGTCGATTGCGTTCGGATACAGCTGTGTTGTCCTGTAGTCTACTTTGACGCTTTTCAGTTTTGCTCCGTCAAAGTATATTCTTCCTCTGGCTGCGCGTTTCGAGGCGTAACCCTTTGGCGAGTGCGGTACGGTAAGCAGTGTCGTGAGGTTTTTCATGCTTCTGCCCATGCATCTGTAGACGTGCTCGATCGATTGGTAGTCTCTGTGGGTTTCTCTTATGACGTGGTGTAGCAGGTCGTCCGTTGTTTCGTTTTCCAGAATTGTCAGTGGCATCCGCATCGAAGGAATGCAGAGGTCAAGACCGAAGGATTGTGAAAGGCTTTCCAAGTGTTCGTATTTGACGGCATCCACCATGTCCATGTAGCTGTTATTGCATTTTCTGAGGTGGCTAGCTACTCGTTCGACTTCTTTTTTGCAGAAGAGCGAGCCCTCGTATTTCTGCACGAACTTCTCGTCTATCTGAAGTTTCTCGGTCTTAACTGCGGCACACGGATACGAGCTTTGACCACTAGAGATTATAGATTCTTTCAGCGGATTCATCGAGTATCGGTCCGGCTCGATATCGTCTGTGTTCAAGAGAAAAGAAACGACCAATCCTTTGGAAGGATTCTTGAGGATAGCACATATATCATCAATATCCTTCTGGGTGACTTCATGCAGGCCATTCTGATGAAAGTAGTTTCCGCATACTTCAAGGAGACGGGCGGCTATTATGCCCTGAACTTCCTCCACGGTCAACTGCGGGTTTGAATATTCGACAGAGGCTCTCAGAAAGAGGTGCCCAGCGCCAAACGCGGCGTCGTTTCTTTGTCCATTCTTGAAGTGGTAGAAGCTGATTTTTCTCTCTTTTTCTTCTTTGAATGTAGCCAGTCCTTTGACTAGAGTCTCAATGCATGACCAAGAGCTATTGAGGAAATCTTCCAAAATCATTCTCGCTAAGTCAGGGCGCGACATCAGTATCATCCTCTTTCCAGAGATTCCGCCATAAATGTGCATCGGTCTGTGATACGCGTTCCTTGAAACATCCTTGCGACTCGAAACCTTTCAACGAAGGCTGAAGCCTCTAGCATATTGAGGATTTCTGACTCCTTCTTTGGAACGAACATGTAGACTTCTAAGCCCTTAAGCCTATTTAGGGCGACTTTAAGCAGGTCTACGGCAATGTCGCTGCGACCTTTTGGGCAGGCAAGCGGTCCCAACTCAGCCACACCGCGGTACACTTTTGCCACCACATAGCCGGTTACCTTTCCGTCTTCGATGTACACGTAGCATAGGTTGTCAGAGTCGAACATGATGGGCTCCAGTAGCTTTCTGCGCGAAGCGCCAAAACACGCTTGATCATAGCCGATGACTTTCTTCATGTCAGGTTTCTGGGCAAGTCGTACATTTGGTTTCGATGAGGAAGAAAAACCCTTTCCCGTCAGAACCAAAAGGTCTGAATCGTATGTGAAGCCTAGCCTCTTGTAGAAAGGGATTCTTCCAACGTAGGCATACAAGCCAATGGTCTGCACCTTGTGGCTTCTCAGATAATTGATTGAGTGTTCAACGAGCAACGAGCCAGCACCTTTGTTTCTGTGGGATTTGCTGACAACGAGGTTGCCAAACCAAGCTACTTTGCCGAAACTCACATTTGTCGCTAGACCAATTCTATTCGAATCGTCGAGCAGTACAAAGCTGCCTTCTGGTTCTAGTTCCATCGTGAACTCGAAGTCTTCTTTTGCAAGTCCCCAGCTTTCGTCGTTTGCTAACTGAACTGCAAAGGAAATGTCTTCCACTTTCATGCGCTCTACGTGTAACATGTTAACATGCTCAACTTTGCACAATGGCATAAACTTTACTAGTCTCCACGGGCTTGAGGTATCGGCTAGAAGAGGCAAAGGCGCTCATGAAGCCACAGCTAAAAGTCCAGATAACACGCGACGTCAAAGTGTTAACTTATCCGTTCACCGATTATTTTAAAGGGTTTGAAAGGGTTGAGGCGGTCAGAGAGATTTTTGGCGAAAAGAGTGAAGCGGTCTTGAGTGGTCTTAGGGTTGAGTTTGCGGGAATGAGAGGGTACATGGGTGTCAGCAACGAGGACGGACATCTTCTGGTCAGCGCTCTCTACCTGAAAAATGGAGACATAGTCGACATTTACTTGGACATCATTCACGAACTGGTCCACGTTAAGCAGAAGATCCTTGAAGGGAAGGAGCTTTTTGACGACAGGTTCAGCTACGTGGAGAGACCGACTGAGATTGAGGCCTACCGTCATGCGGTCGAAGAGGCAAGAAGGCTAGGGTTGAGCGAGGAGAGAATCTGCAGGTATCTCCGAACCGAATGGATGAGTGACAAGGAAATGGAACGCTTGGCAAAAGCCATGAAACTGAAATGCAACTGCCTCCGTGAAGAGAAGAAGCCAAAGACCAAACAAATAAAGAAGCAAACGCGTTAACCGAATCTTAGTGACCATTCATTTCCTAGCTAGGTCCGCTTTTCACAACAAAACCAATCTCAAATGAATATTATATCATTGCCAATTGTGTTGAAAACATTGGAGAGGGGCGAAATTGGAGGAATTGAAGCAAATAAACGAAAAGACAAGAAAATCATTCAACTAGCTACCAAAAAATATTACGAGTCATCCAAAGATGAAATGAAGCAAAAAGGATATGATCGCCATAGGCAAAAAATAGCGGGTCCTTCAAGCGCAACTTAGCGAATGAACTTTCTGATTCTGCATGTAAATGGAAGCAGAAACTTAATCCTTTTTCAATACATAAATAACCCAAGGCGCAATCCTTGTTTCGTTGATCCATTTGTACGACTCATTCTCTTTTGCCAATGGGCTATAGGTCTTGACTAATTCCAGTCCGGCCCTTTTGAATGTCTCTTGATAATACTCATCCGTCCAAACGACATCCTCTACCGGCCTTTTATCCTCTACGTCCGTTATTATTATGTTTACTTTGTCTCCGCTTTTCGCTTTTTTGTTCTCCGGAAAGTCCTTGGTAGAGAATGATGCCCATTCATGCGTGTATATTTCAGGTGATGAGACTAGGTTGATCATCCTTCCTTCACTTTTCAGTAAGCTCTCGATTTCTCTGAAATTCCTGACCTTCTTTTCCATTGTAGGTATGTTATCAAATGTAAATACGGACAGTGCAAGATCGAAGGCATTGTTTTTGAGCTGGCTGAGGTCGCCATCTTCAACAAGGCGATAATCCCCTTCAGGGTCTATTTCTCTCGCTTTCTTTATCATGTCCTCTGCTATGTCAACTCCGATGGTATTGAATCCGAGTTTCTGCAGAAATCTTCTAGAACGTCCTGTGCCGCAGCCGAAATCCATCGCCTTTCTTCCTTTGACATGCTCAAATATGATTTCAGGCAAATCCCTATACGCTAGATAATACGTGCCAGGGAACTCTAGCTTAGCATATGCTTCTGCACGCTTAGCATCCTCATAGGAATTAGAAAACTCCATAATTACCTCCCTCTTTACCATCCGTTTCTTCATGCCTAAATGCCGTATCGCACACGCACCATGCAAACCTTAACCTCGCATCTATGAAATAGACATTTAAAGTTTCAGGACGCGCTACACTAATATCAGATTGTTACAAGAACTGTAGCAATACCGTCAGGAGGATTTGAGATTAGCAAAACATCGACGTATGTCTACGTGCTGAGCCTGATTGACCACGGAAAGTTTGGAAAAATGTCTTCTAAGGAAGAAAGAGTCATGAGCGAGCACTTTGAACATCTGAAGAAAGCACTTGCGAACGGCATGTTGATTCTTGCAGGTCCCTGCTTAGATGGAGAGTTCGGCGTTGTCATATTCAGAGCACGATCAGACAACAAAGTGAAGGAGTTCATGGAAAACGATCCTGCAGTGAAGCACGGCATTATGACCGCAAAACTACATCCGTTCCGCGTCTCACTAATCGAAAACCGACAATCCTGAAATATCACGTGATTTACTATTATTTTATATAGCACACGCGCGAAGAAAGAAGTAATTTCACCGTCATTGATCAAGCACAGTTAGTATTATACGCGTGTTCGTAGTTTGTTTAGTTTTGACGGCGCGTAAGCATGCGTTCATGGACTTGCCCAAACACCAAATGCACATATGATAAACAGCTTGAACCTAAACAGAATTGCCCATTATGCGGAGAACTGGCTAAAGAGTTCAAGTTTGGTGAACTTGGCAACCTGTGGAAACAGAAATGGGACTTCAAGAAATCGGCTGAGAGAGCCAAGAGAAAAGAGAGAGTCTTGGGAAGAAGGAAGTTCTGTCCAAAATGCGGTTCCACGAACATCAATTTTCTTGTCTTTTACCGTCCCTCCACTTGGAGATGCCTTGACTGTGGCTACGAAGGAGCCTTCATAGTAGAAGACAGCAGGCTTGCAGAAAAAATACAAAAGCGCTACCAAAGTCAACAAAGGAAGACGCATCCAGAATCTTAGCGCGCGCTTATGGGTTCGGGTTCTCGAGTATGCGGAAGTCTTCAGAGTGTTAAGCCGTAAACCTAGGGGGATAGGGGTGGTCCGTATTGGCTAAAATTTGGCGAATGAAGTGAAGATCAGAAGATGCCTGCCTCGTTTAATTCAGCTTTTTTGATAATTAGGGGGAGGGGGTAGGTTTGCATTGGTGGAAATTTCAGCCAATAGAATGGCTTTGAACCGCGAGCAAATACATAATAACCCAGTTTACAACCGCCAAAATTGGATAGAATCAATCAGTAGCATCAGAAAACCGATAAATACGGATGAGAGGTTATTGCTGCAGCGTGAAACTGGTGCCTGAACTACCGGAAATAACGGTAATCGCGGAACAGATGAGCAAAGAGATAAAGGGAAAACGTATCACGGGAATTGAAGTCAAGCAGCCAAAAAACCTCAACGTACCAGTCAAAGAATTCATCAAGATCATCAAGGGAAAAACAGTTGAAAGCGTTTCCCGCAGAGGAAAATGGCTTTTCACAAAGTTGGATCACGGGTATTTTCTGCTCATCAACCTCGGCATGGGCGCTGAACTACTGCACTTCAAGCCAAACCAGAAGCTCCCAGAAAAAGCCCAATTCAAACTCACGTTCTCAGATAAAACAGGTTTTACAGCCCATTTCTGGTGGTTCGGCTACATCCACCTTGTCTCAGAAAAAAAACTAGGCAAACACAAGCTGACGGCTCAGCTTGGAAAATCAGCCACCGACAAGACCTTCACACTAGATTGCTTCAAGGTGTTGTTGGCTAACAAGAAAACTGGGATAAAGAGCTTCTTGCTTGATCAAAAGAACGTGGCGGGAATCGGAAACGTCTACATACAGGACATCTTGTTCATGGCCAGACTGCATCCAAACCGCAAGATCTCAACTCTAACTGAAAAAGAAATAGCCGACCTGTATCATGCTATCCGTGAAGTCTTGAATCGAAGCATCAAGCTGAAAGGTCTGGCTTACGAGATGGATTTCTACGGGGAAAAAGGCAAGTTCACGGCAGACGAGTTTCTCGTAGGATACAGACAAGGAAAGCCCTGCCCAGAATGCAACACACGCATTGAAAAGATCAGAACTGGAAGCACGGCTTCGTACATTTGTCCGAAGTGTCAAAAAGAAAAATAGTAGAGACTTATGAGGGAATTGGTTAAACTAAAGTCTTGAGTTTAGCAATGAGTTCTTTCTTCATTTTTTCGTCTGCTTCGATTTCTTTTCGAGCCTTTCGCCAGTCTGCGGGGCATCGACCGTAGCTTGATTGTTCGCCGATGTGGTGGTGTATTACGTTATCGACTTTCTAGGCAAATTGCGAATATCTACTTTTTCGGCTTATCCTTTTTCTTCTTTTTATACCGCTCGGCACACTGCTGACAACAGAAGATGTATGGTTTACCATCAATCACGGTGCTGTAAGCTGCAAGCCTACATGTTTCTGACGGAATCTCGGTTCTACAAAACTCGCATCTGACAAACTCTGGCATCACTTCTTCACCTCTTTCTGCTTCTTGTAGTAGTCCTCTATCGCAGCGTGCAAGGCGTCTGCAGCGAGGTTAGAACAGTGCATTTTGATTGGGGGTAATCCACCTAGCGAGTCGGCCACGTTTGCGCGAGTGATTTTCAATCCCTCTTCTAACGTCTTGCCTTTAGCCAGTTCCGTTATCATGCTACTGGTCGCAATTGCTGAGCCGCAGCCGAATGTTTTGAACTTTATGTCTTCCAAGTGATTGCCTTTGACCTTGATGTAGATGGTCATGAGGTCGCCACAGACAGGGTTTCCAACTGTGCCTACGCCGTCTGCATCTGGGATTTCGCCCATGTTTCGCGGATTCTTGAAGTGCTCCATCACCTTTTCAGTATACATTACTCTATCAGCTCCTTTGGTGTTAAAGGCGAAATCGCTCTTAACCTTTTAACAATTCCGGGCATCAAGCCTGCCACGTAATCGACTTCCTCTTCCTTGTTTTGCCTGCCCAGCGAGAACATGAGTGACCCATGGGCTTCCTCATGCTTCAACCCAATCGCCAGAAGCACATGCGACGGCTCAAGAGTCTTCGCTGTACATGCCGAGCCTGAAGAAGCCGCCACGCCCACCAAGTCCAGACTCAAGAGCATTGATTCGCCTTCGATGAAGCTGTACCGGACGGAAACGTTGTCGGGCAATCTCTTGGTCGGGTGGCCGTTCAAAAACGAATAGGGAATGGGATCAAGCATTCTTTTGATCATTCTGTCTCTGAGCTTAGTCAACCGTTGACTTTCAGCCTGCATTTCCTCCTTAGCGATCTCCGCTGCCCTTCCAAATCCGACTATTCCAGCAACGTTCTCGGTTCCAGATCTCAAACCACGTTCCTGTCCGCCACCATGAAGCGACGGCTCCAAGCGAACTCTGTCTTTCAAGTAAAGCGCGCCCATCCCCCTTGGTCCATACATATCATTGGAAGAAAGCGTCAACAAGTCTATTCCTTCCCTTTGCACGTCTATGGGTACTTGGCCGTTTGCAGCCGTCGCGTCAACATGCAGAAAAGCGTTCTTGCTATGCACTATCTTGCTGATTTCACTTATCGGCTCTATTGTTCCGATTTCGCCGTTTGCATAGACGATGGAGACCAGAACCGTTTTGTCCGTCAATTCTTTTTCCAAGCTTTCAAGGCTCACAAAGCCGCACTTATCGACTGGAAGAAAAATGGTTTCATAGTCCTTGGTCGTCATGAACTTGCAGGGGTTAACGACTGACATGTGTTCAACGCTTGAGGTCAAGATTCGCGTTCCGCGATCCTTGTTGCGGTAAGCGACGCCTTTGATGGCCAGGTTGTTGCTTTCAGTTGCTCCCGAAGTGAAGAGTATAGTCTCTTTCTTCTCAGCATTGATCAGTCTCGCTACTCTGTCTCTTGCCTGTTCCACCGCTTGTTTTGCTTCTTGCCCAAAAGTGTGCAAAGACGAAGGGTTTCCATAAAGCGCTTCCATGTATGACAGCATAGCGTCTACTACTCTGGGATCTACTGGTTTCCCAGCGTTGTGATCCATGTAGACGCGCTTTGTCGCCGACATATCTGTTCCACTTAGAAGCAGAGAACAGCATCCGCGCTGAGAGCCAAATCGTTCAGCGTTGCAGCGCCTACAACCTTTGCTTCCTGTGTAAAGTCTCCGCGGGGGATTCCCATCAGGTTGCAGCTTTGTTCACATACCGCCAGCTTCACTCCCGCCTTCACTGCCTGATTCATCACTTCTCTCAATGAGGGGAAACTGCCAAGCTTGATCTTCTCTGCTTCTCCCTTTTTGACCACAGTTATTCCCTTTATGACAAAGTAGACTGTCGCTTCAATGTTCATCATGGCTGCGGTAGTAGCTAGTATGAACGGGGCATAGGTTCGCTCAGGTTGGTCAACGCCGCTCGTTTGAACGTACAATATCTTCTTTTTTCCCGGCATTTTCTTTCACCACCTAGTCCTATGTCATTTGACCTTTTTAATCAATATGCTAACCGCATTCCCATCTTTGGTCACAGATACCAGTTTCTGTTCCAGATGCTTCACAAGACTCCGTATGTCCTCTTCTGCCGCTGGATCATCAGCCACGACTTCAAGAACCTCTCCCTTCTTCATCTCATCCAACTCCATCCTCGTCTTGAAAACGGGCTCTGGACAATACAAACCAATACAGTCAAGCTTTCGGTCCGGCTTGTCTTTCATGGTTATTCATCTCAACAAAACCAAGCCTAAGAGAAGAGATTTAAGCGTTTTCTGTCGGCGCATGCAACATAGCATTCAGTCTGAGAGAGCAAGAAAAGGACAACACGACACCGCTGTCTTCCAATTCACCAAACTATTGAGTCTTGATCTTTATTGCTTGAGTAGGGCACTGAGTTTCGCATGCCAAGCATTGTATGCAGTCTTCTTCGCGGGCTGGATCAGACTTCTTTGCCGAAGCTTGATGGCCAGGAGTCTCAGCCCACTCGAACAATGCCACTGGGCAGACATCAATGCAAATGCCGTCACCAGTGCAGACATCCCAGTCAACCGCCACGCTAGTCCCATGAATACCAAGCTTTTTTGGAGGTTCAACCGGTCCCCAGACGTTATGACCACTATGTTGATCCACGATTTTCCGATTCTTCTGGAAATTCGGATCGATCGGCAAAATCTCACCACATGCAATTCAGAAACTCACGAATATTAAGATTTTGCCATGCAATCAATTCCAGAGCAGTTCCTTTATTTCAGGCAGTGTCAGAACCCAATTTGCTTTAGGAGAATCAGAGGCCTAAGATGAACGGCACAATTACGCAAATCAGTGTCAATACAATAATCAGGTCAGGTCCAGCCAAAACAATCCTAGATACCGTATCACACCCATCTTGGACAAAACTTTGCCTTTGGCTTTTGGGGGTAAAGTTTTATCCAACCAACCCTTGTCCCAAAATGCACCTGATATTTGTAGGTGAGAGTTTAAGGTCGTTAGTGAATGCTAATCCATTTTGACTCTGCACTTCAAATCACAGCCAAGTGTTGTCCAGCAGACGTAATAGTAACAAGCTGTAATTGCGTGGAGTGAGTTTCCCTTAATTAGGCGTTTCTGGTGAATCGATTGTTTGAGGAGAACCAATCATGGAAGAAAAACCAGCCGACTTGACAGACGCAGACTTTGACAAGATTGTTCATGAGCGATCATTGACAATACTAGACTTTTGGTCAGCAGACTGCCAACCATGCAGGGTGATAGCGCCGATCATTGAGGAACTTGCCAAGAAATATGCAGGCAAAATCTTTGTGGGGAAGATTCGTGCAGACCAAAACCCGAAAATTGTAGAGCACTTCGATATCAGAGGCGTCCCAACACTTCTGATAATAAAGGATGACCGCGAAATTGACAGAATCGTATTACAAATGATCGATCTCATCCAACTCATCAAAGAATACATTGATGAAAAGCTGAAGAAACACTTAGGGTAACGATGGAGCGCGTCTTAGAAAGATAGGACTTTGTGGCTTTCTTCTATCCACTTGGAAAGCCCTGTTATCGTACCCATTCTTATTCCAGCGACCAAGTCCTGCTCTGTTAACCCTCTTAGGTTCATGCTTGTATGGCAGACATTGACGTTTGCGCCTACCTTGACAAGGTCTGCAAGCATTTTCCCAATGTTGTAGAAGCCTTTAGCAGGTTTCTGCCCCTTCTTGGCTGCGTTCACGGCATCTCCAATCAGGAATATGTTGATTTTCATCTTCGCGCTGGAACAAGATAGTGCTTCTGCTAATCTCAAAGCGTTCCAGATTCGCTCATCCCCGTACGGGGAACTGCTGACGATCATTGTTAGGGTCTCCATGCATTAAGCTTCCTTGTTTTCAAAGCATCCTAGTTCGAGCGATTGTTAAACAGTTTGCTGTCTTGCGTGGATAAGTTTTTGCCATAAGAGCGCTCTATGCGTTTAGGAAACAACTTTTATGATTGGAGCACATCATAGTTGCTTGGCGAGTTAGTTGAAGGTCAATGATCTCTCTTTTCTGATTGGAGGAGAAGCTGGAGCAGGAATATCGCGTTCAGGGTTCCTCTTTGCCAAGGCTTGCATGCGAGGCGGACTACACGTTTTCGGCGCAAACGACTATCAATCGCTCATAAGAGGTGGACACAACTTCTACACCGTAAGAGTATCCGGAGAAGAAATAAGTTCACAAGCTGACCAGATCAGTCTGCTAATCGCATTGAACGCTGAAACAGTCATGTTACACAAGCATGAGCTTGTGGCCAGTGGAGGAATCATATGCGACCAAGAAGACGAAAACCTCAGCACGGAATCACTTGGCCGACAGGACTTGAAAGTCTACCCAATTCCACTAAGAAAGATTGTTGTTGATGAACTGAAGGAGCCGCACAACCTCATAATGAGGAACACTGTGGCTCTGGGAGCCGCAAACGCCCTTACAAACTACGATTCCGCGCTGCTGGAGGAAGTCATGAAGGAAACGTTCAAGCCAGAGATCGCTGAATCAAACATAAAAGCAGCTGGAACAGGATACGATTACGTCAAAAAGAATTTTGAAAATGATTTCCAATTTCAACTGAAGAAAACCGGGTCAGCAGGCAAACGGCGAATCTTCCTGAGCGGCAACGAAGCCATAGGCCTAGGCGCATTGAGAGCTGGCTGCAAGTTCTTCGCTGCCTATCCGATGACCCCGACAACTGGTCTGCTTCATTTCATGACATCAAACGAGAGAAACTACAATATGATCGGAATGCAGCCAGAGGGAGAAATAGCAGCTATAAACATGATCGCTGGAGCAGCTTTCGCAGGCGTCAGAGCAATGACGACAACTTCTGGAGGCGGCTTCTGCCTCATGAGTGAAGGCCTTGGAATGACCGGCATGACAGAGACACCCGTCGTCATTATGGTAGGTCAAAGACCTGGACCGAGCACGGGATTGCCCACTTACTCAGCGCAGGGCGACTTGAGGTTCGTGATTCATGCTGGGCAAGGGGAGTTTCCGAGAGTGGTGATAGCTCCTGGCGACTTGGAAGAATGCTTCTATGAAACTGTGAGAGCTTTCAACTGGGCTGAGAAATATCAGATCCCCGTTATTCTTTTGACCGACAAGTACGTTGTTGAGAGTGAGACGTCGGTGGAGCCTTTCGACATGGATCGAGTGAAGATTGAACGCGGATTATTCATGAATGGGCAATATGAAAGCAGCGAGAAGGAGTACGCCAGATACGAGGTTACGGAGACTGGAGTATCCCCGAGAGCAGTTCCATCAACTAAGAAAGCGATTGTTCACGCCAACTCGGATGAACACGACGAACATGGAACAACCAGTGAAGACCCCGACGTGACAACTATGATGATGGACAAGAGATTGAGAAAGCTCCAAACGATGGCCAAAGAGTTCGAGGAAAGAAAAATCGAAACCACAAAGCTCTACGGACCAGAAGAGGCTCAAGCAACGATAATCTCTTGGGGCTCAACCAAGGGACCCATAAGAGAGGCTATGAAAGTTCTTGCCTCTGAAGGAATAGCAGTCAACTTCCTACAGATCTTATATATGCATCCATTCCCAAAAGCCAGAACGGAAGAAGCCCTAGAAAAAGCCAAAAAAACAATAGTTGTAGAGCAGAACAAGACTTCTCAACTTTCCAGCCTCATTCGTGAGCATTCCCTCAGAAAACCGGATCATAAAATCCTGAAATATGACGGCAGACCCTTCAGCCCAGAATATCTAACCGAACGTATCAAAGAGGTGCTCTAAAATGGTGGTTTTGAAAGACCTCAATGCTCCTGCCAAGAACACATGGTGCCCAGGATGCGGTAACTTTGGCATTCTTTCAGCGTTCAAGAACGCTCTCGTCGAGTTGGACCTTGAAAGGGAACAGGTTGTCATAGTGTCCGGGATCGGTTGTCATGGAAAAATAAGCGACTACGTGAACGTGAATGCTTTTCACGGCCTTCACGGAAGAGTCTTGCCCTTGGCAACTGGCGTGAAACTAGCTAACCCAGACTTGACTGTAATAGGTTTCAGCGGGGATGCTGACTGCTATGATGAAGGCTGGGATCACTTCTGCCATGCCATCCGGAGAAACATGGATTTGACTCTGATCGTTCATAACAATATGATTCTGGGCTTAACCACAGGACAGACTACGGCGACAAGTCAAACAGGTTTCAAAACAAAATCCACTCCTTTTGGAGCAATAGCCACGCCACTAAACCCGATTGCTCACGCCTTGATCAGCAACGGAGCATTTGTTGCCCGAGGCTTCGCGGGAGACCCCAAGCACCTTACCAGCCTCATGGTAGAAGCTATGAAGCATAAGGGATTCAACTTCATTGACGTCTTCCAGCCCTGTGTCACTTTCAACTACCTTAACACCTACGAATGGTTCCGCCAGCGAGTCTACAAACTCGAAGAAACCGGACACGACGTCAATGACAGAATGAAAGCCCTTCAAAAAAGCTTCGAATGGGGCGACAAGATACCCATAGGAATATTCTACAAAGAAGAACGCCCGGCCTATCACGATAATCTTCCACAATTGAAAGGCGCTCCGCTGACAAAGATACCAATAGAAAACGTAGACATCAGCTCAATCATCGAATCAATGAAATAGCAAAAACGTAAAATATCCTGTCAGCTAAGAGGTCTAGTCGGGATAAATATGGAAGAGAGACTTTACAGTTTGCCACAACTAAAGTACGCATACAACGAACTAGCACCATACATGTCGGAACAACAGTTGACAATACACCATCAAAAACACCATCAAGCATACGTCAACGGCGCAAACGCGATACTGCAAAAACTGGACAAAGCACGAAAAGAAAACGGCGAATTGGACATCAGATCCACCCTAAAAGAATTGTCGTTCAACATAGGAGGACACCTGTTACACTCATTGTTCTGGGGCAACCTGGCACCGGCAAGCAAGGGTGGCGGTGGAAAACCGAGCGGAACCCTAGGCACCGCATTGGAAAAAGAGTTCGGTAACTTTGACCGATTCAAGAAAGAATTCTCTCAAGCGGCTTCAAGTGTAGAGGGCTCCGGCTGGGCCGCACTGACTTTGTGCAGACAAACTGGCAGACCAATAATAATGCAAGTGGAAAAACACAACACAAACGTTTACCCATCGTTCAGAATCCTAATGGTCTTGGACGTCTTTGAGCACGCATATTACCTAGATTACAAGAATGACCGAGCGAAGTTTATCGAGGCATTCTGGAACATCGTCAACTGGGACGAAATAGGCAAAAGGCTTGAACAGGCGCTAAAGTAGTCTAGCACCTCATTTTCCATTTTTTCGTAATAGAATCCGTTTTGACCACAGATAATAGGCTCTATAGCTAAATTATTATATTGCCCAAAGTCAATGAGTCACTCATGAGGTAAGCTGGAAATGAAGACAGAGAAAGTTCAAGGAAAGAACAACAAGCACAAAGTCTTCTTGTACACACTCAGCACATGTGCGTGGTGCAGAATGACGAAGCAATTCCTGAAAGACAACGAAGTCCAATTTGAGTATGTTGACGTTGACAAGTGTAGCGATGAAGACCTTGAGAAGATCAGAGAGGACATCTTAAGCAAGGGAGGAAGCTTGAGTTACCCGGTCGTAATAGTCAATGACAAGACCTTGATAAACGGTTTCCGCAAGGACAAGATCAAGGAGACCCTAGGAATTTGATAAGTTTAGAAAAAGTGCGGCAGAGAGCTGAATCTGACGCGAAAACCTACGGCTACTACCTAAACCCAGACCCAAAGTTCTTACAGGACCTCTTGGAAGGACTCAAAAGCAACGAGGAACGTTTTGGTTATCCAGCATGCCCATGTCGGCTTGCATCTGGGAAACTGGAGATCGACCGAGACGTAATATGCCCATGCGACTATCGAGATCCCGACGTTGCTGAGTTTGGAGCCTGCTACTGTGCCTTATACGTTAGGAAAGACGTGTCTGAAGGAAAGATCCCTGTACAACCAGTGCCAGAACGCAGACCGCTGGAAAAACAGACAAGGTCTTACTCAGTTAGCCCTGATACTCAACCTGAGAAGAAGACTGGAATAGCATCTGCTGCGAAGCAATCATCCGAAATCAAGAAGAAACTTTGGTATTGTAGACAATGCGGATATGTAGTGTTCAGAGAAGACCCGCCCTACATTTGCCCGATATGCAAAGCGAAAAGAGAGATGTTTGCAGAGATATCGATACGCATAGAAGATGTTGGATAGTTACGCGAGTCAACGCGGTTAGCGAGTTACCTTAATTCCAATTTCTTTCCAATCTTTCTTGATTCCACGCAGAGAAGTGACTGCACCAACGATTGTACCATCTAGAATTTTTGATACAAACTCGTTCAACTCTATTTCTTCACCGTCAACCAGAAGCTTTATGCCCATTCCAAATCACCTCAAAGCAATGACTCGACTGAAAAAGTAAAAGCTTTCTATAGAGTATTAAGGAATAACGTAAGACTACGCAAGGAGGTTCTGACTTGAGACAACCACTGAACACTAACAGCAATGACAAGAACCGAACGCTGAAGATCATAGAGCTGTTGGACAAAGAATACAGAGACGCAAGGATCGCCCTAAATCATACTAGTCCATTAGAACTCTTGATCGCGACGATTCTCTCTGCACAATGCACGGATGAAAGAGTAAACATCGTGACAAAGACCCTCTTCAAGAAATACCGAGCTGTGGAAGATTATGCCAAAGCAGATTTGAAGGAGCTTGAACAGGACATAAGGTCGACAGGTTTCTACAGGAACAAAGCCAAGAACATAAAGAAATGCTGCCAAATGATTGTGGAAAAATTCGGCTCACAAGTTCCGAAAACAATGGAGGAAATCCTCGAATTGCCAGGAGTAGCCAGAAAGACAGCTAATATCGTATTGTCAAACGCGTATGGGGTCATTGAAGGAATAGCCGTCGACACACACGTTCGCAGACTCACCCAAAGATTTGGACTTACAGCAAACGAAAACCCGGACAAAATAGAACAGGACCTAATGAAACTGGTTCCAAGGGACAAGTGGGTGAGATTCGCGGACCTGCTGATTTTTCATGGCAGAAAAACATGTACCGCAAGGAAACCAAAGTGTGAAACATGCGTTGTTAAAAAGCTCTGCCCATCAGCCTTCACTTTTGGGTGAAATTCTGGCGAAAACCATTTTGAGCCTGGTCAATGACACATTGAGGCTAGTGGCAAAATCACCGTTCTAGGTTTTGCTGGAGTCTAAGAAAAGACTCTTACAACAAGGCAATATTGCGAGCAGCTGTTGAACTAGCGCCAAAGAAAATGCTGATAGAGGTTTTTGACCTCGAAGGAATACCTCCATTTAACCAAGATCTGGAATCACGAATCCCAAAGAGAGTTAAAGAATTTAAGGCAAAGATCAAGGCCGCAGACGCGATTCTGATCGCCACGCCAGAGTACAATTACTCGATACCCGGAGTTCTAAAGAATGCGATTGACTGGGCTTCGAGGCCTTAGGTGACAACGTGTTAGAGGACAAAACTGTGGCTATCATGAGCGCATCCGGTGGAATGCTTGGGGGCGCAAGAGCCCAATATCATCTAGACAGACTTTGTTTTCCTTGATATGCATCCTATCAATAGGCCCGAAGGTGATCGTGTCGTTTGTTAACGAGAAGATCGATGAAAAAGGCAGGCTTGTGGACGAGAAAACGAGAAAGAAAATAGGAGAGGTGCTTGAAGCCTTGGTCGTTTGGACCGAGAAACTTCAGAATTAGATAGGTGAAACCATGCATAACTGTTATTAGTTCGTCACCATATTCTAGCGAGCGACCGGTGTGATCGGATCGATTGTCACTTGAAATCCAAGAACTGCTGGACATTATTAGAGTAATTGTTTTGATGGACCTCAGCAAAGGAATCGAATTGGAGAAGTCTTTACTCAAGAGTCACATCGACAAGATCTGTACAGGCCACATGTGCGTCGAAACGAGCGATTTAGATAACGCTTTGAAAGACATGGCTAATGAAGGGTTGGTCTCGTACAAGGATAACAACGTTCAACTCACTGAACAAGGCATCAAGCTTGGCAAGGAATGGCAAAGCCTGCTCATGAAAAAAGAACCCATAATTGAGGTCGTAGCGGGCTTGGTTGATGGCTCCATCACAGGACTGGTGGTGACTCTATCGGCCTTCTTAGCAAACCTAGGTTACAAAGCAGCGGCCTTCGCGGCTTTCCTGTCTTTAGCTGCTGTCTCAATAACGAACTTTTCCAGCTTTTTGCTTGGCGGAATAACCGAGGATTTAGCAGACATGCTGACTCTTCGGACTCTAATGGACTATAGCTTAAGTGACATCCCAGATAAGACTGAGCGCGACAAGTCATTGCTATTAGTCAAACAGCTTTTCACCGTTTTGCACAAAGAGATAAGCAGGTCAAATCTTTACGCGGCAGTGATCTGCAGTACAACCACTTTTCTGGCAGGCGCGACACCTGTAAT
>Ga0209048_10002443_pt1 | contig 18432 bp, 29 predicted proteins | sample FrelakmetCRP12CR_FD_187146 | JGI IMG/M metagenome (GOLD analysis project Ga0209048, IMG submission 187146) | Freshwater lake sediment microbial communities from the University of Notre Dame, USA, for methane emissions studies - CRP12 CR (SPAdes)... | ecosystem: Environmental > Aquatic >... | reverse complement strand
GGGGTGACGCAGGCCGAAGCCGTTCAGATCGGCGTGGAGCTCGCCGCGCTCCGCGACCTCGTCGCCGCGTGGGGCTTCGCCCGCGTCCTGGGGTTCCCGACGGCCGGCGCGACGGTCGACCCCGCAGCGCCGCGCTACGTCGAGACGTTCGGGGTTCACGGCATCGAGGCGACCGCTGACGCGATGGCGAAGGCCGGGCTTGATGCGACGTTTCTCGTGGGGGATGCGCCCTTCTACGAGCGGGGCGACGGGACTCCGATCCCCGGGTGGGGCCGCCTGCTCGCGCTCGCGATCGATCGCCTGCTCGTGACCATCGGCGAGGCCGAACAGGGCCCGACCGAACAGCCGCGAGTCTCGCCCGGGTTTCTCCCCGCCGCCGTCGTGCCGCTCGTCGTCGTCGTAACCGGCGCCGTGCTCTCCATCATCGGGACTGTGGCCGCGTGGCGCTACCTCGATCCGGACGTGCGGCGAGACGGGATGCTTGTCCGCCAGGCCGCCGAGGACTACGCCGGGCGCCTCGCCCTCTTCGAGAAGACCGGGGCCATGCCGCCCCCGAGCAACATTGAGGCCGGCGCCGTGGAGACGGTGCAACGGCTCGCCGCGGCGCGCGGGGCGACAGACTGGGGGATGGCCGCAGCCGTCGCCGGAGGAATCACGGCCGGCGTCGTGCTCCTGGGCGTCGTCGGGAAGCAGGCCGCGGCATGATCGCGCCTTACGTCGGATTCGCGATCGGGCAGGTGTCGGGCATCATCGGCGCGACGCTGATCGGCGCCGCGTGGACGGGCGAAGCGCCGCGACGTAGCGCCCTCGTGGCGGGCGTCGGGCTCGTCGGGCTCGGGGCCGTGCTCGCCGTGCTCTCACAACGGGAGCTCCGCTCGTGAGGCCAGTTCGGATCGTCTGGCACGGGCCGCCGCCGACCGCGGCCGAGCTCCGCGCGCTCGAGCGCGCCGCGCGAGCGGGCAAGCTCCCCGCGAACGGACACGCACGCCGCGCCGTCAAACGGAACCTTGCGCCCGTCGCGCAGGCTTACCGCGGCTTTCACTGGGGAGAGAACCCCGAGAAGGTCACGCGAGCTCGGCTCCCCTCGTTCGCCGGCGGGCTCTACAAGCTGGGCGACCTTCGCGCCGTCGAATACGAGACGACCAAGGCGGGCGAGCGCGCGATCTGGGTTCACAAGTTTTCGCGACCGTATCCGACGCTGACCGCGACGCCGTCCGGGCGCCTCGGGCCGATCGTCGGGGGCGCCGCACACGTCACCAACCGAGGGATCGAAAAATGACCAGAGGCCGCCGCCGAGCTCGCAGCACCCGACGCACCCGCACCCGAGGCCGCCGCCGCAACCCGGGGCAGCCTGTGATTCTTGTGAACCCGACCACTGCACGAGGAGAACGTTTGACCATGAAGAACCCACGCCGCCGCCGTCATCGCCGCGCCAAGGCTCGCAAGCACAACCCCGGGCGCCGGCGCCGCCATGCGCGCATGGCACGGCGACACAATCCGAGTTTCCGCCGCCGGAACCCGTCGACCTCATGGGGCGCGGCGTTCATGGCCGACGCAATCGGCGCCGCCGGTGGCCTCGCCGCCTACGGCACCAACTGGGGCGTGGAGTACATCCCGGTTTCCGACATGTGGCGTTCGGTCATCTTCGGAGGCGCCGGAATCGTGACCTCCGTTGCGCTCTCGAAGTGGGCCGATCTGAGGCTCGGTGCGGGCTACATGGGCGGCGTCTCGGCGCTGCTCACGGGCCGCATCGTCACGCAGGTGCGCATGGCGCAGGTAGCGCCGAAGACCGCCGCCGCCGCAGCGCCCGGGGGCAAGACGGCCGCCGGCGTCTACCGCATGAACCCGCCCGCGGCGCGCCGCGATGCGGGCGCGGTCTTCACCCGCGAGGCCGGCGCGGTTTTCCAGCGTGAGGCCGGCGCGGCAACCACGATGCGAAAGCCCGTTTTCGGGCCGAGCTTCAAGGAGGCGGGCGCGTCCCGCTTCATTCCCGGGCCCGTCCGGTTCTTCGGCCCGGGCTCCTGGGCGTACGACGCCGGCGCCGGCCGGCGGTACGTCTCCGCGCACAACCGCTAGCACGCGAGCTCCGCGGCGACGGTGACGCCGTCGCCGCGTGAGCTCCCCCCTCCCCTTTCCCTTTCCGCAACTCTCAAGAGGACTCGAAACCATGTCGCAGCCGCAAGAAATCAGTATCAACACCCTCCCCTTCTGGTCGCGCTTCGTCATCAGTGCCGATCTTCGGTACGACGGCGTGAATCCGCTCCGGACGGTCATCAGCAAGGGCCGGCAAATCCCGGTCTTCGACTACCGCCAGGGCGAAGGGTCGGTAACGGCGCTCGAAGGCGGGCAGGCGACCACGCGAGACACGATCCTAGTGCAAGCGAACCAGACCCGCGGTGGTGGCCTCTACCGAATCCACGGCGTCTCGTACACGAAAGACGGTTGGCCCTACGTCCGCGGGGGGTCTGACTCCGAGGTGACGCGCGGCACGCGGCACACGCTGTTTCCGCCGAACAGTCTTCAGCCCTCGAACGGCACCGCGGGGCCGCAGGTGTTGACCGTCGAGGACTTCCGCGCCCTGGACTCGTTCATGGTTCATATCTACCTGGACGCGTTCCGGACTCAGATCAACATCGACGGCACGCGCCGCATCCTCGAAATGGGGCCCTCGCCGCTCTACCCGGGCGTAGGTGGCGCCGCGACGGGCAACGTGGACACGTCCAACGGGCAATCCTTCGTGTCGAACTACATGAAAATCACGGAGGGCATCGTCTGGAACCCCGCCGGCGCCGTGGACTCGAACCTCCGCGTACTGCTCGAAGCGTCCTACGACGTGGACGCGCCGACGTGGACGGCGCCCGACGGCAACGCGCCCGACGGGACTCCGATCCCCTCGGCAAACCCGACCGCCATGGGGCGCGTCTGGACGGTGGGTTGGATCTGCAACTTCCACGGACTCGAAGAGGCCCCGACCTCGAACGTCAGCTAAGGGGGCCCCGTGTCCCGTGACGTTTGGCTCGCCATCGCAAACGAGGCCGCTCGGGACCCGTCCCGGGCGGCTCGCCTAAACGCGCTCCTGCTCGACCTCGTCCGCGAGGCGAAAGAGCAAGGCGGGGACTCGACCCCGCCGGGCTACCTGTACGCCGCTGCGCACCAATGGATCGTCAGGGTGCGCGACCTCGACCCGGAACCGCTGCCGACGGCCGCATTCCCGGCTCGCACTCCGATCACCGCGTCCGCTCTGGACGCGATCCCCTTCCGAACGCCCTTCACGGCGCTAATCGTCGGGGTGTGCGGGTGGGCGCTCGCTCGTGGCGGGCCCGACCCGACAACCGGCGTCGTCGACCTGGGCGAGCACATTCTAGCGCAGGTGCTTCCGACCGCCGAGGCCGGGCGCGACTTGTTCAGCGTCTCCATCGGCCTTGACGGTCAAGTGACGTTCGGGAGCGACGGGCGAGACGTGCGCATGTTCCCGGCGTCGTGCGTCGTCGGGACTCGTCTCGTCCCTCGCGCGATGGCGTGGACGGTGCGCCGAAATCAGATCATCCAGGTCAAGTTTCGGAACATCACAAACGTTCCCTTGGAGAACGTGACGCCCCTCGTGACACGGCCGCTCCGGCTCGCTGAAGCCGCGGTCAACTTCTTCGCCCTCAACCTGGAGCGTCCCTAGATGGCCGGTAACGGAGTAAGGGCGCCGACGCTCGAAGACTTGCAGGCGCTACTACAGCGCGCACAGGGGGCCGCGGATTCGGTCGCCCTGACCTCGGAAGTGGTGGAGCTCATCCAGGCGCTACCGCCGCCGCAATCCGAAATCCTCTCGCGGCCCTTCTACGAGCGAGGCTCCCTCTGGACGCTCGGGGTGTCCTTCGAGAACGTGGCACCGGACGACGTTCCCACCCCGCAAAACGTGCTGATGCCCCATGACATGTGGATACGGGGCGTGGTCGCGCAAGCGTACTGGAAGAACCCCGCGCCCGACGTAGGGGGCGCCCTCGTGCCGGCCCTCGTGCAACGGCTCGCGCCGATCCAGCCGAACAACCGCGGGCTATTCGAGGTGGGCTGGCGCATCGACGCGCGGCAAGGGTTCATCTCGTCGGGCCAGGCCGAAATCAACGCGAGCGCGCAGCTCGTCGCCGGTGACGGACAGTGGGCCGCGCCGATGGACTGGCGCCTCGAAAAAAACCAAACCGTCGAGGTGCGCTTGCGCTCGCGAATGCGCGACTTCATTCCGCTGGGCCTCCCCGACACGACAGACGACGCCCGCATTCTCCGGTGGGTGGTCGTCGCTTTCTGGGGTGAGGAGCTACGGCAACCGAGCGTCCAGTAATGCCACGGAATCAGATCGACCGCGTCGCCGGGCTCCCGGTGGACTTCCCCGGGAAAGAGCTCGTGTCCCTCGACATGACCGAAGGGGCAGAGCCGGGCATCGTCACCGTGTACGCTTCGATCCCCTCGCGTGGATTCCCGTCGATCGTCCGCCTGAACCTCTTTTCTGAGCTCTCGGGCATCCGGCAACACTTCGCGAGCGCGTTCCTTACGTCCGGGCAGGCGGGCACGGTGATTTCTGTAACCGGGCATCTTGCCGACTCCTGGCACATCTACGGCCAGGCCAGCATGGCGCAGCAGGACGTACAAGCGGGGCTCGCGTCGACGCCGTGTTGCGCGCAACCGACCGTCGCCGTTCGCCCCGAGGCGTTGACGCTCGCCTACACCGAAGGCGCCGGGCCGCTCGCGGACCTCTTCGCGGGGCCCTTCGTGCCGATGGGAGGCCCGAACGGCGCCGCCGGCGCTAAGTCTGTCTCCGGCACCGGAACGCTCGTGCTTCCGAAGGGGGCGCGGCTCACGCACTGGCTAGCGCAGGGCACGGCCGCGCTGTCAGCGTTCCAGATCCATCACCCGCCCGGGGCCGACGTGCCGATCGTCGTCGGGGCAAACCACGTCGACGGCTTCCCCTTCGGGCTCCTGCCTGCCGCGTCCGTCGATTACCAATCCCTCGGCGTGGGCGTCTTCGAGTTCGTGAGCTAATGGCCGCCCTCGTCCTCCATGACCGTGTGCAGACGCCGATCGCGTTTGTCGATCTCGTGGCGCTCCTCGGGTCGACGTTCGCCGCTGCGACCTTGGCCGCGGGGGGACCCACGACGAGGCCGCCCCCCGAGCTGCTAGCGAGCGCAGCCGCGATCGTCGGCGTGGAAAACGGCGGGGGCGTCTTGATCGATAACAACAACCTCGGGCACCTTTCGGCCAGCGAGGGGGACGTTTACGCGAACCAGCACGCGGGAGGCCCGGCCTACTTCGTCCATTTCGACACGCCCGAGGCCGGCGCCGAGACGTTTTGGCGATGGTGGCTCTATCGCTACCGCGACTCGGCGCTAGCCGGCCTCGGCGGGAACGTGGAGCTTGCCGTGCGTGAGCTGTACCGCTTGGGATACGTTGTCGGAGTCAGGCCGGGAGAAATGGCCGACTACGAGCGCGGCGCCCGCGCGTTCTACCGCAAGGCGTGGCCTACTGCGCTCGCCGTCGGCGCGCCGCGCGAGGTGAGTGCAGGCACCGCGGCCGGCGTCGTCGCCGGCTCCCTCGGGGCCCTCGGGGCGCTCGGTTCGCTCCTGCGGGGGGCCGCGTGATGCGCACCCGGTGGCACATGGAGGAGCTCTACCTTGTCGCCGCGAACATCGCCGACCAGGACGGGCAGCTATTTTTCCGAGACGGGTACGCGATTGGCTGGCAGCTCTCGACCTCGCGGGCGAGCGTGGCGAACCGTTTCCTTGCCTTGTTCCGCGCCTCGGGCTTCGAGGACGCGCCGCGAACGATCCTCGTGCTCTGGCGCGAGCTCATCGACCCGAGCGGCGCCGTACTGCCGCACCGCGAGGTGGTCTACCGGACGCCGGGTATGGCAGCCCTGCCGGTGGTTCCCGCAAGCTCGGTGACGGGAAAATACGTGGCGCCAGCGTGGGTGCCGTCGTGATCCAAACCGCCATTCTCCGACACCCGGACGCCGTCCGTTACGACGCCGGCGCCGCGACGCTGTCCGATTACGAGTGGGACGGGAAGGGGCCGCCCCCCTCGGCGCTCTGGACGGTGGCGGTAGCGATCGCGAAGGCGTTCGGCGTGTCGGAGATTCCCTCGCGAGGCTCGGGCGAGGCCGCCGCGGCCCTCGTCCAGTCCGCACACTACGCTCTGTTGACGTGCGGCGTGACGGATGCCGAATTGCTCGCGCTACTCCAGGCGCACGCGGCCGATCCGATGGCCGTTGCAGCGGCGTACTACGCCGCGGCGAAAGCGAAATGCGCCGCGGGCCTCACGGGCCCCGAACCGAAGGCGAGCGGCTATCCCTGGGGCTGGATTCTCGGCGGGGTGGGCCTCGCGGGCGCCGCCGTCGCCGCTGCCGTCGTACTCATGCGCCGCCGTCGCCGAGGAAGGGCCCACTGATGCCGCACGGAACGCACCCGCACGGAACGCAGCCGCACGCGTGGAACTACTACATGTCCCCCCTCGGGACGCGGCCCCTGTGGGAGCGTCGACCCGTCGCCGACTACGGCCGCGCGTTTCCGGGCCTCGCCGGGCAGGTGCCAGGCGTCACGGATCGGGACGTGCTCGAAGTGCCGCACGGGCACGGCCGCGCCTACGTCGAGGCCGGGCAAGGCGGATCGACCGTCGCCGTTTCCGTTCCCGCGGCGTACCTGTGGGACGGGACGGGCGCCGTCCCTCCCGAGCTCGCCGACCTCGCCGAGACGATCGCCGGCATCTTCGGGGGCTCGCTGCCGCCGCGCAGCAACGCCGCGGGCTACGCCGAAGGGCTCCGATCGCTGTACGCCGCGCTGCAAGAGTGCGGCACGTCGTACGCGACAATCACGCAGGCAATCGCCGCGCACGCGCCCGACACGCAGGCGATCGCCTACGCGATACAGCTTGACCTACTCTCGCGGCCGGTCTGCGCCGCCGTCGTAAAGCACCCGATCGCCGCACCGGTAGCACCGTCGGCGCCGCCCGCTTCCCTCACCCCGGGCGCCGTGACGGCCGCCGTGACGGCCGGGAGCACGACACCCACGGCGAAGCCAATCCCCTGGGGATGGATTGCCGGGGGTGTCGGGCTCCTGGCCGTCATCGGCGGGGCTGTCTACTTCGCGACGCGCAAGAAGCGCCGCCGGAACCCTCGCCGCGGCAACCCGTGCGGGAGCTCGTGCGATAACCCCTCCGACGGGTGGATCGAGACGACGGGATACGAGGTGACAGAAGGCGAGCCGCTACGGCTCGGGACGAGGAAAAACCCGGGCCGCGGCGCGGGCCGCGGACGCTCGCGCAAACGCTCGAAGCGAAACCCGCGCGAGAACATGGCCGAAAGCACGCGGGGACACCTGGCGAGCTCGGAGTTTGCGATCCCGGAGCGACGCGCCTACCCGATCCAGTCCGAGGCGCAGGCCGTGAAGGCTCTTTCGTTCGCCGAGTGGCCGCGAAACAAGAAGGACCGGGCGCGCGTCCGCAAAGCCGTTTTCTCGCGGTACCCGTACTTGCACCGCGACCCGCCTTACCGGTTCAACGAGTACGGTGGTTCGGGCGGCTTCCCCTCGATTCAACCCGATGTGATGGCGCTCCAAGCTCCGGTCTTGCTGCCGATGCTCGGGAACCCTCGCGGCCCTCGCCTTGCTCACTTGGATTTTGCAACGCCGGCGGGGTACCGCTGGTTTCGGCAGCACGCCGCCGATCGGCCCGACCTCTACGGCCACGACACCGGCGCCGGCTGGGCGCTCCCCTCGAAGGCGGGACGGTTCGAGGAAGCTCTACAGGCCGCCGGCGGGCGCCTCGAAGTGATCGAACCGCCACCGAAGCGCAAGCGGGGCAACCCGCTTGGCCTTGCGCCCGGGGAAACGGGGCCGCGCGTCGTCTACCTGGCGGACGGCGGGCCGATCGTCGGCTGGGAAGTCTGGAGCACGCGACCGGACGGCAGCGGCAAGGCTTACCACGGCTCGTACAGGACAGTCCGCGAGGCGCAAGGCTGGGCGCTCGCTCATTTGAACGTCGCACGATTCGAGACGAGCGCGAGGCTTACCGGAACCGGTCTACGCGAGGGGGGTGGGCGGAAGCGCCGCAACCCAAAAGGCCGAACGCGTCCGCGGGCTGGAAGGCCCAAACCGTGAAAGAGATTCACGCCGCGCAGGCCGCCGAGCAACGCGCGAGGCTCGCCGAGCTCCGCGACACCGTCGCCCGCATCCGGGGCGACAAGCAGGCCGCCGCCGCCGAGGTGCGGGCCGGCTGTCAGCTCGCCCGCAAGGCGCTACCGGGGCGGCTCCGCGCCTACCGCGAGGCTGAGAAGGCGAGGCTACGCCGCGAGCTCGCCGAAGCGCGCCAGGCCGCCCGCAACCGCTGCCAGGCCGCAAAGGTTCGTATCCAGGCGACCGCCGGAAGCGCCATCGAGGCCGCCCGGCTCGCCCTCGCCGAAGAACGGAAGACGCAACGGATCATCCGAGAGGCCGAGCGGAAAATCACGCGCCGCGCTCGTACGGCGACGAGCGCGAGCGAACGGCGCGCGGAGTCTGATGACGAGGTGCGCCGGAACATCCCGGACGAGCTCGTGCCGATTTTCGACCGCGTCCGGAAGACCATCGCCGGCGGGCCGCGCCGCACGCGAACCGAAGCCTTCCTAGAGTGGGCCGAAGAAAATACCGGCGTCGTCACCGACATGCGGGCCGAGCTCGCCGAGGCCGCATTTGCGCGCGAGCTCGCGAAGCACCACCGCGAAGAACGCGAGAGACACCAAGCCACGCGACGCGCCAGGCCGACACGGGCCGAGCTCGCCGCCGTCCCATTCTGAAAAGGAGACCGTTCCATGCCTGCATTCTTTCTCCCCAACGGCACCGCATTTCCGATCGGCTCAACCGCGGGGATCGGCTTCCAATCCTTTCGCGCGAACAACGCGGCCGAGGTGGCACACGCGGCAAACCTGTTCCTTCGGAACCTCGACAACACGCCGATCGGGCTCGTCGACTTCTCGCTTTCGGCGGGAGGCGGCGGAGACGTGGATCTTTGCGTGCTGTTCACCGATGCGGCTTACGACCCGGAGGCGGGCTTTCCTTCGACGCAGATTTGCTCATTCATCGGATTCGAGAACACCGACGGCCGCACGCTCGCGAATGTCATAAACGCAGACCTGGTGCCGCCCGATCCGACGAAAGAGGTGGCCGGCTGGTCGACCGCTACCGGCGCCGCCGCCGGCAAGCTCTGCGCCGTGTTCCTGTTCGTGAGTACCAGGGTGCTGGCGCGCGGCGCGACCGCACCCGCCGCCGCCAAGAAGCCGGCCACGTCCGGGAAGGGCTGAGCGTGGCCCTCGTCGCTCTGCCTGCCCTCCCGGGCTTCGCCGCTGGAACCGTCATCTCTGGCGACGCTGCCGGAATGCGTGCGTGGCTTGAACGCGAGCTCGCCGCGCTGCCCCCGACCGAATACCTGGCCGACTTCACGTTGACCGGCGCCGGCGCCGGTGCCGTCTGGCAGGCGTGCGGCACGTTCACGGCCGAACCTATCGAGGCAACGCCGGTGGCGCCCGTGGCTTCCGTGCTCGTGCGCGTCGTGGTCGCTGGCGAGCAGAAGGCGCTAAACGACCAGATCAACCAGGCCGCGGCCGAGCTCGTCGCCGCTGGGGCCGTCTGGTTCTGTAAGATAGTCACGGCCGGCGCCGGCGCCGGCGCCGCATGGATGGCCGTCGTGCTCGCGAGCACGTCGCCGCGTCCGGTCGGCACGCCAGGCCCGCAAGGCCCGCAGGGCGACCCGGGACCGCAGGGCCCGCCGGGCCCGCCCGGCCCTCCAGGCCCGGAACCGCTCGTACTCCACGCCGAGAACCCGGTACCGATTTCGATCGCTGCGGGGCCGGCTATCACACCGCTCGCCACGACGTTGACCGCTGCGCTTGTCGTCGGAAACCGCGTGGGCGTCGAGGCTACGTTGTGGTGCGAGGTGACGCACGCGGGAGAAATCGCGCTCGCCGTCATCGCCACCCCGACGGCGCCGCCGGGGCCGCCGATCTTCCTGCACGGCGTCCTACAAGACGTGGCCGTTGGCGATGCGTGCATCACGCTTGCCGGCGCCCTCCCGGGCATTCCGCCGCTCGCCGGCGGAGGGCAGGTCTACACGTTCACCCTACAGGCCAACACCGCAAACGGCGCCGTCGCCAACGTGCTGGCCGGCCCTCCCGCCGTCACTCCGGGCGCGCAGCTCAAGATCGAAATTCTGCCGCCCTAGTAACACGCGCTCCCGATAGAGCACCCGCACTTACCCGCCGAGGTACAGCACCGCGCGTGCCCCGCGTTGGCGCAGGCATCGACGATCGGGCAGGCGCCCGCGACGCAGGCGCCGGCGCCGCCGCCCGTCGACGTGCCCCCGGTGGAGCTCGTCGAGGCGCCGCCCGTCGACGTGCCCCCGGTGGAGAACGTGCCCCCGGTGGAGCTCGTCGACGTGCCCCCGGTGGAGCTCGTCGAGGCGCCGCCCGTCGAGGCGCCCCCCGTCGACGTGCCGCCGGTGGAGCTCGTCGAGGCGCCCCCCGTCGAGGCGCCCCCGGTGGAGCTCGTCGAGAAGTCGCCGCCGCACGCGACGAGCCAAAGGACCGCGCCGCCCGGGATTAGGGAGCGGCGCGTTTGGTCGGGCCTCAATGGGGCCTCCGCGCGGTGCGGAGGAAAACGCTCGAAAGCGTCGGGTCGACCCCCGCGCGTGCGGGGACAATGGCCGCGGCCGAAGATGAGCCTACCACGAACGGCAGGCGCACTAGTTCGCCTTTCGATCCAGGTCGTCGAGCTTCAGATAAACCAACGTGCGCACGGCGTAGACGTGCTCTAGCTGCGCCTGGTGCCACGCTCCCGCCGTCGCCGCCCGAGCGGCGCGGCAAACGTAGTCGGCCACGTTCGAGGCGCCGAGGGCGCGCCACAAACGACCGTTTGCGGGGCGGCTCATTGGAGCTCGCCTTTTCGCGTAGTTGCAGGGTCGTCCACGGGGGACCCTTTTTGGTGCGCGCAGAGGCCGGCCGAATAGACCGGACGCCCAGCGATCGCCGCCTCGACAAACGACAGGCACGGCGCGCAAAGAAAGTGAGCGTCGCGAGGTTGGCACTCGGCGTCCTGGACGACGACGATTGCAACCGCGACGACTCCGCACCGCTGGCACGTCATCGGACGCCCTCGCCCGGGTGACGCTCGCGATCGCAGAGGGGGTGAGCAAGGCGCCCGGTCGCGACGTAGCGCACCGCAGAGGCGCGAGCGTACCAACCGAGCCGGCGCCCACAGTGGCAGCACGGGGCCTCGCCATCGGCGAGGACATACGCGACCGCTGGCGGCTTCATCCTGACCCCGTCGACTCGTGCGCTTGCTCGCGCTCGCGCTCGCGCTTCCGTCGCGCCTGCTCGCGTTCGACCTCGGCGCCCCAACAAAGCAACATGTCCACGTCATCGCCGAATTGCGCCTTGCTGTGCCGTTCCTTCGCCGCGCGCTGCCAGAGCCGCACGACCTCCCGCCCGATGCTCTCGAAGTCTGTTTCCCCGTCGCTCATGGTGCCGCCCTTTCTTTCACCGCTCGCGCCAGGGTCGACGCGGGCACGTTCAGTTTTCGCGCGATGACGTTCCAGGATAGCCCCGACGCGCGCAGCTTCCACGCGGCGCGGGTGTCGACGCGGCGCGCGGGCCTCCCGAGCTTGACGCCCTTTCCCCGAGCTCGCTCCAGGCCGGCGCGCGTCCGCTCGCCGAGGCGCGTCCGTTCCTGCTCTGCAATCCACGAGAAGATCGCGAGCAGCAGCGACCGCACGGGACCGCGGGTGTCCAGCCACGACTCGCGCACGCTGACGACCTCGACCCCGAGCCGATCGAGCTCCAAGACGGCGCCGACGTTCCCGATCATCGACCGCCCGAACCGGTCAAGGGCCCAGATCAACAGCACGTCGAAGGCGCCGAGGCGCGCCGCCTCCATCATCGCCCGAAACTGCGGGCGGACGCCGCCCGCGCTCGCCGTCTCGGTGTACTCGCTTACGAGGGTGAGCTCTCGGGTTCGCCCGATGCGGTAGACCTCGGCCGCTTGGTTTTCGACCGACTGGCCCCCCGTGCTGACCCGGAGATAGACCGCCGCGCGACGCGCGACCCGGGGCCCCTCGAACCGGTGGCCGTGCTTGCCGTCGCCGACGTGGATCGGGTTCGTCGCCGAGGTGCCGCAGGCTTGGCAGACCGGATCAGGCATTCCCGTTCTAAGGGGGGTTTCGGGCTCGGTGCGAGGGGAACCCTGCACCGGCTCCCGATCGCGCCGTGGCACCCCGTTTCCGTGGCGGGAAACGGTATCCACTGTGCGGACCTTCCGTGTCATGTCTCCCAAACGGCAGCGATCAACCGCTCAAACTCAGAAAGCGCGCTCTCGGGCAGGTTCGGATCGGTCGGGCTCGGGCCGGCGCCGGGGCAAGCGTCGACGCAGGCGACGAGCCAGGCCGCGAGGTTCAGAGCTTCCGCCCGGGTGAGCCGGCGCGGAGTCAGGCCGGAAACGAGGATCGTGTCTTCGAGGACGCCGACTAGAAACCGGTTTGCCGTGTCGGGCGGCTCGTCGGCGCTCATGGGTGAAACGGCGCCGCGAGCCACGCCGCGCAGGCCGCCCGGTGTTCCTCGTCCCACGTCGCGATCGCCTCGGCGAAGTTGAACCGCCCGAGGCCGGCCTTGACCCGTAGGCCCTCGGCTCGCCAATCCGTGCCGCAGTTCCAGACATTCAGCAGAAACATCGCGGCGTGACGGCTCCCGCTTGTCGGCGCGCCGCCGTTCAACCACGCGACGAGCTCCCCGGCGTCCCACGGGTTACAGCCGGGCACGCCGTGCAAGCTTGGGAACCCCGCGGCAAGCGTGACCATCGCGGCGCGCCCGTCCGCAGGCCAGCGGGCGCGCAGCTCGTGCCCTCGCTCGATGGCCGCCGCCACGCGCTGCACGGCTTCGATGCTGGGCCCTTCGAGCGTTCCGCCGTTCTTCAGTCTGACCGAATACGTCATTTTTCCCCCAAAATCTCGAGGTTTTCGTCCATCGCGAGCCGTCCGAGCTCGTCCATTTTCGCGTTCGCGAGCAACGCGAAACCCCGCGCCGCTGGCGTGTCTTCGAGCTCGAAAGCTCGAAGGCGCAACCGGTTCGCCTCCCGCAGTAGCCGCACGCATTCCCCGTCCCTCATCGGCTCGCCTCTCGTCGCACAAGCTCCGCGATCGCGTCGGGCTCGTCGGCCGCGACGCGGCCGAGCGATCGGCGGAAAGCTTCCGCCCGTCGGCCGAGCTCGTCCAGCGAAAGCGCATCCGGCTCCGGTGGGGGCTCGGGCGCCTCGACCGCCGGCCGGCGCTGCCGGCTCTCCCGCCAGATCCGGAACCGTTCGGCCGTGCAGGAGCACCCGAACCGCTGCCGCTCGTCGACCCCGCCGAACGCCGGGTGTCGGCCGCGCTCGGCATCGGCGAGGAAGTCCGCGAGCTCGCGATCGGTGGCGCCGGCGCCAAGGAGCCGCATCAGTCCGGGCGTTACCTGGCCGGGCCCGAGGTGCCACCGCTGGCAGACCCGATCGACCAGGGCGTTCCGAAGCTCTGCCGGCCGGTCCCGGGCCGGGGCTGGCCTCTGCGGGCCTCCCCCTCTGTCTGTCTGTCTGTTCCGGATCTCCGGATCAGACGCGCCCGCGAAGTAAGGAGGGGTGCGATCGGCGCCGATCGCAGCGACCCGCGGTTCATACCTGACCAGGCGCGCCTGGTTGCGGGCTCCGCGCTCGTGCCGGACGAGCCAGCCGCCCGCGACGAGCTCCGCTAGCTCGACCTCGGCGCGCCGTCGGCCGGGGACGCCAGCGAGCTCGGCTAGCTGTGCGACGGTTGACCACCCCGACGCCAAGGCGGCATCGTAGAGTGCGCGAGCGGTGACGCGACGTGGGAGGCTCGCCCGGAGGCGGACCTCGTCGCGTGTCAGCGGCACGCCGCCGCCTTTGTGAAATCTTCGCGGCCGAGCCGCGAAACCTTGCCGCGCGCACCTGGCGCAGCCATGCTCTTTTCAGTCATCCGGAACACTCCCCGTTCTGGTTGACGTGCTCGATTCTTCGAGCATCGTCGTCCGGCGGCTCGTAACCGTCGGACGGCCCCCTATTTCGCACGGTCTTACAGAAGCGACAAGTTCGCCGGCCATGACCGGACCAGGCGAGCCGGTCTAGCCGCTCGCGTCTTCCTGTAGGTTCGCCGCGCATTCGCGCGTCCTGTCGTGGTTTTCTCGGCGCCGTGGTAGAAGGTTTCGGCGTCGCTGAGCCGGGGGGCTTGTGCAGGCCGGCCGACGTGGTCAAGCTCGGGACCGTCGCGCCAGGGGTTCCCGCGGGTGTTCCGCTGGGCGTTCCTCCGGGCGTTCCGGGTGTTCCGCATGGCTAAGAAACCGCCGCTACCGCCGACCGAACCGCCGGCGCTTCCGCCGCTCGTTGACCTCCTGGAAGCCGAGGACGAGCTCCCGGCGGTGTCGCCGGCGGGCGCCGGCGTCTTTGATTTCGATCTGGACTCGCTCGCCAAGAAGAAGGCCGCCGGACACGACGTAGAGCCGGCCTTCTGGCAGGTGGAGAAGTGGATCAACGGCAAGCGGACGAGCATCGATCGGGCGTTCACCCCGAGTCAGGCGACGCTCCGCTTTCTCGGGGACACCCTCGGCGCCGGTACTTACCTGTGCGTCATGAAAAACGCGAGAGGCCAGGCGATCGCCCGGAACACGCGCACCGTTGACGGCCCCGAGCATCCTCCGACGGAAACGGGCCGCACTCTCGGGGGCGGCACGCTCGCCGAGAACGGCGCGCCGCGCTCGGGCTCGATGCTGGATCGGGTTCTGGAGGTGATGTTGCTTCGCGCCCTCGACCCGCCGAAGACGGAGACGCGCGAAGATCCGATGCGTGACGCGATGGCAACCATGGTCAAGGGCATGGCGCTACAGCAGCAGATGCAGGCGCAGGCGCTACAGCTACAGATGCAGATGCAGGACCGCCGCGACGCGCCCGGCAACCGCGATTCCGATCGACTGTTCGGCCTACTCGAAAAGCTCGCGAACGGCTCGAAGGGCCCGAACGGGACGAGCACAGGTAACGCGCTCGCAGAGCTCATGCCGATCCTAACCCTCGGGCTCAACCTGGGGTCGCGCATGGCAGGAGGCGCCGCGGGCGCGCCGGCCGAGAAGAAAAACGAATGGCTGGAAATCATTCCGGACCTCGCCGACTCCGTCGGGGTGCCGCTGATCGTCGCGCTCTCGCAGACCCTTCCGGCCGACAAGGCACGCGAGGCGCTACGCGCGATTGAAGAACACATGCGGGCGCGCCAGGCCGAGGCCGAGGCGAGCAAGCACACGACCCCGATCGACGTGCCGGGAACCGGGACCGAAATCCCGTGACCGCGCTCGTCCGCTGCAACTTCTGCCAGGGGACCGGGCGACCTCCGCGCGAGCCTGTCCAGCACGCCGCCCGGTGTCCTTTCTCCGACTACCTCCGCGGGTGTCGGCTCTGCTCTGCTATCCAGGACACTCCGCACAAACCGACGTGCCCCTATCTCGTCGGGACACCGGACGAGATCAAGGCCGCCGAGGCGCGCCTCGACCGCGTCGAAAGGATCGCCCGTGGGCCCCGCTAGCAAGTGGCAAGTTTTCAACCTGACGGGACGCGAAAAAACCGCGTACCTGAATGCGCTCGTCTTCACCGGTGCGACCGAGCCCATGGTGCGGCGCGTGGCCGTCGACCTCATGCGCGGGTTACACCGTGACGACCACGCCGCGCGCCTCGCACGCTTGCACCGGTTCGTTCGGGACAGCGTGCCTTACCATCGCGAACCGGTCGAAATGTTCCACCGCGCGACCGCGACGCTCCATGAAGGAGGCGATTGCGACGACCACGCGATCCTACTCTGCTCGCTCGCGTGGACGCTCCGTTACCCGTTCCACGTTGACGCCCTGGGCGACCCCGACGCGCCCTATCACTACACCTGCGCCCTCGGTTCGCCGCCGTCGGACGAGCCGACGGGAGACGCCGACACGCGATGGGCCTGGTTTGAAACCATCATCGAGGCGCTACCCGGTGAGCATGTCGAGGACGCGCTACGCCGGATCGACGCCGGGAAGGCCGCGGACGAATGACGGACCAGCAAAAGCAGGTAGAAGCCCTCGCGGCCGAGCTCGGGAAGATGATCGGCGAGGTGTTCAACGCTCAGTGGCGGGCCTGGAACCGCTCCGGAAACCCTGTGGAGACCGCTACCGCACTCGACATGATGGCCGCCCGCTTCGACGCCGTGGCCTCGGGGTGCGGCGCTCTTGCCGAACGATGCCGCGACCTTGCGGGGGCAATCCTCGACCCGGAGGAGTGACGGCCCGACGGGCCTTGACCCGAAATTCAAACCGGGCCGATCGTGTCCATCGTGGGAGACGCGAACGTAGACGCCGGGGTAAGCGCAGGGACGCAAAGCGCCCTCGCCTCCGCGCGTGCCGGCGACTTCTCCAGCGACGCGGTCAAGAAGGCGATCGAAACCGGCGCCAGCGTCGCCGCGGCCGGCGCCTGCACGGCCCTCGGCGCTCCCGAGCTCGCGCCGCTCTGCGCCGGCGTCGCCGGTAAGATCGTCGGACCCATCGCGGGCGCCGTCGCCGACCTCTTCGAGCGGTCTTTCGGCGGGCCGACACCGGCTGAAATCGGATTCTCGAAAATCTACCACCTGGCGCCGGTGGTTCAGCGTGAGGTGATCGACAACTTCGTTTCGCTCGGACAGGCCGCGATGCAGATCACGGCCGCTCGCGCTGCCGCTGGCCTGCCTCCCGTCGACCCGTGGGACGTGCTGCGCTACCTCGGCGCCGACCTCGTCCCGACGGACACGCGGCATCCCTACTACGACCCCGCGACGGACAAGATCCGGATCGGGCCCTTCTGGAACTACGTCGAGGCGCTACCGGGTGGGGGCTACCCCGAGCCGAGTGACCCGGCATACCGGACGCTGATCTACCAGTGGGGCAACCCGTGGCAGCCGCCCGACTTCATGGGCTACCAGACGAGCGACGTAGACCCGGCGACGGGGCACTTTCGGATCGTCGGCGCGCCGCTCAACTTCTCGCAGCTCAGTTATCAGACAATGAGCCCAGACGAGATCGATCGCCGGGCGGGCGACCTCGACCGCGCGATCGTGGCCTGGCGTCGGGGCCTCCTGACCGCTGCCATGGTGGCGATGGCAGGGATCGGAACCGAGGCCGCCGCCGTCGAAACGGCGCGCCAGCTTGACGCCCTCGCCGCGGCGAAGGCGGACGCCGACGCGCGGCAACAGCTCGTCGACCTCGCGCAGCTCGTCGAGCTCGCGGCCGACATTGCCGCGAAACGCGCCGTGCTGACCGCGTACGGTCGCGGCGTGACAAACGGCGTCACGTTCCTCCGCTCGCCCCCTCCCCGACCCGCCGCCGAAGCTCTCGCCGCCCTCTGAGGTACCCCCGATGCAACTTCGCACGCACCCCGCTCTAGAACACGGCAACGTCTTACCGTTCCCGGGGATGCACCAGGAGGCGAGCGGAATGCGCGCGGGGCATCCCGAGGACGCGACCGACGGGCTAGGTTCGATCACCGACGGCGCCGGCGTCGTCTGGTACTGGAACACCGCTCAATCCGAGTGGCAGCAGGCACATACGATCGTTTCGGGAGATACGCTCTGGAAGCTCACCCGGACCTATTACGGGGCGTATTCGCTGCCAGCCGTCGCGACGATTCACGAGGTGCCGCAGAACCTCGCGATCCAGGGCCCCGATCCGAACATGGGGCTAATCCCCGGTGATGTGATCCTGATCCCGCGCCTCGCGCAACCCGCCGCGCCGCCGGCGCCGGTCAACGTCGTGCCGGCGACCGTGCCGCAAGACCCGCCGCCGACCGTCGTTACCACCGTTCAGGCGCCCGCTGGCAGCGGTACGCCAGGGCCAAACGACCTCCCCGCGGGCTGGCCTGCCGGCGTGCCCTACCCGCCGACGGGCACGGTCCCGACCAACCCGCCGGCGCCCGTCACGGTGCTCCCGGAAGTGGTTGTCACCGGCGACGCGCCGGCCGGTGACGTGGTGCTTGCCGGTACGACCGCGGCGACTGTCGCGAAGCCTGCCGCGCCTTTCTGGACGGGCGGACGCATCGCGATCGGGCTCGCACTCGCTGGCGCCGGCGTCGGGACGATCATCTACCTTGCAACCCGGAAGCCGAAGCGCCGGAACCCGTCGCACTACCGGAGGCGGGTCTAGTGGGCGAGCTCGGCAACCGTACCGGGTGGGCTTCCGTCGGTGTCGTCGACGGGCAGGCGCCAGCCGTCTGGCAGGCGCTCTCAGCGCAAGCCAGCGTCGCCGACCGCGGGCCCGGGGTGACGCAGGCCGAAGCCGTTCAGATCGGCGTGGAGCTCGCCGCGCTCCGCGACCTCGTCGCCGCGTGGGGCTTCGCCCGCGTCCTGGGGTTCCCG
>Ga0209048_10002442_pt1 | contig 18433 bp, 13 predicted proteins | sample FrelakmetCRP12CR_FD_187146 | JGI IMG/M metagenome (GOLD analysis project Ga0209048, IMG submission 187146) | Freshwater lake sediment microbial communities from the University of Notre Dame, USA, for methane emissions studies - CRP12 CR (SPAdes)... | ecosystem: Environmental > Aquatic >... | reverse complement strand
CTTGGACGCGCCGCTGGCCACCGCGCCGCCGCGACCCGCCACGGCCGGACTTGCACGCTGGAAGCGCGAGCTCGCCGCAGGTCGCACGACGCTGCGCACAGCGTTCGCGGCCAACGCGAACTCGCAGCGCCTGCTGCAACGGCAGGCGCATCTGACCGATCGCATCGTCCGCGGCATCTGGGGCGAAGCCGGCGTGCCGCCCGGCATCGCGCTGGTCGCGGTCGGCGGCTTCGGCCGTGGCGCGCTGTTTCCCCATTCCGACGTCGACGTCCTGATCCTCCTGCCGAGCCCGCTGACCGATCCGGCCGCCGCATCGGCGATCGAACGTTTCATCGGCATGCTGTGGGATACCGGACTCGAGGCCGCGCACTCGGTACGGACCATCGATGAGTGCGAGACCGAAATGGCGAACGACGCGACCATCCGCACCAGCCTTCTCGAAAACCGTCTGCTGGCGGGCTCGCGGACGCTCTGCGACCGCTTTCGCCGCCGCTTCGCGGCGACGCTCGACGTCCGCGGCTTTTACGAAGCCAAGGTGCTCGAGCAGCAGCAACGCCACCTGCGCCATCAGGACACCGCCTACAACCTCGAACCCAATCTCAAGGATAGCCCTGGGGGGCTGCGCGACCTGCAGACGGTCATGTGGATCGCCCGCGCCGCCGGTATCGGACACACGTGGCGCGAACTGGTCGGCCACGGTCTGATGACACAGGCCGAAGCGCGCGAGGTCGCCCGTCACGAGCGGCTCATCGCCGAACTGCGCATCAGGCTGCACTATCTCGCGGGACGCTGCGAGGATCGCCTCGTGTTCGACGTGCAGACCGCGCTGGCGCGCGAGATGGGGCTCACCGACACGCCGAATCGGCGCGCCTCCGAACAGCTCATGCAGCGCTACTATCGTGCGGCCAAGTCGATCCGCCAGATCAACGTTATCCTGCTGCAGAACCTGCACGCACGCCTGTTCCCCGCCGAGGTCAAGGTGCAGCCGGTCGACGCGGACTTCCAGGCGGTCGACGAGTTGCTGGACCTGAAGGATGAGGAACTGTTCGCCAAGCGACCGTCGGCCATTTTCGACAGCTTTCTCGCTTTGCAGAGGCATCCCGAACTCAAGGGCATGTCGGCGCCGATGCTGCGCGCCCTGTGGCGCTATCGCGATTGCGTCGACGCCTCGTTCCGCCGTGATCCGGGAAACCGCGGGCGCTTCCTCGATATCCTCCGCCAGCCGCGCGGCGTCACGCACGAATTGCGGCGCATGAACCAGTACGGCATTCTCGGCCGCTACCTGCCGGTGTTCGGCCGCATCGTCGGCCAGATGCAGCACGACCTGTTTCACGTGTACACCGTCGACGAGCACATCCTGATGGTGATTCGCAATCTGCGGCGCTTCGTCGAGCCGCAGCACGCTCACGAATACCCGCTGTGCTCGCGCCTGATCGCCGATTTCCAGCGCCCGGAGGTCTTGCTCATCGCCGCGCTGTTCCACGACATCGCCAAGGGCCGCGGTGGCGATCATTCGGTGCTGGGCGCGCGCGACGCCCGCCGTTTCTGCCGCGAGCACGGTTTGTCGCGCGACGACTCGGCGCTGGTCGGGTGGCTGGTCGAGCAGCATCTGACGATGTCGATGACGGCGCAGAAGCAGGACATCAGCGACCAGTCCGTCGTCGATGCATTCGCGAAGCGCGTCAGGACCGAGCGCTGCCTCTCAGCGCTGTACCTGCTCACCGTCGCCGATATCCGCGGCACCAGCCCACGCGTGTGGAACGCCTGGAAGGCCAAGCTGCTCGAGGATCTGTTCCACGCCACCAAGGCGCGGCTGGGCGGCACCGGTGACAGGCGCCTGCATGACAGCCTCGACGCGCGCCGCACCGAGGCGATTCGCCAGCTGCGGCTGTACGCGGTCCCCGAGGGCGCGGAGAACGCGTTGTGGCAACGCCTGGACGCCGTCTATTTCCAGCGGCACACCGCCGACGAGATCGCGTGGCACGCCAGGCAGTTGTACGCCCGCGTCGATGCCGCCGAGCCGATCGTCAAGGCGCGCTTCGCCCGCGACGGAGGCGGGCTGCAGGTGATGATCTACCTGCCCGACCAGAAGGAACTGTTTGCGCGCATCTGCGGCTTCTTCGGCGCCGCGCGCCTGTCGATCCTGGAGGCCCGCGTCCACACGACGCGGCACGGTTACGCGCTCGACACCTTCGTCGTCCACGACCCGGGGAACCCGAACCCGAGCTACCGCGAAGTCATCAGCTACATCGAATACGAACTGCGGCGCGCACTGATTGAACGGCGGCCGCTCGAAGCGCCTGCGGTGGGACGCGTCAGCCGTCACCTGAAGCATTTCCCGCTGTCGCCGGAAGTGCGCGTGTTTCCCGACGACAAGGGCACGCACTACATCCTGGAGATCGTCGCCGGAGACCGGTCAGGGTTGCTGGCGCGCATCGCGTACACGCTGGCCAAGGCCGACGTCAACGTCGCCACCGCCAAGATCAATACCCTCGGCGAACGCGTCGAGGATGTATTCCTGCTCGACGGTGCGCGGCTGCACGACGAAGCCGGGCTGCTCAAGTTGGAGGCCGCGCTCTACGAGCAGTTGCGGCTCAACTGAGGCCGGGCACCGCCGCGGCCCGACGCAGCGCAGCGCCATGGCGCCCGCTCACTCATCGACGACGTCGGCGTCAGGAAACAGCACGTCGGTGTAGCCCAGCAGGCGCAGGTCGCGCATCCGGAACGGATAAAGTATCCCGTCGAGGTGGTCGCACTCGTGCTGCACCACGCGCGCATGAAAGCCGCTGACTTCGCGATCGATGCGCTTGCCCTGCGGGTCGAAACCGGTGTAGCGCAGCCGCGCATGCCGCGGCACCCTGCCGCGCAGGCCGGGGACCGACAGGCAGCCTTCCCAGTCCTCCTCGAGTTCTGGTCCGATCGGCGTCAGCAGCGGGTTGACGATTTCGGTGTACGGCACCGGCTCGGCGTCGGGATAGCGATCGTTGTGCTCGAAGCCGAAGATCACAACGCGCTGGAGCACGCCGATCTGGGGCGCGGCGAGCCCGGCGCCGTGCGCCGCGATCATGGTTTCGCGCATGTCCGCGAGCAGGTCGCGCAATTCCGCGGTGCCCAGGCGCTCGACCGGCAGTGACCGCTGGAGCAGCCGCGGATCGCCCATGCGCAGGATGGGCCGGATCATGACGGCGCTTTCTCCTCGACGCAGTGGTCGATGAGCTTGCGCACCTTTTCCATCGCCGTCTCGAGCACCGCGGCAATGTGCTCCATCGCAATCTCTTGGGCGCTGTCGCCACGGCCGGCGGCGTGATTCACCACGACGGCGATCGCCGCGTAGGCGAGCCCGAGTTCACGCGCGAGAACGGATTCGGGCATGCCGGTCATGCCGACCAGCGTGGCACCATCGCGCTCCATGCGATTGATCTCGGCGGCGGTCTCGAGGCGCGGACCGGAGACCGCGGCGTAGACGCCGCCGTCGTGCACCGGAATCCCGGCGCGGTGGGCGGCGATGAGGCAGCGCCGGCGCAGCGCCGGCGTATAGGGGTGGGTAAAGTCGGCGTGCACCACGGTGCGGTCGCCGCCGTCGAAGAAGGTGCTTTCGCGGCCGGAACTGTAATCGATGAGCTGGTGCGGCAACACCAGGTCGCCCGGTGCGTGCACCGGCGCGATGGCGCCCACCGAGGCAACCGCCAGGATGGTGTCGACGCCGCGTTCCCTGAGCGCCCACAGGTTGGCGCGGTAGTTGACCCGATGCGGCGGAATCGTGTGGCCGTGGCCGTGACGAGCCAGAAACACCACATCGCGATCCATGATCTGGCCGAAGATCAGCGCCGACGAGGGCTCGCCATAAGGCGTACGGACGACTTCGCGATGGGCAACGGCGAGCGTGGACAGGCGGGTAAGCCCGCTGCCACCGATGATGGCGAGCATGAACGATACCGGTTGTTGCGGACAGGGCGGCGCGGCCGCACGACCGGAAAATCCGGCTCGGCGGGCGGCCCAGTTGTTACTTTGCTCGACCTTGGTTATTCTTGTCAATTCATGACATTGTCAAGAGCGCGGTTGGCCCCGGCAGCATGCAGGGCGACGGCTCTCAACGAGCCTCCGGGATAGCGACATGTATCTGGATCGACTGTTCAAGCTGATGGCCGAGAAGCAGGCTTCGGACCTGTTCATTTCGTGCGGTGCGCCGATCAACATCAAGATCAACGGCGTCGTGTCGCCGATCTCGACCCAGCCGATGGACGTGGAAGCGGTCCGCCGCATCGCCTACGAGCTGATGACCAAGGACCAGGCGCGCGAGTTCGAGAACGAGATGGAAATGAATCTCTCGTACCTCGACCGCTCGGTCGGCAACTTCCGGATCAACATTTTCCGGCAGCGCGGCACGATCTCGATGGTGATCCGCTACGTGCGCAGCCGGGTGCCGCCGTTCGAGGATCTCAAGCTCCCGCCGGTTCTGCTCAACCTGGTGATGGAAAAGCGTGGCCTGGTGCTCATTACCGGCGCGACCGGCTCGGGGAAGTCGACCACGCTGGCGGCGATGATCGACCATCGCAACAGCGCCCGCTCGGGCCACATCCTGACGCTCGAGGATCCGATCGAGTACCTTTTCGAGCACAAGCAATCGATCGTCAACCAGCGCGAGATCGGCGTCGATACGCAGAGCTACGGCAAAGCGCTCCCCAACGCGCTGCGCGAAGCGCCGGACCTCATCATGATCGGTGAAATTCGCGACCGCGAGACCATGCAGCACGCCCTGCTGCACACGCTGACCGGCCACCTGTGCCTGTCGACGCTGCACGCCAACAACAGCTATCACGCCATGTCGCGGATCATCAACATGTTTCCCTACGACGCGCGTTCGGGCCTGCTCTCCGACTTGTCGATCGGACTGCGCGCGATCATTTCGCAGCGACTGGTGCGCAACAAGGAAGGCGAGCTGGTGCCGGCGGTCGAGATCCTGCTCAACACCTCGCTCATCGCCGAGCTGATCAAGAACGGCGAGATCACGCAGATCAAGGAAGCGATGGAACAGAGCCTGTATCCGGGTTCGCAGACCTTCGAGCAGGCGCTCTGCCGCCTCTATCTGGACGGCGCAATTTCCTACGACGAGGCGCTGATCGCATCGGATTCGCCGACCAACCTCGCGTGGCTGGTCAACCAGAATTCGCCGACCACGCGATCGACGGCGCCGACGGACGAGGAAAGCGCACAACGACTGTCCGGCGACTTCGTCAAGCTCGAGATCGATCCGGAATTCCTCAACCGGCATCAGTGAAACAACCCGGCATCGCGCCGACGTCCCGGACGAGCACGCTGCCGACACTGGCGCTCACCCGGGAGCTCATCTCCCGCCGCTCGATCACCCCGGCTGACGGCGGCTGCCAGGACATCCTGCGCGCGCGCCTGGAGCCGCTGGGCTTTCACTGCGAGACCATCGCCGCGAACGGAGTGACCAATCTGTGGGCGCGCCGCGGCACCGCGCGCCCGATCGTCTGTTTCGCCGGCCACACCGACGTCGTGCCCGCCGGCCCGCTCGACGCCTGGCATTCCGATCCCTTCGTTCCGGTGGAACGCGACGGCTTGCTCTACGGACGCGGGGCCGCCGACATGAAATCGTCGATCGCGGCGTTCGTCGTCGCGATCGAGCGGGTGATCGCGGCGACACCGACCGTCGGCGGGTCCATCGCGCTGCTCATCACGTCCGACGAGGAAGGCCCGGCCACCGACGGCACGGTCACGGTCGTGAACAGGCTGCGCGACGCCGGCGAATCGCTCGACTACTGCATCGTCGGCGAACCGTCTTCGGTCGATCGCCTCGGTGACATGATCAAGAACGGACGGCGCGGAACGCTGTCGGGAACGCTGACCATTCGCGGCGTGCAGGGACACATCGCCTACCCCCACCTCGCCTGCAATCCCATCCACATGGTCGCGCCGGCGATCGCCGAGCTGGCGTCGACCCGCTGGGACGAGGGCAACGAGTACTTTCCGCCGACGACGTGGCAGGCATCGAACATCCACTCGGGCACCGGCGCGACCAACATCATCCCCGGAACTCTCGAGCTGCTGTTCAACTTCCGCTACGCGACCGCAAGCACCCGCGATGCGCTGGAACAGCGTATGCAAGCGGTGCTGCGCAAGCACTGCCTCGACTACGACCTGCGCTGGACCGGTTGGGGACGGCCATTTCTGACGCCGCGCGGTAGGCTGGTGCAGGTCGCCAGCGAAGTCATCCGCGAAGTGTGCGGCGTGGACACCGAGCTCTCCTGCACGGGGGGCACCTCGGATGGCCGCTTCATCGCCGACATCTGCCGCGAGGTGGTCGAGCTCGGGCCGGTCAACGCGACCATCCACAAGCTCGACGAATGCGTTGCCACCTCCGACCTGGAGCCGTTGACGGAGCTCTATCGCGGCATCGTGACGCGGCTGCTCGCCGCACCCTAGCCATGTCGTCCGCACCGCAGGAACTGCAGACCGTTCGCGATTGGGTCCGTTACGCCGTCTCCCGCTTCACCGCCGGCGGACTGCACTTTGGCCACGGCACCGCCAGCGCCTACGACGAAGCGATCTACCTCGTCCTGCACGGCCTGCACCTGCCGCCCGACCGGCTCGATCCCTTTCTCGACGCCCGGTTGACGCACGCCGAGCATGCGACGCTGTTCGCGCTGATCGAGCGCCGCGTCAACGAGCGCATTCCGGCGGCGTACCTCACGCGCGAAGCATGGCTGGGTCCGTTTCGCTTCTACGTCGACGAGCGCGTCATCATTCCGCGCTCGTACATCGCCGAACTGCTGCCTGACGCCCTCGGCCCGTGGCTGCCGAACACGGCGATGATACGGACCGCGCTCGACCTGTGCACCGGCTCGGGCTGCCTGGCGATCCTGCTCGCGCACCATTTCCCGAACGCCGACGTCGACGCGGCGGACATCTCCTCCGACGCGCTGGCCGTCGCTCAGCGCAATGTCGCCGAGCACGGCTTGCAGGACCGGATCAACCTCATCCGCTCCGACCTGTTTGCCAATCTCACCGACAAGACTTACGACCTCATCATCAGCAACCCACCGTACGTGACGGCGCCGTCGATGGCAAACCTGCCCGACGAATACCGCCACGAGCCGGCGATCGCCTTGGCAGGCGGCGATGACGGCCTCGATGCAGTGCGTACGATCATCACGCGCGCGGCGCAGTTCCTGACGCCGGATGGGCTGCTGCTCGTCGAAGTCGGCCACAACCGCGACGCCACGGAAGCCGCGTTCCCGCGCCTGCCGTTCACCTGGCTCACCACCGCCGCGGACACGGAAAGCGTGTTTCTGCTGCAGCGCGCGGACCTGGCCGGCGCGTCCTGACGCGCGACTACAAGCCAAAAAAGTCCCGGACGCGGCGCAGCAGATCGCTGGCGCGGGTGCCGGTGGCCTTGGCGAGGGCTTCGGCGGAAAGTGACGCCAGCGTGGCATCGTTGGCCGCCAGCCGCGCGGCAACCGTTTGCGCCATGGCGTTGGCGATCTCAGGGCGGGCGCGGATGATCGCCTCGAAGCCGCGCTTGTCCAACTGGTAGCAAAGCGCTTCCGATTCGGCCTCGATCGTGGCCACCCGGGGCGCACCGGCCAGCAAGCCCATTTCGCCGAAATAGTGCGGGGCGGCAAGCGTCGCCAGCCGTTGCCGCGTGGGGGGAAGCGTCCCTTCCACGTCGCGGAAGATCGTGACCTTGCCGCGGGCGAGGATGTACAGCGAATCCGACGGCTCGCCCTGCTTGGTCGCGACGTCCCCGGCGGCGAAGGGCGTGGGCACCAGCTGCGTCGCCAGCGCGCGCTTCTCGTCGGCGGTAAGCGGCGCGAACAATTCCAGCGAATCGAGCAGCGCCACCCGCGCTTCCTGCTCCTGCAGCGCCCTGGTCGCCTGGAGGCTGCGTCCGGAATGCAGGAACAGGTCCGAGCGAGTGATCGGAATCTCCATGCCGGCGCGACCCAGCGCCGAGTAGACGTGCACCCGCACCTTCGAGTCCGTGACCAGGTAGAACTTGATGTCGGCCAGCCAGTAGTAGACGACGTATTTGATGGCGTTGGCATCGAAGCCCACGCACAGGCACAATGCCTCGGGCTCGGGCGCCACGAGCGGAATGTCGACGCGCTCGAGCGCTGCGTTGACGACTGCCATGACCTGCCCCGGCGTCCATTCGTACCCGACCGAGAATTCGACCGGCCGCCGCCACGGAATGCGCAGGTCGCCACGGCGACCCAGCAGCGTCACCGGATTGTTCATCAGCTTGGCGTTGGGGATGATGATGGTCACGTTGTTCACCGTCGCCAGCGCCGTGTAGCGCCAGCGGATCGAGACGACCTCGCCGGTCACGCCCTCGGTCTCGATCCAGTCGCCGATGCGGCAGGTGTTGTCGAGCTGCAGCGAAATCCCGCCGAGGAGGTTGCCCAGCGTGGCCTGCATCGCGAAGCCGACCGCGGCGGCCAGCGCGCCCCACGACACCGTGATGGTGGTCAGGTTCACCCCGAGCGCATCCATCCGGAACAGCGTGTAGACGATCAGCGTCACGGCGACGCTGACCTCGCCGAGGATGCGCGGCACCGCACGCCGCGCCAGCACGACGTTGATCAGGAAGCTGATGTAGATGCGGATATTGCAGATCGCGATGATCAGCAGGCACACTTCGCGCGGCAGCGCGGCGATCGCCAGATGCGGGGGAATGAGCTGGTAGTGGCCGAGCAGCGAGAGACCGCCGAGCGCGAGCGCGATCACCAGCAGCGTGATCAGGATCGAACGCCGCAGCTCCGGGCGCACGCGCATGACGATCAGCGCGAAGAGCAGCGACCACGCGCTGAAGGCGAGCGATTCCTGCAGTGTGATCAACTCCACCATAAGCCGGGGCTCCCTGTCCGCTGCGGCGCGGCAGTCCCGGCCGATTATACGGCCCATGCGCTACCGGGCGCGCCGGCAGGCCGTGCGGCCGCGTCTGGAGACACGCCGGCGCGTGTAGAATGGCCACGCCTTTCCCATCAAGCCTCGACCACCACCCATGCGCACCGGCGGCCAGATCCTCGTCGACAGCCTGGTCCGGCAGGGCGCCGATCTGGCGTTCTGCGTGCCCGGCGAGAGCTACCTCGCGGTGCTCGACGCGCTCCATGACGTGCAGGACCGGCTGCGACTGATCGTCTGCCGCCAGGAAGGCGGCGCGGCGTACATGGCCGAGGCGTACGGCAAGCTGACCGGGCGTGCCGGCATCGCGTTGGTCACCCGCGGGCCGGGCGCGTCGAACGCGGCCATCGGCATCCATACTGCGCAGCAGGATTCGACTCCGTTGATCGTTTTCATCGGCCAGGTCGGCGGCGATTTCGTCGATCGCGAAGCTTTCCAGGAGATCGATTACAACCGCATGTACGGCGGCATCGCCAAGTGGGTGGCGCGGATCGACCGCGCCGAGCGCATTCCCGAATACGTCGCCCGGGCCTACCGCGTCGCGCTGGCCGGGCGGCCCGGCCCGGTGCTGCTGGCGCTGCCCGAGGACATGCTCACGAGCACGGCAGACGCGGTCGATGCGCCGCGCGTGGAGCCGATAAGCGTTGCGCCGTCGGCGCTGCAGATGACGCGCCTGCACGAATTGCTCGCATCCGCGCAACGGCCGCTGGTGATTGCCGGCGGTGCCGGCTGGAGCGCCGCCGCGTGCGCCGACCTTCGCCGCTTTGTCGAGGCCAGCGCACTGCCGGTCGCCAGCGCGTTTCGCAACCAGGACGTGGTCGACAACGATCATCCGCATTACGCCGGCGAAGTCGGCATCGCGCCGAACCCCAAACTGGCGGCCCGCGTCCGCGCTGCCGACGTGCTGCTCGTCGTCGGCGAGCGGCTGGGCGAAATGGTCACCGGCGGCTACACGCTGCTCGCCGCACCGCAATCGCCGCAGGCGCTCATTCACGTTCTTCCCGGCGAGGAAGATCTCGGCCGCGTATTTCATCCGACGCTGGCCATCGTTGCTTCGATTCCCGCCTTCGCCGCCGCGCTGGCGCAGCTGCCGCCGATTGCCGCGCCCGCCTGGGGCGGCACCGCGGCCGCCGCGCGCGCCGATTACCTGGCTTGGCAGACGCCGCGGCCGATGCCCGGAACGCTCGACCTCTGGCAGGTCGTCGCTGCGCTGCGCGAGGCGCTGCCCGACGACGCCATCGTGACCAACGGCGCCGGCAACTACACCGTCTGGCTGCACCGCCTGTTCCGGTATCGCGGCTACCGTTCGCAGCTCGCGCCCTACAACGGCGCAATGGGCTATGGCGTGCCCGCAGCGGTCGCGGCCAAGATCGTGCATCCGGATCGCGTGGTCGTGTCCTGGAACGGCGACGGCTGTTTCCAGATGAACGGGCAGGAGATCGCGACGGCGATGCAATACGATGCCAGAGTGATCTTCATCGTCGTCGACAATGGCATGTACGGCACCATCCGCATGCATCAGGAGCGCGCGTATCCGGCGCGCGTGGTCGGCACCGACCTGGTCAACCCCGATTTCGCGGCGCTCGCCCGGGCCCACGGAGCGTTTGGCGAGACGGTCGCGCTGACCACCGAATTCGCCCCGGCGCTGCGGCGCGCGCTCGCCGCCGGCAGGCCGGCGTTGCTGCACCTGCGCCTCGATCCGCAGGCGGTCACCATGAGTGCGACCATCGACGAGTTGCGCGCGCAGGCGCACAAGCGCGGCTGAGCATGGCCTGCACCGTGCCGGTTCGATGAGTTCCCTGACGCCGTCGGGCCCACTGCTCGCGGTCGACAATCTCGCGGTCGAATTCCGCACCACCGAGCGCGTCGTACACGCGGTGCGTGGTGTGTCATTTGCCGTCGGCCACGGCGAGACGGTCGCCCTCGTCGGCGAGTCGGGTTCCGGAAAGTCGGTGACGGCGCTGTCGCTGATGCGTCTCATCGAGCACGGCGGTGGGCACATCACGTCGGGCAGCATGCGCTTCGACCGGCCGGAGGCCGTGGCCGTCGACCTCGCGACGGTCGACAACGCGACGATGCGCGAGATCCGCGGCGCGGAGATCGCGATGATCTTCCAGGAGCCGATGACCTCGCTCAATCCGGTGTTCACCGTCGGCGAGCAGATCGCGGAATCGATACGCCTGCACCAGGGAATGGACCGCGCGGCGGCGCGGCGCGAGGCGTTGCGCATGCTCGAGCAGGTGCGCATTCCCGAGGCGGTGCTGGTGCTGGGGCGCCATCCCCACCAGCTGTCCGGCGGCATGCGCCAGCGCGTGATGATCGCCATGGCGCTCTCCTGCAAGCCGCGGCTGCTGATCGCGGACGAGCCCACCACCGCGCTCGACGTCACGGTGCAGGCGCAGATCCTCGAGCTCATCCGCCTGCTGCAGGACGAAATGCACATGGCGGTGATGTTCATCACTCACGACATGGGTGTCGTCGCCGAGGTCGCCGACCGGGTGCTGGTGATGTATCGCGGCGCGATGGTCGAGACGGGCGCGGCGACGCAGATCTTCGCCGCGCCGGTGCATCCCTATACACGGGCGCTGCTGTCCGCGGTGCCGCGGCTCGGGTCGATGCGCGGCACCGACGCACCCGCACGCTTCCCGCTGGTCGACACCGCGTCCGCCGGCGCCGCGCCGCCACGCGCGACGACGGCCCTCGCGCCGCCGACTGCCGGTTCCGCCGCGCCGCTGCTGCGCGTGCGTGGCCTGAACACCCGCTTCCCGGTGCGCGCGGGCATTTTCGGCCGGGTCAGGCGCCAGGTCCACGCGGTCGAGCAGGTCAGCTTCGAGCTCGCGGCGGGCGAAACGCTGGCGCTCGTCGGCGAGTCCGGCTGCGGCAAGTCGACTACGGGCCGCTCGCTGCTGCGGTTGGTCGACATCGACGGCGGCAGCATCGAGTTCGGGGGACGCGACCTCGCCAAGGTGCCGGCCGGCCAGATGCGCCCCCTGCGCCGCGAGATCCAGATGGTGTTCCAGGATCCGTTCGCCTCGCTGGATCCACGCCTGACGGTCGGCTTTTCGGTCGCCGAACCGCTGTATGTCCATGGCATCGCCGAAGGCGCCGCCGCCGTCGAGCGGGTGAACTGGCTGCTGCGCCACGTCGGGCTGCCCGCCGACGCCGCCAACCGCTATCCGCACGAGTTCTCCGGCGGCCAGCGCCAGCGCATCGCCATCGCCCGCGCGCTGGCGCTGCAGCCCAAGCTCATCATCGCCGACGAGGCCGTGTCGGCGCTCGACGTGTCGATCCGCGCCCAGATCGTCAACCTGCTGCTCGACCTGCAGGCCGAATTCGGGCTGGCCTACCTGTTCATCTCGCACGACATGGCAGTGGTCGAGCGCATCAGTCATCGGGTGGCGGTGATGTACCTCGGCCAGATCGTCGAAATCGGGCCGCGCCGAGCGATTTTCGAGAACCCGTTGCATCCCTACACCCGCAAGCTGCTGGCTGCGGTTCCAGTTGCCGATCCCGCGCGACGACGGCGCAAAAGGGAGCTATCATCCGCCGAGGTCCCAAGCCCGATCCGCGCGCTTGGGGACGAGCCCGTCGTCGCACCGCTCGAGGAAATGGAACCCGGGCACTTCGTGGCGACGCACCGGATCGCCGGCATCTACTGATCGATGGCCTGACCACGCCGAAATTCGTTCTTTGCACTGGAGAGCATTCATGAAAACATCGTCCCGTTCGCTGTTCGCCGGAGCCCTGGCGCTGTTTGCCCTGGCGAGCGCCCCTGCCTTCGCCGCCAAGGACGTCGTCTTCGCCGTCGCATCGCAGTTCACGACGACCGACCCCTACGACGCCAACGACACGCTGTCGCAGGCGATGGCCAAATCGTTCTACGAAGGCTTGTACGGTTTCGACAAGGACATGAAGATGATCCCGGTCCTGGCCGAGAGCATCGCCGCGAGCAAGGACGGACTGGTCTACACGATCAAGCTGAAGAAGGGCATCAAGTTCCACGACGGCACCGACTTCAAGGCCGACGCCGTGAAGGCCAACCTCGATCGCGTCACCAATCCCGACAACAAGCTCAAGCGCTACGGCCTGTACAACAACAACATCGCCAAGACCGAGGTCGTCGACGATTACACCGCGCGCATCACGCTGAAGACGCCCTTTTCGGCGTTCGTGAACCAGCTCGCGCATCCGTCGACGGTGATGATCAGCCCGACGGCACTGGCCAAGTACGGCAAGGACATCGCGACCAATCCCGTCGGCACGGGTCCGTTCAAGTTCGTCGAATGGAAGCAGACCGACTATCTCAAGGTCGCCAAGAACGACAACTACTGGCAGAAGGGATTGCCCAAGGTCGACTCGATCACCTGGAAGCCGGTCATCGACAGCAACGCGCGCGCCGCGGTCATGCAGACCGGCGAAGCCCACTTCACGTATCCGTTGCCGTACGAACAGGCCGATGTGCTCAAGGGCAAGCCCGAGCTCGACGTCGTCGCCTCGCCGTCGATCATCCTCCGCTACCTGTCGCTGAACACCCAGCAGAAGCCTTTCGACAACCCGAAGGTGCGGCAGGCGATCGCCTACGCCATCAACAAGGACGCGATCGCCAAGGTCGCGTTCAACGGCTACGCCACGCCCGCCGAAGGCTTCGTGCCGGAAGGTGTCGAGTATGCGGTGAAGATCGGTGTCATGCCCTACGATGTCGCCAAGGCCAAGCAGCTGCTGACCGAAGCCGGCTATCCGAACGGATTCGAAACCGAGCTGTGGTCGGGCTACAACCACAGCATCGCGCAGAAGCTGACGCAGGTCCTGCAGCAGCAGCTCCAGCAGATCGGCATCCGTTCGAAGATCACGCTGCTCGAAGCCGGCCAGCGCGTCGAAAAGGTCGAGAGCTGGCCCGATGCGGCGACCGCGCCGCTGCGGATGTATTACATCGGCTGGTCGTCGTCGACCGGCGAGGCAGACTGGGCGATCCGACCGCTGCTCGGCTCGGACTCGTGGCCGCCCAAACTGTTCAATACCGCCTACTACAAGAATGAGCGCGTCGACAGCGACATCAAGGGTGCGCTTGCGACCACCGACAAGGTCGAAAAGGCCAGGCTCTATAAGGACGCGCAGGAAACCATCTACAAGGACACGCCCTGGGTGCCTCTGGTCACGGAAAAACTGCTGTCGGCGAACAACAAGAAGCTCAGCGGCGTGTACACCATGCCGGACGGGTCGTTCAACTTCACCGAGATCGACCTGAAGCCGTAGTCAGTACGGTGATCGATGCGGTCCTGTTCGCTCACGCTCGCGGGTCGAACGGCTGCCGCAGCTTGACTGACAAGGCGTCCGTGGCGATGCCGGCGCGTGCCCTCCCGGTTGCGCCGGCGCCGACTCGCGGCCCACGCGCGTAGCGCAATCTCCAATGCTCCAATATCTGCTGCGGCGCCTGCTCGGGCTGATACCGACGCTGCTCATCGTCGGTGTGCTCGTGTTCATGTTCGTGCATCTCTTGCCGGGCGACCCGGCACGGCTCGCGGCCGGGCAGGACGCGACGCCGGAAACGGTCAAGCTGGTGCGCGAGGACCTCGGCCTCGACAAATCGCTCCCCGAGCAGTTCCTCCGCTTCGCCGGCGGTGTGCTGCATTGGGATTTCGGTAAGTCGCTGCGCACCAAACGCCCGGTCAGTACCGAGATTGCCGAGCGCTTCATGCCCACGCTCTGGCTCACCATCGCGGCGATGGCGTGGTCGGTCACCATCGGCATGCTCATCGGCACGCTGTCCGCAGTCTGGCGCAACCGCTGGCCGGACCGGCTCGGCATGACGCTCGCCGTCTCGGGCATATCGTTTCCTGCCTTCGCGCTGGGAATGATGCTCATGCAGTTGTTCTCGGTCCAACTTGGCTGGCTGCCCACCGTCGGCGCGGACACCTGGCGCCACTACATCCTGCCGTCGCTCACGCTCGGCGCGGCGGTTGCCGCGATCATGGCGCGGTTCACGCGCTCGTCCTTCGTCGACATCCTCGGCGAAGACTACGTGCGCACCGCGCGCGCCAAGGGCCTGTCCGAGACAACCGTCGTCATCAAGCACGGCCTGCGCAATGCGCTGATTCCCGTAGTCACCATGATGGGGCTGCAGTTCGGCTTCCTGCTCGGCGGCTCGATCGTCGTCGAAGTCGTATTCAACTGGCCCGGCCTGGGACGCCTGCTCATCGACGCGGTCGACATGCGCGACTATCCGGTGATCCAGGCGCTGGTGCTGCTGTTCTCGCTGGAGTTCATCGTCATCAATCTGCTCGTCGACGTGCTCTACGCCGTAATCAATCCGACCATCCGCTACCGATGAGCGCCACTGCCGCCGAAGCCGAGCCGCAAGCCGCCGTGCGCACGCTCTGGACCGAGTTCTGGCGCAAGTTCAAGCGCCAGCACGTGGCAGTGGTCGCCGGAGTGTTCGTCGTGATGCTGGTCGCGATGGCGGTCCTGGCGCCATTCATCGTTCCCTACGACGCCGAGAATTTCTTCGACTACGATTCGATCAACGCGCGGCCATCGCTGAAGCACCTCTTCGGCGTCGACCCCATCGGCCGCGACATCTTCAGCCGCATCCTGATGGGCGCGCGGATCTCGCTCGCCGCCGGTTTCCTTTCAGTCGCCATCGGCGCGCTGATAGGAACCGCGCTCGGCCTGGTCGCAGGCTACCGCGAGGGGTGGTGGGATCGCCTCATCATGCGGCTCTGCGACGTGCTCTTCGCGTTCCCCGGCATATTGCTGGCGATCGGCATCGTCGCGATTCTCGGCGGCGGCATGGCCAACGTCATCATCGCCGTGTCGATCTTCAGCATCCCGACCTTCGCGCGGCTAGTGCGCGGCAATACGCTATCGCTCAAGCACCTGACGTACGTCGAGGCCGCGCGCAGCGTCGGCGCTTCCGACTGGACCATCGTCCTGCGGCACATCTTTCCGGGGACGATCGCCGCGGTCGTCGTGTATTTCTCGCTGCGCATCGGCACCTCGATCATCACCGCGGCGAGCCTGTCGTTCATCGGCATGGGCGCGCAGCCGCCGACTCCCGAATGGGGCGCCATGCTCAACGAAGCGCGCGCCGACATGATGACCGCGCCGCATGTCGCGCTGTTTCCCAGCATGGCGATCTTCTTCACCGTCCTCGCCTTCAATTTGCTGGGCGACGGGCTGCGCGACGCGCTCGACCCCAAGATCGACCGGCGATGAAGCGGCAAGGCGCCGAACGGACCGCCGGGCGGCTCAGGTCTCGGCCGTCGCGCACGCGACCGAGGGTCCGAGCCGCTCCTTGGCGATCGCCACCTGCGCGATGTCCGGCAGCGCAATGCCGTTCTTGAGTGCGGTGATCTCGGCGAGGATCGAAATGGCAATCTCCGGCGGCGTGCGGCTGCCGATGTACAGGCCGATGGGGCCGTGCAGGCGCTCGATCTGTCCGGGCGTCAAAGCGAACTCCTCGAGCCGCTTGCGGCGCTTCATGTTGTTGGCGCGCGAACCGAGCGCGCCGACGTAGAAGGCCGGCGACTTCAGGGCCTCCATCAGCGCGAGGTCGTCGAGCTTGGGATCGTGCGTCAAGGCGACCACCGCGCAGCGCTCGTCGAGCTTCATGTCGATCGCGGTGTCGTCGGGCATGGTACGCACCAGCGCGACGCCCGGCACATCCCACGTATCCGAGTACTCTTCGCGCGGATCGCACACGGTAACCTGGTAGTCCAGGCCGACCGCGATCTGCGCCAGATACTTCGACAGCTGCCCGGCTCCGATCACCAGCATGCGGTAGCGCGGGCCATGAATCGTGGTCAGGACTTCGCCGTCGAACTGCAGGCTGTCGGCAGCGCGCGCGGGCGACAGGGTCACGGCGGCGGTTGCGAGGTCAAGCCGGCGCGCGACCAGCCGGCCTTGCTCGATCTGCGCCAGCAACTCGGCGACGCGGCTTTGCGCGCTCAGCGGCTCGAGCACGAGCTGGATCGTTCCGCCGCAAGGCAGTCCGAACTTGCGGGCGTCTTCCGCCGAGACGCCATAGGTGACCGCCTGCGGTCGCGTGACGTACGCGCCCTCGCGACGCGAACGCTCGACGATGTCGTCCTCGATGCAGCCTCCCGAGACCGAACCGACCATGTGGCCGTCTTCACGCACCGCGAGCATCGCGCCCGGCGGGCGCGGCGACGATCCCCAGGTGCGCACGACCGTCACCAGCAGGACGCGCTTGCCCTCACCTTGCCATTGCACGCTCTTGCGCAGAACCTCGAGATCGACGCTGTCCATGGCCACCACCGCTCAGAGAAAAGTTGAAGGCAACATCGCCCGTTCGCTGCCCATTTTACGCCGGCCGGGTCAGCCAGTAGATGGCCATCGCCACGACGATTGCCAGCGCCAGGCCGAGCCTCCACCACATCGTACTCAGCGCCGCCTTCACCGCTTGCGGTGGCGGCACAGCCGCCGCCTCGCCGGCGGTTCCGCCGAGGTGCTCCACCAGGCGACCGAAGAAATCATCGGCGACTTTGGCAGCGGCGCCGTCGATGAGGCGCGAGCCGATCTGCGCGAGCTTGCCGCCAACCTGCGCGCTCGCCTTGTAGTCGATGCGCGTGCCGGTACCCTCGGGAGACAGCGTCACCCGGGCATTGCCATTGGCAAAGCCGGCGGCGCCACCCTGCCCGTCGAAAGTGATCGTGTACGAGGATGGGGCAACGATGTCGGAGAGCACGATGCGACCGCTGAATTTCGCCGACACCGGTCCCACCCGCGCAGTCATCGTGACCTTGTACTCGTTGTCGGCGACCCGTTCTATCGACTCGCACCCGGCGATGCACGCTTTGAGCACTTCCGGGTCGTTGAGCGCGCGCCACGTCGCCTCAACGCTGGCCGGAACGACGCGACTGCTGCTCATCTCCATCGACTGGCCTTTCTCGGCACTCTCACGCCGCCCGCGGCAGCAACCGCGCGCGGCGGCCGCCACGCATCTTCGCTCGGTGGGCGAACGCCGTCGCCAGTTGCTTCAGGCTTTGCAGATTATGCACCGGCAGGAATTCGTCGACATACGGCAACATCGCCCGGATTCCCGCGGGCCGCGCCTCGAAGCCCTCGTAGCGCAGGAGCGGGTTCAACCAGATGAGCCGGCGGCAGGACTTGGCGAGCCGTTCCATCTCCGGCGCCAGATCGTCGCTAAGCTCGCTATCGAGCCCGTCGGTGATCAGGAGCACGATCGCGCCCTGCCCGAGCAGGCGGCGCGACCAGCGGCGGTTGAACTCGGCGAGGCAGGCGCCGATGCGCGTGCCCCCCGCCCAATCCGACACCGACGCACTGACCCGCGCGATCGCCACGTCGACATCGCGGTGGCGCAGGTGGCGCGTGATGTTGGTCAGCCGCGTCCCGAACAGCAGGACGTGCACGCGATCGCGATCGCTGGTGATCGCGTGCAGGAAGAACAACAGCATGCGCGAGTAGCGATCCATCGACCCGGAGATGTCGCACAGCACGACCAGCGGCGGGCGCCGGCGCCGGCGCT
>Ga0209048_10002441_pt1 | contig 18438 bp, 19 predicted proteins | sample FrelakmetCRP12CR_FD_187146 | JGI IMG/M metagenome (GOLD analysis project Ga0209048, IMG submission 187146) | Freshwater lake sediment microbial communities from the University of Notre Dame, USA, for methane emissions studies - CRP12 CR (SPAdes)... | ecosystem: Environmental > Aquatic >... | reverse complement strand
CGTGGTTTCCGGGCCACAGGACAGGGTCGAGGTCTACCATCTCCCGGGTCACAGCAGTGACAGCATCTGTATCCGGATCGGTGGCCTGCTCTTCATTGGCGACCTGCTATTTGCGGCAAGCCCGGGGATTGCCGGTCTTCGTGGGTGGAGCCAGCAGGATCTGATTGCATCGCTTCACAAAGTCCGGTGGATCCTGGATAACGAAGATATCAGGGTCTGCTGCCCGGGACACGGACGCCTTATATCTTCTGCGAGTGCTGAAGCTGTCTTTGCCAATATGGAGAAAGAGACTTATTTCCTGACTGAGATCCAGGAGATCAATCCCGAATGGGCAACGCAGACAGCACGGTATGCGAACGACCTGATGAACCGTGTGGCTGAGACCTTCACTATCATGGCGGGGAGGTGTTACCGTGCGGCCCATATCCTCGAGGAACTCGAGGAGACAGGGGAAGCAGAGAACCTTTCGGGCCTGCTCTGTCTGGATGCCATCGACTCGATCCTCGCTGATTTCCACCGGTTCAACGAGGACTACCGTGCAGGAAATCAGCGCGATGTCCATCTCGCCCTTAAGGCCGGACAGATCACGACAAAACTCGAGGCGGTGTACAGGACAGGCCAGCTTGACCTCGTCATCGACCCCTACCTCGTAAAACGTGCAGAACGACTTCTTTCAGATTATATGACCCTTTTTCGGGGATTCAGGCCAGCCATCGAGAGGGAGGAATTTGAACTGGACGCCTTCGTTGGCCATTGTATCCGGACGCTCGTTTCACCCCCCTGCAGTGACGAGGACCTTATATCACTTGCCGATGATGAAGCTCAGTACCGGCAGGCACTTGTAAAAAGGCTCGTCTATGTACCTGTTTTTGAGGAAAATCCGGTCTCATTTATCCCGGGGGAATACCCATTCAGTGTGGTTGCAGACAGGGAACGCCTGGAAGACTTAATTGATGGCATTCTCGAGGATATGGCCGGTATCGGTGGTGAACAGATCACTGTCAGCAATACGAAAGAGACAAATCGAGGCTTTGTGACTATCAGTGCAGAATTCCATTCGGCAGGTATTGATTTTCCGGGGGAACGGCTCGGTTTCCTGATAAAAGAGTGTGAGCTTTCAGGGGGGTTTTTCTCCTGTGAAACAGAAGGGGAAATCATTACCACCGTGATTGAACTGCCGGCAGTATGAGGGCCCGTCTAGGGACCTGCTACAATAGAACATTTCTGTTTCTTTTCAACTGTGTGATTTAAAAAAAGGAAATACGTGGACAGGAGGGGGTTTCACCTCCTCCCTGTCCCACCCCCGTTAAGATACTCTTGGGCAGGGTTCAATTGGGACATTCAAAGAAAAATTTAAGAGATAGAGAGATTATTCCCTATCCCAAACGGGGCCGCCAAAGCGGCGGGGCGGAGGCCCAGGAACGTTGGAAAATTTCGGAATAATCCTAAATTAGTAAAACCGGGTAAAGGATTTCCCATGAAAACAGACATGATATCAAAAGGCTACAAGCATACAAAATGAAAATGCCGGGGGGGATTTTCATATTAAATGCCTGAACTTACCCCAATATAAGGAGATTTTTAACGAAGCATTTTCAATCGTCCGGGAGTGAACTTCCTGCTCATGTGTGTTTCAACAAAGCGTGCTATGAGCCTTTGGCTCATAGATGAGCACGAAAAAAGGTGGATTTCAGATCGTTTTTTGCTGGAGTTTTTCATACCAGCCGGAATACGCTGTAGTATCCCTGAATCTACATTCCCCGGGCAATCTCTGCGACGGCCGTAAGAAGCATATCCACGTCGTACTCGTTATTATACAGGGCAAGACTGGCACATACTGTCCCCTTCGGAAGAGCGAGGGCCTCCATGAGCGGTCCGCAACCCTGAAGGCCGGATTTTACCATGATATCTGCATTTTCATCAAGGTATCGGGCGATATCATCCGGGTCAAGGGCCCCGATAGTGAATGAAATGACCCCTACCCGCCGTCCGGGTTCATCCGGGGCGAACACACGTACGCCGTCGATACCCTTCAGGCCATCAACAAGGCGGGACGTGAGGTGGATATCATGGCGCCTGACCCTGTCCATTCCGATAGCGCTCAAATAATCCACCGCCGCACCAAGACCAATACCCCCTGAAATATGGGGTGTTCCCGCTTCATACTGCTGGTATCCTTTTACCGGGATACTACCTGTCACCTTGAGGGCCCCTGCACCTCCGCTGTCGGACATTGGTGGGGAAAGGGTCCCCTGCTCTTTTATCCATAGGACCCCGGTACCAGTCGGACCGAGCATGGCATGGCCGGAACAGCAGAAGAAATCTGCACCGAGCCGGGTTACGTCCACGGGGATGTGTGGGACAGACTGTGACCCGTCAACAAGCAGCAGGGCACCATGCTCATGGCAGACCCGGGCAATCTCCCGTACCTGGGTAATCACCCCGAGCACGTGAGATGCGTGGGTCATGGCGATGAGTCTCACTCCTTCCCTGGCAAGTAACTGATCGAGTACGGACATGTCAGGCAGGAAGTCCGGGCCAACCGGGAGGAGATCAAGGGTCGTTCCAGGGGCATTCTTCCCTTTCCATGGCAGGAGGCTGGAATGGTGCTCAAGTACAGTGGTGATGATGCGGTCCCCGCGTTGCCAGGAAATTCCACGGGCCACGATGTTCAACGCTTCAGTGGCATTTTTTGTAAAAACAAGCTCTCCACCGGCCCCACCGATGAACGCGGCAACCTTTTCATGCGCATGGTGGTACCGCTGGGTCGCAATCCCCGAAAGGCGGTGCACATTTTTTCCGACATTCGAACGGTAATTCCGTTCATATTCCAGCATTGCCTGGAGCACAGGCTCAGGTGAGAGGCCCATCGATGCGCTGTCAAGGTAAATAATATCAGTAAGCAGGGAGAAGTCAGGGCGAAGGCCCTCAAAAAAATCCTCATCTTCACGTGAATGAATAAAACGGTCCGTACCCGATGGAATTGAGGTTTCAATGCCGTATTTCTCTGCCTGGACGGGTTGATCAGGTAATGGTACCATTGCCGTTGTGACTACCGGTTTGATATCCGGCATATTGCATGTTTCAGCCGGTCGTTCACCCGACTTTGAACTGGTAACCCCGGTAAAGGGCTGATGACTCCGTAGCGGGTTTTCTTTTCCCTTCGGAGGACCAGCGGTTACATTTCCAACCGGTGCCGCACTGATCTTTCCCATGGTCCTCGGTTCCTGCCTGGTCCCGGATGATGTTCCAGGGCCGGGGGATACCCGGGTTTTTTCCCTTGAAGTAGGGGATGCACCTGTAGACAGCGGTACTACCACAACCCCATCTGCGGTTTCGCGGAGTGGGATATTGTGTTGCCGGCAGAGTTCCTGCATCTTGTTCGGGAGTCCCTTCCAGCGCCAGAGCCCGAACGTGACATATTCAGGGGGGAGTCCCTTCTTTTCAGCCCAACGGGTGAGGAATTCCATGCACCTGGCCATGAGATCCGGGTGAATCCGCCCGAGTTCCGAGAACTCGGATTCAAGCATCGAGGGGCATGGATAGCAGCCAATCCGTTCAAGCCCCATATCGTAAAGCGGATTGATGGGGGCGTCCTGCCACCAGAGGTAGAGGAATACTTCGAGCGCCCGCCAGTTCCGTATAGGGGAGACGTTCAGCTGGAGCGGGTTTAATGGGTTCTGGACTGCAAGCTCGAGATCGGCCCGGTTCCACGACTCGTACCACCTGTTGCCCTGTATGGTAACACAGGGGCCGGTCTTTTCCAGGTGGAGCCGGAGCGGGTTCTGTTTTTGGAGCTTGCAGCACCAGCGGTTGTCCTTGGCGGGTGGACCTGCCTTCTCAACGGCCGCCCAGAAATTACCCGCCCCACTGATCACCTCTATCCCGAGCGAATGGACGAACTCAATCGTCTCCGGGAACTCGATGCCGGTGTCAAGGAAAAATGCATCATTCACCCCGGCCTTCCTTGCCAGCAGGAGGATGGCCGTGCTGTCCTTTCCGCCCGAGAACGAGACATTTGCCACCGGGCGGTCGTTCATATGCTGTTTTATTGAGCGGACCGCGTTTCGTTCCAGGTTTTTTAAGTGGTACGTATTCCTGGTGACCGCTTCTGTCCATTCGGGGTCCGCGGGTCTCACCGGTGTAACCGGCATTACTTCTTTTACCCTTAATGACCCGTCTTTTAATACCGCTGTTCCGAACCGTCCCCGGTACTTTACTATTACAGTGCCGTCCGGGACACCGGTTGTAATCGTGAAACGCTTGCCCCCGATCCTGCCCCTGGTGTCACGGTCACCTGAAAGGACTGCGGCCTGTTCGAGGTCGACAATACCCTTCGTGGCATACGGGAGGACAAACGGGATGGCCTCGGGGGTGATGTCGAACCTGAACTGCCTGGAGACCGGGTCAAAGGATAACCAGCCGAAACGGGTCCCGTTTACAATAACCAGGTCATTCCGGTCGAGGCCGCCGGCCTTATTCAGGAGGACAATATTCGGGAGCGGTATATCCCCGAACTGTCCTGACACAAGGGCCTTGATCACCTCCATGTCAGCCCGGAGCGCAGGGCGTACATCATAAGGCTGGAGGAGCTCTATCGCCCGGCCATTAGCGCCACAGCTGCAGGACCTTCCAATGAGCGGAATATTGCACTGGTCACACCAGAAGAGGGTGGTCTTTACCGGGGGCTCTCTCATCAGAGTAGCATTGGGGCGGAACGCTCATAATAGCGATCTTTCCGGACTGGCTCAGTGTACCAGCTACCCATACCGGTAATGGGAACGATGCACCGGTTTCGACATATCATCACCGGACCCTGACCATGACAGGGTTGTTACCCCTTCCTGTTCGTTACCTGGTTTTTCCGTTACAGGGGTAACTATTATCTTCATCCGCATTTCATCTCTCTTTTAAATAGAAGGGCAACCAGGGATTTTTCCGGGTCAGATATCGGATAGACCGGGAACAACGTGGGAAAATGACCTGGCCGCTCCAGTCCGGATAGGTTTGGCTCCATGATTGAAACCTGGCTAGCTGCTACCATACTCGTAATAACCGGGGTACTTGCTGGTTTTTCGTCAGGGCTCCTTGGCCTTGCCGGTTCGTATATTGACAACCCGGTCATGTACTGGATGCTCACCCACTACGGGTATGACACAGACACCTCTGTACGCGTCGCATTTGGTACCAGTGTTGCCATTGCCCTGGTGATATCCGCAGTCAACACCCGGGAGCACGCAAAAGAACGGTCAATTATCTGGAAAATTGTTGTACTAATCGGGAGTGCGGGCATTGTCGGGGGCATTATCGGGGGGACCATCGCCACGCATGTCCCGGGTGGACCGTTAAAAATACTGTTCGGACTGTTCCTCATAATATCTGCCATACGAATGGTATTACCGCTCCCGGAGGACTGGGGGAAGAAAAGAATACCCTGGTTTTACTGGAGTATTGCAGGCTTTTTATTCGGCCTGGTATCCGGGATCATAGGGATTGGTGGCGGGCTTATTATCCTCCCGATGTTAGTCTGTATTTTTGGTGTACCGGTACACGAAGCAATGGCCACATCCTCAGCATGTATCATCTTCTCTTCCGCCGGGAGCACGATCGCCTATATTATTAACGGGATTGGTGTACCGGGCCTCCCACCATTCTCTATCGGGTACGTGAACCTGGCGTTCTGGGCCGTTATTGTTGGTGTGACAATCCCGTTTACTATTCTCGGGGTACATGTTGCAAACCACCTCCCTGCCAGAAAACTATCGGTAATATTTGCATTCCTGCTCATCCTGATCGCCCTTTACATGCTGGGGCTAATCCCGTCACCCACGTGAACCGGGGTAGCGGTCGCCCTTTTTGAATTGAACATAAACTCCAGTAAGCAGGATTCCCTGGATGTGGGATTAACTGTATGAAATAACTCCCAATCTGAAACAGGGCATATCAGGATTATAAAGAGCAGGGAAGGGAGAAAAGTTTTAATTATATCTGCTTTGTTGAAACACACATGAACGGGAAGTTCACACCCGAACCATGAAAACAGACATGATGTCAAAAGGTCACAAGCATAAAAAATGAAAATGCCAGGTTGGGTTTTTCATATTAAATGCCACGTTCAAAATCTCCTTATATTGGGGGCCGTTCAGGCATTTACATGGGAAACCCTCCAAAATCTATCTTGTAGATGGGGGTATTCCAATATTTAGTCACGCTCCCGGGGCTCACGCCCCGCCGCTGTGGCGACTCCGGTTGGGATAGGGAATGGCTTTCTCTCTCTGAAATTTTCAGGAATACCCATACAATCTTTTTTCGGAACGCTCCCCCCGGATTATTCATGCCGTTCGATTGATGAAATATAGGAAACACCGATCTTGGCCTTGCGCAGCCTGGTCTCATCCATCAGGTGGCGCATGTCCACGAATTCCCCGTCCTCTGCGATGGTCTTCACCTGGCGAGAGATTTCAAATTTCGGGTCATAGGGGGTGTTCCGGAAGACGACGCCGTGGTTGTGGAGGTACATTGTTGCCGTCCCCTTGTTCCCAGGGTGGACATAATGGAGTGCATCGAGGTCTTCGGATGAGAAGCTTGAGAGGTCGCCGGACAAATCGATGCCAATCCCAAAACTCACGAGAGTATCACCGCGGTACCGGGGTTCCCGGTTTGTGTCATTCCATTCGTCATAATTTTCCGGGTCCATGATCGATTTATGGTTCGCCGGGGCCCGCTCCTGCATGGGGGAATGGGTGATCTCAGAACTGATTACGCCCTCCACAACTCCCCAGATAACAAGGCTGATTATTCCCTTGAAATCGGCCTTCCGTGCCCGTGCGAGGATAAATATTGCCGAATAAACCTCTGCCAGTGATACCCCGTTCTCATGGGGGGTTTCGAAGGTGAACAACTCGTGGAACGGACCGGAGAGCCGCACATTGAACCCCGTGAAAATTTTTACCTCCCCCGTCTCCTTTACCGGCGTGAAGAAGTCGGGAGTAAAATGGCCGTCAGTCGGGACGTAGACCATCGAACCATGGAGCGTAATCATCTCCCCCAACAGTGGCAATGCGTCTGCTGCATCTTTTCCAAGCGCACCGAGACCGAGGGAATAATCCGCCTCCTTAAACCCGAGGGTCCGGATGTCCTGCAGGGTGATCGCGGAATTCAGGACCTTCAAAAGGCTCCCCGTGACAATAAGCGATGCGCCCTTCGGGGACCCGGGTTCGATTGTGTAGGTAACCCCGTCAACCACAAAAGACGGGTACCTTACCCCGAACAGGACACCCTCCTCGCTGGGTTTCACCCGGCATGCAACCTGGGCATCCTTGAGCGTTGGGTAGATATCAAGTACTTTAAGGAACCCGGCCATTTCCAGCACACTTTTTGGAAATTCCCTGACATTGATAAGGGCAAGTGTCCCGTCTCTCAGCTTCAGCCTCTTCTTCAGTCCAAGGAGTACGCGGATCCCGGCACTTGAAAGGTAGTCCACCCCTGCAAGGTTGAAGATCACTGATCTTGTGTCATCTCTCACAATTTCCTTCAGTCCAGTCTCCAGTTGTTGTGCTCCGAACCCGTCGAGTCTTCCTGTAAGGGTCACTATCGGCACCTCGTCCTCGTTAGCCAGCCGGATCTCAATACTCATAGGAATCGCTCCTGAAAATGTGTATAGGCCCCCTGCCTCATTAAATGGGTGTTTCTTTCCGGGTACCGGTGTGGATCTGTGAAAAGGTAATACGGCCCCCGTTCTCAAGATAGCGTTTTACTTTTTTCTGGCTCTCTGACAGGGCACCTGTTTTCCCGCTCTTTACCTCGACAAAGATAATGCCATCGAGTTCCTTCTCTTCCGATAAGCCTGAAAAGACAATCAGGTCGATCGGGGTACCAATAAAACGTGTGTCTCTCGGGTTCCACGGGAAATCAGGGAAATATGGGAGAAGGTGCTGCGTTACATTCCCCCGGATTGTTGCACCGCTCTGCTTCACCGCTTCCGCTCTTGATGCCTTCTCCCTGTCGAGGACCCATTCCCGGTTGATGAGGTCTGCACGGCTGGCTGCCTCATGCTCCAGGGTGCTGCTCTTCCATTCTTCGAACATCTGCCTTGCCCGGGACTCTGTTCCACCGGCGAGTGATGCGTACCGAAAGGCGATAACGACGAGCCCGGCCCCAAAGACCAGGGACGCAATAAGGAGCACAGCGGTAATACTATCCATTACAAATCCATTGGTGCTGCCGGGTTAACTGGTTTACCGGTAATTGCCCGTACAATACATAACCCGCTGCCGGGCCGTGTCTGCATCCTGACCTGGAACACCTGGGAGTTTTGGCCGAATGAACGCCAGGCCCTGACAGGTCCATGTAGTGTCCCGCAGAGGAAGGACTGGTCACCGGAAAGGCTGCTTGGCGGGCGTGGCGGCACCAGCAACCATTACGTGTAATACGTGACTATATTGATGAAATGAAAGTGGAAATGGGTACCCGGAGTTTAAAATGGAACGGCTGGAACTGATTGTACTGCTGATATCGGTCGTCATCTCGGTCATTGTGGGTGAATACCTCTACTCGGTTACACATAACGTGCTGGCCAATGTGGTCACGATTCTTGTTCTGACCCCTGTCCTGTATTACGGCGTGAAATGGCTTGCCAGGGCTGCGGGGTACCCGCTCCGGGAGTATTAATGTTTTTAGCTGTTTTAAAACCGTTTTGTATTCAAGATCCTGACCATGACAACACACCCGGCCGGAACGGTTAATACCCATTCCTGCACTCCATGTCTTTTTCAAGGCGCTGTTTTGGTTGTGGTGCCCCGGCCGTATCAAAATTCCAACTACCTTTATGTCGCCGTTGATTATTCCGGAAATTGTTAATCAGCAGATTATCGGGGTCTACCGCCTTTTATTGCCAGAACTTCCCGGCGTGACCCGGGAAATAACCAGGTCTATAAATTCGCTGGTGAGCCGGCCACGTTTTCCGACAACATCACGGGGGTGGATCGTACTGACATTGGATAAAAGGACGTAGCTCTCGTTGAACATATCAAGACCTCCCTCCAAAAAATCATCAAGGGAAAGAGGCATTGACGGTGAGTCCGTCGAAGGCTGGCTGCTTACCGGGACGACGAGGAGGTTATTATTCTTTTCAGTCCCGACCACCACGGCAGGACGGAGTTTTGAGCCGGCTCTCCCGAAACACGGGACCTGTGCAATAATTACGTCCCCCCTGGCAAAATGCCCCATACCAAAGCTCTCCTCTGCCATGGATATAAGACGTTCGCCTGCCACCTCATCACCATGCCTTCCCGCACCAGCGTTTTACCGTGACTCAATGATAATGTATATTATTGAATGGAGAGATAGCGTCTGGTTAATCATGCGGCAAGTCTTTTCAAACCCCTTCATTCTTTGTTGTGCCGTGATGCTGGTCATTATCGCCCTGGTAATTCCGGTATCTGCGACCTTCCAGATCCAGCAGTCTGCACTTAATCCTTCGAAAACACCACTGCAGCCAATGACACAACAGTCCGTTACTGCAATTATTGCGATTATACCCCAGGGGGCGACCACCTTTATCGTTGGAAACCAGTTGCAGCTGACAACCGACCTGGCCGGTCCCCAGTGGGATGTGCAGGTAATGGTAAACGGGATACCAGCGGCAGTGATTCCCGCGAAGGGCAACACGGCTTTTATTAACGGCTTCCTGCTCTCCTACCCGGACAGTAATGATGTATCTGTCTCTGCAGCAGTGACAGGGATTGTACCTGCGGGGGTATCAAGTGTCAACCTTCTCCAGGTGCAACAACTGAATAACGCAGGGCAGACCGTCCCCGGGTCGGTGCAGACCATTTCAGAACCTGTTGCTGTTCCCCCAACACCGGAGCTGACGGCTGCCGCGGCCCCCGTCTCCCCTGTTGCTACCATGGCGGCACCGGCAACGACCCAATCTTCAGGGTCAGGTGCGGACATCCTCATTATTGGATTGCTGGCAGCCGCACTGGCACTCTTCATTGTAAAAAAAGGCTGAACTATTTCGTATAAACCAATTTTTTATTTATTTCCCGTTTTCTATCTAATCATCAGAATCAAACGATTCGCCCCGATAATCGGCCTCTGACTCATCAGGGTCTGCATACATATAGGCGTCCGGGTCCCGGTCAAACTCCTCGCGGCATACTGCCGAACAAAAATAATACTTAATCCCTTTGTAGACGCTTTCGTTTTCTGCACGCGTTTCATTCACATTCATCCCGCAAACCGGATCAATCGCCAATTTTTTCAACTCCCTCGGTTATCCAGAAATCCCTTTCGGAATTATTACATACAGGGACTTAATTATTTGTATCGCTGCAGGTGACCCATGTCCGTCGCATGCAGGGTTCAAGGGATCCACCGCCAGTTATACGCCGTTGATACCGCATGTTTTTCAGGTTTGAACTGATTAACCAGGAATATCGAGTTCTTTAAGTCTTCGGCATGCTTCGTCAAGGGTCTCGTCCTTTTTTGAGAAGGTAAACCGGAGCCTGTCCGCGCCACCGTCGTGGTAAAATGAGCTCCCCGGGACTGCCGCGATACCCCCTTTCTCTACAAGGTATCGTGCGAAATCAATATCGGGCATTCCGAAATCACTGATTTCGGTAAAGATATAGTAGGCCCCCTCCGGGAGACGGCACCGAAAACCGGCGTCAGAGAGCCCCTTAAATAGTTTCCTGCGCTTGGACTCGTATAACCTCGCAAGACTACGGTAATACGAATCAGGCAGGGAGAGTGCAACAGCACAGGCCGCCTGAAGGGGTGCCGGGGCCCCGACCGTGAGGAAATCATGTATCTTCCGTATCCTCCCGGACAATGCCTCACTGGCCAGGGTATACCCAACCCTCCACCCGGTCACACTGTAGGTCTTCGAAAAACTGCCGATGGTGATTGTCCGGTCCTCCATTCCGGGGAGCGACCCTATCGAGACGTGTTTCCGGCCGTCATAGAGGATATGTTCATAAATCTCATCAGTGACCGCGATCACGTCATGGTCGATACAAAGATCGGCGATAAACCGCAGTTCTTCACTAGAAAATACCTTCCCTGTAGGGTTATTTGGTGTATTGATAATAATTGCCCGGGTACGCGCTGAAAAAGCCTCTTTCCAGGTCTCCTCCTCTAGCGGGGCATTGTCGGTGATCGGGACAAAATTCGGAGTTGCGCCTGATATGATGGCATCCGGGCCATAATTCTCGTAAAATGGTTCCGGGACAATCACCTCGTCTCCGGGGGAGATCAGGGCGAGCATCGACGCCATCATCGCCTCAGTGGACCCGCAGGTGACGGTGATCTCGGTCGCCGGATCAAATTCCATGTGGTTATACCTGCTGACCTTTGCGGATAGTGCTTCCCTGAGTTCCTGTGCCCCCCAGGTAATTGCATACTGGTTGATATCTGCATTCACCGCATCACAGGCTGCCTGTTTCAGTTCATCAGGGCACGAAAAGTCAGGAAAACCCTGTGCCAGGTTTATGGCCTTGTGTTGTATGGCAAGGCGGGTCATTTCCCTGATAACGGATTCGCCGAATGCATCAGCACGCGAAGCTGACGGGCCGGGTGTCTTCCTCTCATTGTTATGCATGGTGGTCACTGGTCTGGTCTCCCTGGCTCCGGTGTGGGCTGACAAAATTGTTCCGGATAGATAGACTTTTTGAGATGAGAAGAAAAATGTGCCGATTCTGGCACTGTGACCTGCTCTCAAATCTATCCTGGAGATCAGGGTATTCCCAAATTTAGCCACGCTCCCGGGGCCCCGCCACGCCGCTAGGCGACCCCGGTTGGATTAGGTAATGGTCTCGAAATCTCTGAATTTTTTTGGAATTCTGCAGTTGAACCCTGCCCAAAGGATATCTTAATGGGGGTAGGACAGGGTGGGGGTAAAATCCCCTCGCAGTCTTACGTATTTTCCCTTATTTTTTCTAACCATGCAGGGTTTCAACAAAGCCCCGATCCTAAAAAAACCGTTGATGAGGTAACAAGGCACCTGCTAAATCAGGCTTTCCACAGTTCAAAGGCAAATACCATCAAATCCACAATTATTTATCAATAGCTTCTGATCATCCCTACGCCTCATCCGGTACGGTTTTTTATACTAGCCACTCTCAATCAGAACTACAGGAGATGATTCTGAATGCAGAAGAAATGGATTTCATTACTGGTTGTCCTGCTTGCGTTGCTGGCAGGGAGTCAGATCGTATCAGCAGCAAGCCCGATCGGTGGAGACCAGGGGTGGTATGTTGTGAATTGTAATGTGAATGGCGCAAATGTCTATTTCGACGGGGTCCTGAAAGGACAGATTGTCCAAAGTACACTTACGGTGCCTGTATATACAACTGGAACCCCCTATAAAACATACTCCGTTCAAATGGAGGGGTATACAACCTTCAATGCGCCAATCACTCAGTACCCTGCTCAGGGGGAGAAAGTAAACCTCTACGCGACCCTGAACCCTATAGCTCCGACGACACCCCCGCAACCCATCGGGGGGAATATCGGGTGGTACGTGGTGAACTGTAACGTGGACGGCGCGACGGTCTTCTTCGACACGACCAACGAGGGGCAGATCGCACAAGGTACCCTTACGGTCCAGGTCTACACAACCGGGACTCCGTTCAAGACCTATAGTGTCCAGATGCCCGGATATACGACATTTAACGCGCCAATCACGCAGTTTCCCAGCCAGGGTGAGAAAGTAAACCTCTATGCGACCTTAAACCCCCTGCCGACAGCCCTCCCGACTACGAAAGCCCCGATAGCCGCCGGGGTTGTCGTGGTGGCCGTGATGATTGCAGGCCTGGGACTTGCTATCTGTTCACGAAAGAAATTCTGACCCGGTCCTGGAGTAATTCCCCGACTATTTTTCTTTTTTCCCCCTTTTGGTACAGAATACGGTTACAATCCGGCAGCTGATATCCGGCATTTTTGTTTAGTTCGAAGTCGATAGCATTACCATATCCCGGGGACGAACACCTGTTACACAGGTGAAGTCTCATGGTGAACAAGGTACGCTATTCTGCCAACGTGTTTATGTATCCCATGCCGGTTACTCTTCTCGGGGTGAATGTCAACTCTGTCCCGAATTTTATGGCGCTTGGCTGGGTGTCACGGGTGAATGCAAACCCCCCGTTGATCGGGTGTGGTGTGGGAAAACACCATTATACGAACAGGGGCTTTTTGGAAAACAAGACCTTCAGCATCAATTTTCCCACAGCTGGAATGATTGAAAAAACAGATTACTGTGGACTGGTATCTGGAAAGACAACTGACAAATCAGCCCTGTTTGACATATTCTTCGGGGACCTGAAATCTGCACCAATGATCAGTGAGTGCCCGCTCTCTCTTGAATGTCGCCTTGTCAATACGGTAGATAACCCGACAAATAACTTCTATATCGGGGAGATTGTGGCATCATATACTGAAGAAAAATACCTGACTGACGGTCACCCCGATATTAAAAAGATCAAACCGCTCCTCCTTACCATGCCTGACAACCGCTACTGGAGTATCGGGGAGTACATGGGTGATGCCTGGAAGGCAGGGAAGAACCTTAAAACGTGATATCATGTCTTCTACATTACTGTACTTCACCAGGACAGGGGAATTCCCCTGCTGGGAATTATAACCGGGAACGAAGGGAAAACCGGCCATGAGCAGGGGCTCCGGCCATGGATGCAGGGAAGGACATGGGGGATCCCCCAGGTCAGGTATCATTAAGGATTTCGGGAGTGTGAAAGGCACATGTTATATCGCACAATGAAAAAGGCCGGGGAGAAACTCTCAATACTTGGGTTTGGGTGCATGAGACTGCCCCAGACTCCTGACTGCCATATTGACGAGGAAAAAGCGACTGAAATGGTTCACTATGCCATATCGCGGGGTGTGAATTATTTTGATACGGCGTATGTGTACCATAACGGGGAAAGTGAAGGCTTTCTCGGGCGAGCCCTTTCTGACGGGTACCGGGAGAAGGTCAATATCGCGACAAAAATGCCTGTCTGGGCGGTGGAGAAACCTGAGGACATGGACCGGTTCCTCGATGAGCAGCTGGAGCGGCTTCAGACCGACCACATTGACTTTTATCTCCTCCACGGGCTCATGAAAAAGACCTGGAACCAGGTGATTGACCTGGACGTGACCGGGTTCCTTGACCGGGCAATCGAGGACGGGCGAATAAGGTACGCGGGGTTCTCGTTTCACGATAATCTCTGCCTTTTCGAGGAAATCGTTAATTCCTACAACTGGACATTCTGCCAGGTCCAGTATAACTACATGGACGAGGAATACCAGGCCGGGACAGAAGGGCTCCGCTACGCGCATGAACGTGGCCTTGGTATCATGGTCATGGAGCCGCTCCGCGGTGGGACGCTGACAAACCAGTCCGGGGTTTTGAAAAAAATCTGGGCGGAAACCGGGACATCCCGGGCCCCGGCTGAATGGGGATTACGGTGGGTATGGGACCACCCGGAAGTGACCGTTGTCCTGTCGGGGATGAGCAAACTCAGCCAGGTCAAGGATAACGCAAGTTACGCAAATCACGGGACTCCCTCAACACTCACCGGCGAGGAACTGTTGGTATACGAAAAAATAAAAAGCGTGTACCGGGAAAAAATGAAAATCCCATGTACTAAATGCGGTTATTGTCTCCCCTGCCCAGGGGGAATCGCGATACCCGACTGTTTCTCGATGTATAACGATGCGTTCATCTATGATGATGCCGGCAATGCGAAACTGGTATACGAGGTCTTTACCGGATTTGGTGGTGCCGCGTCCTGTTGCCAGGACTGCGGGGTCTGCGAAAGTTTATGCCCACAGCACATCCCTATCCGCAAATGTCTCAAAGAGGTAGTACGGCTGTTTGGAAAATAATGGATCTTTGGCTGGTATGAAAAACTCCAGGCAAATGTCGGAATGCCCCTCTTTTCCATACTCATCTATGCGCCAAGGCCTCATAGCGCGTTTTGTTGAAATCCTGCATATTTTTTTTAAAAATATTACACCATTCATGGTTTGTATTTTTCGCTAATACTAATTTGAAGATACTCAGGGATTTTATTGCTGTCGAAATTTAACTAAAGTTCTAGTGGCCAAGAATCACCCTAGCATTATTGATTACTTCCTATTTACGCCATGTACCCTCGGGCACTAACAAAGAGACGAAACAAATCCATCTGATTATCAGGGTTTATCTTTGTTCTTCTCCAGCAGATTTTTCAGATTCTCCAAAACGAATGACCAGTTGGCTTCAGATTCACCCATCGCTTCCGGGTTGGCAATCGGATGCTGGATAACAGTCAGTTCGGTACTGGTATCCCGCCTTGAGAGCTGGTACTTAACGGTCTGGTAATTCTCAGGACGATCGGGCAATCCCGAAAACGAACTCCAGTAACGGGTCTCCAACAATTCCGCGGGTCTCACGTTCACAACCAGCCCCTTATCCTCGTATGTTTTTCCTTCCCACACACCCCGATAAATGATCTGACTTCCTTCCTTCCAGTCGGAATCTGCATGCGTTCCAAAGAGGTATTGCTCGATCATTTCCGGATTGATTAGTGCACCCCATACTCTTTCAGGAAGTGCATCAATCAGGATTGTCTTCTTCATGATATAGGTTTCAGGCATGATTGAATGGTCATGTTTACACAGGGTAATAATAGTACGTGTCGGGTGATCGGGAATGAAAATGGAGAAATACCGGGTTTATTAATTGGAATCGAAAACAGTGCAGAACCGTTCGCATTTTCTATAATCTGGCGTAAGAATGATAGTTCATGGCTTTTTATTTGGATTTCCTATTTCGGGTAAACCGAAAAAAGAACAGGATCTCCAGGATCTCATGTCAATTGTCACTTTTTCAATTCAACGACTATATTATGCCCGTCTGTGGTCCCGATATTTTCAGTGGCATGCGATCCTGCTTCCATCCACATTGTCTGGCCTGCCTTAAGATCAAATTCGCCGGCCTTACCAGAGGAAAACGTCAGTTTAAACCTGGCGTCATTCATGACATACACAACATGATCGTTCGGATGATTATGCATCGGTGCTTTTTCGCCGGGTTTAAGGCGAATGTCTAAAACCCGGACCTTTTCATTTTCCATAAGCAGTTTATAGGCATTGGCTGCTGATTTTAAAGCGTCTGATATTTGTTCCATAATTTTTCACACCTCTTTTTCTGGTTGACTATTTTCGACCTTATCAACCATTTTCATCATCTCTCTCATAAATGCTGGCAAATCCATCGGCCAGCGGGACGTAACAAGATTGCCATCGACGACCACTTCTTTATCTTCCCAGATTCCCCCTGCCTCTATTATTTCTTCAGGAACGCCATCATGCCAGTAAGAAGTAAGATGCCTGCCTTTCACTATCCCGGCGGAAACAAGCGTCCAGGGCCCGTGGCAAATCGAGGCTACGGGCTTATTTTTCCCAAAAAACGATGTTGCAATTTCCTGAGATTTTTTTAATTTTCGAACTGTTGCCGGCGCACCATCAGGAAAGCCCCCGGGAATGATAAGAAGATGGTATTCATCGGGATTAATCTCTTCAATGACTTTGTCAGGGGTTAATACATAACCGTGTTCACCGGTTATCTGCCCCATATCAGGTGCAGCGACATCTACCTGCCATCCCTGCTCAAGCAGGCGAAAAACAGGGAAGAATACCTCCATATCCTCAAAATTATCCGCAGTAAGAACTACAGCTTTGAATTTAGACTTGTTTTTTAAGTTCATCCTTGTCTTTTCCTCCTCTATAACAATCGCAAGCGCATCCAGGGACTCGTTCCAGCCGGTTGTCATAGGTACGATCATCTCTTCCGGGGTGATCGATGTTGATGGCAGGCACGGTTAAGATTTTCGGTCCCTACCATTTCATGACATGCACCGAATCGTTACATAGGGTTAACACTCAAGGGAAGAATACTCCAATATCGAGTATTAAACGTCCCGCAGATGCAACCGATCCATATGAGGAATCATTAAAATATCTGCTGTTCGGAAATGAAGTTAAAAAGGAGAGGTGAACTATCAAAAAAATAACCGTTACCAGGCAACCTTTATCGCATCTTCAAGGTTCATTGCCGGACTAATATGGGCAACGCCAAGACCGCTGAATGGCCCAACTATTTTGATCAATGCCTCTTCATCCGTCGCATCAAATATTGCAACGGATGTATGCCTGCCGATAAGAAGGTACCGGTTGATAAGCTTCACATCAGTTGGATACTTAAAGTGCTTCCAAAGCTCGATCACCTTATGCGTATTTTCTGGGCCGAATTTGAACCAAAGAATGAACAACATGTCTCATCACCTAACTACCTGACTACTCCGGACGCCCTGAATTGTGTGAACGAAGATTCTGGGGAAATGGAAAAACATTAATACCGTTTCAGGGCATTCAAGGAATACATTTTTTAATTTAAATATTTTTCGCACCAAAAATAATAGCAACCTCCTGGGGTAATTGTAAAGATGGCCGGGTGGTACTATCAAGAGGAATGCAATCCCGATAATGACAGCAAGTGTTTAAAAATGGGAGAATAGGGAAAATGGACTGTTAAATAGGTGGCGTCAGCCTCGTATCACATCGTTCCGGATCGTGTTCATGAACCGATCCCGGATCTCGTGAGGGGTGAGAGGGATGTTGGGAACATCTGAATTGCCCGGCCGGATTACCACATGCATGAATGAGGGGCCTTGTTCAAGGGATGCAATTGCCCCGCCAATCTCTTCTGCAGACGTAACCTTTGCCGTCTGCTCAAAACCGCAGGCACGAGCATAGTCAAGTTCCAGATCAACCTGCCGGTAGGCCAGGGTCATCTGGCTGCCGGTGCTGCCGAATACCCCGTTGTCGAGACAGATAATGGTGAGGTTCAGCGGCTTTCTTGCGGCGATCACCGGAAGGATGGCCGTGCCGAGCAGGCTCCCGTCCCCATCGATGACAATAGTTCTTCGGTGAGAGGAGAGTGCAATCCCAAAACCGACGGAGGATGCCTGCGTGTAACTTCCAAGCATATAGAAATTTTCCTTCCGATCCTCTGTCCAGAACAATTCCTTGCTGGGAATGCCGATATTCGAGACTACAGCAGCATCTTGAAGATGCGGGACAATTGAGCGGATTGCGTCCAGTCTGGTCATTGTCGGGGAGGGGACGGTTCGTTCGTGGACCAGGTCTATTTGTCGCGACTGGTCTGTGATTTCTTCCTCCCGTTCACAAGACAGATTTACTTCCCAGCACTGTGGTGAGATCAATGCTAAGACCGGAGTTTGGCAGCGGAATGCAGTGTCGATCATTTGAGAGATCCGATCGAACTCATGTAGATGATAAACGATGACACACGGGATGTCAGCAGCCTTAAGAATGCCGGGAAGTGCTGCATTGAACGGAACCTGCGCAGGGATAGTCTCCTGGTAGACTCCC
>Ga0209048_10002440_pt1 | contig 18450 bp, 13 predicted proteins | sample FrelakmetCRP12CR_FD_187146 | JGI IMG/M metagenome (GOLD analysis project Ga0209048, IMG submission 187146) | Freshwater lake sediment microbial communities from the University of Notre Dame, USA, for methane emissions studies - CRP12 CR (SPAdes)... | ecosystem: Environmental > Aquatic >... | reverse complement strand
ATTAGCATATTAAGACGGGTGTTTAAGATAGTTTGGGCGGTGGCAGTATCACCTTTATAAGACATTGCTGCGGCTTTTTGGATGGTTCCGTCTTGTTGCATTACGCTGAGGGCGCTATCTGCCAGTGCTTGCAGGTGCTGATGATCTTCACCCATGAAAATTGGGGCATAATAATAGGTGGCTATGGATGCTGCGAACACAATAACTACTATCAGTGCTAGTGACGCGTCTACTGTGAATATAAAACCTTTTTCATCCATTTTGACACCTATTTATAATCATTATTATTTTGGCCATAAATAAAATTCTAATTTACATGCTTTTGGCATTATATTGTTTATATTTATATCATTTTGAGAAACTGATTTGGGAACCTGAACAATGTAGAGATCCATGCTATTTCCTGGGGGTGCGCCTGCATTTACGGTGATGGTGTTATTGAAAAATTGATTTGGAGATGTCTGTTTAGATTGTAAGTAATTAGAATTTATTTGTGTAGGGGTTGAAAGACTAGTTAAAATAACGGTATTTGTGACATTATTTGTTATCTTTATGGTAACATTAGATGGATCATAACCTGAATTGTTTACAACAATCCAATAGTTATAGGTCTGAAGATAATTATAGCTGGTTGGAAATGTACCTGTGGGATAAGGCCTAATACTTCCAGAGCCCCTAATTTGTCCTATAATACTATAAACAACTTGAATTTTCGAGTAAAGGGCATCTTTTTGTATTCTAACAATATCCTTACCATTAAGATTGCTACCCAAAGAACTGATAGTTGAGCTATCTTCTAAACTGGTAACAGTCATATTATAGTTATAGTCGGATCCGATCATGTTCTGGAGTAGTGATGGAGTTAGGGCTGCTAATTTACTCGAATCTATAGTTCCCGGTATTGGCACTCCTTTTGTAGAATCATATTGTGCTAATCCGGGAACAATGGGAGTTCCAGTAGTTTCCCAGTTGACTGGTTGTCCTGAAGTTGTTAAGAGAGTATTGACTGTGTCAGCGGCTACCCTTTCGGTTGAACCCCTAAAAATAGTATCCTGCATCTGGAACATTATGTTATCCATATCTGAAGTTACCATACCCAACATAAGGGTAATGGGGATTAGTGCAAGTAGAATGTCAAGAGACAGAGCAAATCCCAGCGAATCCGAATCCATTATTCCCAAATCATCCCACTCCATGGCTTATTATTACATTTGTTATTATATTTTATATTATTATAATTGTTATTTGATATGTGTTGAGCGACTATATATATTGTTGCATCCCAATATATATGTTGCCATAAAATGTAATAAATGTTTTCACATTTGAATAATGTTGCTGAATGGAAAGCATTAATATATAATGATGTTATTATATAATAATTAAAAAGAAAAAAAATGATGAAAATGGATGTTAGAGGACAGATATCAGTTGAATTGGTTCTGATCGTAGGTATCATAGTCGTAATTGTTCTGGTTTTCGCAAGTTTCTTGGGAGACCAAAATGAACAAAACAACATCGCCAGCGCAACCAGAATGGGAGCAGTTAATGCCACCACCCAGCTAGGGTTACTTAATCGTACCTCACAACCAGTGAGGGTGAATGGGATAAGCATGACTGAAAACACCAGCACTAACACCATCAACTTGAATATTGCACTTTCTAACGTGGTTTCAGATTCCAATAGTCGGATACAAATATTAAACAGTACCAACCAATCCATAGCCGCACAGGGATACCAACCTAATTATAATGGTAACGACCCCAATCAATTCACTTTTAACACCACTAGACACAAATATACCATATTATTGACATAAATTAGTAATTAAAAGAAAGATACATAATCATATCGAGGATATAAATATTAGTGAAATAATATTAACCAACAAGAAGATGTGAAACCCAAACGAAGAGGAATATAAATAGATGGGATCTTATATTAGTTTGTGTTTTATCAGTCAGTTTGGTTTAGTATGAGATTCATCCCCCCTGAGTTTTTCTTAGGATGGCAGATCCCATAGTTCTGGTATTAGTAGGCATTCTAATCCTAGTTAATCTTTTAAACATTTTGTACTATTTTCGATCTAAGAAAATTTTTATGATTTAAAGAGGTTTTAAAATGAAAGAAATACTAGAAAAACTTTCCAATGCTCCAGGTGTATCTGGATTTGAAGATGAAGTTCGAGATCTCATGAAAAAAGAACTTCAAGAATTTGTGGACGATTTAGAGGTGGATAAACTAGGAAACTTAATCGCCATAAAAAAGGGGAAACCAGACGGAAAGCGAGTGATGCTTGCAGCTCATATGGATGAGATTGGGCTTATGGTTAGGTATATCGATAAAAAAGGATTCATAAAGTTCTCCAAAATTGGTGGTATTAACGACCAGATGCTCCTCAATCAGGAAGTGTATATACAAAGCTCAGCAGGTAAAATAGTGGGTGTTATTGGCTCTAAACCACCCCATAAAATGAAAGAGGCCGAAAAGAAAAAGATTTTAGAATATGAAAACATGTTCATCGATATCGGTGCATCTAGCCGGGAAGAAGCCGAAGGAAAGGTGAGTGTGGGTGATCCTATTATAATTAAACAGAAATTCGCTGAACTTCAAAATCAGCTGATAAAAGGGAAAGCCCTAGACAACAGAGTAGGTTGTGCCATCCTCATCGAAGTCATGAAGAGAGCCAAGAGCAGTGCCACTATTTATGCAGTGGGGACTGTGCAGGAGGAGGTTGGTCTGAAGGGGGCTAAAACTTCTGCCTATCGAATTAACCCTGACTTGGCCCTGGCCCTTGATGTAACCATATCCGGCGACCATCCTGGAATAAAGGAGGAAGATGCCCCAGCAAAAGCTGGTAAAGGGCCCTGCATAATACTCACCGACGCTAGTGGGAGGGGCCTCATCACCCATCCCCAGGTGAAAGAAATGCTTATAAAAGTGGCCCAGGAAGAAGACATACCATACCAAGTAGAGGTTAGCGAGGGGGGGACCACCGATGCAACTGCCATCCATCTAACTCGACAGGGAATCCCCACCGGTGTTATATCACCACCATCTCGGTATATACACACACCAGTAAGTGTTGTGCACCTTAAGGACGTGGAAAATGCTGTTAAACTCATTGTGGCTGTTTTAGAAAAGCTCTAAAACCTATTTTTATTTTATTATAGAATTTTTTTATTTCTAATAAAATTCACATCATTTTAAAAATAAGTCAATACATCAATCTATAATAGTTAATTTACCGTGAAAAAAATTAAAAAAAGAATGATAATTACATTCTCTACTATTCCTTGCCTATTCCTGAGATTATTTCTATGCCCCGAGGGGTTATTTCGTAAGTGATGAATTGGGTTGGAGTCTTGGTGCTCCTCATCTTAACCACATCCATGACCCTTTCGCGACGACCAGTGTAGGGATTTTCGCGTTTCATGAGTGTTAACGCACCATAAACTGAGAATAGGGCAATATCATTAAATTCTTGGGAAGTGGCACTGTCCAGTATGATGAGGGAAGTTATTTTTCGTTGGTTTAGCTCATAAACCAGTAGATCGAAGCGATCCCTAAACTCATAGGGAGTGAGTTTTGCTGTGTAACTGCCTATATTATCTATTATCACGGTTTGACTGTCATCTGGGAGATCTTTCAAGAATTTAGAGAAGTTTCCCTTCATAACTCCCATATCTATGTTCATCTCAGCCTTGGTAATCTTAGCCCGGACTCCTGCCAGCTCTATGAAACTTAAAAGGCCATTATTTTGAAAAGTTTGGAGATCCCATTGGAAAGCATTTGCCTGGATCTGAAGATCTTTAGCATCCTCCTCGATGGTTATGTAGACCGTTTTATGGTTTTGCATACAACTACTACGAGCAAACTGCAGTCCTAATATTGTTTTTCCAGAACCAGCATCACCGGTGATCAGAATACTTTTCCCCTTGGGAAAACCACCAGTAGCCTGGTCTATTCCTTCTATACCTGTTATAATCCTTTCCAAAAAATCCACCCCAGTCTATATGTATTTGTTGATCGTGTTCGAATAATTTTTTAATAATTTACGCTAGATTACGATCTTTTTACTGAAAAACCTGATTTATTTAATGTTTATTACTCCATGGGTTTTCAATGTTTATTATAAATTCAAATGAACATTTATCACTGCCTTCTAGTAAGCAATTGCTCTGTTCGACGTGTCCCCTGAGAGATGTCCAAGTGAAGCTGCGGATAACTATGGCACGGCAGATTAGACAGAAAACAGGGGTTATGTTATCTTCATGTGTCCATGGACAGTTATTAAATCTCAGATAATCCTTACCATTATGTGAGCTGATCTCTGTATTTATGTCCAGATTGGACATGAAATCACTTATCCAAGAGAGATAGCAGCTTAGAACATCATCAGGATTTTTTTTATCTCTTGTTTTTAGGCAAATTTTCAGTTCCTCTTGAAACTGGTGCTTCATGATTTTCTCAAAACGATCGGCAAAACCTTTAGAAATGTTAGTTCTTACTTGAGGTGGAATGTTAGAAGCGAAAACAGGCAATGCACTAATCATGAAACTGGAAAGTTCTCCTCTAGCTTTATCTTTCAATAATTCTTCTCTTTCCTTTAAAGCCTTTTGACGCTCGGTGACGTCACGGAAAATTATGGCCACACCTATGATTTTCCCATTTTCATCCTTTATGGGAGCACTGCTTTCTTCTATGGGTATTTTATCTCCTTTTTTATTTATCAAGAGCATTGGACTAGGTAATTCAATTATGGCATTATTTTCTAATATTTTAGCCACATAATCATTGACAGTAGTACCTGGTTCCTCGTTTGTGATCTGGAAAACCTCACCAAGTGGACGGCCAATGGCATAATCATGATCCCATCCAATCAATTGACTGGCAACAGGATTAATAAATTTAAGTTTTCCATCAGGATCTGTAGCAATTACTGCATCTCCAATACTTTCTAATGTGATTGAAAGCCATTTTTCGCTTTCTTTAAGCTTGCTCTCCATGTCATGTTTATAAAGAGCCACTTCTATGGCACTATGCAACTCACGATCTTCAAAGGGCTTGATTAAATATCCAAAGGGTTCGGCAACTTTGGCCCTTTTTAAGGTACTCTCATCAGAATAGGCAGTTAAATACACTACTGGAATGTCATAAGCATCTCTGATCTTCTTAGCAGTATCAATTCCATCCATTTCTCCCTTAAGAACTATGTCCATTAATACTAGATCAGGAGAGGATTCCGCAATCTTTTCCATAGCCTCTTCTCCCGAAGGAGTTATGGCAGTGACTTGGTATCCCAAGGCTTCCACCTTGTGTTTTATATGCATAGCCACGATATTTTCATCTTCTACAATCAAAATTTTTGCTATAGACATTCCACTCCTCGAAATTATCTTCATGTAAGGTCATATAAGGTTAATTCTTGAATTTAAACCATATAAATATTTATTATAATTAGGCCGAATTTGAGTTTATTGATTATGATTCACAGTTTTAAATCTGTGAGTAATCAATCAACTTTCTGGTGCAATATTTGGTGTATTTCCAGAGCCAATTTCCTATTTAAACCACTCACCTCACATATCTGATCTGGCGTGGCATTTTTTATAGATTCTAAATCACCGAAATGTCTTAGAAGGTTAGCTTTTCGCTTAGGACCTACACCTGGTATATCGTCTAGTACGGAACTTTCCAAATCTCGGGATCTGATATTCTTATGGTAATTAACTGCAAATCTGTGGGCTTCGTCCCTTACTCTCTGCAGAAGATGCAATGAGGATGAATTAGGCGGTAAAATTAGAGGAATGGAGACCTGAGGAAGGAATACTTGTTCAAACTCTTTGGCTAACCCAATAACACTAGTTTTTATATCTAGAGAATCAAAAACATTTAGTGCCACGTTAAGTTGGCCACGTCCCCCATCTACCACCACGAGATCTGGGAGTTTTTCCTCTTCATGAACTTTCTGATAACGTCTCAGGAGAACCTCTCTCATCATAGCATAGTCATCTGGTCCTGGTGTTTTAATTTTATACCGTCGATAACTTTTTTTTTGGGGTTTACCGTCTTCAAAAACTACCATAGAAGCCACTGCCATTTCTCCACCAAAATTTGAAATGTCAAATGCTTCTATTCGCCTGGGAATCTTAGGAATCTTCAAGTAGCCCTTTAAGTCGAACAAAACATTCATTTCCTGTTTCTGATGCTTCAAAATGATTTCAGCATTTTTAGTGACCATCTGCACCAGACGGTGCTCCAAACCTTCCATCGGCACCTTCAATAACACTTCAGCCACTCTTTGATCTGTAAGCCAGTCTTTAATAAGTTCTGAATCCTGCACTTTGTGAGGTAGCAGTATTTCCTGTGGCACCTGCCTTGGGCCGGAATAATACTGTTTGATAAAAGCTGAGAGAAGCGCAGATGGAAGGTTTTTTTGTGCACCTTCTACCATGAAATCTTCTTTGCCCATAATTTTTCCATCTCGCACCTTGAATACAACAGCCACGACCACCTCCTCATCACTGAAGTAGGCAATTACATCCTGATCTAAACTACGATTGAACTCCATTTTCTGTTTTTGCAAAACATCCTCTAGTGAGAATAATTGGTCTCTTATAACTGCTGCCTTTTCATATTCATGATTAGATGCTGCTTGATCCATCTCTTTCTTAAGAAGAGCTATTATTTCAGATTGACGGCCTTCCAGGAACAATTGAACCTTTTCCACTCCCTTCTGATAATCGTATTTTGTTATTTTACCAGTGCATGGTGCTGGGCAAAGTTCTATCTGATAGTTTAGACATGGCCCCTCCATCCTTTTACAATCTCTAAGCTTGAAAAGGGGTTTTAAACGTTTCAACATGCTCCGAGTCGCCCGCACATCAGTGAAAGGCCCATAATAATAAGAACCATCCTCTTCAAATCTGCGTGTAATTATTATGCGAGGGTAGTCTTCCTTGGTGATCTGGATGTAAGGATAACGTTTATCATCCTTCAGACGGATGTTATAACGTGGTAAGTGCTTTTTTATCAAGTTTGACTCTAAAATAAGAGCTTCCTTTTCATTATCAGTTACCATATACTCCAAGTGGTGAAACTGACGCATCAAAGCCCTGGTCTTCGGATCCTCCAAATCATCCTTGAAGTAACTTTTTACCCGTTTTTTCAAGGATTTGGCCTTGCCCACGTATATAATTCTATCTTCAGCATCTTTAAGGATATATACGCCTGGTTTTTCAGGTAAATCATTAGGATTGTTATTTATATCTGGCAAACTCTATCCTCTTAACTTTATTCATAATTCAAAGAGGTAAAGGGAATCAGGTATCAAGAAATAGGATAAATCTATATTTTTCAAATTAAAAAGTAATAAACTTAAACAAATGATATGTTTAAAGATTATTTTTTCCACTTATTTCTTTTATTTTCCTTTTCATTTATTACATTAATTATGATGGGAAATTTCTATATAGATTTATATAAGATCGTTTGTATAGGATATTTATAGTCTTTTTCTTAATTTATTCAGAAGATGCTAATAACTCTTTTTTTCCGAGAGAGGATTAAGAAATGAATGGATTTGAACTAGTATCAGATTATAAACCTTTAGGAGACCAGCCTAAAGCTATAAAATCTCTTTCAGAAGGGATAAATAATGGACTTAAACATCAAACCCTTCTGGGGATTACGGGTTCCGGTAAGACCTTTACCATAGCCAATGTGATACAAAAGGTTCAGAAACCTACTCTGGTAATATCGCATAACAAAACCCTAGCAGCCCAGCTTTATGAGGAATTTCAGGAATTTTTCCCCGCAAACGCAGTAGAATATTTTGTTAGTTACTACGACTACTACCAGCCCGAGGCCTATGTCCCACGGAGCGATACTTACATTGATAAGGAGGCCTCCATTAATGAAGAAATTGACATGATGCGTCACAGCACCACCCAATCACTCCTCAGTAGGGATGATGTTATTGTGGTGTCCAGTGTGTCATGCATTTACGGTATTGGAGCCCCTGAAGATTATGGTAAACTGAAACTGATCATGGAAGTTGGTCAGCAAATTGATCGGGAGGAGATCATCTCTAAACTTGTTCAGATGCAGTACGAACGTAATGACATCGACTTCAACCGGGGTAAATTCAGGGTGCGTGGTGATGTAGTGGAGATCTTCCCTGCCCAAGGGAAAACAGCCATCAGAGTGGAACTATTCGGTGAAGATGTGGAAGCTCTGTCCTTCATCGACCATGTTAATGGAAATGTAAAGAGGGACTTGGAGAAAGTGGTGGTCTTTCCTGCCAAGCACTTCGTTACTTCATCTACTAAAATGAAAAAAGCACTAAGTAACATAGAGGAAGAACTTGATGACCGATTAAGAGTGTTAAAGGCAGGAAACAAGCTTTTAGAGGCGCAACGTCTGGAACAACGCACTCGTTTTGATTTGGAAATGCTGAGGGAAATGGGTTACTGCCAAGGGATAGAAAACTACAGTATGCACATCTCAGGCCGTAAATGGGGGGAGATGCCCTACAGTCTCCTGCGCTACTTTCCAGAGGATTATCTTACCATTATAGACGAGTCCCATGTGACTGTACCCCAGATCAGGGGAATGTATGCCGGTGACAGGGCACGTAAGGATGTTTTAGTAGACTATGGTTTCAGACTTCCCTCTGCACGTGAAAACCGTCCCCTTAACTTCGAGGAATTCCAGAGCCTCCAGAATCAGGTGATCTACGTTTCTGCCACCCCCTCCAAGTATGAGCTAGAGTTAAGTAGACAGGTTGTGGAACAAATTATCAGACCCACTGGGTTGATAGACCCAGAGATATTGTTGCATCCTGTACAGGGACAGGTAGACCACCTACTTGGTCAGATCAGGAAAAAAGTAGAGAAAGATCAACGGGTGCTTGTTACCACTCTCACCAAAAGAATGGCCGAAGATCTCACCGACTACTATGCACGGATGGGTGTCCTGGTTCGTTATCTACACTCTGAGATCAGCACTTTAGATCGGGTTGATATCATCAATGACTTGCGCCTTGGCAAATTCGATTGTCTGGTGGGAGTAAACCTACTCCGTGAAGGTCTGGACCTGCCGGAAGTAGCCCTGGTGGGTATTCTGGATGCGGATAAAGAAGGATTCCTCCGCTCGGAGCCATCTCTCATCCAGACCATAGGACGGGCTGCCAGGAACGTGGATGGGCAAGTGGTTATCTATGCTGATAAGATTACCGATTCTGTGAGCAACGCCGTAGATATAACTAATCGCCGGCGGCAGTTACAGTTAGAGTACAACCAGAAACATGGCATCACTCCCCAAAGTACTGTGCGTTCGCTGAAAGAGACCCGGACAAAAGATGTTATAATGAGGGATGATGTGGAGAAAATGCCTAAAGATGAATTAAGGCTGCTCATTAAAGATTTGAGAGAAGATATGAAAAAAGCAGCCACCCGGCTTGATTTTGAAGAGGCCGCCAATATCAGGGACAAAATAATAATATTTGAAGAGGTTTCAAACTGATGAATAAAAAAGAAAGTATTTTAATCAAAGGAGCAAGGGAACATAACCTTAAAAACATTGATTTAGAAATTCCTCGGGACCGGCTAGTGGTTATAACCGGGATTAGTGGCTCGGGTAAATCATCCCTAGCTTTTGACACCATCTATGCTGAGGGACAGCGTCGCTACGTGGAGTCCCTATCATCCTACGCCCGGCAGTTTCTGGGGCAGATGAAGAAGCCAGAGGTGGATTATATTGAAGGACTCTCACCTGCTATCTCCATTGACCAAAAAACCACTAGGATGAACCCTCGTTCAACAGTAGGGACTGTGACTGAAATATATGATTATCTAAGACTTTTATTCGCACGTATCGGTCAGCCACACTGTCATCAATGTGGTCAGGAAATCAGCCAGCAGACCGCAGTTCAAATAGTGGATAGGATCCTCCTGGAGAAAGAAGGGACTAAAATACAGATTCTTGCTCCGCTGGTGCGGGATCGGAAGGGATTACATAAGAAAATATTTGAAGACCTGCACAGCAAAGGATTTGTAAGGGTACGGGTGGATGGAGAAGTGAAAAGCCTGGATTCAGACTTCCAATTGGAGAAGAACTATAAACACAGCATTGAAGTAATTGTGGATCGTCTAATCATCCGTTACGACCGTGATTTTGAAGCAAGGTTAGCTGATTCAGTGGAAACAGCTCTCGAACTTGGTGATGGTCTCCTGATCGTGGTTTATGGTACAGGAAAAAGGATCAGGGAAAAGATCTACAGTGAACACTTCGCCTGCACGGACTGTGGTATTAACTTTGAGGAGATCAGCCCACGAATGTTTTCATTCAACAGCCCACACGGGGCCTGTCCTGAGTGTAACGGGCTTGGAAGTAAGCTAGAAATTGATGCTGATCTGGTGGTTCCTGACCCCTCACTAACCCTGAATGAGGGAGCCATCTTGCCCTGGAGCAAATCTAAACACCGGGACAACTATTACGGACAGATGTTGCAGGCTGTGTCTAAACACTACGGCTTCAGCATGGACACTCCCTTCCAGGAACTTCCCACGAAATTTCAAGACATAATACTCTACGGGTCACCAGACAGGATAGAGTTCATGTTCCAGCGGAAAAACCGGCTTCATCGGGTAAAACGTTACTTTGAGGGTGTAGTTAGGCGTATGGAACGGATATACATGGAAACTAAATCTAATTACATGCGCAGCTACATGGGTCATTTCATGAGCGATCACAAGTGTCCCGCATGCTCCGGAACTAGGCTTCGTCCTGAAAGCCGTTCAGTGACCGTTGGTGCTAAATCCATATCATCTGTGGTGGAGATGCCAATCAAAAACTCCCATGACTTTTTTGAAGGACTTGAACTATCAGAAAGGGAACAGTTCATTGCCCAGGAAATACTCAAAGAGATTAAAGAACGTCTCAGGTTCCTGAAAGATGTGGGTTTAGATTATATAACCCTAGATCGTTCTTCAGGCAGTTTATCTGGTGGTGAAGCTCAACGCATCCGTCTAGCAACCCAGATCGGTTCTGGTTTGGTAGGAGTACTTTATATCCTGGATGAACCTAGTATAGGTTTGCATCAGAGGGATAACACTCGTTTAATCGAAACTCTGAAGAAACTCAGGGACATTGGGAACACGCTGATCATAGTGGAACATGATGAAGAAACTATAGTTTCTGCAGATCATGTAATAGACATCGGTCCAGGGGCTGGAGAGCATGGAGGGTGGATTATAGCCACCGGAAACCCCCAAGAGATTGCGGCGAACCCAGAATCAATAACCGGCCAATATTTATCACGAAATAAAACCATTCCTCTACCTACCAAAAGAAAAGTACCCAACGGTAATTTCATAACTGTTAAAGGAGCGGAGGAGCATAACCTGCAAAAAATCGACGTTAATTTCCCACTTGGGGTTTTCAGTTGCATCACTGGTGTCTCTGGCTCTGGAAAAAGTACTCTGATCAACGATGTGCTTTACAAGGGACTTTACGGAAGGCTTAATCATAAACACTTAAACCCGGGTAAACACCAGGAGATCCTAGGCACTGAACATGTGGATAAAGTAATCATTATCGACCAATCCCCCATAGGACGAACCCCACGCTCCAATCCGGCCACATACACTGGAGTATTCACCTACATTCGGGAGCTCTTCGCCCAGACCCCTATATCCAATAAAAGAGGTTATAAACCAGGTAGATTTAGTTTTAATGTTAAAGGAGGTAGATGTGAGGCCTGTACTGGAGATGGGATCATTAAAATTGAGATGCACTTCCTGGCTGACGTTTACGTGCCCTGTGAGGTGTGTAAGGGTAAACGATACAACAGGGAGACATTGGAAGTTCGTTACAAAGGTAAAAATGTTGCTGAGGTTCTTGACATGACTGTAGAGGAAGCGCTTGAGTTTTTCAAGAATATACCTCGCATAAAAAAGAAATTGCAGACTCTGGATGACGTGGGTCTCGGTTATATCAAACTAGGGCAGCCAGCCACCACCCTTTCAGGTGGGGAGGCACAGAGAGTCAAGCTGGCCAAGGAACTTAGCCGTCAGAGCACCGGCCGTACAGTGTATATTCTGGATGAACCAACCACTGGACTTCACTTTGCAGATATAAACAAATTGCTACAAGTTCTTGGCAGACTAAGGGATGGAGGTAACACCGTCCTGGTAATCGAGCATAACTTGGATGTAATTAAAACTGCTGATTTCATCATCGATCTTGGACCCGAAGGTGGGGATGGCGGTGGATTGATAGTTGCCCAGGGCACCCCCGAAGAGTTGTCTGTCAGCGGAACCTATACTGGTGAGTTCTTAAAAGAGACTTTGAACCAAAAAATGATACCACCAGAGAGCATAACCTCCACATCAAAATCTGCTGATGAATCTACTGCAGCCCACAAATAGGATGTTCAAAGATTTGTTATTTTCTAAATTTTTTGGCGATCTTCTTTTCTTATTTACTTCTTTTCATTAATGTTTAATAATCGATTTCATTTATTTTGGACCGATTTTGAGCGTGATTTAGTTACAGAGAAGATCAGTTTTTTAAATGAAGAATATTTAATGGAGATCTATTTAAATTATTTCGTTAGATTGGAAAAATAATAAGTTCAGTAAACTTATTAAAAGAGATTTCAAATTTATATAATGGATTTTTTTTGACTTCTTGACAAAAATTTGAATTGACCAAAATTGTTTGGAGCTTAGTATATTATTATTAGTCTGGTGGCTTGTTTGACGCTGGCACTAATTATAAAACTTTTATAATACTATATAAATATACTGAACTTTGTTTAACTTTCCTACTAGGCAAGATTGAGGTTTTTTTTAAAAATTTAACACATAGTTGCTAACATCACACCAGATCCTTTTTGAATATCCCACCATTAGAGGAAAGATTAATATAGATCAATTAAATGTATAATAAATCATATCATTAATTACTATCTTAAAAATGGGGGTAGTATATGGTCTTTAATACAGTATTAAGTTCTTTAGTTGACGTGCAAACTATCTCAACTACATCTTTAAATCAAAACTTTTTCATTCTATCGATTATGATCATAGTAGTTGTTCTTATAGCTCTACTTGCCGAGAGGATTGAGAAGGTGAGGAAACTTAATGGAATGAATGAAAAAATTAAGATTCAGTCAGAAAAGCTTGAAGATGCCAACCAAGAACTGGAAGCTTTCGCATATTCTGTTTCACATGATTTGAGAGTTCCTTTAAGAGCCATAGATGGATTTTCACGTATATTGTTGGAAGATTATGAGGATAAACTAGATGAGGAAGGGATTAGACTACTAAACATTGTCAGGGACAACACCGCTAAGATGGGACATTTAATAGACGATATTCTTCTTTTATCACGTGTAGGTCGCCAAGAAATGAAAATGACTGAGATTGATATGGAATCCCTTGCAAATAGCAGTTTTAATGAATTTCAAGAAGAAACTAAAGGTAGAGAAGTTCAATTCAAAGTCGACAATCTTCCCCATGCCTATGGAGATCGGGCTCTATTGAGCCAGGTTTTCCAAAATTTAATAGGCAATGCCATAAAGTTCACCCGTAATAAAAATCCAGCAGTGATTGAAGTTGGGGGAAAGGGAGAGGATAAAGAAAACGTTTATTATGTCCGGGATAATGGGGCGGGTTTTGACATGAAATATATTAATAAACTCTTCGGATTATTCCAGAGATTACACAGCCCAGAAGAATTTGAAGGAACAGGTGTGGGACTATCCATTGTGCAACGTATCATAAAAAGACATGGAGGAAATGTTTGGGGTGAGGGAGAAGTAGATAAAGGTGCCAACATCTATTTCACCCTTCCGAGTGACAAAGACTAATGTTCCACTAATTAAATAAATATTGTACAAAGATTATAACATAACAGTTAAACTGTTTTATAAACAAAAGGAGCGGATGTAAATGGATTTAGAAGAAGCAAACATCCTCCTGGTGGAGGACAACCCAACCGATGCCGAACTGACAATGAGGGCACTCAAAAAAAATAATCTGGCCAATCAAGTTGTTTGGGTTAAAGATGGCGCTGAAGCCTTAGAATTCATATTTGCTACCGGCAGATATTCTGAACGAAATGTGGATAACTTTCCTAAACTCATATTACTTGATTTGCGGATGCCCAAAGTAGATGGACTGGAAGTTCTTCAGAAGATCAAAGCAGATGAACGGTCCCGTAGGATTCCAGTAGTGGTTCTAACATCCTCTCAAGAAGACAGGGATATAGTAGAAAGCTACAAGTTAGGTGTGAACAGTTACGTCAGTAAACCAGTTGAATTTGATGACTTCATAAACGCTGTTTCCACCTTAGGATTCTATTGGATGTTAATTAATAATCCACCGTAATTATTGAGTAATATGTATAATTGGATGATGAGTCATCTTAACAAGAAAGATAATACGTATGATGATCCTCCTATATCATGGCCGGAATTGATTTTAAACTTTATCATAATTAGTTAAACACAATTAAAATTGATCATAAACTGAAAAAGATTAGCACTGTGAAATTAATAGAATATAATTTATATGAAAAATTTTGATATAGCGGATTTAACCAAAAGGAGGATCTGATGTCAAAATACAGAATTTTAGTGGTGGAAGACGAAGCCATAGTAGCCATGGGAATTAAAGAGAAACTGGAAGATTTAGGGCACGAAGTTGTAGATATTGTATTCAGCGGAGAAGATGCAGTAAAAAAGGCAATCAAATTAGAACCAGATTTGATTATAATGGATATTGTACTAAAAGGCGACATGGATGGTATAGAAGCAGCCAGTGAAATACGAAACCGCATAGACATCCCAATAATTTATCTAACCGCCTATTCAGATGAAGAAATGCTAAAAAGGGCCAGAATGACTGAACCATATGGCTACATCCTCAAGCCCTTTAACAATAGCGAACTTAATGCAAACATTGAGATGGCCCTTTACAAACACAAAGAAGATGAAAAAAAGATAGAAGAAGTCAAAAAAAAGATCCTTTCAGATTTCTACGATTTTATATTAAACTCTATGCCCTCCAATACTGATCAATCCGACGCCGAGATCAAAAATACCATTCTAAAATTATTTTCTACACGTCTTGAAGAGGAAATGCGGCCCAGATTTGAAAAAGAATTAGGCGATATGGTGGAAATAGAAAATCTTACTGACTTGGAAAGTATTTTCAATGCTTATATACTCTGGTTAAGCAAGCTCTTCGCTGATTTTGGCATTCAAAGCAAAATTATTGGCAAAAAGCAAATGCAGCTCTTTGAATTTTTAAATTGTCCATGGATCAATGAAGCTAAGAAAAAACCCGTATTCTGTTTAAACTGCTATGCTATCCTGGGCCAAAGCTTTGATTGGACCGGGATGGAAGGTGATGTAGAGCTTAAAACTACAATTGCCGATGGAAGTAATTCATGCCTTTTCAAATTCCATGTGCCATTCATGGAAAAAAAAAGATTTAATAATTGAAATATTGGGGCGTAGAAAGGACTTAAAATAAAGCTAAGTAATAAACATAATTGTAATACAAGTATTTTTTCTCAGATTTTTATTATTTATACATGAATTGGTGTCATAAGAAATCCATAAAACAATAATTAAAGGGATTTATTTAAACTAAAGTAATAGGAGATTTAGTTATGGTTAAGATGGGTAAAGGTAATGTATATCTTATTAAAACCTCTGATAGGGATTCTGGAATTAAAAAACTTTTCAGAGAGTTTAAGTTAGATAAATTTTCTGGCCAAAAGGTGGCTTTGAAGGCTAATTACAATAGTGCAGATCCATTCCCGGCATCTACCCATCCTCAAACCTTGAAAAGTTTGATTGAATCTCTAAAGGAAGCTGATGCAAGTATGATAGCCCTGGCAGAGCGAAGTGGAATGGGAAACACTCGTAATGTACTGGAAACAATGGGTGTGTTTATACTTGCTGAAGAATTAGGTTTCCAGGTAGTGGTTCTAAATGAAGAAGACCGTGAAACCTGGGTCAAAATTGAAAAAGATAGATCACATTGGTTGAGGGGTTTCTACCTTCCAAGAGTTGTTTTAGAAGCTGATAGGGTAGTACAGACTTGTTGCCTTAAAACTCATCGTTTCGGCGGCAATTTCACACTTTCCTTAAAAAATTCAGTGGGGCTGGTGGCTAAACGGTTGCCTGGAAGCCTTTATGATTACATGGCCGAACTGCACATTTCACCCTATCAAAGATATATGATAGCAGAAATAAACAAACACTACCCTGTAGATCTAGTCCTAATGGATGCAACCAAAGCATTTGTCGACGGAGGACCAGAAAAGGGCACTTTAGTTGAACCAGGATTATTTTTAGCCTCTGAAGACAGGGTGGCAATAGATGCTGTGGGAGTGGCCCTGCTCCGTTATTATGGAACCACAAGAACAGTTTCCATGGGAAAGATCTTTGATCAGGACCAGATACATCGTGCAGCAGAGCTGGGAGTGGGTGTGAAATCAGAAGAAGAGATTAAAATTATACCTCTTGATCCAGAAAGCGCAGAATTAGGAGTAAAAATAAAAGAAATACTCATTGAAGGATAATATTTATTAGATCCTGAATTAACTTCTCAGTTTATGTTAAAATAATGGTAAATTCTTATATAAAACATCTTTTAGAGAATCTGGAAGTCTTTAATAATTTTTATTGCTATCCTGCTAATGGAAAAATATCTTAATTATATTGATTAATACACAATAATTGATTTGTGGTGTATGTAATGAGCCTAATAATGACTTATGTTGGTAATAAAGGTTGTGTGATGGTAGGGGACAAGCGAAGTATAGGTTTTTTGGGGGACAAGAGTCAAAGAGAACTCTTAGAAGAAGAGCTCTACTCTGGAGAGATTAAAACCAAGAGAGAGCTCCTTCAAAGAGCGAACGATCTTCAGTTAAAACTTAACATCAGCGACGATGGGGAAAAGGTTCGAAACATTGGAGATGTTCTTTTGGGTGAGGTTAAACACCGCACTCCCTTTGAAACCAAAAGAAAACGTATTTACGCAACGACAAACGGCTATCACATGGTTGAATTAACCGGTTCTCAGATCAAGAAAGTGAAGAGTGGAAAAAGCTCAATAGTAGTTTTTGGGAACATAATTAGCAAAAAAATGGCAAAAAATGCCATAGAATCCCACTGGAAGTCTAAGATAAACCTTAAAGGAATCGAGGAAATATTCATTAAAGTGATGGAAGATGTTGCTGCCGTCACTCCCACAGTCAGCCCCCAATATAACGCCTTAATGACCCACACTCAAATTAATCATAACAAAGCCATGGAACTCATTCGCAATACCATCATCAAGGATGTGAAGGAACTGGAAGCTTGGAGGGCCCAACTGAAGGAAGAAATGCTCAAGAAAAGTGAGGACATCCATATGGCTTCTCTTATCATTAATCAGGGAGAATTGGGAAGGGTTAAAAAGGTAGAAGGGGATAAAGTAGAAGTAACCATCTCCAAGGGTGTGGAAGCTCTGGACCTAAATTGGAACTTGCTAGCCAAGGAAGGAGACACCATCATAATGAAAATGGACCAGCAAACCCATTTGATTCAGGGCGACTTAGTAGTTATAGAAGACGAGAATTTATGCATCAAAAAAAATAAAGCTGCACTAAGCTGTGATTTTATATTATGCCATACAGATAAATAAACAATCAAGGTGAATCTATGAAATTAACCTTTCTAGGGAGTGGTGGCGGTCGGTTTCGCCACAATAACCCAGCGTAGGATGACAGGCGGATTTAGAATCGACCAGATAGACGGGAAAAACCTCCACTTTGATCCTGGACCAGGGGCCCTAGTAAGGAGTTACCAGTTCGGCCTAAACCCCCTTAAACTCCAGGGAATACTAGTCTCCCATTCCCATACTGACCATTATAGCGATGCTGAGGTCCTAATCGAGGCCATGACCCGAGGGATGACCCGCAAAAGAGGCACGCTGGTGGGTAGTAAGAGCGTTATCAACGGCTACAAAGAGTGGGGCCCCTGCATATCCAACTATCATCTTAGCAAACCTCAAGTAAAGGTGATGGAACCAGGAGAGACTACTCACCTAGGACAGCTGACCATTACCGCCACGCCAACCATTCATGGCGACCCAAAAAACATTGGATTTCGCTTTGAATGGGATGGATTCATCTTATCATACACATCAGACACCGCATATTTCCCGGAACTCCACGAACACCATCAAGATGCGGATGTTCTGGTTGGAAGTGTTATAAGACCAGGCAGTGAACGGATACGGGGTCACATGTGTGGTGATGACTTTCAAATCTTAGTAGAGGAGACCAAACCCAAATTGGCCGTAATGACCCACCTAGGAATGAAACTGATCATGAACCATCCCCGGGAAGAGGCAATAAAAATAACTAAAAAAACCGGAATT
>Ga0209048_10002439_pt1 | contig 18451 bp, 19 predicted proteins | sample FrelakmetCRP12CR_FD_187146 | JGI IMG/M metagenome (GOLD analysis project Ga0209048, IMG submission 187146) | Freshwater lake sediment microbial communities from the University of Notre Dame, USA, for methane emissions studies - CRP12 CR (SPAdes)... | ecosystem: Environmental > Aquatic >... | reverse complement strand
CATGATACACAGAAATTGTATGACATCAATTCTCATATTTTCGCTCATTGGTATCGGCTTTTCCACTGTGCTTGCTGACGACTCTGCCCAAGCAGTAAAAGGAGATACTGCAAACAGAGTTATCAATTCAGACATATCGAAATCGTCTGCTAAAAAAGTGGTCATCGATACTCCCAATTTGTGTCAAAAGGTCAGGAATGTCGACTATGACAATGTCTATCTGGTCTCTATTGGTGGCGATTGCGCCCGAGGTTTAGGCAAGGCGACCGTCGAAATTAGCCCCGAGATCCAAGCCGTCAATATCTACACCGACGGCGCTTTCTGGAAACGCCAGGATGTTTCCGCAATTTTGGCTATTTCGCTCGACAAGTTAAAAGACTTGAATCTTAAGTCTAGGAAGGACAACGAGCAACTGACAATTCCTGACAATAGCCATAATGAATGGGCGATTGAGAAGGCCAAGGATTTCGTTGCCATTTATAATTCGCCCGAATTTAAACAGCGCGTAGAGGCGGAAGTCGAGAGGCTGAAAAAGGACGTATTTAATGCGACAATTGAAAATTACTATAAGGACGATAAGAACATATCTCCCTTGTCTTCTCCCTTGTCGGAAAACGAGCGTGTATACGTGTTTGTTTCATCGTCAGTCCCACTCGAAACCCTCAGAACATATGCAGCTCAAATCGATAAAGCCGGCGATCGCAATATTGTTATGGTGCTCAGAGGTTTTCTTGAAGGAAATAACCGGAAAAAAGCCACCCAGCGTTTTGTTTCAAGTGTGCTAATTAAAGACCCATCGTGTAAAAGCTCTGTAACTCAGTGCTCCATCTTTAAAACACTGATTGAAATAGATCCGCTTCTTTTCAAACGATATAACGTTTTCGATGTTCCGAGTGTTGTTTACGCTTCGGACATTAAGCTCCTGACCACGATAGGAAGCGAGGGCATTGAATCGAATGCTTCTGTCAATAAACATTATAAAGTCCAGGGTGATGCATCCCTCGATTACATAATCGATACCATCAACAACGAAGCCCGCAAACCATCGCTACGCGCATTATCAGATAAATTGAAAAAAGGATTTTATTAGACCGAATGATGATGTTTCCCATATTTTATCATGCGGTTTTTTGTCGGGATAAATATCGTTATTATTCTATTTAAAGCAACGGTAACTGCGCTTGCCGGCATTTACGTGGTGTTGTACTCGATCAGCATCTGTAAATGAATTCGGCAGTTGACGACTTTGCAAATACAAGGAGCGTTATGGAAGATCAACAGCAATCTCAGGAGATCGAAAAACAAATTCCCGTGAATACGAAGGACGCTCCTGCGTTAAAGCAAAGAACGAAACTTTCATTCAGCGCACTATCATTGCTATTGCTCATCAACATTGGTGTTTCAATATCATCCGTTTACCTGTACGACAAATATTTTGCCATCAAAATAGCCGTCATCGATTCAGACGATATAAGAAAATATATCCAGGAACGGAGAAATCTCTTTGTTCAGGGCAAAATTAATTCGGATGCCTTTTCATCAAGCGTCAACAAAATAGACGACGCCCTTGAAAAAGTCGAAAAGCGCATAATTATATTAAAGGAGGATTCCGTTGTCAAAAACGCATCAAAAATCAAAATCGCTCATTAGTCTGTTCGCTTTTATCTCCTTTTTGGCGATGACCGGATACTGGATACCTTCGCATTTTGCGGTCAGTTTCACTCCTTCGCTTGTTCATCGCATTTTTTACGTTTCAATGAATCCGGATATAAACAGTATTAGAAAAGGCGATCATGTCATTTTCATATTGAAGAACGATCTCGTTAAAAAACTTATCGAACAAAAGGGGACGAACAGGATAATCAAAATAGTCGCATGCATGGGAGGGTCTGTTTTGAAAGTTGACGACAGGAAAGACTATTACTGCGACAAAGAGTTTCTTGCCAGAGCAAAAGATTATGCTAAAACGGGTGTTCCTGTAAAAATTTTTATATTCAACGGGCAAATCCCCGCAGGGAAGCTTTTTGTCATTGGGCAGCATATAGACAGTTTTGACTCTCGCTATTTCGGATTTGTAGAAATCCGTGATGTAATCGCAAAGGCATATCCAATACTGTAGAGGATTTTATGAACCGTTATCTCGTCATCATTTTATTTTCTTTATCAATTGCCGGTCACGGTATGGCTGATGAAAAAAGTCAGCCATCGGCTGACGTTCAATGGAGCGCGACCCAGGTAACGCCAAACGTCACCGTCATTACACCTATGCAACAGCAACCAGATCAACAACATCCTCATGAAGAAGGTAAAATACCCTATTATCAGGATGTTAAGCATGGTGGTTGGTGGTGGTATGAACAGGATCAAGAGAAAAAAAAGGAAGACGATAAAGAAAATAAACCGAAGCACTTTTTACCCAGCATGAAGGACTACACTAATGATCAGTTATGGACAATGCATCCAAAGGATTTTCAACCTCTCCTGGACGCTTTCCTGGATAAAGCCGTACAGTATCCCACTGAAGAAAATGTCGCCGAATACTATAGGATTCAGGACATTGCCCGATCGCGGGCGAACGCGTTCGTGAACGTTGCCACTCTTGTCTGGCAGAAACATCCTGAATTAACTCTTGTAGATGAATCGCCGACTAATACCCCTGGCAGAAAAGCAATGCTCAGACTTCGCGCCGGAGAGATACACGATACGTTGTTTGCTTCATCAAAAAAAGATTACGCACTCATATATTTTTATAAGGAAGACTGTGAATTTTGTAAAGCACAAAACGGAATAATTAAATTATTTGTTGATAAGTACGAATGGCAGGTCAAAAAAGTAGACGTTGAGAGAAATACTGAAATTGCGGCTCAATTTAATGTGTCTACCGTTCCTGCTCTTTTTTTGATTTACCGGTATGACGATCAATTTATCCCCATATCCGCAGGGGTTACTGCGATAAATGAAATAGAAATGCGAATTTACAACGGAATACGTCTTTTATCGGGCCAAATTACCCCTGAAGAATTTAACATGTACGAGTACGAGCGTGGCGGCGGCTTCGATCCGTCCGTTTATGACAACAATATCCGGTAACAAGGGAGGTAGCCATCATGAAAACTATTAAGTGCGGGTTCACGATTCTGGTAATCATCGCCCTCATAACGCCGAATGCCGCCCTCGCCGGCTGGGTTGATGACTGGATGTCGAATTCAAGTTCCGTTGTTTCCAAATACGGCTATTTTGCCGGACAATCCAGGGGGTATCTATCCGGAGGCGGCTATCAGGCCCGGTGGGCAAAATCCACGGACTATCCCATTACCATTACCCCGCCCCATTTAAAGGCAGGCTGCGGAGGGGTCGATATTTTCATGGGAGGCATGTCGTTCCTGAACGCCAATTACCTCGTGAAGAAGCTGCAGCAAATATTGCAAAACGCGCCCGCGGTAGCGCTCGATCTCGCGTTGAACGTTCTCTGCACGCAGTGCGCGAAAGCCATGAAGGAGTTTGAAGCCCTCAGTGACTATTTGAATCATATACAGTTGGACAGCTGCAAAGCCAGTAAAGCGATGGTAACCTACGCTGCGGATAAATGGTCGCACAGAAACGACGAGGAAACCGACAATGACGTAAACGAACAGAATCAGGAAGACGGGACAGACGACAGCTATCAGTCGTCTGAAGACGCCACCAAAGCAAATAACGACAAACCTCCGATAGCTTCTGTCGATAATTTGCTGAAAGGCTGCGATCCTGAATTCAGCGCGATATTCACCCAATTGGACTCGAACGGTCAGACGTCACTCCTTACGAATGTTGCAAGCAGAATGGGCATACCGACTGAGACGAAGCAGACGCTCGCGGGCTTGATTGGCGACGTGGGCATTCAGAGAAGACCAGGCGAATCAATGTACACGATATATCCGATAGCACCGTGCGAAAAAAGCGTGGGCGCAAGCGCCAATGCAATCCTCGATGGGACTTTGGAATTGAGGGACTACCCTCCGGGATCGCTATGTACGCCGAGTACCGGTGCCGACGATAATCTCAGCCTGTACGTGTCCAATGTGCTTACTGCCGTTGCAACAAAGATGGAAAATCAACAGGCGATAACCTCTGAAAAAGCCTTTTTGGACACCATTAACGGATATGCTTACAGCTATTTAAAGTTCGGAGTCCAATCTCATACCACGGATGTTGTCGTAAGCCAGCTGACCCCTCTTGTGGCGGCCGACTTGACGCGTCTCATTTTAAAAGACCTTTACTTGAAAGCGCAGGTAATGGTTGACAAGGCCCTTGAAATAAACGCCAATGCCGACGCCCCACCTACCGGCGATCCCAACAACGCAACACCCACATGCAATGTCAGCACCGTGTCTAAACCGGCAATAGCGCAGATGAATCAAATGAAAGAAAATATCCTGAATGCGCAACGAACTTTAAATGTCGCACATGACAGCCTGACGGCACAGATGGCATATAACGCACAAATTATCCAATTATTGGAAGCTCAAAGCAGCAAAGTTGAAAGCGATATCCGGAAGAGATTCGGCATAGTCAGTTTATCAAGATAATTGAGGGATCAATTGAAAAGAAAAACAACATTAACGATTCCATTACTTCTTTGCGGCGCTCTTTCTGCGTCCAATGCTCTCGCCTTCGACGCCGAATATTACACTTACAACGGTTTTGACGCTGTATTACAATCATGGCAGCTTGCCTCGGCGCTTTTCAATAACAACGTGTATAACACGCTTTTCTTTCCCATTGCCGTCATGAGCCTTATGTTCGCGGGAGCTTTTTTCTACTTTAAAATAATCGGCGGGGGCGCCACGGGCAGCGGGGGAATGTCCATGCTTTCATGGATATTCCCTATTTTGATCGGCATAGTGATTTATCTCGCTCTTTTCGTCCCAAAGGGGACCCTCACCGTTTATGATCCAGTCATGAATAAGTTCCAACCCGTAAGCGGTATTCCGAATGCGATTACCGCGACCGCAGGCATCTTGAATAAAATCGAAAGGGGACTGGTCGACCTCATCAATGCGTCGGGACCTCCGATTTCCTATTATGACGACGCTGGAGGAATTGCTTTTGACGTGCTCGGGAAAACGACAAAGGACGTCTACCTGCATAATCCCTATTTAGACGCTTCCATATCGCAATACACTAAAGATTGTGTCATGTTCGAACTAAACCGACCCGGAACTACGCTTCTCATAACCGATATTGAGAATAATTGCGGAGGTAGTGATATATGGACGAACTATGCAAAAGCTGCGAACCCTGCCGTTCAAACGGTTTATTACGATGGAAGCAATCAAACAGGGCTCGATGAAGATTGCGCTACGGCATACGGTCAGATAAGCACCGATCTGGCTGATAACAGCAAGAATACGTTCACAGATATTATCAAAGAACGCTGCGGAAGTGCTGGATTTAATACGCATGACGCGACTGAATTAACACGTTGTCAGGACATTTTGGGCCAGTCCCTCCAGTTTACAACCGGCACCGCGATAACTGCCCCCGATTTCGTCAAGCAGGTTGTTCTTGCTCAGAAGATGCACGATATAGTCCAAAACGGCACCACGAATCAAGCAGTCGCTGCAACGGCAAACGTCGGTATCATGTCTTCGACGCTTTCTATGGGTTTGGTTGCAAATGAATATTTGCCCATCATACGAGCTCTCATTACCTGTGTTGCCGTCGCATTGATGCCTTTTCTTACCCTTTTTTTGCCGACTCCGGCATTCGGGAAAGCCCTGGGCCTTGCTGCAGGATTTTTCGTATGGCTAACGGCCTGGGGTATTACCGACTGTATTACTCAAACACTGGCAACGGGTTACGCGAATTCCTATTTCAACCAGGCCCTGAATAGTTGTTCTGGTTATTCTTCTATTATGTCAATGCCGTCCGCAGCGGACAAAACACTCGGTCTTTTCGGGATGCTGAGAATGGCCGGATTGGTAATTGCATCTGTTGTATCCACTGCCTTGATACCGATGGGCGCACATGCAATGTCGATGTTTGCAGGGCATTTTGCTGGTACCATTCAAGGTCAGGCCAGTGCTGCAGGGCAGGTTGCAACACCTGAGGGCTCGGCCCGCGCGTTGACTGCATACCAGGGAGCTCAATCCAGCTGGGCAGCGACGAACAGATTCGGTCAGGATGACATGGTAAAAGCCCGTACCTTTGAAGCAACGAGCAGGGCTAAATCATCAATTGACCAGGTCTCCTATATGGGGCGAGGGAATGCTACGCTTGCAGGGGAAAGAAGCGGTATAAATAATGCCATAGAAAGATTGGCGAGTAATCGCACGACAGAAGATAGCGCCATTCTTGCCGGCGGTGCTAATAAGCTCATTGAAAGATCCTCCGGAGTTACATCGGGTGACCGAGTTGGCCATATCGTCGCATCGGAGGAGAACGCCGCTGCATATGGTTTTGGTGACGGTCCTGCCGGTGTTGCTTCATTAAAAAGAATGAATGAAAGCGGTCTTTTGGATGAACGAGCTGCCGCCGCTGTTAACAAGTCCTGGGGATTCAGCGATGGAAATGGCCCGGCTCGTGCTGGAATGAAGTTAGACAGCGGCGGCTGGGGAGTCTCAAATGGTAGTCTCATGGTGACCGGCATTTCATCCATGGACGGCTCAGGGTCTATTAGAATTGCCCATGGTCAAATTGTTGAAGAAGGCACTTATAATCGGGAACAAGCGTCGATTAAGGCTGACGAACTTGACCGTAATAAGCATTATGCCGCAGCAAACGGTCTAAGAAAGATTGCAGCCGGTCTTACTGAAGAAGAATCTATTCAATTCAGAGAATCAAAGGGTCTGCATGGAGAGTCTGCCAAGTTCGAGGCTACTCATGGTGCAAAGACCGACTGGATCGATCTTGAGAAGAGAATATCCGGTTCAGTGATTGAAAAACACGATGACGTTCTTACATCTCATCGAAGAGAGTCTATATCAACCGACATAGACGTATTTAAATCCAATAAGGGTATCGAAATTGCTCAATCAACGGCCATGCAACGCGTTTTTAAGCGCGACGCATCTCTGATCTCACCCATAACGAGCGCAAAATCGCAAAGCGATAAAGAAGCGGCCATAGCTGCCGTTGTCGTGCCTCTTGGCGCAGCTATGGCACCATTTATAAACAGAACAGGGACATCATCGGATTACATAGATGCTCATGCAAAAATATCGCTTGGCACAGGCACACCCGGGATATCGCCATTAAAGGCTTCTATGGACGGTAATGCGGGAGTCGGAGGTACGAGAGTAGATATGAAGCAGGTCAATTTGATGAACCAACAATTAACAACGCTTTTAATAAATGCAGATAACGAGGCAACGGCAAACAGCTTGAAAGGTAAGGAAGCTAATTCCTATATTATTGAGAAACTGCATACAGAAATACATAGCCTTGCTGAGGAATATGTAAAAAATAACCCGGATAAGTTTGGTGCAGTTGCAGGAACTACCGCAATAAAGGAAAAAGCTGAAGAAATGCTTAAGAAGATATTTTAAAATAATGAAGCCGGTAAATTGATGTTACCGGCTTCATTAAAATATCTTTATAGTTATTACCATTCTCTAGTATTAAATTTAGAACGCGGGTCAGTAGGGTCTTCCATGAAATGCAAACCATTTTCATTTTGAGCACTGCTACTACGCATTTCTTCGTCAGGATATGTGCCATGTCCGTATTTTTTTTGGAGGGGCCTTACAACAAAAAAATAAAAAGCAATAAAGACAGCAATGATGATAAGGATGTTAGTAATCATAATTCCACCTTTTGAAATAATAGCAAAACAGAAGGACAAAAGCAAGACTGAAATTGAATAAAGCAGCCGCAATATTATATACCTTAGGAAGGGAACCATATGAGAACAACATTACGAGAAGGCGAAGAAGTAAATTATCAGATACTAAGGCACTGGATTATAATGGTCAAACCCTTCATCATATTTGCTATATCGATATTTGCCTTCATATGGATGATGCTTTCAGAAACACGGTTTGCACATAATTTTTTCTTTATGTCTCTATGTTTGATGGTATTTTGTGGCCTTTTATTCTGGTATTCAATTGCGGAAAGGAATGTCGATATATGGGTAGTGACAAATCAACGCGTTATCGATGAAACTGGTCTATTCAACCAAAAAGTCAAAGTATCGCCACTTGATAAAATCAATAATGTTGAGTGCAATCAGGACATCATTGGTCGAATGCTAGGATATGGCACGGTTGAGATTCAGACAGCGGCAGAGCAGGGGGCAACAATAAACCAATATGTATCAAAGCCAAAAGAATTACGCAATGCTATCGATAATATGCAAGAGAGGCTAAGACAGTCACAATACGCGGGAAAGCGGCAAGATGGAAAATCGCACTCACTACTCCATAATGAGATTGAATGCCCATATTGTGCAGAGATAGTCAAAGAGAAGGCAAGTATTTGCAAACATTGTCATAGCAGATTAGGACCCCAGAGTGTAAATCCTGAAGTAGATAGTGTTGCACCTCCTTCTACTAAGCAGAACAGTGAAAAGGGTGAACCCGCCCCACCTGGGGCGTCCTCTTTGATAGATCCTCGTGACTGGATGGGATGAATAATCGAAGCAATATGTTGAATACAGAAAGGGCTGTCACGATGAGAAAAATAATCATACTTATAGTTTCTCTGTCAATTATTACGGTTGAAGTTGCAAGTGCCACCAGTAAGGCCATGCCTCTTAATAAAGAAAATGTCATTGCATGTGCTATTCGCATAAAGCGGGCAATAGAATGGGTTACTCCTCAGGAACAACAGATGATGATAGGGAATACGGATTTCTCGAAGAAAATCATCACACGCATTATGGTTCAACCTATTACTGTTGATGGGTATGATTTTGAAAAGACCGTTCTGGCAATCGTCGCAGTAGTAGCAAGTGGTAATCTTCCGCTTGATCTAGCTCATAAAACTGGTCTTTTATTTATTCTGACATCCATCTATGGATCTTCATCTCACTTGGTGTCATACGGGTTGATGAGCCAATCAACCAGGATTGCACTGGAAGATGCTGTTCAACAAGTCGTGAAATAATATCTCGCGATATTGAGACAGATGTCAGTTTCTGAGTTATCAGAGGAACTGTAGTAACGTAATGTTCAATCTCAAATTATTTATTCACTTTATCGGTATCTGCTTACTATTCATGCCTCTTTCTGCATTTTCACAAAATTACTGTTTTGAGGAAGCTGGTAGACAGTACGATATTGCCCCGGTACTCTTGTGGGCGATATCAAAAGAAGAGTCCCGTTTCAATCCATATGCCATCAATTTTAACCGTGATGGAACATATGATTACTGTCATATGCAAATAAATTCCCGGTGGGTTTCTGAGATCGGTGAAAACGTCTGGGCGTCTCTTGGAGATCCTTGTCAATGCACAAAGGTCGGGGCCTGGATTCTTTCTCGATGCATCAAAGAATATGGCTACTCATGGGAGGCGGTGGGCTGTTACCATGCAAAGGATAAGCAAAAGAGAGTATCTTATTCCTGGAAAATCTATAATGAACTATCAAATGATGGATATTTATCGAAGAAGGTCAGATTCGTAGATAAACCAAAGCAACGATGAAGACGATATTAGATCAAGAAGATGTTGAGTTGATAGCCCGGCGAGTAGTGGAGATGATAAAGCCACTCCTGTCCAATAAAGAAGATAGTGAAAATGTCATCTTCTCGGTCGAGGAATTGGCAGAATACCTCCGGGTCTCTGTAAAATGGGTATATGATCATGTCTGTGAGTTGCCTCATTTTAAGCTCGGAGGATTGCTTCGCTTTCGAAAGCAAGAAATCGATAGTGCAATTGAAAAACTTGTCTTGAAAATGAGATTGAATAAAGGCTCTTGACGCATGTCATAGACCACTGGTATAATTGTACCGTGAAGCCTGAAGAGCTGAAAAAGTGGAGAACGGCGAACGGATTTACCCAGGGTGAACTTGGCGAAGCACTCGGGGTTGCTCTTATGACCGTGAGTCGCTGGGAGCGCGCAACACGGGCAATTCCACCGTTTCTCCACCTGGCTCTGAAGGCAATTCCAAAGAAAGGAGGTTATAGAAAGGGTAGAAGTAAGTCAAATACAAAAAGAAAGGAGACCAAACGTGGCACGAAAAGGGATTTATAAGCGTGGCGATATTTGGTGGATATGCTACGCAGGGCTGGATGGGACGATCATCCGCAAATCAACCGGTACCGAGAAATACAAGGAAGCCGAGCTTGTGCTTCATTCGGAAAAGAGAGCCATCCAAGAAGGCAAAAGTCCGGAAACGAAAATACTCAAGAGCTATACTTTCGCGGAATTGTCCGAGAAGTACAAGGCATGGGTCAACGGACGGCAAGCGTCTGCAAAGTACAAGGGATATACCATTGACCGTTTGATTGAAAGATACGGTTTTCTGCCTCTTCGGAGATTCAATACTGCCCTTCTCGAACTGTTGCAGACGGACCTTATGAGTAAGGGTCTCAGGTCTGAAAAGACCAAAGGGGTTAAGCCTGGGATGATAAAGGGGCTTAAGCCCGCGAGCATCAACCGAATAATAAGTACGGTCAAGCATATGTTCACCAAAGCGATTGATTGGGAAATGGTTGAAGCCGATACCCTAAAGAAAGTGAGGAAGGTAAAGCAATTAGGGGAAGACAAACGGCTTCGATTCCTCTCCGTTGAGGAAGCGCAAGGGCTTATCAGCGTATGCGACGAACACTTGAAGCCCATCGTTATTACCGCGCTCAATACCGGGATGCGAAAAGGGGAGATTCTCAGGTTACGCTGGAGCCAGGTAGACTTGCAACATGGGTTTATCCTGCTCGACAAAACGAAGAACGGGGAGCGGCGTGAAATACCGGTGAACGACACGCTGAGAACTGTCTTTCGTTCACTCCGCCGCCGAATCGACGTTCCCTATGTCTTCCATGATGAGAAGAAGCTCAGTAATTACCAGAACGTGAAGCGAAGCTTCGCGACGGCACTCCAACGGGCGAAGATCACGGATTTTCATTTTCACGATCTGCGGCACACGTTCGCGAGTCAACTGGTAATGGCTGGGGTCGATTTGGTGGCGGTTAAAGAATTACTCGGGCATAAAGATATCAAGATGACTCTCCGCTACGCTCACCTTGCCCCAGCGCACAAGAGGAAGGCCGTGAATGTACTCAACACCCTCTTGAACACGCCCACAACTGCACACCTTCAACCAACTTCACAATTACTGCACAATCAAATAGAAAAGGAGTTAGCCAATGTTAGCTAACCCCTTGATAATTCTTGGTGGAGCTGAGGGGGATCGAACCCCTGACCCCAAGACTGCCAGCCTTGTGCTCTCCCAGCTGAGCTACAGCCCCGCGAATACAATACAAATGAATAGTAGAAATGAATATCAGTATAACAAGGTTGATAATGTAACATCACGAAGTATTGTTGTCAAGAAAAAAGACAAGCAAAACAGAAGACTAATGGACTGAACAGGAGATGCACGGATCATAGGACCTGACGAGCATCTGGGCGAAAAGTTCGATCTCTTTATCCGACTTTCTCTGTACCGCATACTGCTGTGTCAGCTCTTTGAGGTCGTGCTGGATGTTGGCGTGGTTCTGGCTTGTCGGGATTACGCAGTCGCATGTTCGGATTTTACCGCGCTCGTCGAACTCGTAGCAGTGGTAGAGTATCCCGCGAGGTGCTTCTACGGCCCCCACTCCTGTTCCGCTCTTCGGGATGACCGGCCGGCAGGGCTCTGTCCAGATTGAATCAAGAAGTTCATTGATCAGGCTCATGGATTCCGTGACCACATGGATGCATTCCACCAACTGGGCGATATTATTCATGAATGGATTATGGTTCACCGGTGTAAGGCCGAAGCTTATCGAAACCTCTTTGGCAGTGGGGTCGAGAAGATTAAAGTTATTATTCAGCCGGGCGAGCGCGCCGACGGCGAAGGATTCGCGTGAGAGCCGGCTCCACTTGGAGGTTGAATGCTCTACCATATACTCGTTCGTCATCTCCTTGTACTCGTGCTCATTTTTCCGTACGCCGTCGCTCGAGATCAGGTTTCCGCCTATGAAAGGGTAGTCCCTGTCGCCTTTGAGACTGACATATTCCGTCTGTCTCCCAAAATTCGGGATCGTAAAACTCCGGAATAGTTCCACCGTCTGAAAGAGGTCTTGCATTACCTGTTTGAGGCGAGGCTTGAATTTTTCGAGTTCATTTTTTTGCGGCAGCATAGTGAAACCTCCGACGATCGTCCTCGTCGGATGCAAGCGTCTGCCGCCTATAGCGTCGCAGAGATCGTTTGCAAGTTGTTTGATCCCGGCTGCCCGCCGTATTATGTCGGGATGCGATTCTATGAGCGGAAAGACGCTTCCCGCATTCAGGAAATCAGGGGCTGCCAGGAAATAAAGGTGTAAGATATGGCTCTGGAGGGTTTCCATATGTTTTAACAGGATGCGCAGTTTTCGTGTTTGTTCGGTTGGAACAATCCCGAATGCGTTTTCCACGGCGCGGATGCCGGCGAGGGTATGGCTGATGGAGCAGATTCCACAGATCCGTCCGCTGATCAAGGGGGCATTTTCCCATGTTTTGCCGACAAGCATCGCTTCGAAAAACCTCGGCGTTTCTACAACTTCCCATCGGGCCTCCAGAAGTTTCCCGTTCTCTATCCTTATCCGTATATTGCCGTGGCCTTCTACCCTCGTCAGGTGGCGGATATCAATGGTGGTGGTAAGTTTCATTGTTCATTGCCCTTTATTGACCAGGCTTATTCCGGAGCGATTCAGTGTATGAAGCAAAGCCTCCGAAGCATTCGAGCCTGTCGAGTATGGATTCTTCCGAAAAACCGTACTGTTTCATAATCGTTTTTATTTGCTCAACATTGGCGTCATCGGCCGGGCCCCGGCAGCCCCAGCAGCCGAACCGGTTATTCGGGCACCAGGATTCGCACCCCCCTCGAGTAATCGGGCCGAGACAGGGCTCTCCGATATCGAAGAGACAAATATTCTCATGAGCTTTACATTCCATGCAAACCGGGTATTTGGGATGTACGACGGACTTGCCGAGAACAAGAGAAGTCACGATTTTCTCAACTTCCTCTTTTCGCACCGGACAACCATAGATCTTAAGGTCGACGGTGACGATATCTTCAAGCGGCTTGACCGGCTGGGTTTCGACAGGGTGATCTCCGTAGACTTGTTTTATTACCCAACCGAGGTCATGAAAGCGATTTTTCAATTGGTTTACTCCGCCGAAACACGCACAGGAACCGAATGCCACGAGGACCCGCGCGGTTTTCCTGATCATCTTCAGTCTTTCCTCTTCATCCGGTCGGGTGATGCTCCCTTCTACAAAGGCGATTTCATAGTCGTTGGACCGCTCGGTCATGGCCTCGCGAAAATCGACGACATCGATCAGCGAGAGGAAATCGAGGAGCGTAGACTCGTTGTTTACGATCTGGAGTTGGCAGCCCTCGCATGATGAAAATTCAAAAAAGGCCGTTTTGGGCCGGTCGAGCGGAACCCCGAGATACGTTCGGGCCTCTGTTTTTGGAGGGGTCATCAGATCGCCTCTTTCAGATTCATCACGGTCCAATAGTCGAATACCGGCCCCGTCAGGCAGGTATAGGTTGATCCCACATTACAGCGACAACATTTGCCCATGCCGCAGTGCATGCGCCGCTCAAGCGACACGAACATCTTATGCATGGGGATGCCGATCTCGGTCAGCATGTTGCAGACGAATTTAAACATAACCGGAGGGCCGCATACTATTGCAGAGGTGTTCTGATCAAAGAATGCGGTCCTTTCAGAGGCCATCTGTTCCAGTATCTTTGTTATCAGTCCCACCGGTCCCTTCCACGATTGATCGGCTTTCTCGACGATGATCGTCAGTTCGATATCATCTTTGCGCCACATGTCGTGCTGGAAGGTGAAAAGGATCTGCGAGGGGGTTTTGGCGCCGTAAATAATAGCCACTTTTTCAAAAAGATTGCGGTTTTCCTGAACGTATGCAATCGGCGCCCGAAGGGGCGCAAGTCCGAGCCCCCCTGCGATCAGAAGGATGTTCTGACCGTGCATCTCTTCCAAGGGGAAACTGTTCCCAAAAGGCCCGCGAATGCCTACTCGCATGCCGCGGAATGCCTTTGAGAGAAAGGAAGTGAGATTTCCGACCGTACGGATGCAGAGCTCCACGTCGCCGTGGGCGCTCGGCGAGGATGAAATAGAAAATGGAGCCTCGCCGATTCCCGGCGCCTCGAGCATGAGAAACTGTCCGGGCCGGAACGCGAAGGCGTTCCTTTCCAATTCATCGATGATCCTGATACGGTACAGGCTTTCCATGTCCGTCAGACGGTGGACGCTCGTGATCTCCGCCTTATACGAGTACTCAAATTTGCTGAGATCGTGCTTCCTCCGGCGCTCCTCGCGGGATTGTGCAATAACATCTGTGAACTTCAGCTCCGTATTCACCTATGTCTCCTCTCCACGGACGCTCGCAATGACTTCAGGGACGGTGATTCCCGCGAGGCATGCTTCGCCGCAGCGGCCGCATCCCACGCAGAGCGATTCTTCATACGCCTCGACAAAGCCCCGGTGTTTATGGTAGTATCGGTACTTGAGGCGGATATGACGTTCAGGCCTGAAATTATGGCCGCCGGCCACTTGGGCAAAGTCCACCACATTGCAGGAATAAAGCGTTTTAACTTTTTTCGCGCCGCGCAGGTCAATGTCGACTGTTTCTTCAACACCATAGCAGTAACAGGTCGGGCAGACATTCGAGCAGGAACCGCAACCAAGACAGCGGTCGCCCCACTGCTTCCAGATATCGGACTGGAATTCCATGTCCAGAATTTTGGTGAGATCGGTCGTATCCACATGCGTGGAAAATTTTTTGTTCTTCTCTTCCACGGTTCTCATATACTGTAGGTGATCCGCCTCTTCAGGCGCTCGTGTATTGACGATTTGGAGGAGGTTATAGGCAGCGGCCGACAGAACCTCGACAAAATACCGGGCGCCGATGTCGGTGATGAACATATCGAATCCGTGGAGTGCGGTATCGGCTCCCATGGAACGGCAGAAACAGAAAGGCTGGGGCCGGCAGTCGAAACCGATGATGAACATGTTTTTCCGTTTCACGGCATAGTAGGGCATGGGGTAGACGCTGCCGAGGAGAACTTTATCGAGTCTGTTCAATGCGTTGATATCGCAGGCATGAAGGCCGAAAAAAATGTGTGGACGATCGCAATTATAGTCCACGATCTTTTCCCAGTCGGTCCCATTCACGCGAAAAGAAGCCAGGTTTTCCCGATATGGCAGGAAATAGCGCTTGGCTGGTAGTTTTGTCGTGGTATAATTTAATCTCAAGCGGCTGAAATCGCTGGTCTGAACAAAGGCGTACATCGGCTTGCCGTTTCGATCGAGGCCTGTTTCAACGGGACCGACGATCGTATTTCGCACAGCCAGTATGTCGAAAAATTCCTTTAATTCTTCTTTTTCAAATACCCTGAACAGCATGGATTCACTTTTGTTGCGAAAAGGGAAATAATACCGGTTAGCGTCGGTGATGGAGTTTAAGCGCCACCAAGTCAGCCCATATGCCTCATTTTTATAGTATAGCATAGTGCGCTCTGAAAGTAAAAAAACAGATTCTAAAACCAATAAAAACGTTTATAATAGAACCATATGACCGACATTCACGACGATAAGAATGCCCATGCAGATCCGGCAAAGCGTATGGAAAAGGAGATTCCTCTCGATACGCAGCTGTTATCCGAAGCGATAATTGAGCTCAATATTTCACGTAAAAATGTGGGCATCTACCCGCCTGGCCACATACAGATCACGAAGAGCATCGACCGCGCCTATGACATTCTCCAGAAAATGTTCGAACTTCGGTCCGAAATGACCCTTGGCGTTGCCAAGGACACCCTGCTGGTCGGCCAGGACTACCTCGACCAGAAGAACCCGGTATACCGGGACTTTGCACTTTCCATGAACCAGCAGGAGATAGCGGCAGTCACCTTTATACGAGGTCTAGAAAAAGCCGAACTGGTCCGGTTTCATCGCATCCTCACGACAAAACCAGAGGACATCAGGGCATCGGGGGGCATCGACAAGGCCATGGCCGAGTCCGATATTCCCCATATCAGGATTAAGGTCATCGATTACCGCAGCTTCCACGTCACCGAAGAACAGGAGATAATCAGGTCTCAGACCACAACGACGGGAGGAAAAGCCGGAGCAAATCTGTGGCAGGACTTCGTTACACATCTTTCAGCAGGCACGCTGGTCGGGCCGGGAACACAGGGTGTATCCATTCACGATGCGGAACAGATTGATCCGGCCGAGCTCGCGCGACTCCTCAACGAACGGAAACTTGACTCGAATGTTGCACTCCAGAGCTATGACAGAATCATCTCGGACCACGTTCGCGGGCGCTCCGAGAAAAAACAAATCACCCATGAGCAGTCCGCAACGCTTGCTAATATGAGTAAACTGCTTCAGGACCTGCACCCCGAACTCAGAAAGCAGTTTCTGTCGGTGGCGTTCCGCAATATTTCTACACATACAACGACGGTCGATGCAGACGATCTTACGGGAGGATTGCCGGATGATATGGTCATCGAAATGTTGAGACAGGCGAGCGCCGAGGGGAAGGGAATATCGCCGACCCTCACCGGTCTTCTGGGAAAACTGACGAAAGCACAGGCGCAGAGCGCGACAGCGGGAGCGCCGAACCGGATGGGTGCCGATACTTCACACGGAGGAGCAGGCGCGCCGGATATCCTGCCCGAACACATGGAAAAGCTTTTCGACCGCGAAAAGTATGAGGAGTACGTGTCCGAAGATTACGAAGCCATATTAAAGCGGCTTTCGGATGGTCCCGGCGCAACGGAAGAGCATCTCTCCGTGGAGGAGTATGCGAAGACGCTTGAAGAAGATCACCTCGATTTTCAGATCGGCCGCGCGCTCCTTGCTTTTATGGAGGAAAACATCGATGAGGAGGATTATAAGGAATTTGCCCAGAAGCTCATTGCTATCATGCCCGGATTTCTCGATACCGGTAATTTCTTTCTTCTCTGGGATATTTTCGAAACGCTCAGAAGACATGCGACGGAAAAACCGGTAAAGGGCATACGCGAGAGCGCGGAGGAATGCCGGAAGGCATTTAAGGACCCTGAGTTCAGATCGAAGGCGTTGGACGCCTTCGAGATATGGATGAAAGACAAGGGACAAGAGGCAGCCGGCTTTATCCAGGCCCTTGGCTCGGACACTGTGCCCGGACTGCTGGACGTTTTCGGCAGGGATGAATATATGGGAAGGAGTCGGGTTTTATTTAATCTCCTCTGTATATTCGGCGAGCCCGCTGTGCGCGAGGCGCAGAAGAGACTGCGTGATCCCCGGGCGTACTACGTCAGAAGTCTTCTAATGTTTATTCGACGAGCCGGAAATCAAGCATCGATCCCGTACATAAAGCCGCTGCTCAAGCATCACGATCAGCATGTGAAGATCGAGGCGATGAACACGTTACTGAAGTTCAAAGACCCCGGCGCAGTACAAGTGCTCCGTGATGCGATTCATTCGAATGACCCCGATGTTTCCTTCCAGGCCGTCTCTTTGGCCGGACAGTACCGGGTAAGCGAGGTTGCCGAGGTTGTTCTTTCGAAGATCAAACGGGCAGTCCTGTTTGAGTCGGACTATGCCCAGAATGAAGAGATCATCAACGCGCTTGGAGAGATCGGCGACGCCCGCGCTGTCCCTGAGCTGGAAAAACTTGCTCGGGCAACATGGTCGCTCTATCCCAAGAGCCTCATGAGGATGAAAGAACGGCTGTTCGAATCGCTCGCTCGATACCCTCGGGAACGCATTACGAACCTCATCAAGATAGGAGATCGGTTGGCAAGCGACAAAATCAAGCAGGCGTGCAAGAAGCTTATGGAGAGCAAGTAACTCATTCGGCAAGCTCTTTGAAGGACTCACATGGCAGAATATGATGTTCACAATGAACTATCCCGCGTGATCGCACAACTCACTGCCGCAGTGACGAACACGACCCTCTATTCACCAACGCACCCGCAGGTGGCCCAGTACGTCGATAAAGCCTACGGCCTGCTCCAGGGCTTATTACAGGTAAAACCCGAAATTACCATTCTCATCATCGGAGACGACCTCGTGGCCGATAACAGACCGCTTGCCGGCGGCAGCGCATATGTGTACAATTTTGTCCGCATCATGAAAAAGAAAGCTATCGAGCGGCTGTCCTTTTTATCGGGAATGCCGAGGTCTGAGCTTGAGGGACTGATCCGAGATCTTGCTGCGACCGACGGCGTATCAATGCGGTCAAGCTCCGGCATTAAACTGGGCAAAGTTGAGCTCAGAATTAGAAAGCACGATGAGCAGCAGAGCAGCGGAGGGGGG
>Ga0209048_10002438_pt1 | contig 18454 bp, 18 predicted proteins | sample FrelakmetCRP12CR_FD_187146 | JGI IMG/M metagenome (GOLD analysis project Ga0209048, IMG submission 187146) | Freshwater lake sediment microbial communities from the University of Notre Dame, USA, for methane emissions studies - CRP12 CR (SPAdes)... | ecosystem: Environmental > Aquatic >... | reverse complement strand
CGTCAGATAAGAACCGTCCTGCCCCGTAATCCCCGTCACCAAAGCCTTTTTAGACATATCTTTCTCCTAACTGCATCAATTTCCAATCAATCTATTATAGCCTTTTACATCAGTTTTTTCTCTCATGACCGGCTGTTTTCCTGATTTATTTTTGAGAATATTGCGATTTCCGGTTAACCTTTCTGATGTTTACGCAGGGCAAGAAATAATGGATTCAAAAGATAATAAATAATTGCTTTATTCGATCCTACAGGTAGTCTGTATCTTGAAACTATCTCTCCCATCGGCGGGAATATTCTACGCAAAATGACATTGATTGCACCCGTTAAATCATCTCTTAAAAAGGTCCATAGCATTTTATACAGCGGATGTACAACTTCTTCCCTGAGTATCATTTTCAATATATGCCTGTAAAAAAACTTTGCCCTTATACTTCTGATATTAGTATAGCTAAGGGGTATCGGAGCGCCGAGCAACTCAGAGGATAGTTTCATTGTTATCCTTAGAGCAGTTTCGAACTTATATTCTTTTGCATAACTGAAGAGTTTATCCCAGTTAACAGCATCCTTATAGTGCCTTACAATTTCAGCTATCAAAACTAAAAACCTGAAATGGTCGAATCCTTTAGAAAACAGCCGGAAGGATGTATAGAGGATATTTCTTTCAGGTGAGAGAAATCGATACTCTTTCCCTCCCGAAGGAACCATTATACTTTCCTGCCACCAGAAGTCAGGAGGAGTTTCTAAGTATCTCATGAAAAGATTCCAGTGAGGTTCGATGGTAAATTTGCCATTTGAGAGACTGATATGATGCAGCTCTTTCAGAAAATAATCTCTGTACTCATCAAACCCAACATCATTTAATTGATAGCCATCAGCCTCAAGAATTTTTCTGACATTGTCTATATCTTCAACTTTAATGAGAATGTCTATATCGCCGGATGGATAGACTGCAATATCACTGAATATTGTTTCAGAGGCAGTCGCTCCTTTAAGTGATATAACATTTATGCCTGCTTTATTCAGCCCGTCGATAATCCTGTCAAGCTCCGATACCATAAGGATATTCTTTCGTAGCAGATTGTTGTATATTCCATGGTATGTCCTGATAATATGCGCCGGAACCCCTTCCAAGCGCAAAAGATTTTTATAAATAATAGCCGCCGTACCGTGCTTTTTAGAAAGGAATACAAAAATATCCCAGTTTATATTTTGATCTATCAACGCCTGCGCCCTCTCAAGGTCAAATGCCCCGGGCTTAACTCTTGAGGTTAAAAGAAGGAGTTCTGTTTCTATTGATAGTTTTTTAAAATCTAAATTCATTTTAGCCTGACACTTATACCTCCGAGGTGTTAGCAAAGGGAAGATATAGTATTAAAACTTTTTTTGGCGTGATTCCCACTTTCCTCTGAAGGTAATATAGAAAGAAAGAAAGATTAGCTTGAGGTCAAGGAAGAAGGATTGATTTTTGATATAGAGGAGGTCATAGCGGAGTTTGTTTTGGGGCGGGGTATCGTAACTACCGTAAACCTGTGCAATGCCGGTCAATCCCGGTTTTACTAAAAATCTTTTATGATAATTTTGTATTTTTCTTGAAAATTGCTGAACTAGTTCAGGTCTTTCAGCACGCGGGCCTACAAAACTAATGTCACCTTTAAAGATATTCCACAATTGCGGTAACTCATCCATAGCAGTTGCCCTTAGAATCTTTCCTACTTTAGTAATGCGAGGATCATTCTCAGAAGCCCAAACAACGCCGGTTTGTTTCTCGGCTTCAGGGATCATCGAACGGAATTTGTAGACCTTGAAAACCCTTCCATTTCTTCCCACCCTTTGCTGAGTATAAAATATTGGCCCCCAATCTCCAAATTTTATGCCTATTGAGAATAGAATCCAGAGCGGTGACGAACCAAGCAGACCGATGGAGGAAAGGATTATATCAAAAACTCGTTTCACCATACAATTATAACTCTCGCTTCAATAGATGTCTTGGAAGTCCCTACTTAGGATTGTGTTATTGAGTGTGAAAATGAGATGTAAGGCACCGACTGTCCTTAGATTATTTTTGGCCGATATATTGAGTCACTTTTAATAAAGGCTTTAAAATAAAGGTAAACGGATTTACTCGAAGTCCGTTTACTCTCCAGGCCTGGTAGTTTTCAAGCATATTTTTTGCGATTCTCAAGGCATCAGGCCTGCTTTTACCGCCTGTCCGCATCTTGACTAGCACTTTTGGAACATAGGCAGTCGAAACATTATATCTATACAAGGACCTCAGCATTATTTCATAATCAGCAGCAATAGGAAAGCCAAGATTAAACAATCCGTATTTTTCATATATCTCCCTTTTCACAAAGAAAGTCGGATGTGGAGGCATCCAACCTCTCTTAAAGTTCAGCTTATTGAACTCGCCACCTTTCCAGTTTCGAATAACTTTTTTTGTGTCTTCTCTGTCTACATAGACCAAATCTCCATAACACGTATCAACTTTGCCGTCAGACATAGCCTTCAAGACATTTTCTACTACAAACTCATCAGCGTATATATCATCAGAATTTAATATTCCTACAATATTACCGGTAGCAAGCCTGATACCCTTATTCATCGCATCATAAATTCCCCTATCCGGCTCACTCACTACCTTAGTTATTTTGTCTCTATATTTATTAATGACCTCCAGAGTCCCATCCCGCGAACCGCCGTCAATAATAATATGTTCTCTATTCTTATGGGTCTGCCCCACAACGCTCTTTATGCAATCTTCGATCGTATTTGCACAATTAAAAACTGCTGTAACAATAGAAACTTTCATAGGGAATTTATGCTATATGCCATAAAAAAGTCGGCGGGTTACAGTGCAATCGGCTCCGGATAGGGCGGAATTTCTTCGTTTTCCAGCACAGCACGATAGACAGCAAGCATCTTCCTTGCCACGGTCTCCCAAGAATAATGATCGCGCACAATTGACCTACCTCTTTCTCCCATCGCAATAAGATTTTCCCTGCCCATGCTTAAAAAATCTCTGACAGCGCCTGATAGTGCCGGTCGCTCAGGAGCAACACATCGCCCTACTTTCCATAATTCCAAATCCTTCCAGGGTGTCCCTGTAGTGGTAATAACCGGCGTACCACAGGCAAGAGCCTCTGCTACCACAAGCGCGAAATTCTCGGAATAGGAAGGCAGAATAAAAAAATCGGCGCGCCTGTATAGAGCCCATTTGGCGGGGCCTTCCACCATCCCCAAGAAAATCACGGTACCCTCGATACCTAATCCCTTCGCCATGGATTTAAGTTTGTGGACATACCCGCGCTCATCAGGACCTGCAATAACCAAAGTCACGTTCTTTATCGTTGAATCTTTTTGGATATCCGACCAGACCTCTAACAGGAGAGCCAACCCTTTTACTGGCTCTATTCGACCCAGGAACAGGACCAGTCTTTGGTCTGCAGAAAGCCCGAGCACATCCGAAGGCAAATCCTCGTGCATTCCTAAATCATCCGGGGGGATAACAGTTCCATTGGGCACAATAGTAATAGGAGTTTTGATCCCCAGAATTCTTATGCAATCCCGTTCCGCCTCGCTTGTGGCATGTATGACCGACGCTCCTGTAAGAATCCGGCGCACAAACATCCGATAAAATATTTTTTTACGCCACGCTCTCATAGCAGACGCTCTGGGAAGCAGACCGCCGTGAAGCGACACCACGTAGGGTCTGCCCATATTCCTGCACATCAAGCCGGCGACTGTCATAGGATAGCTCAGAATACCGTTGACCGCCACAATTTCCGCCCGCGAAACCATCGGTCTTAACTTCCGGCTAAACCCAGGAGAAAAGCCCCATCGATCGAAGAAAAAGGTTTTCGTACAGACAGGATGTAAAGGATTTTCTGCGGTAACCGCGGAGGGATCACTGCTTACACAGCAGCCTGCAACGTCCGGCAATAAGCTCCTGAAAGAGGAAAAAAAATTTTGACCGGCTTCGACAACTCCGCCAAAATGTGCATCAGGAGGAAGATGGGTCGTTACATACAATAACTTCATTCGGCAGAACGCTCTTTGTCGGAAGCAGAAACCCTCTCGCCCCCATAAACCGGCAGATAATTATCATGCCCCAGCCTGGATTCCATCAGTCTGACATCAATAATAAAGTTATACCAAAAGGCCTGCAAGATACAGAAAACCAGTCCCGGATAGCCATCCAAAAACCCGAGCCTGAAAAGATATCTGTACAGAAAAACGAGCAATGGCCGTATCCCCGAAGGCAGCTTACTATATATCCTCCTGAGCAATATACGAGAGGGGCGTTCAAATGTCGTGCCTTTTCTAAGAGTATTCAGATCGATGTTTTCAGTCATATTAATCTGGGCGTCAGCCTCGCGATTGGCGTTTCGGATATGCTTCGTGAGCCAAAAAAATATTCCCTTCCTATCCTCATGTCGGATGCGGGCAGAGATCCTCCCGACAGTTCCCTGAACGATGCAGTACTCCCTCGCTCCTTCCGTTACCCATCGCGCAGAGCCCTTTCGTATAACCCTTAGCACAGGGAGATTCTCATGGGCGTGTCGCAATACCTTGCCCAAAAAAACTATATCAAAGTTCACATTAAAGGCAGCGTGCTTTCCCTCCTGTATCTTTTCACTCAATTCCTTCGAAAACGACTCGTCGATTTCTTCGTCGGCATCAAGTAACAGCACACAGTCGTATTTGAGATCCAGATTTTCCAACGCATAATTCCGTTGCGCTCCCCAGGATTCAAATTCATGCTCGACAGTATAAGCACCTAAATTTCGAGCAATCTCCACCGTCCTGTCGTTACTATATGAGTCAACAACCCATACGTCATCGGAATACTTTACGCAAGAACGAACGCAATATCCAATATTTGATTCTTCATTTTGAGCAATTATAATTATTGAGAAAGTTTCCATTACGATTAATTTTTCATTTTGATTGCATTTGTAGGTTGTATCCTATGTTTATATATTAACTCTGAAAAATGTGGTGATAAATATAATTCAACTTCTGCTGGACTGAGTCCGGGATGACAGGGAACAAAAATCTCCTTGTAATCGAGCATTGTCAGACGAGTCAAAAACCTGTCCCACGATTCTAGAGCGAAGTCAACATCCAAGGTTTCTTCACCATACCCCGGGCAGCCTATCAAGACCCTCGCCCGGCGCTTGAAATTCATTTGTGCCGCCAAAAAGGTAGACACTAGCACCCTGACGTTCTTTTTGTAAAGAAAATGAAGCTGGGCTACGGGACGCAGAGCGTGCTCAAGACCATTTTTTTTTGCAAAGTCCCTTACTATGCTAAACAGAAAAGGAAGTCCATGGATATTCTGATGTGTGTCGATAAAATCAGGATCAATTCCAAGCTTACGCAGTTTAGCCATCTGAGCATCAAATTCATTTACTATAGGGTCCCGGCCAATTCTTCCCGAAAGAAAGCCCCGGATCAGGGCTTTTTTGTTAAGCCACTTTTCTCCCTTCAGGCATTTCTTCATTTCAGCTGACAGAGGCGGATAACCGGTAAGATAAAGGTGCAGACCCAACGCGATTTCCCTATCTTCACGCAAAACCAAATCCGAGTATACAGATTTATCCGAAGCAACAACCGTGACCGATCGAATAAGACCTCCGGAACATGCGCGCTCTATAGCCTCGTTTGTCTCGTGGCTCTCGCCGTAGTCATCTGCCACAAAATAAATTTTCATGCGCTCTCGTTTAACCCTCAGCTCCTTTGTTCCGAATACAGCGGCACGGGACCTAAGTCCCTTTAGCGAATTCGCTCCAACATTATTTTAGTAATCCGATCAGAAATCTTACTGACTACGTCATTAGCAGCAGATTCAGTTGAAACCTTTAGGGAATAAGGCAGACCGCTAATAATCTCCCGGCACCTGCATCCCTGATACTCGAGCTGTTCAATCGTCAGTTCCGGCTTGCGAGAATGAATGATTTCCGGTTGATTTTCCAAATACACGACGAGATCGGGGCGAGGGAGCACCAATTTTAGAACAGGGAAAAGCCATCGGGGAGTTTTTGAGTGATATCCCTGAATAAACCAATCATAAAAATATCGATCAGCGATGATCAAGCCCCCGATAGACTTGAATCTCTGAACTACAAAATGTCCCAGGAAATAATCGAAGCTGTAGTAGAAAACATAGGAGAGCATCCGAATTATACCATGCGGCGAATGAGAGTCATTACTCGTTGACCCCTTATCGCCCTCGGAACTTCTCCGCCGACCCGATAATTTGATCATTAAGTCTCGAAAAACTTTCATCTCAGGCAAGAAACCAAACCTGCCATGATAGTAGCGTTGATAAGTAAACAGTCCCTTGAGAGATGTTTCAAGTTTGCATGCAGTTGTCGACTTCCCTGAGCCATCAGGTCCGATTAAAACCAAAAAAATTCCACTAGGCCTCTTAAAAGCTGAATACAAATGACCCCATAAATATTTAAAGAAAGATATAGTTGAATCAACAGGATTTCGTAGAAATGCATGCTTAACAATAGACAATCGCATTCTTCTGCTCATTGTCGTTATTTCAGCCCACTGTTTAATAGTCGCCCGTTTGATCAAAACATCAGCAATCTTCGTCCCTAAACCCCAGCTGAGAAAATCTGACAGTTCGCCCGTTCGATGTTCAACGCACTGCGAAATTTGATTCTTATATTTGTCCTTAATGGGAGATCCACTAATGATTTCTTTGATAAACATCAGCCCTGTTTCCGCAACAAAATCCGGGATATAAAACTGTCTGAAACTCCTTCTTTTTTTTAAAAAAAAATCATTGGAAATATAACATATTCCTCTCCAATGCAATGATTCAGCCACATCAATGTGCGTATGGGTAATACTTCCTCCATCATTAATTTCAAACCAATATGAATGCATATGAAACCGACTCGGATATTTTACCAGCCTGCATCCGGATGATGTTATTGAGCGCATCATACACTCATGAAATCTCTTTTGCTTCCCCGGTTCTATCAACAGATCGACATCATTACCTATAATATCCGGTAATCCTTCATAATTGCGGAGGACGCAATAGCGGATGGTTTCAGCATTCAACTGTTCAAATAATGTTTCCAGAAGATATCGAATCGACATATCACTCTTTCAAGCAGAATAAAGCTTCAGTACCTCAAATGCATTCCCGCAGTGATTTTCTGAATCCTTCCGTAACGCTTAAGACGTCAAATCTTAAATTAGCATTCTGCCTAAACAACCTCGCCCTCTCATCTTGAAGATGGTCGCGCGCCTTTTCCACCAGACCGACAACCGCCGCCGTGCTCCATCCCTCCGTAAGGTTAAAAATACTCTGTCCATACGTATCATGCAGATCACCAAAGGGCGGGGTAATGATCACGCATAGATTCGCCATACCCTCCAGCAGCAGCAGAGGAGTATCAATAGTACTGCTGAGATTGCGATAGGGCAATAAAAGAATATCCGTTTTGCGAAGAAAGGACATTAAGCGCGCATCAACGTCCGAAGACCACTTTTCAAACTCGACGGGTTCATAAGTAATTCGAGGATCTTTTATCAAGCTTTCATGTAATCTCACCGTTTCAGACCTGTGAGACCAGGCATACCCGGACAGCCGCATTTCGATGTCGGGATAGTTTACAAGTCTTCGAAATACCTCGATTGCTTGACCGGTCCCCTTGCCGGGGTCTACCCGTCCGGCATAGGCGATACGAAGTGTTCCATGATTCTCCTTCTCATCTGGTGCACAGAAATATGCCTCAGCGACAGGCGGCCACAGCATTGCCGTACGGTGGGACCACTGCGATACATACCTGAAAAAGCGTGGAGAAAGGCAAAAAAGATATCCGTTGTAAGGGAAGAGCCGTGCCTCAGCAAATAACAATTCTCTCTTGATGCGTGATTCGGACCATATGGAATATATATGATGAAACCGGATGGACGCCCCTTTTGCTTTTCGGAATCCGGCAAATTTGAACCGATCCGCTGGCAGCACATAAATAGATACGACATGCTCAAAATTATGTCCGTCCAGATATTTGAAGGCTTCACCAATCGATATAAAGTACTGCAGGTGAAGCCTGTCGTCCAGAGAACGGCACGCACGTTGCTGTGCTCCATAGTGTACAAAATGTACCTCATCGCCGGATTTCACAAGCTGTTGAGCTAAGAGTCTGGTGAGAGAATCCAGCCCGCCTATATGGTCAAAATCAAAAGAGTTTACTAAACCTAAAAAAGCTATTTTCATAATTCTAAGAACGCCCCCATGATCTCGTTTGAGGATCTAAATGCACGACAAGGTGAAGGCAACCACCAGTCTATATCACAACAGGCTCATATTGAGCGGCAGGAGGGTATGCAAGATAATGTCTATCCACGAGGCCGTTTGGCAGAGATGCGCCCTCTACCGTAAAAAACCTGTAGCCGGCTTCCTGCAGAAACTTACTTACATCCTCTGCAACGGCGGAACCATGTGTTTCCATTAATATACGCGGGGCCCTGTCAGATCGCAGAAGGTTTTTTCCACCTCTCAAAACATCTCCTTCAGCTCCCTCAACATCAATTTTAATTAAATCGGGGAATATCCGTTCCCGGGCAACGAAATTATCCAGGGTTATTACAGCAACGGTAAACTTATCGGTAAGCCTCCGATGAAGGCCCTCAACACCGTATTCGAATAAGTGGGCATCTGATGTTAAAGGTTCTCCATAATCGTTTTTCGGCAATACAAATTCACAGAAACCCTCTTCCTTCCCGATTGCTGCAACAACGCACCGGCAGTGAACGAGTCGGTTTATTTGAAATTGTTTGTTCACAACATCTGCATTCATAGGTAAGGGTTCAAACGCAACAACAAAACCACTCATACCGACATGCTTCGAAGCAATCAGGCTGAAAAATCCGGCATTAGCTCCGATATCAAAAAAGGTATCACCCTTTTTTAATTCTGTTGCAATACGGTTTTGGAACGGCAATTCGTAAATACCAATCCAGTACCCATTTACATACCGGTGATAACGTTTCCATAGCAAACCTGACGCTCGACCATTCTTTATCTGAACGACAGACCCTTCCTGATAATTATTAGCGATACGTCTCAAGAAAGTACTTATCCCCGGAATATTGCCAAGAAACGATATAATCACTGTTATCAGATTATTCATATTCACCTTCACTGTTGAACAATTTAATATTGCCTTTACCCTTTTTGCCTTCGGTAAGACTCTGGGTAATTTCAGCAACTGTCTCCGCCCATATTTGCGGTGTATAGCCACTTATTATTTCCGTTGACGCCAAACCCATGGTCCTTGTGTCCATCTGTCCCGACGACATCCTGAGCATAAGGCCGACAAGTTCCTCGCGATTATACGGATCAAACCCATATCCGTTGACTCCCTCTTTACACAACTCCGTCATGCAGCCACACTTCCTGCTGATCAAGATCGGCATACCTGCAGCCATAGCCTCATTAACAACAAGACCCCATGGCTCAGATATGCTTGGAAGAATCAAACAAGCCGCGCCATGGTAGAGAGCCGGCAATTCTTCATAGCCAGCCCAGCCATACCAATAAATATATGCCGCAAGTTTTTTGGGAACACTCAGTTTCAATTTATCTTCATCAGGACCGCTCCCGACAATGACCAAGCCCCACTTTCCACCCTCGTCGTGATATAGTTTATAGGCACTAATCAGAGATGATATATTCTTCTCCAGAGAGAGACGAGCCACTGTGAGAAAAAAATTCTTTATCTTACTTCCTAAAGGCCGCCATATTTTAGATGCACGAGAGAAATGGTTATTATCAACCACATCCACACCTCTCCAAATCATATTCTCTTTTATGCCAATAGATTCCATGTAGCGAGCCGACTTCAGTCCAGACACAAAGGCAGCGTCAAAACACCGCTTGACGACTGCTGACTTCAACCTTTCCTTCCACCAGTAACGCAATTGGTCATCATACGTGGAATCGGTCTGTAATACACTTGGGACATTATGTCTCTTTGCCCAATATGCAACCTTTAATAAAGGCAGGGCATGATAACCGACTATAAAAATTATGTGAGGATTTTCCTGAGCAAGAAAATCATCTATTTCAGCAATAGATGCCAATTTTGTCACTCTGTATGATTGAGATACCTGACCATCCGCCCAGGGCCTATAACATTCCTTTGCGGTAATTCGAGCATAAATGAAATCCGGAATCAATTTTGAAAGCGCTTCAAATCTGGCAAAATGATATGGCCCGATATTAGAAGGCCCCACCATCAATACTTTCATAATGCGCCGCTTCCGTGAGCGGAATTTTCCCTCGCCCAGATTTCGGACATCCTCTTGCCCCGCAAATGTTTCGTTGCAACCCAGGATTTCAGATAGCCGCCGCTGACAAAACGATAGATCTTATATGAGATACGTCTGAAATAAAAAGCGACCGGTGATATATCGAGATTTGAGATAAATTTATCCCTCTCGCTGTAATAACGGTCATCCGCTACGGTACTTTTTGATGATTCATGCCATCGGAAAAAACCCACCATATCGTCAATTACTACAACAGAAGGATTTATCGTGAGCAGCCGATGCATAATATCACCGTCCATTCGCATATAAATATTCGTATCCATTCCTCCGGTTTTTCGATAATCCCCAGCTCTAAAAAACGAACTCTGCTGCCCGAATCCGCGCATCCCGAAGAGGCTGAATATGGCAAGGGGCTTTGTCGGGATCGAACACTTTATGATACCCCCGTCACCCTTCTCCCCAATCGCGAGCCCACCGGAATAGATACTCGCACAAGGATTCTCCGCATATGCCTCTCCTATCTTGCGCAGAGCTCCCGGGAAATAGATGTCGTCTGAGTTCAGCCAGCCTATCAAATCTCCTGTAGCACACGAGAACCCTTTAAACAGGGCATCAGCTTGCCCATTGTCTTTCTCACTTATCCACCAATCGATCCGGTCTTCATATTCACGAATAATATCTACCGTATTGTCATCACTGCCGCCATCCACGATGAAGTATTCCAGATTTTCATAATCCTGATTGAGTACCGACTCTATTGTCTCCCGTATAAATCGACCCTGATTGAATGAGGGGGTGACAATGGTGATCTTCGGCAACCCCTCACTAAGCATTATGTGAATACCTCCTGTGTCGAAGAAAATTTCGGACGTTAATCAGACATCGCATGATTAGATAGCATGAGCCTCCGCATCGTTTCGATCATATTGCCGATCTTTTCTCTCTTCGATAATATTTTCGAATAGTCATGCGTATAACCTTCAGGGCTACTGACGATGTCCGGCTCAATTTCAAGGAGTTTCCTGGCACGACTCAGCAATTCGCCATATCGCGTTCCGGCCCTTTTCTCAAGGATAGAGATATATTCTCTAAGGAGGCAGAAGTATTCATAATCCTCGATACCATCGCGTATTGTCTCTAACCTGATAGAACTCCACGGCTCACCCGAGGGTGAGGGATACATGAGATAACCATCTCCTGCAACCCCTTTTTTGAAATCCATAGGTTCCCAGTTTGTCTGCAAAGGCCATCTTTTCCCAGGCTCCTTGACAAACATTCCCTTGTTTTTAACAGGCCCCCCCGCAGCCGACCAATTCGTAATTCCCCAGTAAAGAAACCCTTTAAGGTCATATTTCCAGCAAATCCAGGGCCATATACGATGATCAATGGCCGCGAAATCGATACAAGCGGTTTTCCAGCATATATAACCCCAAAGCTCCTTATTTTCCCTCTGCAACTCCTCGTAGTCCTTCAGATTTGCAGAAGTAAAATTCGAAAAAAAGCCTGGGATTATAATATCAATATTGTTTTTTAAAGCATGTACTGAAGGCTGATGATTGATGGCTGAATAATTCCTTAATTCCGGAAAGTTCTTCCGTATAATAGAGTCTATCCATTTTACCGCACTCCAGGATTTCTCGCCGGGTTCATCCGTATAACTTATATAAGCAAATTGTTTCCAGCCGTTTCCCTTAAAAATCTTTCCCCAGGCAGTAATGTATTGTATGATGAACTCTTCATATTCCTTCGTAAAGGGTTCAAGAGTTATTCTCTCTTTTTTGCCTTTGATATCAACCAACAGCCTTTGTCCATGCGCAGCATGGGGCAATATATCAAAGAGATTACCCTTCTTCCCATTTCCGTCTAAAATAAGAGCCAACCTTTTCTTTATCCCCGTAAAATCAAAACTATATTTTTTTGTTTCCGGATCAAACCCGAACTTTACTACATCATTTCCGGGATAACTTGCCTGATGCGTAACCGGCGTTATTCTATTATTAAGCGCCATGATCAAATATTTCTTTTCTATTTCCCATATGTCCGATATCTCTGGATAGTAATCATTAAGTTGATATGTCGCATACCAGAAACTTGTTTTTAAATGTGGCCTGTCCGGCAGTTCAAAATCCCAGACTTTCAGATTTACCGTGACTTTTGCTTTGCCGCTTCCCAGGGCATAAAAAGTAATTATGAATTTATACCCACCAGGTTTTATTTTTCGGGGGACATCGATTGTGACCCAGATCGGACTGATTGCCCCGGCTTTTATCTCTTCAATCTTTGTCCAGGTACTAAATAGTGGATCCGGCCACCACTCTGCTTTAAAATCTTTTTTGGGATAGCCCTTAATGAATGTGGGCTTGACGGAATGCTCGACATATACGTACCCGACAGGCTGAACCCTGATGTTTCCTGATTCAAATCCAGAATTTTGTATCTCCCACCTCAAATTTTTCAAATCCCTGTTCGGGATGACCACCACCTGAAACGATTCTGATTCCCCCATGCATGCGGACACACTGACACTGTCATTTCTATCCGACTTCAGCCAATCGTTCTTTCTTGTGTCTCTGAATATTTTTTCGAGCGGCGACGCCGCCCTCACAACAAATGCATCACTTGTTTTTTCAGTAGCTCCCGCAGAACCCAAATATATGATTACAGATAATATACAGGCAAACGGCAAACGGAATATTCTGTCAATCCGATATCTTCCCTTCGTATTCAAAATGTTCCAGTTACGCTTTAGCATTATTTGAATATCGCACGTGCGCAGGCAAATTCGGCCATGCGCGTTGGCCTTGTTGACTCAATAATTTCGTCTTGTTCCTCAAGATCGCTTCCTGCCGCCAAACGGCTCCAAAAATAATGCCTTCTACCGCATGCTGTGATAAAAAACTGTCGCTCATGAAAAAGCAGATCCAGCACCATATCATGCATAATCCAGCAAATAATCCAAAGAACTTTAGTTCATCGGATTGCTCATTCCATAATTTTCTGGACGACTGGACAACCTTTATCGGAAAATAAATAGAATAAACAAGAAGACCGATTAACCCCAGTTGAGAAAGAGTAGTTACATGCCCAAGGTGTCCATAAGCAGGAATGGAGCTGCCCCAATAAAGTGCAACCTCTCTCGCAAAATAGCAAAGACCTCTACCGAATATCAAGGTGCCTTCCGACCAATCATTTATCTCAACTTCAAATGCCTGCTGTCGGGAGTAAGTTGACTCATATCGTTGGGTCTCATCAGCAAAGGTAGAGACCCTGGCTGAAATGATATCGCCAGGATCAATCGATGGAGTCAGATAATGCATCACTACAAACGCCCCGACAAACACCACCGGAAGCAAGAGGCCGACTCTCAATGCTTTACGGCCCGGTTGCCGGAACAAAAATAAAGCAAGCGGGATTACCAAGATGGATGATATCCATATTGACCGCGTCTGATTCAGCAGAACGCTGACACCAAAGAGTGTCCCTGCCACTATCATTATTTTATTATTCAATCCCTTAATCTTCGGCTGCCAAATAAGTACAGAAAGCAATAGCCATAGCCCAGGACTCCGGAATGCAATAGTGCGGATTGCAGAGATGTTATCGGGTGAATAAGAATCAATGTGCGCTCGAACAAACACAATATGCTCGATTGCGGACACTATCGATCCCAAGAACAACACAATGAGCAATTGTCTGATCTTCTTTTTATCATCTACCACCGTAGCAGAAATAATAAAATATAGGGGCAATGTTAAAGCCCAGCGCATCGAGCGAACAATTTCGTACATATATTGATTAACTAAATATACAGACTGTGCGAAGCCGATCAAGAGAACTACGATTATCCATGCAATGACAGATGGAATCTTGACTGTTTTTTTTTGGGATATCGCATACGCTATTGTTGCAACAATAGCGACCAAAAGACATGCGTCATGGGCATTAAAATAAGGCCCCAGGAAAGAGGTCCTCGTAAAAACAAAAGACCATGAATCTGCCGCTGCGTTTATAAAAGCGGCAAACAGAAAGCCCGCATACGATCTGAAAATCGCCAGTGGAATACCGATTAACAGGATCAAGTAAAGCACAAAAGTAGGATATCCGACTTGTTCATGCATACAATTATTGTCCTTTTATAACTGACATCATTGTATATACAAGTTTTGGTCGCAAGGGATGCCGCCAAAGAGGCAAGACCATTATTGAAAGCGATAGGACGGTTGAAATAAATAATGAGCTTAATTTATCTGCAAATAAAAAATAGAGAATGAATGAGAAACCTATAAAGGTTAGACCTGCAATACCTATACCTATATAATCCTTTGGAAACAAGTCAACGATAGGAATATCATGTCTGGAATGATAGGCGACAAGTATGAATAGGCTGGCTGCGACGAGTGAAACTACCCATGCAATGACCACCCAATTTCCTCCCAGAAGATGACCCCACCAATATCCTAAGAGAGCATTCAATCCGACCTGAATTATATGCCCAATGGTATTCCATTTAATTTCACCAACACCTAAATTCGAGAAATACGCAGGACCAATCAATGTATTTAAAAACCAACCGATGGAAAGTACTATTGAAAAAAGCACAAAAATTTTCTCATAATGTCCGACCCATATTCGAGAAATAATCGGAGTCAAAGCGATTATTAATGAAAAATATGGAATCGATATATATAAAAGCAGCCTGTATGTATTTTTATATAGAACTAATACATCCTGCTTTCTTCTTTCATGGAGAGAAGCAATTGTCGGGACAAGTACCCCATTAGCGGCAACAATTAACCCTCGCAATTGGATGACCATTCGACTCGCCATTTCATAAAGCCCTGTCAGACTTAGCCCTCCAAATTTGGTAAGTAGTCCTTTTGTAACAGGATCACAGAGCATTACACTAAAAGTAATCAGTTGAAAATTGACGCCATATCCCAACATTTCTATGAATATTTTTTTATCCCACCGATAGGGGAAAAGAGGCAATAAGGGAAAAAGCCTCTTCAGAATTATCCAATTTAATAATAACTGCAAGAAAGTTTGCGAGACTCGCGCATACGCCAATCCTATAAGTCCATAAATGGGAACCCAAAAAATGCACAAGACTAAATTAGTCAATGCGCCAATTATTGCAATTACACTACTCAAGTCAATGCGTTGATACCCATCAATACCAGCCTGGAAAATTCCTCCTATAACCATTAACCATAAAGAAAGCATTGCAAAAGGAAGGATAGTTAAGGCTTCTGAGAGCCTGGTAGCTGGCATGACACTTCCAAGCAATATGCCGGCAAAGGGATAGGCTACTATTAGAATACCACCGATTAATAGACCGACAGTAAGTGACGTTGTCTGTATGACAGATGACACGGCTTCTTTATCATCCCTCGCTAAGTACTTTGCCACAAACCTTAAATTGGAAGCCGAAAGTCCAAGATTTGCAATATTAAGGACTGATGTTGTAGCCAATACCAGTGACCATATTCCAAATTTTTCTATGCCTATATTCTTCAGAAGAAACTTATAAAGTATAAAAAGAGTCCCACCAACAACAACCATTTGGGTCATAGACATAAAGGCATTTATTATTAACCGTTTTTTAAGCATTATTAAGCAGTTGGGTCAAGTTTTTTAATACATCGTTAGTTTTCGACGAGCTTGCGGCTGGAATCCGCAATAATTACGAGGCATCTTTTATCGGTCAGAGTCTTTTTACAAGTTTGCCGGGACGCCGGTAACAACGCAGTTTGGCGGTACATTTTGATTAATTACAGAATTGGATCCTATGATCGAATTATCTCCGATCTCAACATCACCAATCACGATTACTCCAGCACAAATCGTAACATTATCGCCGATTACAGGATACTTATGTGATGTCCCGCTTAAGTGTTTCTCTCCGAGTGTAACATTCTCTGATATTGTACAATTTGATCCAATTATTACACCTTATTTTCCTCACTACTTTAAGACAAACAATAAATATTTGCTGGATTATTTTATTATGATAATAGAGCCTCGAATCAATAGACTCAAATTTGTCAATCTTCTCATTTTTCAATAATGTCTATCTTGTTTCCATGTTCATTTTCACTGATTCATGTTAAGAATGCTTTTCTATTTTTTATTGGTTTTGCAGGAACACCGGCCACAATATCATACGCATCAACATCTTTATTTACAACAGCACCTGCGCCTATGACAGCACCCTTACCTATTGTAACGCCAGGCAATATACAAACCCCTGTACAGATCCAGACATCATTTTCTATGACAATCTTTTTTCGAACCAATGTTTCCATCATCGAGTGTTTTGTATAATCATGTGATAAAGAACTTATTGAGACAAAAGCTCCAATCATTACGTTATTCCCGATAATTACTTCGCCACTGGCCCAGATATGACAATAATCGCCGAAACTAATATTGGTGCCGCAAGTAAGTTTTTCAGGACTATAAATTATTAAATTCTTTCCACACATAACATTCTTTCCAGATGATTTAAAGAGTGATTTCCAATAAGCATCTCTTAAAATACGAATCCCATTATTCCAAATTTTGTTTATACGAAGCCCGCGAAAAAAAGCTAAAAAAAGTCGAAAGATAAAAAACATAATAATTAGACATAAATTAAATAAATTCTTTTTCATGATAACCTCTTTTTAAATGATACCAAGTGTCACAAGGGGTCAGTGTCAGAAGTCAGAAGGGTTCAGCCCTTGAATCTTGACAAAACCGCATGGCGCAAAATAATAGGAAAGCCTCATGGGGTCAGATCTTCATTGTTGACATAAAGACAACTCACATCGTTAGAAAATGGATACACATCCCATATTTTTACCCTTTCCTCCATCGGCAGCCAGCTATGGCTCGTAGAGAAATCGTCTTTCTTTTTGTCGTCGGACAATACAAAGGTCGAGGTCATAACTAAGATTAAGATAAAAATTGAAATTAATGGATATTTCTTAGACATTTAACATCCGTAAAGCGTAAAGCGTGAAATGTGAAACGTAAACTGTTTAACTACTGGAAACCGTAAGCACGTAAAGCATAAACTGTTATAAAGCTAAAGCATATCCCTGAAATACTTAATGGCTTTATTCAATCCTTCATCCAATTGTATCTTTGGTTCCCATTGGAGAACTTTTTTTGCTATAGAGATATCGGGTTTTCTCTGTGTCGGGTCGTCAAACGGGAGAGGTTTAAAAACTATATTTGCTTTTGAATCCGTCATTTCAATCACCTTAAGGGCAAGTTTATGAATAGAAAATTCATTAGGGTTCCCTAAATTTACGGGCCCCGTAAAATCATCGGGACTATTCATAAGTTTAATCAAACCGTCTATCATATCATCCACATAGCAGAAGCTTCTTGTCTGTTTACCGTCGCCATAAACGGTAAGTTCCTCTCCTTTTAATGCCTGCATGATAAAGTTACTTACGACACGACCGTCATTCGGGTGCATCCGCGGGCCGTAGGTATTAAATATCCTTGCAACCTTGATTTTCAATTTATGCTGGCGGTGATAATCGAAAAAAAGCGTTTCTGCGCAGCGTTTTCCTTCATCATAACAAGACCTTAAGCCTATGGGATTTACATTACCCCAATATGTTTCAGGCTGCGGATGGATTGTCGGGTCTCCATACACTTCGCTTGTTGAGGCCTGCAATATTTTGGCCTTCACGCGTTTTGCCAGTCCCAGCATGTTTATACTTCCGTGAACCGACGTCTTTGTCGTCTGCACCGGATCAAACTGATAATGGATCGGACTGGCTGGACAGGCAAGATTATAAATCTCATCGACTTCAACATATAACGGGAAGCAGATATCATGCCGCAAAACTTCCAGATAAGGTCTGTTCAATAAATGAGCAATGTTCGCTCTGCGTCCTGTGTAAAAATTATCGACACACAATACTTCATGCCCCTCATCAAGAAGTCTTTCACAGAGGTGCGACCCGAGGAAACCGGAACCTCCGGTAATAAGGACCCTTTTACTTGAAATATTTTTCATTACTACCTCTCTATTAAATATTTTATCGCAGCAGCATGTAGAAAACGATGGACCCGGCGGCAAGCGCTGCTACGGCAGTTGCAATAAGCTCCGCGCGGCCTTTATGGGATTGTCTGCTCCAGAAATCCCG
>Ga0209048_10002437_pt1 | contig 18454 bp, 17 predicted proteins | sample FrelakmetCRP12CR_FD_187146 | JGI IMG/M metagenome (GOLD analysis project Ga0209048, IMG submission 187146) | Freshwater lake sediment microbial communities from the University of Notre Dame, USA, for methane emissions studies - CRP12 CR (SPAdes)... | ecosystem: Environmental > Aquatic >... | reverse complement strand
GAACCGGCGCCCCTCGAACCGTCGCGGTCGCCTGTCAGGGCGGCGGGAGCCACACCGCCTTCACCGCCGGCGTGCTCGGCGGCCTCCTCACCGACGCATCGCTCGCGTCGACGCGCATCGTCGGTATCAGCGGCACCTCCGGCGGCGCGATCTGTGCGCTGCTCGCCTGGGCGTCGCTGCTCGACGACGATCGCGCCGGTGCGGCCACCCGCCTCGACGACTTCTGGGCCGACAACGCGGCGACCGCGCCCTTCGACCGGCTCCTGAACTCGGTGATGCTCGCCGCCGGGGTCGCGCAGGGCCACGGCATGCTGCCGTCGCTCAGCCCGTACCAACTCCCCGCACCGAACCTCGGCCTCGACACGTTCCGGGCGATGCTCGAACGCCACGTCGACTTCGCGGCCGTTGCCGCGGCGACTCCCGACCGCACCGGCCGATCGCCCATGTTGCTGCTCGGCGCGGTCGAGGTGAACACCGGCGAGTTCCGAGCGTTCAACAGCCACACCGACACGATCGTGCCGGAGCACGCGCTCGCCTCTGCCGCGATCCCCAATCTGTTCCCCGCGGTCGAGGTCGACGGCGGGGCCTACTGGGACGGGCTCTTCTCCCAGAACCCGCCGGTGCGTGACCTGCTCGCCACCGAGCCCGACGAGCTCTGGGTGATCCAGGTGAACCCGCGCGAGCGCGACGCCACCCCCACGTCGCTGCTCGACATCGCCGACCGGCGCAACGAGCTCTCGGGCAACCTCTCGCTCTACCAGGAGCTCGGATTCATCGAGACGATCGACGCGCTGCTGGAAAACGGCGAACTCGCGCCGGGCGGGAAGTACCGGCCGATCGTGGTGCGGGTGATCGAGATGCCGCGCACCGCACTGTCGGGCACCTGGGGCCCGGCGTCGAAGATGAACCGCGACCCCGCGTTCCTCGACGGCCTCGTGGAGGCCGGCCGGGCACAGGCCGCGCGCTTCGCCACAACGCTCTCCCTCGAAGCCGCGTGGCAGGAGCGCGACGCCGACGCGGTGCTCGCAGCCTTCGCACCTGAGGCCGTCACCGACGAGCTGGCCGCTTTCGTGCGCGAGCACCTCGGGCGGGACGTGACCGTCGACCCGGTGCGCAAACAACTCACCGGCGACACCGCCACGTGGGCGGTGCGCCTGCGCGACGGCGACCGCACCACCGAGGGCACCGTGGAGATCGGGTTCGGCGCCGATGGTCGAGCGGCGTCACTCACCGTCCGCGGCTGAGCGAGGCGCGGAACGCGTCGGCGGCTTCGCGCCAGGTGCGGTCGAGATCGGAATCGGGCGGGTAGCGACCGTCGAGTTCGAGGATCACCATCCCGTGCGCCGCCGACCACACCGCCTGCGCGAGGTATGGGTCGCCCATCACGAGCAGGAAGGGCTCCCCCGCCCAGTCCTCGAGGCCCGGCACCAACTCGTCGCGGCGCAACTGGCCGAACGTGCTGAGGCGGTAGAGGTTCGGATGCTCCCGAGCGACGCGGCGATAGGTGTCGAGCAGCGGCTGCACCGCGTCGGTGGGGGTGCGGCCGGCGACCGCGGCGCGCAGGGCCGCGCCGAGCTCGGCGAGGGCCTGTTCGATCACCACCAGCTCGATCGCCGCCTTGTTGGGGAAGTGTTTGTAGAGCGACGGCGCCTTGATCGAGAGCTCGTCGCCGACGCGCCGCATCGTCAGCGCGTCGGCGCCCTCGGCCTCGAGCACCCGCCGGGCGACCATCACGATCTCGGTGGCGCGATCGCTCAACGGGCGCGCCGCCGGCGCGGGTGCCGACGCGTCGACGCGGGCAGCCGTAATCACACCGATTCCAGGGCGAACACGGGGTGCTTCCATGCGATCGCCGCGAGTTCGGCGTCGGACGAGTTGGCGTCGACCCCGTCGAAGAACACGCCGACCTCGGCCTTCCAGCGACGCAGGTAGGCCCGCAGCACGGTGGGCTTGTCGGCGTCGGCGAGCTCGACCGCCCGCAGCTCCTCACGTCGGCGGCCGCGCACCAGGGTGAGTTCGCCGTCGGCGGCCCGGACGTTGCGCACCCACTCCCCCTGACCCCGGGCCGACACCAGGTAGCGGCGACCGTCGAGCTCGAGCACGTTGACGGGCACGCGCCGGGGCTCGCCACTCACCCGGCCCCGCACCTCGAGTACCCGGGAGCCCCACACGCTGATGCCGGCACGGGTGAGCCCGGCCACCGACCGGTTCATCACGTTGCGGGTGAACCATCCGGGGCGGCGGTAGTGGACGGACTCGGCGGGAAAGGTGGTCGGTTCGGGCATGGTGTCCTCCAGTGGGCTAACTACGTTAGCCACACTCTAGGGCTAACGTCGTTAGCCGTCAAGTCACCAGTCGGTCGGGACGTAGTCCTTCAGGAACTTCCCGTAGACGTGTTCGCCGGTGTTGAACCCGGCGATGATCGGGTCGACGATGCGCGCCGCGCCGTCGACGATGTCGAGCGGCGGGTGGAACCCCTGCTCGGCGGTCTTGCGCTGCGCGATGTCGATCGGATCCTCGTCGCTCACCCATCCGGTGTCGACGCTGTTCATGTGGATGCCGTCGGCGTGATACTCCGCCGCGCACGTGCGCGTCATCATGTTGAGCGCGGCCTTCGCCATGTTCGTGTGCGGGTGCTTCGTCGTCTTGAAGCGCCGGTAGAACTGCCCCTCGACCGCGGAGACGTTGACGACGTGCTTGTCGCGTTCGGGCGTGCGCAGCATGAGCGCCTTGAGTCGCCCGTTCAACACGAACGGCGCCACTGCGTTCACGAGTTGCGTCTCGAGCAGTTCGACCGTGGGCACCTCGGCGAGCATGAGCCGCCACGAGTTCCGGTCGCGGAGGTCGACCTGTTGCAGATCCTGGTCGAGGCGGCCCTCGGGAAACAACGAGTGTTGTGGCCGCGCCTCACCCGGCAGCAGGGCGCGCTGCGAGAGCGCCGCGGCGCCGCCGAGATCGGTGAGCTCCTCGTACTCGCCCACGAGTGCCCGGACCTCGTTCGGCATCTGCGTGAGCGACGCGGTCTCGACGTCCATCATGTGCCGGTAGAAGTCGGGCGGACGCCGCACGGTCTGGCACGCGTTGTTGATGATGAAGTCGAGCCGGCCGCGGGTCACGTTGACGTGGTGACAGAACGCCTCGACACTCGGCGTGTACCGCAGGTCCAGACCGAAGATCTCCAGCCGATCGCCCCACGAGTCGAAATCGGCCTCGCGCGCGTACCGCAGCGCCGCGTCGCGCGGGAAGCGCGTAGTCACGATGAGGTGCGCGCCGCTGCGCAGCAACTTGATGCCCGCCTGGTACCCGATCTTCACCCGCCCGCCGGTGAGCAACGCGACGCGCCCGCGCAGGTCGGCGGACTCGGTGCGCTTCTCGTAGTTGAACGCGGCACAGGTCGGGCACAGCTGGTCGTAGAAGTGGTGCAGCTCGGTGTAGTGCGCCTTGCACACGTAGCAGTGCGCGGGCTCTCCCAAATCGCGGTCGTCATTCCGCGAGGCGTCGTCACCGGTGAAATCGTCCGCGGGAACGAGCTCGGGCGGGAACACGTTCGGCGTGGTGAACACGGGCTTGGCGCGCAGCCGGCGGATGCCGGTCTCGGCCAGGAGATCGTCGTCGCGTCGCTGGCGCTCGTCGCGTTGGCGGCGCTGGCGGGCCTTCAGCCGACGGCGTCGCTCGGTGACGTCGGGCGAGAACACGTCGCCGGCCGCGTTGACGAAGCGGATGCGCTCCTCCTCCGTCATCACCTCGAGCACGGACGGGTCGGCGACCACCGACTCGAGCAACTCCGTCGCCGCGCGAATCCGCGCGCTGAAGTCGTCGGTACCTACAGATTCCACGCTGTCCACGCTGCCCAGGATGCCAGCCGTCGTGGTCATTGCTCCGAGTGGGCCTCCTCGGAGTGGAGGCCTATTCGGAGTGGAGGGCGGCGCGCAGTTCCTGCGTGAGATCGGCGTGGGCCCCGCCCGACTCGATCACCACCTCGCGAAGCTCCCCCGTCCACGGGAACGGCACCTCGTAGTCGTCGCACACCGGCAGGCCGCGATCCTCGCCGAGGTACATCGAGCACCCACCGTGTTGGAACACGAAGGGCAACGGGAACGGCAGCAGCTCCGAGCCGATCACCTCGTCGTCGCACAGCAGGGTGAGCTCGGGTCCGCCGGGGCCGCCGAGGTCGTAGTGCACGCCGAGACGATGGTCGCCGGCAGGCACCGGCTGCTCGCTCGCGACGGCGTGGATGTCACCGGCACGCGAGTACGCGCACACCAGCCGCCCGTCGCGCACGTAGAGCGCGAAGCCGCCGTTCCAGTCGCCGATCGCGCACAACACGCCCGCGCCGCCGTCGCCGGGCACGGTCACGTCGGCCGTCACGCGCGCGCCGAGGCCGAGGCGGGCCACCTGCGCGTCGATCACCGGGCTCGACTCGACGTGGTACACGGCGCGCGCCTGTGGCCCGTTGGCCACTGGCATCATCGCCACCACGCGCGCGATGAGGTCGTCGGACATCGGGAACACGTTGTTGCGCCCCGCCTCGACCGCCCAACGCTGCTGCAGCTCGGCGAGCACCTCGGGATGCTCGGCCGCGACGTCGTGCGCTTCCGAGAAGTCGTCTTCGAGTCGGAACAGCGCCCAGGTGTCGTCGGCGAACTCACGACTGCCCTCCATGAGCCGCTCTTCGTCCATCACGCCCTTCGACACGTGGTCGGTGGTGGCCTTCCATCCGTTGCTGAAGATGGACCGTGACCCGAGCATCTCGAAGTACTGCGAGTCGCGCGGGTTCGGCGCGCCCGCGTCGGCGAACGTGCGCGCGATCGACGCGCCGTCGTAGGGCTGCTGGGTGACGCCGTCGATGGTGTCGGGCGGCGTGATGCCGGCGAGCGCGAGCACGGTGGGCGCGAGGTCGATCGCGTGCACGAACTGATCACGCACCTGACCGCGATCCTCGATGCCGTTGGGCCAGTGCACGATCAACGGCGTGCGACAGCCGCCGAGCCACGTGTAGCGCTTCCACAGGCGCAGCGGCGTGTTACCCGCCCACGCCCACCCCCACGAGTAGTGCGGGTAGGTGCGCACCCCGCCGAGTTCCTCGTGCCACGCGCCGTTGCTCTCGACCGTGTCGGGCAGGTGCTCGGTGAAGCGGTGCTCGTTGAACGTGCCCATCGCGCCGCCCTCGCCACTCGTGCCGTTGTCGGACACGAGCATCACGATGGTGTCGTCGAGGATCCCGAGCTTCTCGAGTTGGTCGATCACCCGGCCGATCTGCGCGTCGGTGTGCGAGAGGAAGCCCGCGTACACCTCCATCTGGCGCGCGAGCACGCGTCGCGTGTCCTCCGACAGCGAGTCCCACTCGTCGATCCAGCTCGGCCGCGCGGTGAGCGTGGTGCCCTCGGGCACGATGCCCGACTCCACCTGCCGGGCGAACACCTCGTCGCGCCAGCGGTCCCAGCCCTGGTCGAACGCGCCGTGGTAGGGCTCGACCCACTCGGGCGCCACATGGTGCGGCGCGTGCATCGCGCCCAGCGCGAAGTAGAGGAAGAACGGACGCTCCCCACCCGACGCCTGTTGCTGACGGGTGATGTTGCGGATCGCCTCGTCGGCGAGGTCCTCGCTGAGGTGGTACCCCTCTTCCGGTGTGCGGGGAGGCTCCACGTAGTGGTTGTCGCGCGCGAGTGACGGCGCCCACTGGTTGGCATCGCCGTTGAGGAATCCGTAGTAGCGCTCGAAGCCGAACCCGAGCGGCCAGCGGTCGAACGGCCCCGCGTCGGTGCGCTCACCGCCCGGCACCAGGTGCCACTTCCCCACCGCGAACGTGTTGTACCCGTGGTCGCGCAGCACCCGCGGCAACGGCACCGCCGACTTCGGGATGCGCCCCGTGTAGCCGGGGTAGCGCATCGGCAGGTCGACGAGGAAGCCGACCCCCACGTTGTGGTGGTTGCGCCCGGTGAGCAGGCACGCCCGGGTGGGCGAGCAGATCGCGGTGACGTGGAAGCGGTTGTAGCGGAGGCCACCCGCCGCGAGCCGGTCGATGTTGGGCGTGGCGATGCCCGAACCGAAGCAGCCGAGCTGGGCGAAGCCCATGTCGTCGAGGACGATCATCACCACGTTGGGAGCGCCGGGTTCGGGCTGCGGCAACGGGTAGTCGCCCGGCTTCGAGGATGCGAGATCGGAGCCGATCACAGGACGTCGAGTCGTCATGGGGCGGAGCCTAACCACCCTGCCGGAACCCTGGCCCGGGGCCATTTCGGGGGCGGTGAGAACCCCTCGGTACACTTTTTCCACTAGTTCGTGGCCCGCCGGAGCCCGGTCGGCCATCGTTCCTCAACGTGGAGGATCTTGACGTGACGCTCGTTTCGCCCCCGACCAAGAACCAGCGGCTGATCGACTGGGTGAGCGAGATGGTTGCCCTCTGCGAGCCCGCCGACGTGCACTGGTTCGACGGGTCCGACGCCGAGCACGAGCTCCTCTGCAAGCAGCTGGTCGAGGCCGGCACGTTCACCGCGCTCGACCCCGAGAAGCGCCCCGGTTCGTTCTGGGCGCACTCCGACCCGAGCGACGTCGCCCGCGTGGAGGACCGCACCTTCATCTGCGCCGAGCGCGAGGTCGACGCCGGCCCCACCAACAACTGGAAGGCCCCCGCCGAGATGCGGGTCAAGCTCGACGAGTTGTTCCGCGGTTGCATGAAGGGCCGCACCATGTACGTGGTGCCGTTCAGCATGGGCCCCCTCGGCTCGCCCCTCTCCTACATCGGCGTGGAGGTCACCGACTCGCCGTACGTCGCGGTGAGCATGCGCACGATGACGCGCGCCGGTCAGGCCGCGCTCGACGTGCTCGGCGCCGACGGCGAGTTCGTGCCCTGTGTGCACTCGCTCGGCGCCCCGCTCGCCGAGGGCGAGGAAGACGTCCCCTGGCCGTGCAACGCCGACGAGAAGTGGATCGTGCACTTCCCCGAGACGCGCGAGATCTGGTCGTTCGGCTCGGGCTACGGCGGCAACGCGCTGTTGGGCAAGAAGTGCTTCGCGCTGCGCATCGCGTCGGTGCTCGCCCGCGACGAGGGCTGGCTCGCCGAGCACATGCTCATCCTCAAGCTCACGAGCCCGCAGGGCCGCGTGCGCTACATCGCCGCGGCGTTCCCGTCCGCGTGCGGCAAGACCAACCTCGCCATGCTCGTCCCCTCCATCCCCGGCTGGACGGTCGAGACGATCGGCGACGACATCGCGTGGATGAAGTTCGGTGACGAAGGCCGTCTGCACGCGATCAACCCCGAGTTCGGGATCTTCGGTGTCGCACCGGGCACGAGCGAGAGGTCGAACCTCAACGCCCTGCGCGCCTGCGACGCCAACACCGTGTTCACCAACACCGCGTTCACCGACGACGGCGACGTGTGGTGGGAGGACCTCACCGACGAGGCGCCCACGCACCTCACCGACTGGAAGGGCAACTCCTGGACGCCGGCGTCCGACACGCCCGCGGCGCACCCCAACTCCCGCTTCTGCGCCCCGGCATCCCAGGTGCCCTGCATCGCCCCCGAGTGGGAAGACCCGAAGGGCGTGCCGATCTCGGCGTTCCTCTTCGGCGGCCGCCGCGCCTCCACCGTGCCGTTGGTGTTCGAGTCGCGCGACTGGAACCACGGCGTGCTCGTCGCCGCGACCATGGGCTCCGAGAAGACGGCAGCCGCGGTCGGCGGGCTCGGCGAGCTGCGTCACGACCCCTTCGCGATGCTGCCCTTCTGCGGATACAACATGGGCGACTACTTCGCCCACTGGCTGTCGATGACCGAGCGCACCGACGAGGCGTCGCTCCCCACCATCTACGGCGTGAACTGGTTCCGCAAGGGTGAGGACGGCCGCTTCCTGTGGCCCGGCTTCGGCGAGAACTCCCGGGTGCTCGAGTGGATCTGTCGTCGGCTCGACGGCGACGCCGGCGGCGTCGAGACGGCCATCGGCGTGATCCCCTCGGCCGGCGACCTCGAGCTCGACGGCCTCGACGTGTCGGTCGACGACGTCAATGCCGCGCTGAAGTTCGATACCGACGAGTGGCGGCAGTCGGTGCCGGAGGCGCGTGCGTACTTCGCCGAGTTCGGCGACCGCCTTCCGCCCGCGCTCGCCGCCGAGCTCGACGCCCTCGAAGCCCGCCTCGGCTAGTCGCTCCTGCGCGATCCGTCCCGTAGGCTGCGGGCAGACCGCGAGATGGGGGTGGACCGATGAGCGTCACCGCATACGTGCTGATCCAGACCGAAGTGGGTCGCGCCGAGAAGGTCGCGAAGGCCGCGCGAGCGATCCCGGGGGTCGTCGACGCCGACAACGTCGCCGGGCCCTACGACGTGATCGTGAAGGCCGAGTCGAGCTCGCTCGACGACCTCGGCAAGCTCGTGGTCTCGGAGATCCAGAAGGTCGAGGGGATCACCCGCACCTTCACCTGCCCCGTCGTCAATCTCTGACGGGTGCGCCGGTAGCTACCGCTGGCGCCCCGCGCGTGCCTCACGGCGCGCGTGGCGGGCGAAGGCAAGCTCCACGAGCCGGTCGAGCAACGCGGGGTAGGCGAGGCCGGACGCCTCCCACAGCCGCGGGTACATCGAGATCGGCGTGAAGCCCGGGATCGTGTTCACCTCGTTGAGGAGGAACCGGCCGTCGGGGGTGAGGAACATGTCGACGCGGGCCATCGCCTCGCAGCGGCACGCGGCGAACGCCGCGAGCGCCAGTTGCTGCGCCTCCGCAACCTGTTCGTCGGTGAGCGGCGCGGGCACCAGCAGTTCGGCGTCGTCGGTCTCGTACTTGTCGGTGTAGGAGTAGAACTCGTCACCGGGCACGATCTCGCCGGGCACCGACGCGGCGGGCGGGTCGTCGCCCAGCACCGCCACCTCGATCTCGCGGCCGGTGATCGACTCCTCCACGAGGACCCACTCGTCGTAGCCCAGCGCGACCTCGCACGCGGCGAGCAGCTCGGCCCGGTCGTGGGCCTTCGACACCCCGACCGACGAGCCCATGTTCACCGGCTTCACGAAGCACGGATACCCGAGCTCGGCCTCCACCCGGACGGCGAGCGCGTCGAGGTCGTGACCGTCGCGGTGCTCCACCGAGCGCGCGTTGGCGATGCCGCACGCGGTGAACGCGCGCTTCATCATGATCTTGTCCATGCCGACTGCCGAGCCGACCACACCCGAGCCCACGTAGGGCAGCCCGGCCAGCTCGAGCAGCCCCTGCACCGTGCCGTCCTCGCCGTACGGTCCGTGCAGCAGCGGCAGCACGACGTCGACGGCGAGCGCACCCGACGCGCCCGCGCCGCTCACACCACCGGCCGCGACCAGGTCGCCGAGCCCCGCGGCGGTCTCGCCGTCGACGGCGAACGCCCGTGGCAACGCATCGGACTCGCCACCCGCGGCCGACTCGATGGCGCGCCGGGCGGAGTCGGCGAAGAGCCACTGCCCCTCGGTGGTGATGGCCACCGGCACCACTTCGTAGCGGGCCGGGTCGAGCGCGCGGGCCACGGCGACCGCGGTCACCCGCGACACGTCGTGCTCGGCAGAACGGCCGCCGAACAGGAGCATCACGCGGAGACGACGATCGGTCACGTCACGCCACCTGCAGCACGGCGCGGATGCCCACGCCCATCAGGAAGAGACCGACGAGCCCGTAGAGCAACTCGCGGCGCCCGCGCATCGCGCCGCGGTAGCTGTACGCCAGACCCACGGTGATGAACGCGACGAAGCCGTAGAACATGTGGAAGCGCGGCGCTTCGTAGTCTTTCGACGCCACCAGCACCGCGCCGACCGCGACCTGCAGCATCAAAGCGACCTCGGCCACGATCGTGCACCACCACACGTACTTCGAGCGGAACCGTCGCCACTGGTACGCGACGAGCGCGTAGATCCCCGCGAGGGCGTTGAGCCCGATCGCGACGTAGCCCCACTTGCTGTGGAACTGGAAGAGCGCGTTCACGAGCGGTGACAGCCAGTCCGCGAGCTCAGGACGCCGGTGCGTCCTCGTGCTGCACCACGTCGAACTGCCAGAGCTCGCTCTGGTTGCTCACCGGACCCTGCGTGTTGTGGGCCTTGTGGCCGTGCTGGAACGCCGCGCTGTTCATCCAGGCCTGGAAGTCCTCCTCGGAACGCCAGCGCGTGTACACGAGGAAGGTGTTCTTGTCGTCGGACGGCCGCAGCAGCTCGAACATCTCGAAGCCGGGCATGTTCGCGACCTCGCCGGCGCGGGCGGCGAAGCGGGCCACCAGTTCGTCGGCCCGCTCCTTGGGCACGGTGATCGCGTTGATCTTGACGACGCTCATGCGCGCAGCTCCTCGTCGGCGGGGACGGGCGCAGGCTACTGGCCGCGCAGGAAGCGTTCGATCTCAGACGCGAGCTCGTCGCCGCTCGGCAGGTCCTCGGCGGGCATCTGCTCGTCGATGACATCGTCGTCGTCGGCGTCCTCGATGGCCCGGATCACGTCGACGACGTCGGGCCGCTCGGCGAGGCCCTGCTCCACCCGCTGGATGTAGGTGACCGCTTGCTCCTCGAGCTCGGTGAGGTCGACCATCACGTCGGCGAGCTCGCGCAGGCGCACGAGCAGCGAGCGGATCGCCGGGGGCGACGCGCTCGCCGAGAGGTAGTGCGGGACCTGGGCCCACAGCCCAACGGTGTCGATGCCCGCTTCGCCGAGGAGCACCTGCAGCACGCTCTGCGCGCCGGTGGGGCCTTCGTAGTCCTGGCGCCAGGCGCCGGTGGCCTCGGCGAGCTCCTCGCTGGTGGCGGTGGTGAGCACCTCGACGGGCCTGCGGTGCGAAGCCATCGCGGGGATGCCGCCGAGGGTGAAGGCGCGGCGCACGCCGAGGCGCTGCGCGAGGTCGACCACTTCGCCGAGCACTGCACGCCAGCGCAGCGACGGCTCCGGACCCGAGCACAACACGACGTCGGGGCCCACGTTGCCGGCTTCGAACTCGAGCTGCGGCCATTCGATGCGTCGCTGCACGCCCATGTCGAGGTGGACGCTCGGGCGGGTCTGTTGGAGATCCATGACCTCGGAGAGGTCCATGCGCCCGAAGCGCCGGGCCGCGGCGAGGTGGTCCCGCATCACCGCGACCGTGCCGATGCCGGCGAGGCCGGCGTCGACCCAGCCGGAGAGCGCGACAATCAGCGTCGGCTCGCGCAGTTGCGGCAGCGCATCGATCTCGAGCTCAGGAGCCATCACGCCGATGGTATGGCCCGCGCCGGGTGCAGGACCCGCCGGGTCGGGCCACCGGGATCAGGAGCTGCCGAATCCGGTGCCGCCGCGCCCGATGCGCCGCGGGCGGAACTGCGCCTGGAAGTCGATGCCGGCGAAGTCGCCCGGCACCTCGCCGGTGGAGGCGTAGCGGTACAGCGCGGTGCGGTAGATGCCGCTCAACGCCGACATGATCACCGAGGAGCCGAGCAGCCACACCAGGCCCACCGCACCGAGCACGATCAGGCCCACGGTGCCGAGCGCGGCGCCGGCCACGAACAGGAGCACGCCGGGGATCGCGACCAGCACGCCGACGATGCCGAGGCCGCCCTGCGCGATCACGTTCTCGCCCCAGGTGTGCTTGAACAGGTCCTTCGATCGCTTCAGTGCGGCGCCCACGCCGAGGTCCTCGATCACGAGGATCGGCACGGTCATGAACGTGATGAGGTTCCAGGCGAGGCCGATGAGGCTGCCGATGATCCGGCCGATGATCCCCTGCCGCTCGACCATGCTGATGATCATGCTGACCGTCGCCGAGACGATCGCCCACGGGAGCAGCCGGTGCAGCTTCGAGTTGGCGACCTCGAGCGCGGTGCGCACCGTGCTGTCCTGGCCGTGCAGGCGCATGTCGGCGCCCGCGACGAGGCCGGCGAGGAAGTAGGTCTGCACGAACGCCAACGCGAGGTAGGCCACGACGATCAGCACCCACCCGATCGGCGCGAGCGAGTCACCGGTGGGCGAACTGTCGATGCCCGCCACCGCGATGAGGCCGCCGAGGACCGCGATCACCGCCACCGACGCGAGCGCGGAGAGCACCGGGAACCAGGCGAGCGACTTGTCGGACCGCAGCACGGCCCATGACCGCTTCGCGATCTCCCACGAGGTCTGGAATCGACTCATGGGGACCAGTATCGGCGCCTCGGCGCGGCAGGTGAAGGACCAGTCGGGCCTCGGACGTCAGGTCCCGAACTGGGCGTCAGCTCCCGAACTGGTTGGGGCCGGCGATCATGCCGCCGTCGACCACGAACTCCGCGCCGTTGCAGTAGCTCGAAGCGTCGGACGCGAGGAACAGCACCATCTCGGTGAGCTCCTCGGGCCGGGCCAGGCGCCCCTGCGGGATGAGCGGCTCCACCGTGGCCGCGATCCGGTCGCGCACTTCCTGACCGGCGCCGCCGTGGAGGATCGGCGTGTCGACGAAACCGGGGTGCACCGAGTTGGTGCGGATGCCGAGCGGCGCGAGCTCGATGGCCGCGACCTTCGTCATGCCCCGCACCGCGAACTTGGCGGAGACGTACGCCCCCGCGTTCGCCATGCCGATGATGCCGTCGATCGAGCTGATGTTGACGATCGAGCCGCCACCTGACTCCGCCATCACCGGCGCGGCGTGCTGCATCCCGAGCCACACCCCGACCTGGTTGATCATGATCACGCGCATGTAGTCGTCGAGTGGACCGCCGATGATCGGTGTGCCCGCGCCGATGCCCGCGTTGTTCACGAGCACGTCGAGACCACCGAGCTGCGACTTCGCGTAGGCAACCGCGCCCGCCCAGTGGTCCTCGATCGTGACGTCGAGGGGCACCGCGTGCGCGGCGTCGCCCAACTCCTTCGCCAGCGCGTCGGCCTCCGCCGTGAGCACGTCGCCGAACACGACCTGCGCGCCCTCCGCGACGAAGCGCCGCACGTGGGCCTCGCCCATCCCGCGCGCGCCACCGGAGACCAGCGCCACCTTGCCGTCGAGCACACCCATGTCGGTTCCCCCAGTTGCCGTGGAACCGGCAATGTACCGTGCCTGCCATGTTCGTTGCGCCCGGCCGGGTGAACCTCATGGGCGACCACACGGACTACAACCAGGGCTTCGTGCTCCCGATGGCGATCGACCGCGCCTGCACCGTCACCGTCGATCGCGCGACGACCCAAGGCGTGGTCGCCCGGTCGGCCCAACTCCCCGGCGAGGTGCGGGTGCCGGTGACCGGGGGCGCCCATCCCGGGTCGGTCGAACCCACGTGGGGCCGGTTCGTGGCCGGAGTGCTCAAGGTGCTCGGCGCGGGTGGTGCCGCGGTACCGCCCGTCGACCTCGAGGTGTCGTCGACGGTGCCGGCCGGTTCGGGGCTGTCGTCGAGCTCCGCGCTCTCGGTGGCGTTGGCCCTGGCGCTGAGCGACGCCGCCGGGTTGGAGTTCACGGAGCTCGACGTTGCTCGCATCGCGCTCGCCGCGGAGGTCGCGGCCACCGGCGTGCCCGGCGGGTTGATGGACCAACTCGCGTCGTTGTTCGGCGTTGCCGGCCACGCCCTCCTGATCGACTGCCGCACGAACGACGTCACGCCGGTCGAGATCTCGCCGGGGATCGCGGTGGTCGTGGTGCACTCGGGGCTGCCCCGCACGCTCGCGGGCAGCGCGTACGCGGCCCGGCGCGCCGAGTGCGAGGCGATCGCCGCACGACTCGGGCTCACGTCACTCCGCGATGCCACCGCGGCGATGGTGGCCAACGAGCCGCGTGCGCGTCACGTCGTCAGCGAGAACGCACGCGTGCTCGCGACCGCGAAGGCATTGTCGTTCGGCGACCTGTCGGTGCTCGGCCCGTTGCTCCTCGCGTCCCACGCGAGCCTGCGCGACGACTACGAGGTGTCGACGCCCGAGCTCGACCTGCTCGTCGACCTGCTCGTGGAGGCCGGCGCCGCGGGTGCGCGTCTCACCGGCGCGGGGTTCGGCGGGTGTGTCGTCGGCCTCGTGCAGCGCAACCACGCCGACGACGTGTTGGCGAAGGCGACGCGCCGCTACGCCGACGCGACCGGACTCTCGCCCGACGCGTTCGTCGCCCACGCCGTCGACGGCGCCCACCGCGTCCCCTGACACGTTTGGCGTCAATGAGCGCGGATATAGGCGCCTGAGTGACGCCAAACGTGCAGTTGGTGGTTACATGCGGCCGAGGAGCTCGGCCTTCTTCGCCTCGAACTCGGCCGGAGTGATGTGGCCCTGGTCGCGCAGCCGGGCGAGTGCCTCGATCTGCTCGGGCACGCCGGGCGGCACGGGTGCCGCCGGCGCGGCCGGGGCCGGGGCCGGCGCCTGCATCATGCCGACGGGCATGTTGCGGGTCTCCATCTGCCGGTAGATCTCGTGCTGCACGCCGTCGGGGTGGCGGATGAAGTCGAAGTGGCTCTGCCCGTCACGCCCGGCGGACTCGATGTCGAGGTCGCCGGCGCCGATGATGCGGTCGATCAGGCGCTGGTGGAAGTTGATGTTGTTGATCCGCTCGAGCGGGATCTCCACGCCGCGCTTGGAGATCACGCCGGTGCGGTAGATCACGCGACGGCTGGTGACCACGAAGTAGGTCATGCGCCACTGCATGTACTTCAGGGCGAGCCACACGATCCACGCGATCGTGAGCGCCACGACGATGTACACGCTCGCGTCCTTCACGGTCCCGGTGCTCAGCTGCATCACGAGGACGAGCACGATGAACAGCGGGATGCCGGTGAGGATGTTGCGCGAGAAGTACCACCAGTGCGGGCGCAGATCGAGCGCCAGCGTCTCGTTCTCCTGGAGCATGTCGGTCGGGTAACCCATGCGGGGGAGCCTACGGCAATCCGGGGCCCGCTTCGTGCAACTCCGGTCAGGTCCGGTCAGGCCCGGTCGGGCGCGGTCACGCCCAACCCATCTCGTGGAGACGCTCGTCGGTCATGCCGAAGTAGTGGCCCACCTCGTGCAACACGGTGACGCGCACCCGCGCCGCGAGGTCGTCCTCGTCGCGGGCGAGGGAGCTCAACGAACCGCTGAAGATCGTGATGCGATCGGGGGCGACGCCCGAGTAGCTGATCGGGCCGCGACGCGTCAGCGGCACGCCCTCGTAGAGGCCGAGCAGCAGGCCGTTGGTGCGCGCGGCCTGCTGTCGTGTGGGCCATTCCTCGACGGTGACGACGACGTTCTCCATCGCCTCCGCGAGCGGCGCGGGGATCTCGTCGAGCGCGGTGGCGACCATCTCGTCGAAGCGCTCGGGCGCCACTCGGAACATCACTCGACGTTAGGGAATTTCCGCTTGCGCGCGACATCGTTCATCTCTACGATGCGGAGACCGGCGGAGAGCGGTCCGGTCCCGGGGAGGCGGCGGAAGTCCGAGAGGGCGGCCGAGCAGCACCCCGGACGACGGGCCGCAGGAAGCCGGATCGGTGCAGGCGCCGAACGGGACCACCCCCGTGAGGCAAGTGCATCGACGGCGACGGCCGGTTCGTCGCCCGGGTCTTCCCGGGGACGGAGCGGTTCGGGCGCCGGCAGAACGGGCCCCGAGGAGATCCGAGCTGCAGCCCGCAAGGGCGGCGGCGGAGACTACTCGGGGCCTGCTGCCGTTCCGGGCCCTTCCCCGCCACCTCGTGGGTGTCGCAGCCGGGTCGTACAGTGCCCGCGTGACCGATGCGAGCGAACTGCTGCGGGGCCTCGACCCGACCCAGCGTGATGCCGTCACCAGTCGCGCCGCGCCGCTCGCCATCCTCGCCGGCGCCGGCTCGGGCAAGACCCGCGTGCTCACGCGGCGGATCGCGTGGATGGCATCCGAGGGTCTGCTCGAGGCCGAGCACACCCTGGCCGTCACCTTCACCCGCAAGGCCGCCGGCGAGCTGCGCACCCGCCTCGCCAAACTCGGCGTCCCCCGGGGCATCACCGCCGGCACCTTCCACGCGATCGCCCTCGCGCAGCTGCGGCGCCGCGCCGCCGACCAGGGCCGGGCCATGCCCACCCTGCTCGAACGCAAGGTGCGCATCCTGGTGCCGATCGTCGGCGGGCGGGGGCGCGAGGCCGGCCTCGCCGCCCAGGAACTGGCCTCCGAGATCGAGTGGGCCAAGGCCCGGCTCATCGGCCCCGACGGTTACGAGCGGGCCGTCACCATCGCCGCCCGCAATCCCCCGCGTCCCGCGGCCGAGGTCGCCCGGATCTTCGCCGCCTACGAGAAGGAGAAGCGTCGCCGGGGCCTCGCCGACTTCGACGACCTCATCTCCGGGTGCGCCAACGCGATGGCGAAGGATGCCGAGTTCGCGGCGGCCCAGCGCTGGCGCTTCCGCCACCTCTTCGTCGACGAGTTCCAGGACGCCAGCCCCGCGCAGCTCCACCTCCTGCGCGGCTGGCTCGGCGACCGCGGCGAACTCACCGCAGTGGGCGACCCGGATCAGGCGATCTACGCGTTCGCGGGGGCCGATGCCGGCTACCTCGAACGCTTCACCGCGCACTTCCCCGTGGATCGCTATCCCGACGTGGGTGTCGTCCGGCTCGGCAGCAACTACCGCTCCACCCCGCAGGTGGTGGTCGCCTCCACCGCAGTGCTCGAGGGTCGACGCGCGCCGGCGCGCGCGCCTCGAGAAGACGGCCCCCTCCCCACGATCACCGAGTACGAGTCCGACGCCACCGAGGCCCACTCCATCGCGCGGGCCATGAAGCGCGCGCACGGTCCGTCGCAACCGTGGTCGCGCATGGCGATCCTCTACCGCGTGAACGCGCAGTCGGCGTTGTTCGAAGAGGCGCTCGCACGCGCGGGCGTCCCGTTCCGCGTGCGCGGGGGCGGGCGATTCCTCGACCGGCCCGAGGTGAAGGTCGCGCTCGACGAGTTGCGGCGCGCCGCGCGTGAAGGACCGGCGCGCACCTTCGCCGACCACATGGCCGATCTCGTCGCCGATGCCGATCACCTCTCCGAGGAGCGCCGCGAGCATGTCGACGCGCTGCTGCGCCTCGGCGAGGAGTATCTCGACTCGGAAGCCGGCCCCGGCACCGTCGAGGGGTACCTCACCTTCCTGCAGGAGGCGCTGCGCGGCGACGACGGCAGCGAAACCGCGGCCGGCGCGCCGGCGAACGGCAACACCGGAGCGAGTGGTGGCGGTGGCGGCGTGGTGGAGTTGCTCACCTTCCACCGCGCCAAGGGGCTGGAGTTCGACACCGTGTACGTCACCGGGCTCGAACGCGGACTGGTACCCATCTCCCACGCCAAGACCGACGACGCGCTCGCCGAGGAACAACGTCTCCTCTACGTCGCGCTGAGTCGCGCGGAACGCGAGCTGCACCTCAGCTGGGCGAAGCGCCGCACGGTCGGCGCACGTCAGGCCAACCGCACGCCCAGCCCGTGGTTGGCGCGTATCGAGCGCGCGATCACCGGTGCCCCCGAACCGGAGCCCGGCCCCGACGCACAGAGCAGCATGGCGAGCGCGCGCGACAAGCTCGGTCGGGCGAAGGGCGCGTCCAAGCGATCGCGTGGCGCACCCGATGTCGCCCCCGACGACGCGCCGCTCTACGAGTCGCTGGTCGAGTGGCGGCTGCGCCAGTCGCGCGCCGCGGGCGCACCGGCCTACGTGATCTTCGACAACGCAACGCTTGCCGCGATCGCATCCGCCAGGCCGCGCACGCCCACACAGCTCCTCGACGTGCCCGGCATCGGCCCGGTGAAGGCGGAGCGCTACGGCGAAGCGGTGCTCGCGCTCGTCGGCGAGCACAGCGGCTGATCCTGACCACTTCCTGACCACGCTCGTGACGGGCGCGTGAAGTGTCGTGCCCCAGGGTCGGTTGCGACGGAGCAGCGCGCGAGACTGCGCCCCATGGCCGGCCTGCTGGAAATCGCCGCTGGATTCCCGAGGCGCAACCTCGCCGAGGGCGAGGTGCTGCTCACCGACGGCGGAATCGTCGACGCGCTCTACGTGCTCGTGAGCGGCGCACTTCGGGTGGAGAAGGGCGGGGTCGCGGTCGCTGCCTTGGCCCAACCTGGCGCCTGCGTGGGTGAGATGTCGCTGTTGCTCGGCATCCCCGCGACCGCCGACGTCGTCGCGGTCACCGCGAGCGAGGTGGCGGTGGTCGACGACGCCCGGGCGATGCTCGATGCCGAGCAGCAGTCAGGGAGCCTCACGCTCGAGCTCGCCCGCATGCTCGCCGGTCGGCTGCAGGTGATGACCACCTACCTCGTCGACCTCAAGCACCAGTACGCCGACCACGAAGGTGGCCTCGGCATGGTCGACGTCGTGCTCGGCACCCTCATGCAGAGCGCGGGGCCGAAGCGCGAGCTCAGGTCGGCCCGGGATCCTGATCCGGAGTACTGACGCCCGCGAGCGCGAACTCCTCGATCCCTTCGTACGACGACCACTGTGCCACGCCCTCAGCGGTGTCGATCTCGATGTGGGTGGGCACCGGGCCGATCTGCGTGCCCGCGTTGAACACGAGGGTGGAGCCCATGCGATCGCGCCAGCCCCCCGGTTGAGCGAAGGGCGACCGGTGCACGTGGCCACACAGCACGATGTCGGGCGAGT
>Ga0209048_10002436_pt1 | contig 18458 bp, 17 predicted proteins | sample FrelakmetCRP12CR_FD_187146 | JGI IMG/M metagenome (GOLD analysis project Ga0209048, IMG submission 187146) | Freshwater lake sediment microbial communities from the University of Notre Dame, USA, for methane emissions studies - CRP12 CR (SPAdes)... | ecosystem: Environmental > Aquatic >... | reverse complement strand
TGAATGCTTACAGAACCGAAAAGGCTCCCGAACGTCATTCCCGCATGCTTCTAGCGGGAATCCAGATTCTTTTAGACCCCCTGGACCCCCGCTAAGAACATGCGGGGGTGACGATGTGTTTCAGCGGCTAAAGCCTTAAGTATCTGAAAGTAAACATAGATCCTCTTAAGTTGACGCGCATGCGCCTGCGCGGGAATGACAATCCGGACTACGCGCCGAAAGAATCGCACAGATTAGGTCTTAGGAGGTCTATTTGTTGATCGCGTTGCACGGCTATTACTCCCCTCTTCGACTCCATAGCCGGCTAAGGCATTCCTGCAACTTCTACATTCTTATTCTCTCTCATCATAAGGGGATCGTCAATTGCGGAGATGCCTGCAACCTCACACCAAAGAATTCAGGGCCAGGGTGAGGGCGCAGACCTGCGAGACGCGCAACCCGCACCTGAACATCAGCAGCAGGGAGAACCGGTCGCAAACTTGTTTCGTGTTTCTTTCACAGCGGCAAGGAGTATACCAACCTCCCGGGCGGTAGGTGTTTTCGGCCATCTATGATTTTCTCTAAAGTTGGCATTATGCCGCTTAAAAACCCCGGGGTCTTGCGGGTGGTAATCGCGCCAATATCAGACAGACGAAGGCCTCGCTCTTTTTGCCGGAATCAACTCTACGCCCAAGCGCGCTTCTCTCACCGACGCGGGAGCCGAGGGCAAGGGATGGAGTCGCCAGGAGGACGGTTTCTCCCGTCGCCCAATCCGATCTTGTCGGCACATGGCGGGAGATCGGCAAGATAGCCATCTTGGAATTCTTCCGAGACGGCAGTGAACCCGAACGCTACCGAAAAGAAAAATAGTCAAAGAGCTACCTTGCCTGATCCATTGAATCGGGCTGAATGATGATCGACAAAAAAGGAAAGGTCCTGATTCGGCCGTATCTCTACGACAACGGCCCTGATCCCTTCCAGGAAGGTCTTGCCCGTTCCCAGCAGGCCGAGTATCGCGAGCCATGGCGTGAGCACACATTTATCGAAATGACCCAGGGCTATGTTGGAAACCCTGTTTCAGGAAGCCCGTACAAGTGCATGGAGGGGTGATTCTACTATAAAAGAAGCGAAGGAGACATGGTCTATATCTCGCTTCGGAGCAACTCTCTTTTAACCAGGCGGTTCTGGCTCCAATTCCACACACTGTTCATTGAGTATTAGGAGGTATCCGGTTATTGCCCTGGGGTAGCTGGGTCTCCTTATTGGCGCCTATTACTAAGGCCCTCTCGTGTGGGGGGTCTTCAAAATACAGCACCTGGTCGCGTAACATGCCCAGAAGACCGCCTTTGAATCGTACTCTCTGAGCTGGTATGTCCTGAAACGGTTGCCAATGGCCGCAATTTTGGTCGGCATGATGTACTGCTTTTTTCTTTCGATCGAAAAGGGATGGTTGCTGCCGCCCTGATCGCCATCGGGCTTGAATTCTATTTCAACCGGTACAACAGGAGTCAACTTGAAACCTACGCTCGGAATCGTCAGATGATGCCGATGACCGGTGCCGGCAAGGGCGCCTACGAGGGAAGGATCAAGGGCATCCCGGTCGCCTTGGCTGCCGGGGGGACTTTTTACATCAATCCAGCAGCTGAGAAACCTCAGGAGCGCACTTACATCTCCTGGCTGGTCATTCAAATATCCCTCAAAAACGAGCGGTAGTCAGGCACTTACCTGCAGCGAGACTGGAGCAGTCCAAAGAAATGGGATTCGAACATGAATATCAATCAGCTCCCCAGGCTGCAGTCGGCGCTGACTGAACTGTCAGGGATTTCGCACTATTTCATCAACAACATCTACTGCCATGCGTTTGCTCAAACCCCTCTCCTTCTTCTCTGGTGTAATGATAAGATTCCCTTCCTCTCTTCGCTTACACATCCTCACCCTCCAGTGGATTCAGATAATCAAATGATCTCTTGGAGAGAATCCTCTCCGTTGTGGTCCCCTATTTGCGGCGAGCAATCAATCCTCCATTCCTCCCTGAGCCATTCACGGAGAATCTCAAAGAGCATCGAAAAACCATTAAGTTGTTGAATCCATTGGCACGACGAGCGTGGAAACAATCTAATAAGCGCTGAGAGACTAAAAAGAGCGATTTAGTTCACTCTAAATTTGATTCAAAAGCAATTCTTTCAGAAACACGATATTTACCAAATTTGAGCGTTTCCACTGGAGTCAGCTCGGCGGGCAGTCGTCCCGCTTGTCATTTCGAGCGGTAGCGAGAAATCTGTTGGGTTTGTGTTCATCCTACAAGATTTCTCATCGCTTGAAGTCTCCTCGAAATGACAGGCAACGCGAATCGCCCGTTTGGGTTAAAGACAATAACGACGAGACGGTTGTAAACGACAACTATTTAGTGACATTTTTGTTATAATGCGGTATCACCGGCGGGAACACTTGAAGGGGATAGAAACTTGGATACGACGAGTGCACACTTTGGCTACCTGGAATTGCGGGCGTTACATGAAATCGCTCGGGTTTTGGCTCGACCGGACGACCTCAAGGATCAACTCCAGCAGACCCTGGATATCCTGAGCACCTGGCTGGGCATGGAACGGGGGATGATTTCCATCCTCGACCTGCAGACCGGCAAGGCCTTGTTGGATGTTGCCAGGGGGGTGGATGTCGAGGCCGGAAAGATCTGTTATCAGCCGGGCGAAGGCATCACGGGCGTGGTGGCCCAGACCGGGCGTCCTCTGGCCATCGCCAATCTCAGCAATGAAACGCTTTTCCTGGATCGCACCGGGGCGCGTAAGTCTTTAAATCGAAACGAACTGGCCTTTCTTTGCGTTCCCATTTTCTATCAGGAACGGGCCGTGGGGGTGCTCTCGGCCGACAAGCTGGCCCATCAGGTCGATAACCTCGACCGCGAGATGGAAATTCTCATCGCTGTTGCCGAATTGCTCGGCAAGGTCGTGCACTTCCGGGTAATCGAAGAGGAAAACCGCCGTCTGCGCCGAATGCTGGCCGAGGCCAAACGTCCCAAGACCAGTATCATCGGCCGCTCCAAAGTCATCCAGGAAGTGTTGCGCCTCATCGATCAGGTGGCCGACACGAACACCACCGTTCTCATCCATGGCGAAACCGGCACCGGCAAGGAATTGGTCGCCCGTGCCATTCACGAAAACAGCCGCCGTCATCAGGGGCCGTTAATTCAGGTCAATTGCGCCGCCATGCCCGATACCCTGCTCGAGAGTGAGCTCTTCGGCCACGAAAAGGGCGCTTTCACCGGCGCCATCACCCGGAGGCGCGGCCGTTTCGAGGAAGCTCAGAGCGGCAGCATCTTTCTGGACGAAGTGGGGGAGCTCTCCCCAATTGCCCAGGCCAAGCTGCTCCGCGTCCTTCAGGACCGCGAGTTTCAACCCCTGGGGTCCTCGCGCATGGTGAAGGTGGATGTCAGAGTGATTGCCGCCACCAACAAGGACCTGGAAAAGGAAGTGGCAACAGCGACCTTCCGTTCCGATCTCTTCTACCGCCTCAATGTCTTCCCCATTTTTCTGCCCCCCCTGCGGGATCGGGGACCTGACATTCTGCTTCTGGCCGACTTCTTCGTCCTAAAGTACGCGCAGGAATTCGGCAAGAATGTGAACCGCATTGCCACGAGCGCCATCGATCTGCTCATGTCCTACCATTGGCCAGGCAATGTCCGGGAGCTGGAAAACTGCATCGAGCGTGCGGTGCTCCTGGCAACCGGCGAAGCGATCGATGCCCGCCAACTTCCACCGACCCTGCAAATGAAGCCCGAGGAGATGCAGAATGTGAGTCGGGGTAAGCTCGAGGCGCTGGTCGGGGCGTTCGAACGGGACCTCATCACCGACGCTCTCAAAGACGTGCGCGGGAATCAGTCCCAGGCGGCACGCCTGCTCGGAACCACCAAGCGGATCATTCAGTACAAGGTCGGCAAATATGGAGTCGACCCGCGACGTTTTCGCGCCAAATCGCCGTCTTGAAAGCAAAGGCTAAAGGCTAAAGGCTAAGTAGAGCGTCATATAAATAAACGTCCGATACACTGTTGTCATGCCCGCGAAGGCGGGCATCCAGGCTTTTCTTCTGGATTCCCGCCAAGGCTTTTCCCCGCAGGCTTTAGGCGGGGAGCATGCGGGAATGACGTCATGGGATTATGGTCATTTTATTCTGCGGCGCTGTTACTAAGGGCTGAAGGCGGATGGCAGAGGGCTTGGAATTGGGGTGTGACGTTTTTGTGCCGAGGTTTTCCTGCTGAGAGGGAGGACCGTGTGCACATCACCCCCATTCCTGGTTTTACTGCTGGGCTTTCCGGGGGGCAAAAGGGGTGAATCGGCCGGAGCTGGAATAGATCTTGCTTTCTGATAATTGGTTCAAGGTGCCGCCGCGGAATGACAATCCGTAGAAGATAACCTACTCGCTCTGAGGCTGGAGATCGAGCGGTTCGGTGATGCTCAAGCGCCGATATGATCAATGCAGATATGTATTTCCGGGATCTGGAGAATGCGCATAGCGTTAGTGCAAATCGATCCATATATTGGTGATTTTTCAGGGAACGCCAAGAAGATCTGTGATTTCATTGCGAGGGCCAGGAGTGAGCGCTGTGACCTGGTGGTCTTTTCCGAAATGGCCCTCATTGGATATCCCCCGCGGGACCTCCTGGATAAACCGAGCTTCGTTCGGGCAAGCCAGGGGTATTGGCCGCAGATCCAGGAAGCCAGCTCAGGCATTGGAGTGATTTGCGGGGTCGTATCGGAAAACGAAAAGGTGCCCGGCAAGCCTTATCACAACACGGCGCTTTTTTTTGCCGACGGCGCACTGATCGCCCGCGCCCACAAGCGCCTGCTTCCCTCCTACGATGTTTTCGATGAGGAGCGCTACTTCGAGCCGGGAGATCGAACAACCTGGGTGGACTTCAAAGGAGAGCGTCTCGGGATCACGATCTGTGAAGATATCTGGAATGTTGCCGACTATCTTCCGCGGCGCCTCTACCATTGCGACCCATTGTGCGACCTGAGGGAGGCCGGAGTCGAGGTCCATATCAATATCTCCGCATCTCCATACCACCTGGGCAAGGCATCCTGGGCGGGCGAGCTCCTGCAAACGCAGGCGCGGCACTCAAATCAGCAGGTGCTTTACGTGAACCAGGTCGGCGGCAACGACGAATTGATCTTCCACGGCCACAGCATGGTCTGGGATCAAACGGGAAAACTCGTTGCCTGCGCTGCCGATTTCAAAGAGGACCTCATTGTCTACGACACCAAAACCCACCGGGGCGACTTCCACAGTTCGAACCTGGACCCTGCCGGCGAGGTGATCGAAGCTCTTGTCTTGGGGCTGCGGGACTACGCACACAAGAACGGTTTCACGAAAGCGGTGGTGGGGTTGAGCGGCGGGATCGATTCGGCCCTGGTGGCCTGTCTTGCAAGTCTGGCCCTGGGCGTGGAGAATGTACTGGGTGTGGGAATGCCGGGTCCTTATAACGCTCCGGAGAGCCTCGACGATGCTCGGGAACTGGCCGGGCGTTTGGGAATCGTGTTTGAGGTGGTGGGCATCGGCGACCTGTTCGGCGAGGTCCTGCGGACCCTGGCGCCGTTATTTGCCAAGGCGCCGCCGGATGTTACCGAAGAAAACCTGCAGGCTCGCCTGCGCGGCTTGATCCTCATGTCACTCTCCAACAAATTCAACCGACTGCTCCTCAGCACCGGCAACAAATCCGAGGTCGCCGTGGGCTACTGCACCCTCTACGGCGATATGAACGGAGGTCTGGCGGTCATCGGTGATGTTCCGAAAACTATGGTTTATGACCTTGCCCGCAAGCTGAATGAAGAATATCAGTGGATCCCGGAGTCCATTCTCACGAAGGCTCCTTCTGCGGAGCTGCGCCCCAATCAGAAGGACCAGGACACTCTGCCTCCCTATGAAGTACTCGACGCAATTCTGTCAGCCTATGTGGAAAAACGACTGCCGGCGGAGGAAATCATTGCTCAGGGCTGGGATGCAGAGCTGGTCCTGTGGGTGATCAGACATGTCAATCGCAATGAATACAAGCGATGGCAGGCGCCGCCGATCCTCAGAGTTACCACCAAGGCCTTCGGCATCGGACGCCGCAACCCGATTGCGCAGGGATACAGGGAAGGCGGGTGAGTTGGGGGAGACAGAAGTCAGAAGTGAGGGGGCGGGAGTAAGGAGTCAGGAGTCAGGAGACGGAGGGTGAGGGGCAGGAAGTAGGGGGTGGAGGATCGGCGCCGAGGCGCCGTGTTCATAGTTTGTAGGGGATGTCCAAAGAGCCAAGGGCCAACAGCAAGTAAGGAGCCATAGATGAAGAAAGTTGAGGCGGTCATTAAGCCATTCAAGTTGGATGACGTAAAGGAGAAACTCGCCGAATTGGGCATCAAGGGCATGACGGTCACCGAGGTGAGAGGATTCGGTCGGCAGAAGGGACACACGGAGATTTACCGAGGCGCCGAATACGTTGTGGACTTCCTGCCAAAAATCAAGATCGAAGTGGTGGCGCCGGACAGCCAACTGGCGGAAGTGGTCGACGCCATTCGCAAGGCGGCGCATACCGGGAAGATAGGAGACGGAAAGATCTTCGTCTATTCCGTCGAAGAAGTTGTCCGAATCCGGACCGGAGAAATGGGTGAACAGGCCCTTTAGGACAGTGGCTGGTGGCTAGTGATTAGTGGCTGGTCACTTCAATGAAGGATTATATGACACAAAAGAACTTTTCCAACCTGCTCCGTAAACTGAAAGACCTTCGTCAGGCATTTCTGCAGACTTCTCAGAACGATGTTCCGGGTTTGCTTGTGGCGCGCACGTATGCGGAAGCCTTCCTGACGCATCTGGGTGGGGGGGTGCGTGCCGGGGGTGTCCCTCAAGATGGGTGGTGCCTGGTGGCCGTGGGCGGGTTTGGCCGAGGGGAGTTGAGTTTTGCGTCCGATCTGGATCTGCTTTTCCTTCATAAATACCGTCTCCTGCCGTTACTTCAGGATGTCATCCGGGATCTGACCTACGGTCTCTGGGATGAGGGCTTCGAGGTGGGGCATGCCACGGCTTCCCTTTCCGAGGCTAAACGGTTGGCTCAGGAGGACTTCTCGATCCTCACAAGCTACCTTGAATCGCGGTTCATTGCCGGCGATGAAGCACTCTATGGCAGTTGGCGCCGGGAGTTTTTCAAAGGCTTCGGAAGCCATCGCCGCCGCAGATTCCTGCAAACTCTCATAAAATATCGTGAGGCGAGGCTCCGGGAATACGGGGAAACGTCCTATTTGCTAGAGCCTCATGTTAAAGAGGGAGTCGGAGGGCTGCGGGACCTGCAGGTTATCCACTGGGCAGGAATGGTCTTTCTACAGGATACGGCCCTCGATGCCATGATGGAGCGCGACTGGCTCGGGCGTCAGGAAGTCCTCTGGTTGGAGCAGGCCTACGATTTTTTGTGGCGAGTGCGGCTCCAGGTGCACCAGTTGGCGGGACGACGTCAGGACCAGTTGTTGTTCCCCGAGCAGGAATTGGTTGCCGCCCGCCTGGGATATGCAGACGGTCAGCAGGGCCTGGCAGTCGAAGCATTCATGCGCCTGTATTACCGTCACACCGCTCGAATTGCGCGCACTGCCGCCTTCTTTCTCGAACGTCTTGGAGAAAACCAGAGAATGTTTCCAAGAATCCGCCTACGGCGGCGCGTCCTGCCGGGCCCCTTTCTGCTTGACGGCCGACATCTTCACTTTCTGGAGCCGGACTGGATCGGTAAAGACCCCCGACTGCTCATGCAATTCTTCTGGCAGGCTGCTCAAACCAACGCCCATTTCCACCATCAGACGGGCGCCATCATTCGCGAAAACCTCGGGGCCTTCTCGGAAGCTGCCAGGAAGGACCGCCAGGTAGTGAAACAGTTTTTCGACATTCTGGTCCATCCGAGGAAGGCATTCGATGTGCTCCAAGCCATGTTGGAGACGGCATTCCTCGATGCCTTCCTACCGGAGTTTGTGGCGGTGCGCTACCGGGTGCAGCACGATGTCTATCACCTCTATACGGTGGATGAGCATCTTCTTAGAACGGTCCGCGAGTTGCATCGGATGGAGCAGAACCAGGATCAAAGCCTCTCGGACCTCGGCCTGAAGGACCTCTTCGCAGGGTTGGAACACAGGCGCATTCTGTACCTCGCCGGGCTCCTGCATGATATCGGCAAGGGGCAGGGCAAGAATCACGCAGTTCGCGGTGTTCCCCTGGTGCGAGACATCGCGGGGCGTCTTGACCTTGATCATGAGGAAACGGAGCTGCTCTGCTTCCTTGTGGAACACCATCTCATTCTTGCCGAAACCGGCCTCAAACGCGATCTCATGGATGAAAAACCGATCCTGAACTGTGCTATCACCATTGGTGACCGCGAACGGTTGAGATTGCTCCACCTTCTTACCATCGCAGACTCAAAGGCTACGGGGCCAGGTGCCTGGAGTGCCTGGAAGGCGACGCTACTGACTGAGCTTTACCTCAAAGTCGACCGGTTGCTGGCCCGCGGAGATTGGAAGGGGGAGGACCTGCAACAGCGTTCGGCACAGGTCCAAGGAGAGGTCCTCGATCTCGCGGGAGACTCCGTGGACAGGGAAAAAGCAAGCCGGTGGATGGACCAGCTCTCCTTTCGCTACCTACTCTCGCAATCTCCGGCAGCGATTTTGCGGCACTACCAGATGGAGAAAGATCTCGCCGAACGCCCCCTCGTGCTTATGGCTCAGCGGATGGAAGGAGAAATGTGGCAGCTCACGGTGGCCACCCGCGACCGTCCCGGGCTCTTTGCCATCATCACCGGAGTCCTGTGGCTTCGCGGGTTGAATATCCTTTCCGCCGATATCTTTACCCGAGAGTCCGGAATCGCCCTCGACGTGCTCCTTGTCGAACGCCTTCCCGATCCTTTGCATCCTCAGGAATTATGGGAAAAAGTTGAGAGCGATCTGGTCCGGTCGCTTAGTGATCGAGCACACCTGGATGAACTCCTAAGCGACAAGCGGAAACCTTCTCTGTTGCTGCAGAAATGCCTGCCGCGCAAAGAAGACAAGGTCGTTGTCGACGAGGAGGCTTCGGATTTCTACACCATCATTGAAGTTTATACATGGGATCGCCCGGGTGTCCTCCATGCCATCACCAATACTCTCTACGAACTGGGCATCTCAATCCAGTTGGCAAAGATTTCCACGCCCGGGGCACAAGTTGCCGATATCTTCTATGTAACTGATTTGAGCGGGAATAAGCTTATGGATGCTGAAGCTCACGAGAGAATACGCAATAGACTACTCGAGTGCCTTGCCTCCGGTTGTTAGTGCTTGATTGCCTAAGGATGCGCCTTATTACCTGGTAGCGCCGCCTTCCGCGGCGGCGCTTATCTTCTACCGCTCTTTTGTTCCCGTTTTTTAGTTGCCTAAGATACCTCCCTGGATTATATGGAGAATCTTGGTATGGTTTGCTGAAACGCCATTTCCAAATCCTGATGTTATCGGCCGAAGGGAGAGATCTATGCAGGGGTTTCTGTCCTTTGCCACTTTTTCCACCCTAGAACGCAGATGCATTCCATGAGTGAGGCTCCTCGATATCCTTCTCAAGACATTCTGGTTGTGGATGATGAACAATCCATCCGGGATCTCCTCGCTGAAGCCCTGGTGCATCTGGGGCATCGAGTGGAAACGGCATGTGACGGTCTCGAAGCCATAATAAAACTGAAAAAGGGGAACTTTAGTATTGTCATTACGGATATTATCATGCCCAGAATGGATGGTATGGAACTTATCAGGTATCTCGTTAAGAACCGAAAAAGTATCGACACCATCGCCACTACCGGTCATACCATGAGCTATCAATACACCGATGTCATCACGGCCGGGGCAGCTGATTTTATTGCCAAGCCTTTCACCATGAATGAACTTGAAGCCAAGCTGAATCGCATCCTCCGCGAGCGGCACCTCCTCGAAGAACTGGAGCGGTTGGCTGTGAAGGACCCTCTGACGGGTTTGTTCAACCGGCGCCAGTTCAATGAAGTGGCCCGAAAAGAAGCTGCCCGGTCGGAGCGGTACCAGCATCCTCTCTGCCTTTTCATGATTGATATAGACAACTTCAAAGACTACAACGATGCTCACGGACACCAGGCCGGTGACGATCTGCTCGTTCAACTCGCGAAGATTTTGACCGCCTCGGTGAGACAAAACGTTGATACAACCTATCGATTAGGTGGAGACGAATTTGCAGTGCTCTTGCCTCACCTGACGACCGACCTTGCCCTGCAAGTCGCCAATCGCATCCGCGATGTGTATAACGCACTCGTTTTTGGGCCGACTTATCTGTCCATAGGCATCGCCCACTTTCTGCAAAAAACCGCAGATATTGACAGCGACATTGAGGACATGATGCGTCGGTCCGACCGGGCCCTGTACCACGCGAAACAGAATTTGGGCGGGAATGCCGCCCATTTTGATGAAGAATCCGCTTAAATCCAATCGTTAAGGTCAAATTCCTCGTTTTCCTCCTCCTGAATTGCAGATTTCTTTATCAATCTTTTTTGCGTTTCCTCTTGACACTCCATAACCTCTCCTTTATATAAGGCTCACCTTTTGGGGGGAGTTCTGTTTGTGTCGCTAAGCGATGGAGAACTCTCCAGAAAATAGGGAAGAAGCACTCGAACCCTGTGGGACTTTTGGGGTTCACCGGTACTCCAAGCTGTTGGAGCGACATTGATTGATTGATTTATGGCTTGCACGGTACAGGTCTTCAAGAGGAAGGAGGTGGCTGCCATGGGTACGGGTAAACCTGAGTTTGGCTTTGGGGTTCATCTGATGGTAGATGGCTACGGGTGTGATCGGGTTGCGCTCGAGGACATGAACCTGATTTACAATTTTCTGGATGACTATCCACCCCAGATGAACATGACCAAAATCATGCCCCCTTATGTATTTCGATACAATGGTGCAGTTCCGGAGGATTGGGGAATTTCGGGATTTGTTCTCATTGCTGAAAGTCATATCAGTATCCACACCTTTCCCGAAAAGCAGTATTTGAGTCTTGATATGTTTTCCTGTAAGCCCTTTGACACCCAATTGGCCGTGCAGACCATCAAGCGGTATTTCAGTATTCAGAAGTACGAAATAAAAGTCCTGGACAGAGGTCAGGAATTTCCTAACAATATACGTGCATCCGCTCAGGTTGTGCGTATGGATCGGATGCTGCAGCAGCGTGCAAGGTAAAGGGCTCTTATGAGTTCGCTCAAAAAGATGGGGTCCCGGCTCCTTGAGAACCTGGGACCCCATTCTTCTTTTCTAGGGTTGCGCTCTTCCGAGGAGGCCTGGGCCGGAGCGCGCGCAGTGATCGTACCTGCCCCCTATGACGGCACCACGACTTACCGCACCGGTACACGCGAAGGACCGAGAGCGATCCTCCATGCTTCACGGGAACTCGAATTTTTCGACGAAGAAACGGGCACCGAAGCGTACCGACAGGGAATTGTCACCCTGGAGGAACTGCCTGTGACGGTTTCATCACCCAAAGACATGGTAAGTCTTGTGAGGGAGGTGGGGGAAGCCATTTTCATTGCTGGCAAGATGCCGGTATTGCTGGGCGGCGAACACCTGCTCTCTCTGGGGATGGTTGAAGCTGCCGCGGAGCGCTTCCCCGGTGTGAAGGTCTTGCATCTCGATGCCCATGCCGATTTGCGGGAGAAATACCAGGGGAGCAGGTACAGCAATGCCTGTGTGATGCGGCATATTACCCGCCATGCACCAATCGTCCAGGTGGGAATCCGGTCGCTCAGCAAAGAAGAATTGGATTTCATTCAAGATCGGAAAATACCCTGCTTTTTCGCTCATCAGCTTCAACAGGACCCCGGGTTTCGGGACGAAATCGTTTCCTGTCTGGACGGTTTTGTGTATATCAGCATCGACCTGGATGTATTCGATCCCTCGATCATGCCTGCGGTGGGGACCCCGGAACCGGGGGGGCCGGGATGGTATGAAGTCCTGGCTCTGCTCCGGCGCGTCATTGGCAAATGTCAGATCGTGGGGTTTGATGTCATGGAATTGCTGCCGATTCCTCAAATCGTTGCCCCGGACTTCCTGGCGGCCCGTCTCGTCTACAAGCTTCTCTCCTACATTTTTATGGACAATCCACGCCTATCTTGATAAAAAAAGAGCCTAGTCGTGAGCCTCCCGCGCATGGGGGTTAGATAGTCTTCACACAAAGAAAAGAGACAGGATTGGAAGAAGATTCAGCCAAAGGGTTCCGGCATTGGCTCAAAGTGTGCCTCCGGCGGCTTGCCAAGCTCGATGAAAATGAAAACATCGAAAAAGAAATTCAGCAACTGATTGACGAAGGTGAGCAGGCGGGGCTGATCTCCGAGGACGAAGGGGAGATGATCCAGGGCATCTTCTCGTTTCGGGACACCATTGCCCGTGAGATCATGGTGCCACGAACCGATGCCGTTTTCGCCAGTGCCGATACCAAGGTCCCTGAAATCGTCCAGCTGATCATTCAGAGTGGGCATTCCCGCATTCCCATTTATCAGGATAGTTTCGACAACGTCATCGGGACCGTTCACGCCAAAGACCTTTTGAGTCACTGCAACCTGGAGGATCTCGATGTGCGAAGCATCGTCAGGGTGCCTTACTTCATCCCGGAGACCAAGAAGATCAGTGAGGTATTGAAGGATTTGCGGGACAACAAATCGCACCTGGCGATCGTCATCGACGAATATGGCGGTACGGCCGGCATTCTGACGCTCGAGGACATTATCGAGGAAATCATCGGCGATGTGATGGACGAATATGATGACGAGGAAAAGCTCATCGTCGAACATGAGGACGGATCAATCACGGTTAATGCCAGACTTGATGTGGAAGAACTGGAAGATTATCTAAATGTGGAATTGCCGGACGGCAAGTTCGAATCCGTTGGTGGATTTGTGATCAGTCTATTGGGGAAGGTGCCGAGTATCAATGAACGGCTCACTTATAACGACCTCGAAATGGTGATTGAAGCGGCAGATAGCCGTAAGATAGAAAAAATTCGCATTCACAAAATCAGCTCCGAAGATCCTGGCTCGCCCATTTCTGAAGGGGTCTCCTACTGACTTTCCGGGACGTTTCCTCCCGTGGCCCCTTGTCCATACGCGTAATAATCCTAATCAACATAAGGACAAGTGCTCGAAGAATATGTGGTCTGGTGTGCTATTAAGTATATTGAGCGGCGTTTTTCTGACGCTCGGGTTTCCCAAGCTGGGACTGTACTATTTTTCCTGGGTGGCGCTGCTTCCTTTGTTTATGGCGTTGCCTGACAGGACCACCAGGGAAGCCTTTATGCTGGGCAGCATCTGTGGGCTGGTGCATTATCTTGGCACGCTCTACTGGATTTACTATGCGGTCCATCAATTCGGCGGTGTTCCGCTGTTTATGGCAATTCTTGTCCTGGTCTTGCTCTGTGCTTACCTGGCCGTTTATCTCGGCTGTTTTGCCGTCATCGCGCGCCAGTGGCAGTCGTATCCACTCATGTGGGTCCTGGGACTGCCAGGGGTGTGGGTGGCGCTGGAACTGGTCCGGGCGCACCTGATTACCGGTTTCCCGTGGGCCAATCTGGGATACACACAAACTCCCGTGCTGCCCCTCATTCAGATTGCGGACATCAGCGGAGTCTACGGGGTCAGTTGGTTGGTGGTTCTTGGCAATACGGTCCTGGCCGCCCTGCTGAGGCGCTCCAGATGGGCGCCGGGTCTGCTGGTGTTCGGGATATGCCTGCTGGGTGCATTGCTCTACGGTTCCTGGCGTGCTGCGACCATAGAGGACCTGCAGAGCGCTGCAACACCTTGGACGGTGGGAGTTGTTCAGGGAAATATCGACCAGAGCCAGAAATGGGACCCGGCATTTCAACAGGAAACGCTGGGTCGCTATGGGGAGCTTTCCAGGCAGGCAGCCGGTAACAATCCCACTCCGGAGTTGCTGGTGTGGCCGGAAACAGCGGCCCCCTTTTTCTATAGATTCGAAGAAAAGCTCACGGCGCAGCTCAACGCGATGGTAAAGGAGACAGGAGTGCCGTTGCTTTTCGGGAGCCCCGGGATAACCCTTGTCAACGATCAACCCCGCCTGCAGAATCGGGCGTATCTCGTGAACGGGGCGGCCGTCCTGGATGGGGTTTACGCCAAGCAGCATCTCGTTCCTTTCGGTGAATACGTGCCGCTGCAGAAGTTCCTGTTTTTCGTGCATCGCCTGGTTGAAGCCGCGGGGGACTTTGTTCCAGGGGATGATCCATCGCCATTGATATTGGGTCGCCAGCCGTTCGGAGTTCTGATCTGCTATGAGGATATCTTCCCATATCTGGCGCGTGCTGCGGTGGAACGGGGGGCCACCTCGCTCATCAACATTACCAACGATGCCTGGTACGGGACCACCAGTGCTCCTTATCAACATCTGGAAATGGCCCGGTGGCGCGCCATCGAATTCCGTGTTCCTCTGATCCGTGCCGCTAATACTGGAATAAGCTCGATCTTTGATGCGACAGGTAAATCCTGCGGCGCCATTCCTCTGACCGAACAGGGGGTGCTGGTTTGCTCCGTGCATCCTTTTCGCATCTTAACATTCTATGCGAAGTGGGGAGATCTTTTCGCCTGGATCTGTGTCCTGACCACCGCAGGTGGACTGGCATACACAGTTCTCACTCGAAGCTCCTCCACTTCCGGCCCTACAAGGAGGCTATTCACATGACCACAATAGATACTGCCGAAATCAGAAGTGTTCTCAAGGATGTTTCCCAGCGCGTTGAAAGCCTCGGGGGTCATCTTTGACATCGCAGGGAAGCTCGCGCGGCTAACAGAACTCGAAAAGACTCTGCTGAAGCCCGACTTCTGGGAAAAGCCTGAAGAGAGCAAGCATGTGCTCAAGGATCGGGCGGATCTGAATGACATCATACAAACATGGCGGCAGCTTTCGGCCGAACTGGAAGAAAGCGAGTTGCTGCTGAATATGGCCGTGGAAGAAAAGGACGAAGAGGCACTGGCGGAGGTCCTTAAACAGGTTAAGGTTTTGGGCGCTAGTTTGCGAAACCTGGAACTGAGGGAATTGCTCAGCGAAGAAAATGACCAGAGAAATGCGATCCTCAGTGTCAATGCCGGCGCCGGAGGGACCGAGGCGCAGGACTGGGCCGAAATGCTTCTGCGCATGTACCTGCGATGGTGCGAAACCAAGAACTTCAAGGTACAGATGGTTGACCTCCAAGGAGGTGATGAAGCCGGAATCAAAAGCACTACCCTGACTGTGGCCGGCCCCAATGCTTACGGACTGCTCAAGGCGGAATCGGGGATTCATCGCCTGGTGAGGATCTCTCCATTCGACGCCAGCGGTCGACGTCATACGTCCTTTGCGGCGGTGCTGGTTTTTCCGGAAGTCGATGACCGCATCGAAGTCGATATCAAACAATCAGACCTGAGGGTCGACACCTATCGGGCCAGTGGAGCGGGCGGGCAGCATGTGAACAAAACCAGTTCCGCCGTCCGCATCACCCACATACCCACAGGGATTGTGGTGCAGTGTCAAAACGAGAAGTCGCAGCATCGCAATCGTGATATCGCCATGAAAATTCTGCGCGCCAGGCTATACGAACGAGAGCGGCGGGTTCAGCAGGAAAAACTCCAGGAGATCCATGACAATCTTGATGATATTGCCTGGGGAAGCCAAATCCGATCCTACGTCATGCAGCCCTACCGCCTGGTGAAGGACCATCGAACCGGCTTTGAAAAGGGCAATGTGGATGCCGTACTCGATGGCGATCTGGACGAGTTTATCGAAGCCTATCTGTTTAATCGGATGAGCACAAGAGAGAAGTCGACAGTGATTAGTGGCTAGTGATTAGTGGCTGTTATCAGGCTTAAAGAAATCACATTATTGTGCCAAGCCCTTCATCTATGATCTGAGATACGACATTATTGTTACACCGAGATCAGGGCCTCTTTCACCCGATGTGGCGAGGTTGCACTAGCCACTATTCCTTTGCTCCAGCGGCAATCCATCGCTCGATCGTCTCAATTTCGGCATCAGCAAGCCATGGGGGACCGGTAAAGGGCATCCGGGGTTCGCTTAAGCCCTTTAGCCGCAGGATGACCTCACTCTTGCCGGGATCGCCTGGAATAATGACGGGGCCGCTCTTGCTGCCTTTCATCATGCTCTTGTAGTCGTCCAGCGACAATCCGGCGCGGGGGTCTGCGCCACCGTGGCATACGGTGCAATGGTATCTAGAGATGACTACCGTGATGTCGGCGTAACTGGGAACACCAATTGCCTTCGGCTTTTGATCTACGGCACTTGGTGAGGTTGTCTTCGCTGCTGGTGCTTCCTGAGCCGCCAGGTAAGGACTCCCCATCAGCACTGTTTTAATCCATCCCGCCGTGATGACCAAGCCCGCCACACAAACCATTGCAGACAGTGTCCGCTTCATAATTCCTCTCCTTTGAGCCTCTTGCAAAACTACTCCCGTTCGTGGTTCGATACCCTTCGGTACCGCAGGACAGGCCTCACCGCGAACGGAAATTCAACACGTTACAGCTGCTAAAGTCGTCTCGCCCAAAGTATCGAAGGGTGAAACCACAAATCACTAACCACTAGCCACTAGCCACCGACCACTATTCTCCACACATCCTATGCTCGGGTCCAGTCCTTTCCGCGCATTTGACAAGACTCGGGTGCACTGATATGTTCGTGAACAAATTTCGGCGTGCCCTTTTGGGGGAGATGCTTCAGGTTCCGGGGATGGATGTCCGGGATTCAGTCAAACTGACCATCTGGTCGTGAGGAGGCGTTTATGAGAAGGTGGCAAATCGTTAAACTAGCAGTTTGCTTCATGGCGGTCGTTTTGTGGTGTTCGGCTCCTGCATGGGGCGCGGCGTATAAGGATGAATACAAGCTTAGCGTGGTGGTAGGCCCCAAAGGACCTTGGGGGGAGGGAGCCCAGAAATTTGCCGATCTCGTTAAGGAACGCACCAAAGGCCGAATCAATATCAAATGCTACTTCGCCGGTCAGCTTTTTGCCGGGAAACAAACCAATGAGTTCCTTCTCTTGTACCAGGGTGTGGCGGACTTTGCTCTGGCTTCCGTGATCAACTGGTCTCCTCAAGTCACAGAACTCAACCTCTTTGCACTACCGTTTTTCTTCGACACGTACGCGCAACTCGATGCAGTCAAGAACGGGCCTCCAGGGCAGGAGCTATTCAAGAAGATCGATGAGAAGGGTGTTATTGGTCTGGCATGGGGAGAAAACGGGTTTCGCGAACTGACGAATAGCAGAAGAGCGGTCAAGTCTCCTGAGGATCTGGAAGGTTTGAAGATCCGTGTGGTGGGGTCTCCGATCTTCATCGATACATTCCAAGCGCTTGGAGCTAACCCCATCAATATGAACTGGGGAGAAGCGCAAAGTGCTTTTCAGCAGGGGACGGTTGACGGGCAGGAAAACCCTATCACCTCTGTGATCATACCCTACCAGTTATGGCAGGTGCATAAGTATATTACGGTTTGGCATTACACGATTGATCCGCTCATCTATGGTGTCAGCAAGATAACAATGGATAGCTTTACTCCGGAAGATCAGGCCATTGTTAAGGAATGCGCCAAGGAAGCTGCCGCCTGGCAGGTGGCTCAGGCCCGCAGTGGACTTGAGGGGGATATGCCGGCGCTCAAACTTCTCAAAGACGATGGAATGGAAGTAACAGTCCTGAGTGCAGCGGACAAAAAGCCTTTCCGCGCTAAAACCCGCTCTGTTTATGATAAATGGAAGAGTACGATTGGCGCCGACCTGGTGAACACTGCCGAGAAGATTGTTGGGCAATAAGGGTGGTTCTCCAATACCTTTCGGCTGCTTGACTATGGGTCTCTGGCCCGCATGACGGACAAAATGAGGAAATACGCGACTCATCTGAAGTGGCTTGCAGATCATTTTGAAGAAGCGCTCTGTGCAGGGCTTCTTCTCCTGCTGGCTCTTCTGGCCTTCATCAATATCCTCGTCCGCTACCTTTCCAATTTTTCATTCGCCTTTACGGAAGAACTGGAAGTCAGCGGGCTGGTCTATCTGACTTTCTTTGGAGCGGCCGCCGGTTTTCGTCGGGGGCTTCACATTGGTTTGTCCTTCCTCTATGATCGCTTCCCTAGGAATTTGCGACGGATTGCCTTGCTCATCTCGGCAGCGCTTTCCGTATTTGTCTTTGTGGTCTTGATCTACTTCTCGATCGTGCAAATCGGGGCTGAAATAAAGCTCCAAGTTCTGTCCGAAGCTCTCGTCATTCCTCAGTGGATCTATACGGTGGCACTCCCGGTTGGGTCCGTTCTGGTGATCATTCGCGTGATTGAGCGTACGTGGGCGGTGATCAGTGAGGAGTGAGGAGTAAGGAGTGAGGAGTGAGGAGTGAAAAATGGTCGATGCACCCTAGCCGCTAGTCACCGCTTTCTGAGAGTTTAATG
>Ga0209048_10002435_pt1 | contig 18458 bp, 17 predicted proteins | sample FrelakmetCRP12CR_FD_187146 | JGI IMG/M metagenome (GOLD analysis project Ga0209048, IMG submission 187146) | Freshwater lake sediment microbial communities from the University of Notre Dame, USA, for methane emissions studies - CRP12 CR (SPAdes)... | ecosystem: Environmental > Aquatic >... | reverse complement strand
TGGATCTTTCGCTACCCAGGCCAACCGGGAGAACCCACCATGGATGAGGCACGCAGTGCGGTCAGTTTGGTCCGTGAGTTGCTCCGCCACATCGAGGGTCGACTGGCATGACCGAATCAATTGATACGCGAGAGCGCCGTTTACGATTCCCCTCGTCATCGTAAATCAGTAGCCCCCGTTTCTCATGTGTCACAATAGAGAAACTTCCTTCGTGAGCCCCATCGGTGCCCTGCTCCTCGACAGGCGTCTTCGCCGCGACATCCCTAATGAGCCCCAGCAAAACAATGAGTTGTACGTTTATTAACTGTCTCATAATAGTATTTACATCGTCCATCTGATGTGGTATACCCTTCTGCATGCAGCCACATGATGCGCGACGACTTGATCATCACACCCTGACGGAGTTGAGAACCCGCGCGGTGCACAGTGTGCAGGAGGGGCAAAGCCCTGAAATCGTGGCCAAGGCGCTGGGGATCCATCGCGTGACCATCTATGGCTGGTTGGCCCGGTATCGCCGAGGTGGATGGGGGGCCCTGGATGCGCAGAAACGCGGCGGCCGGCCGCCGAAGCTGACTGGCAAAGCCCTCACCTGGATCTATCGCACCATCACGACGAAGAATCCATTGCAGTTGAAGTTCCCCTATGCCTTATGGACGGCAAAGATCATTGGGCAGGTCATCAAGACGCGCGTTAGGGTCACGCTCAGTAAAGCGTCAATCTGTCGTCTGCTCGCGCAGTTGGGGCTGAGTCCGCAACGGCCAGTCTGGAGGGCCTCTCAGCAAAAACCCGAGGCGGTCCAGGCATGGCTGAACAAGGAATATCCCCGCATTCAGGCTCTGGCGCGCCGCATGAAGGCGCAGATATTCTTTGGGGATGAGGCCGGGGTGCGCTCGGATCATCATGCGGGCACCACCTGGGCCGTGATCGGCAAGACCCCTGTGGTCCGCAGTACGGGGGCGCGCTTCGGGCTCAACATCATGTCCGCCGTCAGCGCGCAAGGTGAATTCCGATTCATGACGGTCCATGGACGTATCGCGGCGACACGGTTTATTGAATTTATCAAACGGTTGATTCACGGAACGGATCGGATGATCTTTTTGATTATGGATGGGCACCCCATCCATAAGGCAAAGTGCGTGACCAAATTTATCGAGACCGAATCCATGAAAAAACGTTTCCGGCTTTCTTCTTGCCGCCATGCTCTCCGGAACTGAATCCCGACGAACGGGTCTGGAATGACCTGAAGAATTATTCTATGGGCGACAAATAATTACCGTCCCCAATCAGATGCACCGCGCAGTCATTAGCCACTTGCGGTGTATCCAGCAATCACCCGATCGTGTGCGCGGGTATTTCAAAAACAAGGCGACACAATACGCAGCATAATGTTGCTGCTATTATGATACGGTTAATAATTCTACTCATCGCCAAAGGACTACACGGGTGCTTGTTCGTCATCTCGGGATAAGAACGTGGAACGCCATGACGTATTCGATAGCGCCGCCCAACAGCCAACAGCGACACCTTTTCTTTGATGTTGCCGGACGAGTCTATTGGCTCATCGACGGTGGTGAAGTGAAATTTATCGACGGGATCGCATAAGTAACGGAGCAGGTCAGGATTCATACGATTGAGTTAGGCCATTCCGAACGACAGCAGTCCCTTTCAGAACGCTTAACAGATCGGCAAAGCGGCGATCCCACGTATGATCGAGCGAGGCACGCTCACGGCCAGCGGCTGCAATACGCTCCCGCCGTTCGTCATCAGCCAGATATGCTTTCACTTTCTCAACACAGTCCTGTATCGAACGATATGTGTCAATCTCCTTACCCATTGCATAGAGAGAATAGAGATCTGGGTTATCATGTGTGAGGTAGAAACTCCCGGACATTGGCCCGTCAAAATCCCGCATCTTAAGAGCGTAAAAGTTCTCACTGTGGCCCACGGTCCCGACACCCAACACGATTTTCGATTGGGCGAAAAGCCGAGGGACGTCTTTCGTGTCAAGTCGTCCGCCATCCCAATCGGCACCATACGCAGTTACTCGCATTCCCGCTCGACGGATCGCCTCGACAATCTTCTCGCGGATGCCGTACCGAGCTCCAACGAAGGAGACGTCATGAATTTTTGGCAATTCCGGCATCGGATGGAAAATTTTAGGATCGCTGGCTTCTGGGAAGAATAGCGCCGGACAACCTTCTTTTCGATACCAGTCCACACATTCAGGCGCAGCTGTCAGCGCGAGATCGAGGTAAGGTATCAGCCCCCGTGTCCCCCACCATTCTCCATTGACATTTTGTCCCCAATACTGATGGCGGTCGTCCATCGCAATATTGACGATCAATGTCCCATATTCATCGCGAATCTTTCCGAGCATTCTTGGATCAACATAGCCGGCCCACGTTTGGGCAATTAAGATATCTGGCGTTTCCCCTTTTCCATGAAGTTCGGCAAACACCTTGGTTAATCGTTCCGAGTTGGTCTTCCGCCGTTCGCAAGCAGAACCAGGCCAATTTTGCCCGTAACTCCCGTCTGACCGCGTGAAATATTCTAATGGGCCACTCCGCGCCAATGCTTGAAGAATGCCGCCTCGATCTTGAAGTTCGTCGGTCCCAAGGAAAAAAACTCGCGGCGGGCGACTATCAACCACGGTTAATCGGGGACGAGCTTGTTCTGAGAGGCATTGCCCACTATCGCTTCTTGTTCTCATCGAGGAATACATTTTGACCGTGCGCTCATATCTCCTTCTGACTTGCACAGATTTCAACCAGGCATTAATTGCTTGGAAAACCGTGAACCGTTTCAGTCGATTCTTAAGCGCTTGCAACTTCACACAAACTCTTCAGAGGGGCACGAACTCGGAGCGGTGCCAACTAAATTATCTTACAGAGTGCGGATACCATTTGAATTCGACGGTAGAGCCATAACCCATCATACGCAGCCTGCATAAGCTTACTACGAGGGACCGGCAAGAGCACCTTGTGCCAAATTCTAACTGGTTGCAATCGGGAACGCTGCAACATTTCCATGAAAGAGCGCCATGAATAAGTCACTTCACGTGGATTCGCTATGGTATCTTGCTTTTGCGCTTCAGAGTGATCGGCTCGAATTGCAGTGCAGTCCCAGCGCGCGTGGTGATACAGACCGACGAACAGCCTTCCTTCATTTGCCACCCAACCGCGAATTCGGCGAAGATTTCCCTCTGGATCCGCCGTATGATGAAGAACCCCCGAGCACCAAACTAGGTCGTACCCGCCACCAGCAAACTGATCGATCGACACGTTATGGATATCAACGCCTGGGCAACGTTCACGCGCTAACATTGCACTGGCGGTGCTTGGCTCTATCGCGCTGATCCCCGCATGCGGCAATACCCTCTTGAGTGCCAAAATCTCCTCTCCTGTGCCACAGCCTACGCAGAGAACGGTCTTTGGTCGATCGCCCGAGTGCAACAGCTTAGCAAAAGTGGCAGCAGCGATCTCGACGCCAGCCGTATTGTTGGGGAATGGATAGCGCTCGTAGAAATCAATAATGGGATCAGGATTTCGCATAGTACCTGTTGTGGCGCGCTTATAGCTTTCGTTTTGTCCTGATTCTTGTTGCATACTGACCCCTAAATTGACCCATCAAATGATATTCGGCCTTCCTAATTGAGACAGAGAAATCGAATGTCCTGTGTCCTTACTCACGCAAGAGAAAGGAACGACTCGATTGAGCTTGAATGAACGAAAAGGACATCCTTGTAGCGAGCAAGGGCGGCCTCTACTTCGTCTCCAACTGCCCGGAGATCACCGGGCCTTTCCGAAATAAACAGCTTGTACCCCAGGCCAAACAATACCCTGCCTGCATCGAGCGCTTCAGTTGATCCAGCTTCCATGAGCACATGAGGATGCGATTTGTCCAACGACTCTCTGAACCCAGCAATCACTTCAGCTTCAAAATTCTCCGCATCAATCTTGATAACAGTCGGCTGAAGCGACTCTCGTTTGCACCAGTCGTCGAGCCGGCTCACCTCGACATCAAATCGTGCCTTGGGCTGGTCAAGCACATCCGGCATCCGCGATGAGGCGCTCAGCGTATTCCAGGCACTATAGGTCAACCCGAAATCTGATATTGCGAGACGCCCATTTTGCCGACCAGCGGCCATGTTCATTACCGTCACATTCTTTACGTCAGCCGTGTTCTTCTTCAACACCGAGAAGGTTGACGGGGTAGGCTCAAAGCTAATAACTCGGCCGGACTCTCCGACAAGATGTGAGAACAATCGCGTGAAATAACCAAAGTGTGCGCCAATATCGAGGACAACATCTCCCTGATGCACTGCGCGCAACGCCAAGCCCGTAACTATTTCATCGAACAGGCCATATGTGTAAATCTGCTGAGAAATAACCTCCGGTAGCACGACGGTCATGGCTCCTCCGAAAAACAGCTCAGCTTCCTGCTCCGTCCCTGAACCAAAGAAACGAGCATATCGTCTCGTCAGAAACCGTCTGGGCCCGACAAGGCCAAGCTTCTTGATCGGTGAGGCGTGCAGACGGTTGACGGCCCGCCGGAACTTATTTTCGAGATCCCCGCCAGCCACTACGCTTTCCTCTGAAAGCAAAATATCCCGAGTCCAAAGTCCGATCCGTACCCGATTTCAGAAATGTGCACCGATTCCGGCTTAACATCGTCGTGAAATATTCCCGAAGCATCAACCATCGCCATCTCAACGATATTTAGTCCATGAAACAGACTCAAGATATCTGCTACCGAATACACCCGCTGCCCGTTGAACTGTACGCGCGGTCTCCCGATCGGAACTGAAATGTAGGCACGGCCGCCTGGAGCCAACACCCGGACGATCTCTCGTGCAGCCTTGATCGAGCCGTTTGGATCGATTGGATCTCCATATCGCCCCAGCCCGATGTGCTCGATGACATGCAGGCTTGAGAGAGATGACACCGAACCATCGCGAAGAGGAAGCGACACAATTGACGCCCCAAGTCCGCTATAGTTCGAGATGGCGATTGCCAATGGACGTATGTCTATAAAAATGACACGCGTGATTGTAGTAAGTAAGCCAACAAAATTAACTTGTGACCCGATATCGATATGGACAGGTACGGCTGTCGCCAGAATGTGCTTGAACGCCCAAACGGCCTGATAAAAGTAGTGCGTATCAATGCTCGACTTGATTGTACGGTCAAACAGACATGGCCAGAAATCAGCTATTCGGGCAACTCCTCCCATCGCACGAAAGCGAGTCAACTCTCTAAAAAATTTCGGATATCTCAACAGTGCTGAAGGACGAGCTGCACCGAGAACAGGGCTCGTTATCCTCATTGCGAGCAGGGCTAGGTTTTTCAGAGCGGGTTGACGTTTCACCCACTGACGAGCATCACTCACTAGTTCCCCCGCGCCTGCCCGTCAGCTTTTTCTCCAACAGAAACCGGCCCATCGCCAAGTATCTCAACCCTGAAAGATCCAGAGTGCGGATGGCATCATGAGGTGAACAAACGTTCGGCTCACCGTGCAGGTTGAGACTCGTATTGAGGACACCTCCGATTCCGGTCAGCGATTTGAAGCATGAAATCAGCTCGTAGTAATCGGGATTCCAGTCCTTACGGACACACTGGGGCCTGGCCGTCATGTCACGGGGATGAATGGCAGCAACCAGATCGCGTCTCGCCTCTAGTGTTGTGTCGAACGTAATGCACATGTACGGCGCAAACATTTCCCTTGGGTTGATAATGTATCGCGCCATGTCCTCTTCGAGAATACTGGGAGTAAAGGGCATCCAGAAATCCCGGCTCTTGATCGCATCGTTGATATGGTGGAGGTGTTCGAATCGACCTGGGTTGGCCAGAATCGAACGATTGCCCAACGCCCGAGCCCCAAACTCCATTCGGCCACTGCACCGTGCCACGATGTGGTTGTCGGCAAGCAACTGTGCCACGCGCTGATTGATATTTTCCGCTTCCACGATCGAGTAGCGGTCGTGGGCCTTCGTCTCCTGCAGGGCTGACTCGACCTCGTGATCCGAAAACTCGACTCCAAGATACAAATCCTGCAACGGCATGACTGGAATCTGCGCCTGTTCGCTTCCCCAAATCGCACAACCGACTGCCGTACTCTCATCCGCCGCAGACGGCATGACGAAGAGTTTCCCAACCAGTTCGGATTCGGCAAGCCGCTGGCAGACTTTCACATTCATAAACACCCCGCCGGACACGGCAATGTCCGAGACATTCATTTTCTTCATCCAGTAGTGGATCCACTTCAAAACGAGTCGCTCCGTCAGCGATTGGATGGCTCCTGCAACGTTATCGAATCGTTGAAAACGGAAACAGTCTTCTAGCGCATCCTGAAGCCCTCGGGGAGTCACTTGGCTAACCCACCGCCCTTGGGCATCCACATCCAATAATCCATTCAGTCGCTCAGTCAATGCATCGTAATACTCTCGCTTTGCGTAAGGCGCGAGCCCCATTACCTTGAACTCATGCTCGCCGGGTTTCATGCCAAGCAACGCCGTTACCGCGGAATAATAGTAGCCGAGCGAATGCTGGTGCTCCGTCCTGTCCAGTACTGTCAACCTGCCATTTTCAAAGAGGTTCACAGTGGCGCAAACCCAATCACCCTGGCCGTCGAGGGTAAAGATGAGTGCCCTCCCCCACTCGCGAACGTTAGGCAGCGTACTGTACGCATGGGAGAGATGGTGATCGACCTCCCGCACCCTCGACTGATCGAGCCGCAGCTCATGGCTAAAATAGGTTTTGGCTTCTTGATGGAGACTTGACCGCTTTTCTTGCAGACCGATCCGCAGCTTGCTCAACGTCCACCCCAGAGAAGACTTCGCCAACCATTGTCGCGTTCTGGCTTTCTCAAGCGCAGGGCTCAAGTAGTCCCCGTATTGATGTGGCTTGAAGCCGTTGGCCTTGAGATGCAGATAGCCATAGACTGATTTCTCGAACAGCGTAGCAGAGGCAACGTCCTCCGGCTTACATACATGTCGATACACATAGTCGATCGTCTGAACAGGAAAGCCTGTGGAATTCTTAATCCGGTTGAGCCGCTCTTCACTCTGACAAAACACCAATTGACCGTCGCGAATTACGGCTACCGTTGCATTGTGCCCATAGCAAACACCTAGATGGATCATTTCGTGCCCAGCCATGACTGAGGTCTAACCTTCTCGAGTAAAAGGTTTGCGAAGATCTTGTGCCAGTTTTGTCGGAATAGCAGTGTCCAGGCAAGAATGACGAATTCGATTGGACCCACTGCTCTTCTCATCTCTTTCAAAAGATCCAAAAAAGTCTGGCGCTGGAAACGAGAACCTCCTTGAGGCAGCTTAAATGCTTCTAATACTTGCTCCGGAGTCTTGAAAGAATACTGATTAAAATACTCCATGCCCCAGCCGTCCACGATCGGTCCTTTTGCAAGCAAATGCATAATGATGACTTTGTCTGGGCTGACTGAGATGCTCCAAATAGCTCCTTCCATCGCTGTTTTACGGAAGACCGAATAATACAAACCGTCTGTGACATTCCTCTTGAGGTATGAACGAATCCGACGAAACCCATTCACGTCATCCAGCCCATAGGGGGGTTGATCTCTTCCAAGCTCATTGCCATCCCTTCCGATGTAGTGAAGCGTTCCCAGTGCTGCGGATGCCGCTGGAGACTTTTCCAGGGCACTAACCGCTGACCCGATAAACCCGGGATGCCACCAATCATCGTGAGGTGCCCAAAAAAAGAACTCGCCTCTTGCTTGCTCCCATACAAACCGAAAGTTGAAGAGCCCTGAAATCGTCTTAGGCTGACGGAAAGCACGGATACGTGGATCAGACCGCTGGAACTTCTCAACCACGTCTGCAGTACCATCAGCGGATGCATTGTCAGAGATAACAATCTCATAATCCTGAAAAGTTTGAGCTAGGATCGACTGGATCGCTCGTGGAAAGAGTGTGGCGCCATTGTAAACTGGCATCCCCACTGTAACTCGAGGTACCTTACCGGCTGGAGAATGCGTCATGGTATACAAACACCATCTGCCTTACCGCAAATGGCCTCAACTTGTTTGAGGCCAGAAGTTGAGCCAAGACTGCTACTACCCATACCAATCCAATCCAAAATAATAAAGAAATCGAAACTGTTTCTGCTCCAATAAACAGCCGACCAACGAAGACGACGCCCACCCCGCTGAGGGCAGGCAACAAAATATCTTCTCGCCACCACCGCCCTAACTGACCGATTAAGAGCTTCCGGTGCATAAGAACGGGCCCGATGAGCAAATGAAGGAGATACAAAAGAATCCAGCATGCGGCGGCACCGGTTGGCCCCCAAACAGGAACTACCACCCACAAAGCCACGCCCATGATAACCACCGAGGCAAGATGAATATGAAAAACCAATCGATTCCATCCTGCTCCTGCCTGCAATGTGTACGACAGACTGACTAGCATGCTGAGGGTCACACCCACTGCTAGCAGGGACAGGACGGGTGCCGCATGATTCGCAATGTCATCATTGCGTGTCCAGAGTTGAAGAAGCTCGTAGGGAAATAATGCAAGCACCGCCCCTACTGGAGCTACAAGTAACCCAATAAGTTGAGATCCGCCATGGTACAGTCGTGACAACTCATCTGCATCGCCCACCTCATGCGCCTTGACCAACCTGGGAAACAAGACAGCAGAAACAGGGCCGCCTAGATAAGCCAGCCCCAAGCTGACGGTCGAAGCAAGTGCATAGTAACCAAAGTGGTCTAAGGAAAGCAGCCGAGCAAGCAGGACCTTGTCCATTTGGGAAAGAATCGTTAGCAGAACTAGAACGCCTGTGACACCCGCGGCGTAGCGAGCTGTTCCTTTCAACAAATCCACCCGAAACTGAGGAGAAACCGGATATGCTGGCAACGCCTTTTTTAGTGCTCTTCTAAGGATCATGGTGAAACACAGATTTACAGCCGCCTGCCACAACAATAACGCCTCGATCGTTGGCGAGATAAGCCACAGAACAAGGACCGCCCCCCCGTTGCGGAACGTTGTGGCCAGGGCATTGATTAGATTCAGCGCCACTTGATGTTCGAGCCCTGACAGCCCCCCTGAATAGAGCGTGCTCGGCCATGCCATAGCGAGAGAAACACCAAACAACATAAATGCTGTATGGACCTGCTGGACATCGAGGGTGCGAGTGTTTAGCCATGATCCAGCAAACTGAGCTGTGGCTATCATGCTGAGTGCAACAACGACCGCCATGCCCCAGTAGACAATTTCGAAGGTCCTGAGGAAATCAGGCGATTCTACCTCATTCTTGGTTCTTACCCGACGAGCAAATTCTCGTGCCGCGGCGTAACTGAAACCCAAATCTAGGAGAGCGAGAAGCCCTTGGAGAGATAACAGGAACCCGAGCAGACCAAACACCTCTATGCCAAGAAAATGAATGTATAGTGGAATGAAGACGATGGAGGCTAAGGCTGCCCAGATTTTTCCCACAAGGTTAGCGATGAAGTTGCGTTTAATTACTGTCATGGCTTGAAGATCAGACCCTGTCCCGTTGGCAGGGGAAGCACTCGTGTGTTTCGTTTCATCGCAAACTCATCGAATGCCCTTTTTTGAGCTATCGATCTTTGCCATCCGTAATCATCCACGACGATAATCGCACCGGAAGACAATTTGTCCCAGAAATATTCAGCCGCAGCAATTTCAGGCAGTGCACAGTTCATGTCAATCGAAAGAAAAGCAATCTTCTCGGATTTGACCTCAGTCAGAGTGTGCGGAACGACACCGCGAACAAGGACAACATTATCGAAAGATTTAAATGTCTGCTGAACCTCCGCAAAACATTCCTCGTATCCTCCAGCATGGCACCCCATACTACGCTCATCATCCGAAATGCATTCATCTACGAGCCCTGAGAATGTGTCCAACAGATAAAACCGCTTAGGCAGGCTGCCAAAGTTGATAAAGTGAATGATCGCGCGTGCTAGTGACCCCTTATTCACACCACACTCGACAAAATCACCATCGAGGCTCTTAGCCCGTTCAGCGACCCAACATACGATATAAACCCGCCAATGTATTCTGGATGCACCAAACGAGCCTGTTTTTTCCGCTAGCCGATATGCTTCAGCGAACAACTGGTCATGAATGAAATCACAATTATGTCTCGTCGCTAGGCCGTCTTGGTTGTAAGTAAAGGGGCCTTTCACTAACCGGTACTTCAGCAATTCGCGGATTCGAAAAGAGATTCCGCGAAGGATTCTACGGAGAGTCATTCGATACTCCTTCAATCAGAAACGCAGGAGGGTCTGAGTGTAACCTGCGGCCTGCCCTAGAAAAGTTCAAAGGCGGAAGTTCTTGCGTGTCAGAAACGTCTCAATAATAGAATCATTCAGCGCCACACTTTTCATAGCTATCGAGTTCCTATTCAATCGTGCTAACGCAAGCCTGCATATGCGAGCGGACGCCCTCGGGAGATCATTAGTTTTCACACCTGCAATAAGCAATGCATACAACAAGAACAAAAAATCCTGAACGATTACCTCGGAGGCGCTGCCGGAGTAGTACAGCGTCGAAAAATGTGTATTAAGGAGACCGATCGCTATTCCTCGTCGTTCATGGAGTTTGATCTTATGATTCTCCAAAAGACTCTGAGTAACTTGTCGCAAAACTTGTATGTCGCGACTGGATTCCACTCGATCATACCGAACCCGATTCTTTGCGGCACCTTTACGGCAAATGATATGAATAGGGGCGAACTCAGGGCGTGGTCTTGTAAAACTCGAAATCTTATCGAAGCCGTTCACTTCCCGTATTGGGTGTAGGCCATGCCTTTTGAGAAGAGCCAAAAGTTCGCCAACTGAATGCCAATGAATATACGGTGCCGTCAGGTCATCGCGAGCGCGAAGTCGCGCTGCTGGCGCTAATTGGAAGCTTAGTCTCCGAAACTCCGCTTCTGTTCGACAATGGAGGACGGTCCGAGTGCTTTCTACTACAAACTCGCGCAGACTCCCTGAATTGTATGTGTAGAATAGAAAAAGGGAGGAGTTGTCCCTCGCTAGCTCCACGATTCCAGACACAAACACATCACTCTGCTGAATCATTGGAAGAATCCCGTAAACCCAAATGATATCTGCTTCAAGCTTGATCCTCCTATCCAAGATATTACCGCAAATAATTTGAATGTTTTGAAGGCGCTGCTCTCGACAGTAGTCTTGGAACTTCGCGGCATTACTCGGCGAAGCATCGATGGCATAGACGACCGCTGCTCCCGCTCTAGCAAATGCAACTGACCAGTTGCCGCGACCAAAAGCATAGTCAACCACAGTCGCTCCCCGAATGCGCGCGCCGAATATTGAACGGACATAATCAGTACACCTATTTATCCACTCGTCATGGAGATACTCAAACCGAAACATTGATCTTGCGTAATCGTCAATTTTCCTCGGAGTGGACGGTGACATGGTACGAGGATATCGGATGCTCATAGGCAAGGCCTCATTGAAAGAAATTGATTGCAGGACATAAACCACCCCAAGTAATGAGCGGACTGACCTTTATCAGATTTTGATGGAAACCACACACCAATATGCGCTTTGATTTCAGGAACTGAGAAAACAGATTATCGGATTAGGAGGGAGTGTTTTACGATTGGTTTACCAAAATACTCGACACTTAATTCGTATGCATCGAGGCACCGCCACGATTTGCTTGCCTCATACGAGAAACCACAACTGTGCTACCCCCGAGTTTTTGGCTCCATTCGCTTTATCAGCAGAACATCCTCTAACAGGAGCGCATCGATTCCCGTCGACAAGAAGCAACGAATTGCATCCTGTGGAGACTCTACAATTGGCTCACCTGCGACATTGAAGGAGGTGTTTAAGAGTACGGGCACGCCCGTCTGTTCACCAAACAATTCGATCAGCCGATAGAATGGTTGATTCGCGTCCCTGTTCACAGTCTGCACACGAGCTGTACCATCCACGTGCGTAACAGCTGGCACTAGCGATTGCTTCTCTTTTTTCACATCCGCAATGAGCAACATGTAGGGACTCGGCCGATTGAGGTTAAAGAACTCCTGCGCCCGTTCCTCTAGCACTGCTGGGGCGAAAGGCCGAAACGCCTCTCGATGTTTTACTCGCGCATTTAGAAGGTCTTTGTTTTCGGCCACACATGGACTCATCAGGATGCTGCGGCACCCAAGGGAACGGGGACCGATTTCGCTACGACCCTGAAACCATCCAACCACCTTGTTTTCAACCAAGAGAGACATTGTCTTGTTGAAGGAGGGATCGGGGCTAACTTCATATCCAGAGAACGAATTGATTGCGTCCTCAATCTCGCTTTTCGAATACTGCCGCCCTAGGTAAGGTCCTGAAAATTTCCACCTGATGTTCCCCTTCATAATCTGATAGTAGCCGTGAAGCGCGCATCCCAGTGGAAGACCGGTGTCCGAACAGGCCGGTTGAATGAAAACATCCTCGAACAATCCTTCTCGCAGTAAGCGGTAATTTGCCACTGAGTTGAGTCCGACTCCACCGGCGATGCAGAGATGTTTTGCCCCCGTCACTTGCCTGGCATGTCGGGCGAGATGCAACATACCCCGTTCAATTTCCTCCTGCACTTCGTACGCCAGCCGAGCCTTCGTTTGTTCAGTCATCGGAGGCAAAGGATCATGAAGCTCATATCGCCCTCCACACAAACGAGAGTAGTCTGTATGAATGCCTTCGAATCGTCGTTTGCTCCAGTCAATAATGTCGGCCGATAGTTGATATCCATATGGGGCCAGCCCCATCGTTTTCCCTTCGTTGAGAATACCGAAGCCGATCTTCACGGTAATGGTCGCGTAGAGTAGTCCTAGTCCAAGCCGATCAGATTTCTCGAGAAGTCGAATGCCGTCCTTGCGAGATGCCACATAGAGACTCTGCGTTTCTTTATCGGAGCCTCTCCCATCCACAACGAGAATAGCAGCTTCGTCAAAAGGTGACGCGTAGAACGCAGATGCCGCATGAGCTTGATGGTGGTTAATCATCGCAACTTTCTCAACGGGGGCATCTAGTGTCCCCACCCGTGGGTCGGTGACATTGTGAAGCAACGGATGGTAGTCTCCTTTTATAAGTCGATCCTTGTTCCACACGGGAACTTCAACATAGTCAGAAACAAAGAGATCAACGTCCTGCTGCTTCGCACCAACGGCATCTAAACAATATTCGATGGCATCGCTTGGGAATGCCCTTGAATCCTTGACTCGATCAAGCCGTTCTTGAGTGACCGACACGAGTTCAACTTTTCCACCCCGCTCCACAAGCACTGCCGCACCTGTATCGTGCCAGGGCTCACGATGCACCCCAAGAATCAGCATCTCCCATCCTTTCTCATAGAGTTGCCCTTTACCGCACGCATCGAAGATAGCCATCGAACGCCTCGGTGATCATCAACTTGTTACATACGTCGTGATCGACCACGAACCGGTCAGTCCTCGCCAAAAACTCACGCATCGCCGTCATTGGGTTATTCCCGACATCCCAGGGGCGTATTGCCGAGTAGTACCCCTTGGGGAAATATTCAATAAAGGTGTCGGGCAGAACCAGATAGGAGCCAAGGGTTACAAACGGAGAATAGAGTTCCAGTTCTTTCGCAACATGCGCGTGAGAGTGTAGTGAATCCAGGAACACCATGACGGTTTTCTTGTTAGCGGCATGCCTACGTACTTGCTCGATGATGGTTGGGTCAATGGAGGACCCTTCGATCATCTTAATCCGTTTATACATCGGATGTTTTTCAATTTCTGACCGGTTATGCGCTCGGATGTCGATGTCGATACCGAGTACGAGGCCCTCACCGCCAATCAACTCGAGCATGGAGGCCGACAAGATTAAGCTCCCTCCATGAGCAATTCCCGTTTCGATGATCAAGTCAGGCTTCACACTCCAAATGATTTCTTGGATGATCACAATGTCGTTCGGAAACTTGATAATCGGACGTCCGAGCCAGGAAAAGTTGTACGTGTATTTGTACTTGTCGGCCTGCAGCATCCACTCCAATGACTTTTTCTTCAGGTCCTCGTCCTGCGCCATGCGGTTAGTATCAGCAGCACGTTCGTCCTTAAACTGTTGGATAGGATCCACTTGCCCTCCCTTGTAGTACGTCAAATATGCGTTGAATTTCTTGGTCCATCCCATCCCCTCGTACCGCCTCCCACCCGCGCCCCGCCAATTTGTCCTTGGCCACCTGCAACGATACGCCGTTTCTTGGCTCGTCCGAACTTACAATCAACGAACACTCACGGCCGAATCGTTGAGTAAAACCCTTCTTGACTCTCTGCGCGACTGAGAGGATCGATTCTGATCGCCCTGTCGCAACGTTGAATGTTTCATTCCGGCACCGAAGGAAATTCGTTGTCACAAACTGAATCGCCTCGGCGACGTCTTCCAGTGCAACGAAATCGCGCAACTGGCGCCCTGATGATCGAAGCACTATCTTTTCGCTCTCCAATGACTCCAGGCAGAAGCAGTTTGGCACAAGATCCCATCGATCTATTTCACGCGCTACCGGAGCCCCGTAGACATTAGTCGGACGTAAAATAACGTGCTGAATAAGACCTTGCCTGCTATAGGTTCGCACATGCTCTTCCGCGAACCAGTGTGTGAGTGCGTAATTATTTCGACACTTCATAGGAGTCTCTTCACTAATCGCACCCTCGGATTGTCCATACACCTGAAAAGTTGAGAGATATACCATTTGCTTGATGCCGTGACGCACACAAAATTCGAGGACGTTTTGTGTTCCTACCGCATTGACTTCCAGTGCCGTTTGGGGGTCACGAGAAGCACGATCCGTTGCTGCGGCCAGGTGGATCATGCAGTCGTAGGATCCAATTGCTCTATCCCTCCATGGTTCGCATATATCCCATTGAATGATTTCCTGCGTACCGACACGTTGAAGCAGATAATCAGGAACCTTACGAGTAATAACTCCGATGGGAATCGACTTCCTCCGACAACTCTCTACGAGATAGCTGCCAATGTAGCCGGATGCTCCGCTGATCAGAAGCGTCATTGGCCGAGAGTGAAGTTGGGATAGTTCGCGTCTTTTTCAGAAAGAATGGGATCCGAGATTGGCCAGTTCACCGCAAAGAACGGATCGTTCCATCGAACCCCTGCTTCCTGGACCGGCGAGTAGAAACTAGATACCTGGTAGATCACCTGACACTCGTCCGTTAATGTCAGAAATCCATGCGCACACCCATGGGGGATGTACAGCATTCGATTATTTTCTCCACTCAGTTCGACCGTCACGCGTCGCCCAAATGTTTGAGAGCTGGGGCGAAGATCCAGGGCAACATCCAGTATTTTGCCAGTGGCAACCCGTACAAGTTTTACCTCCGCTGCTTCTCCCTTCTGGTGATGCATGCCGCGAATAGTGCCTTTCCTCTTCGTCATTGACATGTTGGCTTGCACGAAGCTGGTCTCTAATCCTTGGTCCGCAAATTCCTTGGCGCAAAACGTACGCGCAAACATTCCACGGTCATCTTTCATCGGCTCCAACTCAATGACGTACACGCCCTCGACCTGGGTTGCGATAAACTTCACAATTTGCCCGCTCTCCACCCTGACGGAACGGGCTGAGATGAATAACTCTTCATAGACCACTACAGAGCCATGAATCGCTCAATCTGTTGCTCGGTCATTGGCCTGGCGGCGGTGAAACCGTCAGAAAGCACAGTGCGGTACCAATGAACTGCCCATGCAATTGCTTCATCTGCCCCTAGCTTCGGCCGCCAGCCGAGGTGCGCCCTCGCTCGAGTCGAATCCAGCCGTAGATCATTCGCCTCGTGGAGAACAGAAGATTCCTGTGGTGTGTACTCTGCTTGGACCGGATTTCCCCAATGATGCAGGGCTCGATCGACAACCCAGGATACTGGTTTCGCCTCGCTACTCGAAGGCCCGAAGTTCCATGCATCGGCGCTGCCTCGGGTTCGGTTGTGCAGATGTTCGGCTAGGACGAGATAGCCGTTAAGAGGATCAAGGACATGTTGCCACGGTCGCACCGCATTAGGTTTTCTGATCACCACCGATTGTTTCGCTGCGACCGACCTTGCCAAATCCGGCAATAAGCGATCTTGGGCCCAGTCCCCTCCGCCAATAACATTTCCTGCGCGCACCGTTGCTATCAGCGCACTTCCCTCTCTGCCGAAGAACGATTTTCTGTAGGCTGCCGTTACCATTTCTGCACAGGCTTTACTGCTGGAATAGGGATCATGACCACCAAGATGGTCATTCTCACGGTAAGCCCATGTCCATTCACGATTCTCATAACATTTGTCGCTCGTCACCACAACGACTGCTCGAACGGACGGACATTTCCGAATCGCCTCCAGCAGGTGAACAGTGCCCAGAACATTTGTGGCATAGGTTGCTACCGGCTGTACATACGACTCACGGACAACGGCCTGGGCGGCTAAGTGCAGGACGATCTCTGGTTCCGATCGAGTCAGGCAGTCGGTCAACGCATCATGATTTCGTATATCTCCACTAACTGAATCCATCCCTTTTCCGATAGCAGCCGCTTCGAATAGACTCGGCGTAGTTGGAGGTGGCAAGCTAAACCCCGTTACTCGGGAACCTAGAGCTTGCAGCCACAGGGCCAACCATCCTCCTTTAAATCCGGTGTGGCCTGTCAGAAAGACTTTGCGTTCTTTCCAAAAACTCTGCGCCATTACCAGACCTTCCACGGAGCCGTTCCTGAGGACCAGAGGCGCTCAAGATAGTTCTTGTCTCTGAGCGTATCCATCGCGTGCCAAAATCCTCGATGTTGATAGGCACATAGTTTTCGTTCTTGGGCAAGTTTTCTGAGTGGCTCCTGTTCCCAGTGCGTTGAAGCATCCTGGATATATTCCAGGACTTTCGGGGAAAGCACAAAAAACCCACCATTAATCCATCCGCCGTCGCCTTCAGGTTTTTCCTCGAACCTGACCACTCGGTCGTTATCAAGACGCAACGCTCCATATCGCCCAGGAGGTTGAACTGCTGTTACAGTCGCCAGCGCATTATGGTCCCTATGCAATGCAATCACAGATTTGAGGTTCACATCGCTCAGACCATCACCGTATGTAAAGCAGAAATCGTTACTGTCGAGATATCTGCTCACCAGCTTCAGCCGGCCCCCAGTCATGGTCTGTTCGCCTGTTTCAACGAGAGTCACTTTCCAAGGTTCCGCGTTATTCTGATGGATCTCCATTTTATTGCTGGCCATGTCAAACGTAACGTCTGACATGTGCAAGAAGTAGTTCGCAAAATATTCCTTGATCACATAGCCTCTATAACCAAGACAAACTATAAATTCATTCATCCCATGGAAGGAATACATCTTCATGATGTGCCATAGGATCGGCTTCCCCCCGATCTCTACCATCGGCTTCGGCCTATGCTCCGTTTCCTCACTTAACCGTGTTCCCAGCCCGCCTGCTAAGACCACCACTTTCATCGATGCCCCCTCTTTATCCCGGAAGGACGTCTCTAGTATCGATTTCTATCGCCGTCGCTTGCCGAATCAACCGGATTCCGATTACCAGCCGATGCCGATTTTCTTTCCGCATTAAAATCCCCTGCATTCCCTGACCTGCCCCCGATTGTTGTACCACACCCCTTGTTAGTCTAGGCACATTGTGGTAAGCCCTCGATTTCTGTACCAGGTCTAGGGAGAGTTTCCAGAAGTGATGAGGGGGTCGCAGAGCTGATTCTCCGCGTGGGCCCTAGCGAATTCTTCGGGCGTGCGATCTTGGGGCGCCCGGTGAGGGCAATTCTCATTATACTCACGCTGCCAGGCCTCGATCCGGTCCTGAGCCTCCCGCAGTGACTCGAACAGTGCACATTCAGGCACTCCCGTCGCAACGTCGCATTGAACGATTCCACGTGCGAATTGTCCGTCGGCGTGCCCGGTCTAGAGAAGTCGATGGAGACCTTGTTGTGATAGGCCCAGAGGTCCATCAGCTGACTGCGGAACTCACTCCCGTTGTCACAGAAGAGCCTCCTCGGCGTGCCTCGATAAACTTTGAGCCAATTCAACACAGCGACGACGTGCTCGCAGCGAAGACTCTGGGCCACCTCGATGGCCACACACTCTCGCGTATACACATCAATGACGGTGAGGGCGCTAAATCGGCGGCCATTTACCAGTTGATCAGCCACAACGTCTCATGTCCAAGCTTCATTCGGTCTCGTCACCGTCGGCCGGTGCACGCGGGGCACCACCGATTTTCGCCGCCGGGGGCTCCGGCGACGCAGCACCAGGCTTTCTTCTCGGTAGAGACGATACACGAGATTCTTGCCCACAGCCCACCCTTCCCGATTGAGAAGCACCCGAATTTTCCGGTACCCGTACCGGACCCGCGTCTGGGCCATCTCCCTGAGCCGCTGCCGGTGTGCGGTGCGGGGATCGCGATGACTCCGATAGTCGTAGGTGGTCCCTCGCGCAGCGG
>Ga0209048_10002434_pt1 | contig 18462 bp, 14 predicted proteins | sample FrelakmetCRP12CR_FD_187146 | JGI IMG/M metagenome (GOLD analysis project Ga0209048, IMG submission 187146) | Freshwater lake sediment microbial communities from the University of Notre Dame, USA, for methane emissions studies - CRP12 CR (SPAdes)... | ecosystem: Environmental > Aquatic >... | reverse complement strand
GAGCACCACCCGGTTGGGCATCCCAGGGACCGCCCATCAGGGTCCAGCTTTCCCCAGTATCTGTTGAGCGGTACACGCCGTTTTGTACGGCGTCGGGCGGCTCAGTCCCCACACACGGCGTCGGCGGCCCGTCGCTGCACCCGTAAGCCCCGATGGCTGCAAACTGGCGAACGAAATTTCCGGGATCGACTTCGAGAGCGCTGGCGTGCCCAATCAGTCTGTGAACCAAGTCACTCCGCCGTCCGAAGAGTTGAAAATGCCGGTCTGTGGCGGGAAGGGAAGCTCAGTGGCCGCCCGGCGGCTGAACAGTCCACCACATGTCGCAGCCACGACAATGCGCGCATCGGTTGGATCGTGTCAGGCGGCCACATTCGGCTTGTCCAGGCGCGGAATGGCATCGACCTCACCAACGCAGGCTTCGGCAGCGGCTTCGAGAAGTGCGCGGCCAATGAGAACGTATTCATTGCTGGCACAAACATTCTGTGGCGCACGACGGAGTTCTTCTCGGCGCCGCTCGTGCCTGGACCAACCTGGTCCGCCAACGGCCCCGAGATGGGTGGCTGCGGCTCTGGAACGAGCGGCGCCGGCTGCATTGCCGCCCTCGCGTTCGCGGCGTCCGATACCACGTGCAGCACATACGCGTTTGCGACCGGGGACGGGCGACTGCGGCGCACCGTGAACGCGGGCGGCACGTGGGATGATCTGGACGCGAGCAATGCCGTCCCCGATCGGTGGGTGACCGACCTGGCGTTTGACTCAACCGATGCCGGCACCCTCTACGTGACGCTTTCGGGATTCAATGAGGGGACGCCTGGCCAGCCAGGTCACGTCTTCAAGACCGCGAGTGCGTTGGACGCCGCACCGACGTGGCTTGATGTGAGCCCGCCGGTCGACCAGCCCTACGACACGATTGCCGTGGACCCCATCGACTCGCAGGTCGTCTACGTCGGGGCGGACATCGGAGTCTGGAATAGTACCGACGGGGCCGCGACGTGGACCCAACTGGGACCCGAAAGCGGGATGCCGAACGTCGCCGTCTTCGACTTGGAGATTCAGCCAACCACGCGGCGGCCATTCGCCTTCACCCATGGGCGCGGTGCGTTCGTGCTTGCCTGCCGCAGCGACACGGAGTGCGATGATCAGAACGCCAGCAATGGCGTCGAGACGTGCGATCTCCTAAGCGGCAGCTGCCAAGCAGGCGTCGCGCCACCCACTGTCTCGCGAACCGCTACACCTTCAGCCACCGCAACGCCGACTGCATCGGCCACGGTGACCACCGCGCGGCCGGGGTGCGTCGGCGACTGCACTGGCACACAGACCGTAGCGGTGAACGATATCATCATCCTGGTGAACATCGCTCTGGGCAATGCACAGGTATCAGCCTGCGCGCACGGGATTCCGCGCGGCGCCGATGTCACCGTGGCGGTCATCATCCAGGCCGTGAACAGCGCGCTGAACGGCTGCGGGGTCGGATGATTCCCATGGCCTGATGTATAGATCGCCAGCAGATTTGCCGCTATTATGCTGGCAATGTATGCACGCGAGTTGACTCTGCCGGACCGTTCGTTCTTCCTCTTCGGACCACGCGGGACCGGCAAGACGACCTGGTTGCGGACGGTGCTCCCGGACGCCCATTGGGTGAACCTCCTCGTCGATCGCGTGCTCGTTCGCCTGGTGCGCGACCCCGAGCGCTTCGCGCAGGAAGTCGAGGCCTTGCCGGCTGGCAGCTGGGTCGTGGTTGATGAGGTACAGAAGCTACCAGCGCTGCTCAACGAAGTGCAGGACCTGCTCGTCAAGCACCGGCAACGTTACCGCTTCGCATTGACCGGCTCGAGTGCCCGCAAGCTCAAGCGCGGCGACGTCAACTTGCTGGCCGGCCGCGTCATCAATCGCAAGTTCTTTCCGCTGACTGCAGCCGAGATGGGCGACGACTTTGTCGTCGACGATGTCCTGCGGTTTGGCAGTCTACCATCCGTGGTCTCCGAGCGCGGCGGTGACGCCGCGCGCATCGACCTGCTGGAGGCCTATGCGGAGAACTATCTGACGCAGGAGATCCGTCACGAAGCCCTTGTCAAGCGCCTCGACTCGTTCACGCGGTTCTTGGAAGTCGCGGCGCTTATGAACGCGCAGGTGACGAACGTGGCCGGGATTGCGCGTGACGCGGCGGTGGCGCGTCCCACCGTGCAGGGTTATTTCGAGATTCTGATCGACACGCTCGTCGGCACCTGGCTGCCGGCGTGGCGGCCGCGCGCCAAAGTCAAGGAGCTTGGCCACCCCAAATTCTACTTCTTCGATCCCGGCGCCGTGCGCGCGCTCGGCGGCCGCCTGCGTGAGCCGCTCGCCGATCCGGAGCGCGGGCACTTGCTGGAGACCTACGTGCTGCACGAGTTGCGGGCGTGGATGAACCGCTCCGGGTGTGGTGGGCAGCTGGCCTATTGGCGGATGCCATCGGGGTCGGAAGTGGATTTCATCTGGAGCCGCGCCGGCAAGGTCGTGGGGATCGAGGTGAAGGCGGCGAGCCGCTGGCGACGCGGCGACGGTGCAGCCCTCAAGCATCTGCGGGAGGACAAGCATGTGCGCCAGGCGTTCGGCGTCTACCTGGGCCGCGACGCGCTGCGTGACGGGCCCATCGATGTGCTCCCGCTGCCACAATTCCTCCAGCGCCTCGTGGGCGGACACGTCTTGGGGTGATCGAGCTGGCGTGCGTACGCTGGATAAGCATGGCGAGCCGCGCAACGGGACAGGTCTGCACCCATGGGCGTGGTGCGTATCTGGATCACGCACCACTGGCTTTACGGTCACCGTCAGTGCGTCCCGCAGCTTCGAATTCATGCCCCATGGTGCTTTCCGTTGGTGCTTTCGAAGTTTCGTGTTGTCGTGATTCTGTCGCCGCTCCGTCTGCTCCCGACCGGGCCTTAGTGAAGTTGCTTTGAGTGCGCCTCTCTGCCCGGCGTGCTCGCCTGCTGGTTCTCGACGCGCTCGTCGCGTTCGAAGAGCGAGTAGAGCAGCAGAATGACCATGCCCGTACTGATGAACGAGTCCGCAACGTTGAACGCCGGCCAGTACCAACCGCGCCAGTGGAAGTCGAGAAAGTCGGTGACTTCACCGGACATTACCCGGTCGACTAAGTTGCCGACCGCGCCGCCGAGAATCGCACCCAGCGCGAACAGCAACAGTCGATGCTGCGGCTCAACGCGGCGCACAAAGACCAACAGCGCCGCAACCGCTGCGATCGATACCAACACCAGGAACGGCAACCGCAGCGCGCTCGGCGCTCCGGCGAACAGGCTGAACGCGCCGCCGGCGTTGCGCACGTGGGTGATGTGGAAGAACGAGTCGAGCACGACGATCGATTCGTAGAGACCAACGGTGCGCCGGATGTACCACTTGGTCACCTGGTCGAGCACCAGTACGATCGCGGCGACGCTCAGTACGAAACTGTATTTCCTCATCCGGTCTGCGCTCGGATTACCGGCAGGCACCGTTCACACAACCCCGGATGTGCCGCGTCGGTTCCGACGACCTCGCTGTAGTTCCAGCAGCGCTCGCACTTGCCGCCGCGCGCGCGCTCGACGCGCAGCTTGAGCTCCGGCAGCAGCACGCTCATCGCGTCTGCGCCGAGGTCTCGGCTCAGCTGCACTTGTGAGACGATGAGCAATGCGGGGAGGGTGCTCTCTTGCTGCTCGAGCAACTCGCGCAGGCCATCGGCAGCCCCCAGGTGTACGCGTGCATCCAACGAGTGGCCGATCAGTCCTGATTGTCGGGCTTCTTCGAGGACCTTCGTCACGGCTGTGCGCACCGCCAGCAAGCGGTCCCACTTCTCTGCCAGCGTGTCGTCGCGGAATGTCTCCGCCGGAAAGCCAGCGAGTAGCGGGCTCGCAGGCTGCTTGGCGCCGGGAAAATGCGCCCAAATCTCCTCGGCGGTGAACGACAGGATCGGGGCCATCAAACGGACGAGTGCATCCTGCACTTCCCAGAGCGCGGTTTGTGCCGCACGGCGGCCGGGACCGGTCGTCGCGGAGCAGTACAGTCGATCCTTGACGATGTCGAGATAGAGTGCGCTCAGATCAACGGCGCAAAAGTTGATCAGCTGCTGGACGACGAGATGGAACGCGAAGCTGTCGTACGCCTTGCGCCCGCGTGCCACCAGCTCCGTGGTGCGATGCAGAATCCAGCGATCGAGTTCCGGCAGCTCGGCGTGCGGCACGCGGTCGCGCTCGACATCGAAGTCGTACAAGTTTCCCAACAGGAAGCGGCACGTGTTGCGGATCTTGCGGTAGGCTTCGAGCAGCGGCGTGAGCAGGTTCTTCGAAAAGCTGGTGTCGGCCGTGTAGTCGACGGACGCGAACAGCAGCCGCAGAATCTCCGCGCCGTGCGCCTTGATGACCTCCTCCGGCGCCACGACGTTGCCCAGTGACTTCGACATCTTCTTCGCTGCCTCGTCGAGGATGAGGCCATGCGTCAGCACCGCATGGTACGGCGCTTGGCTGCGTGTGGCGACGGACGTGATCAGCGAAACCTGGAACCACCCGCGGTGCTGGTCGACTGCTTCGACGTAGAGGTCGGCCGGCCAACTCAAGTCATCTCGCTGGCGTAGCACTGCCTCGTGCGAGCAGCCGGCGTCGAACCACACGTCGAGGATGTTGTTATCGGTGTCGAATTCGTCGCCCCCGCACGCGCAGCGGAATCCGGATGGCAACAGCTCGCGACTCGGAAGCTCGTACCAGGCGTCGGAGCCGCGCTGCGCGAAGATCTCTTCGACATGGCGGATGACCGGCGGATCGAAGACGAACGTATTGCAGCTGCGGCAGCGAAACGCAGGGATGGGCACGCCCCAGGCGCGCTGCCGCGACAGGCACCAGTCCGGGCGCGTTTCCATCATGTTGCGGATGCGATCGTGTCCCCACGGCGGAATCCAGTTGACCCGATCGATCTCGCTCAAGGACTTGGTTCGCAGCTCGGCATGATCGACACGTAAGAACCATTGCTCGGTCGCGCGGAAGATCAACGGACTCTTGCAGCGCCAGCAATGCGGATACGAATGTTGTAGCCGCTCCACGTGCAGCAACGCGCCGCGCGTCCGCAACTCGTCAACGATTGCCTCGTTGCTTTCGAAGACGCGGCGGCCCGCATACCCACCAGCCTCGGCGGTGAACTTGCCGGCGGCGTCGACGGGCGTCAGCACCGGCAGCCTGTACTTTTGGCCGACTGCGAAGTCCTCGTAGCCGTGCCCCGGCGCGGTGTGCACGCAGCCGGTGCCGACGTCGGCGGTGACGTGCGACTCGAATACCAAACGAGACGGTCGATCGATGAACGGATGGCGGAAGACATCACGCCCGTCGATCGGCATCAGGTTGACCGGGATGCGCCGGCCGCGATCAGCTCGACCCGTCGCCGCAAGGAAAGCATCCGCCAGACGGCTGGCGACTATATAGTAGGCGCCGTTGACCGGGACGGCGACGTAGTCGAGGTGTGGGTTCAAGCAGACGGCGAGGTTGGCGGGCAACGTCCACGGCGTCGTCGTCCAGATGACCGCCGCGAGCTCCTTGCGATGGCGTGCCAACTCGGATGCATCGCCCGGGTCAACGGCAATTGCCCCCGCATCATCGGCAGAACCGGCGAAGGCAAACTTCACATAGATCGACGGCGAGGTGTGGCCGCTGTACTCCACCTCTGCCTCGGCCAGCGCGGTCGCGCAGACAGGACACCAGTGTACTGGCCGCAGGCCGCGGTAGATGAAACCGCCCTCGACCAGCTCGCGGAATACCTTGATGATTGACGACTCGTACGCCGGCGCCATTGTGAGGTACGGACGTTCCCAATCGCCGAGCACACCCAGGCGCTTGAACTCTTCGCGTTGGATCTTGACGAACTTGTCGGCATACTCCCGGCAGCGGCGGCGGATATCGAGTTGCGTCAGCTCACGCACCTTGCCGCCCAGCTCCTTGGTCACCTGATGCTCGATTGGCATGCCGTGGCAGTCCCAGCCCGGCACATACGGCGCCTCGAACCCAGCCATCGCCTTGGATTTGACGACGATGTCCTTGATGATCTTGTTGAGCGCGGTGCCGAGGTGGACATGCCCGTTGGCATAGGGCGGCCCGTCGTGAAGCACGTACCGCGGCTTACCGGCATTGGCGCGCAGCAACTCCCGATGCAGGCCGATCTCGTCCCAGCGCTGCACGACCGCCGGCTCTCGCTGCGGCAGGTTCGCGCGCATCGGGAAATCGGTCTTCGGCAGATTCAGCGTACTTTTGTAGTCCATCGCGTGCAGATCACTGCGGGCTGGCTTGTCGGTCCCGGTCTCATAGCAGCAGGATTCTACCGATTCAAATTTACGTCAACGAACGGGACTTACTCAGCGAGACGGAACGTCATGAGTACGGCTTGCGGTCTTTCACCTCTGCCTCGTACGCCCGCTCACCGCCCACCCAGGTTTGAACGACGCGTGGTGGGTTGTCCGCATCAAGGTCACCGTCCAAGACGACCAGGTCCGCACGCTTGCCGGAGCTGAGCGTGCCACGCTCGTACTCCTGGCCACCGGCGTACGCTGCGCCGGCGGTGTAGGCGTGCAGCCATTCTTCGTAGCCGAGTGCCTGCTCGGGAGCGAAGATGTTGCCCGAGCCGGTGCGGCGCGTGGCGCCGTGCGAGGAGGTGCGCAGCGGCTCGTGAAAGGCGCACGGGTCGTCGGAAGACGCTGCGAGAGGAATGCGGGCGCGCGCCAGATCACCGAAGGGCAACCAGATTTCCTCGTCCCACGGCACGCCTTCTACTGATTGACCCACGTGATGCACGAAGCCGGGCTGCACGACGCCGATCGCGCCGAGCGCCGCCATCTCCGCAATCTGTCCTGGCGAGGCGAGGCAGACGTGCTCGACCCTGAAACGATGGTCGTCGTCTCGACGGACGCGGGCTGCGCGCCTGAATGCCGCCAGCGTGTTCTTCAGCCCGACGTTGCCGACGGCGTGCACAGCGATACGGAAGCCGCGCTCGACGGCAGCGATCAGGTTCTCGGAGAGCCCGGGAAACTCGATGCCGAAGGCACTCCGCTGCCCGGCAATGCTCACGTCCATCGCCGGTGCGATGCCGCCGTCGGCGAACAGCTTGACCGGGCCGACGCGCAGCAGCTCGTCGCCGTTGCCGGTGACCGGTCCGTCGAGCGGCGGATCTGTCAGGATGGCTTCGGCGTGCGGCATCATCAGCACGGAGAGCGGCAGCGTGCCAGCGGCATGCATCGCCTGATACACCGCGGCGGCTGACGGCGCACACGCGGCATCGTGGACCGCAGTGATGCCGTCGCGCAGCAGTTGCCGCATACGCGCCGCGAACAGCTGCGCCCAGCGGTCCGGATCGCGATATGCCGCCATCGACTGCGCATGCGCGGCGCTCCACGCCCGCTCGGTCAGCAGCCCACTCGGTGCGCCGTCGGCGCCGCGTGCGATGACACCTCCCGGCGGGTCGGGTGTGCTTCGGCCGAGCTGCAACTCATCGAGTCCCTGCGAGCTCACGACGCACTGATGCAACGTGTAGTGCGCCACGATGATCGGCCGGTCGAGGCCGAGGGCATCGAGGTCGTGGCGGTCCGGCAGAACGCCTGTCGTGACTTCATTCCAATTGGTCCCGCGGATCCAGTGCGCGTCGGGTTCGCGGGCCGCTTGGACCGCCAGCGCGGCTTTGAGCGCGTCCATCGTTGTGGCATGCGACAGGTCCGCCCAGATCGGGTGCAGCGCGGCGATTGACAGGTGATTGTGGGCGTCGATGAAACCGGGCAACAGCGTGCGGCCGGCGAGATCCTCAACGGTGGTTCCCGGGTACGCGCGGAGCAGTTCGCGGTCGCCCACCGCCGCGATACGGTCATCCTCGATCACCACAACCTCGGCCCGCGCGAGCGCCGGGTCCATTGTGAGAATGCGACCACCGGCGAAGGCGCGCCGTGGGTGGGCGCGATCTCGATTCATCGCCCTCAGCCCTCGCTGAGGTCACCGATCCGCTTGCCTTTAGCGGCGCGGGCCCGTGCCTTCGCGACGATCTCGGGTGGGACCGGATCGGTCTTGGCCATGCCGAAGCGCAGTACCGCCGGGAACAGCGTGCGCAGAATGTTGGCGGCGATCAGCTGCAGGCTCCACCGCGGGATCGTCATTTCGTAGCGCCGCTTCTCGATAGCCTCAAAGATGGCTTCGGTCACGATCTCCGGTGGATACTTCGGCCCGTTGTACGCTGGTGGCTCGTCCTCCTTGAGCCAGATCTCCGTATCGATCGGGCCGGGGTTGATCAACGCGACGTGGATGTTGGAGCCCGCCAGATCGTTCCACAAGCCGGCACTGAAGGCGTTCATCGCCGCCTTTGACGCGGCATACATGGTCTCGCGCGGCGGTGAGACCTTGGCGGCGAACGATGAGATGTTCACGATGGTGCCGCCGCCAGCACGCAGCATGTACGGGATGGCGGCGAGCGTGGTCCATACGCACGAAGTGAAGTTCACCCGCATGACGTGCTCCGCCTCGTCGGCGGACATGTGGTACAGCTGCTTGTGCTTCGAGATTGCCGCGTTGTTGATCAGGATATCGAGCCGCCCGTGCCGGGCGACGGTCTCGTCGACGATGCGTTCCGCAAACGGCCGCTCGGACAAGTCGCCCGCAAGATATGACGACGCCGGTGATAGCGCCTGGCACTCGCGCATCAGCTGCTGCAAGAGCTGCTCGCGTCGCGCCACTCCGACGACGGTCGCGCCGCGTTGCGCGAATGCCTTGGCGGTAACGTAGCCGATGCCCGACGAGGCGCCGGTAAGCAGAACGATCTTGCCACGGTAGTCCATCGCCCCAGGGGTGTGATCCTAGCAGCTTGTCGGACTTGGAAGTCTGCAGCGACTCAACGAGGAGCGGGCCATAAAAATGACGCCGGCCGCAGGCCCTAATCGAAGAGGACGGGCAACTGGTTGGGCGAGCGGAAGCTGACGCCCCGGATCCAGCACTCCTGTTCCGGATCGAGCCGGACGTTCGGCAGACGATCGAGGACGGCGTTCACCGCGGTGAGCACTTCGAGACGCGCCAGGTGGTAGCCGAGACAGAAGTGCTTGCCGAGCCCGAACGAGAGATGGTCGTCCGCGTGGCGGTGGATGTCGAAGCGGTCGGGGTCGGGGTAATGGTCCTCGTCGTGGTTGGCGGGGCCGATCATTGCGGACACCTTGGCGCGAGCCGGAATCTGCACGCCTCCGAGGGTCACGGCGCGCGTCGCTTTTCGCGCGGTGCCGAGCAGCGGCGGCTCCCAGCGCAGCGTTTCTTCCAGCGCCCAGGCCAACTGCGTGCGGTCGGCGCGCACTTCCTCGAGTTGCTCGGGATGCGACAGCAGCGCGAACAGAACGTTGCCGAGAAGCCGAAAGGTCGTCTCCGCTCCCGCTGGCAGCAACAGCAGCAGAAAGCCGAAGATGTCGTCCTGAGTTAGCCGCTCGCCTTCCACCTCTGCGGCCAGCAACTCGCTGATCAAGTCCTCCTGCGGCTGTTCCCGTCGCTGGTCGATGATCGGCGCCAGGAAGGCCTTCAGCGCGCGTGACGCGGCCAAGCCGGGTTCGGGGCGCGTCGCGCGGTAGCCGATCAGATCGAGCGACCACTTCTGGAATTGCTGGTAGTCGCTGATGGGCACGCCGAGGAGGCGTGCGATGACGGTGAGCGGGTAATGGTTGGTGAGCTGGCTGACCAACTCGGCGCGCGGGCCGTTGCGCTGGATGGCACCGATGTACTCGTCGACCAGTGGCTCGACCAACATCTTGGCGTACCGCTCGATGGCTTGTGGGCGGAAGGCGCCCGACACCAGGCTGCGATGCACGGTGTGCGTGCGGCCGTTCATCTCGAGAATTGTCCGGCCCATCACTGGCCCCATGACGTCGCGCATGATGCTCGACGAGAAGGTCTCCGGATCGCGCAAGACTTGCGAGACATCGTCGTAACGCAACACGATGTGGAAGACCTGCCCCTCCACCTCGACGCGCGCTACCCGCTCGCTGCGGCGCATGGCGGCAAACATCGGGTAGGGGTCGCGCACTTCCGAGAGAATCGAACCGTCCAAGAGGGATTGCTCACTCATGTGCGTACTCCATTGCCGCGCTCGTAGTAGCCGAACGGTCGTTAGGAGACAACTGCACAGCAAGCTGCGCACGATCGCATGCAGCGCGCTGCGGTACGGTGAGCCGCATCCGGCGCATCCGGCGTTTTGACAACGCAGAAGCTGATTGCTACTGGCGCCAGTGTGGAGACGCAGTCCGCACCGCTGTTCGCCGAGTTGGTGCGCCAATGCTTCGGTGCGCAGACAGCGGTCCGCCGCGTCGCAGCGCTCGCCGGCGACGCGTCGACCCGGCGCTACGCGCGCCTGTGGCTTGATGGTCCCAGCGCCCCGGCTTCCGTGGTGGCGATGGTGCTCGCCGATCGTGGCATTGCGCTGTCGTCGGAGGAGTTGGCCGTCCTGAAGGAGCCACCGAGCGAACTGCCGTACGTCAACGTGCACCGCTTTCTGTCCAGTCTCGGCGTCGCCGTCCCCAAGCTGTACGTCGATGCGTCTGCGAGTGGTGTCCTGCTTCTCGAGGACATCGGCGATACCGCGCTGTGGGACGCCGCGCAGCAGCAATCGGCAGAGACCGTTCTGCGTCTCTACGAACGCGCCATCGACCAACTGTTGCTCATCCAGATCGATGGTACCAGGCGCCACGACGCCAGCTGTATCGCCTTCCAGCAGGCATTCGACGAGCGCCTGTACGTCTGGGAGTTCGAGCACTTCATCGAGTACGGCATTGAGCGGCGCGTCGGTCAGGCGCTGGCGCCGGATGATGCTACGGTGCTCCGGCGGCACTTCGCGGCAATTGCGCGACGTCTTGATGCGGCACCGCGCTATCTGAACCATCGCGACTTCCACAGCTGGAATCTGTTCGTGCAGGACGGCGCCATTCGCGTGATCGACTTTCAGGACGCACTACTGGCCGCAGGACCGTACGATCTGGCGACACTGCTGGGCGACCGCGACACGCCGCAGGTGGTGCGACCGGAGGTTGAGGCACAATTGCTCGACTATTACCGCCAACGCTGGGCGGCTCTCTCGGAGAGCGCTCTGGACCAGCGGGCTTTCGAGGATGTCTACTTCCTGTGCGCTCTGCAGAAGGCGCTCAAGGTCGTCGGACGCTTCTATTTTCTCGACATTGAGAAAGGCAAACCAGGGTATCTGCGCTACATCCCGTCAACCGTGCAACAGATTGAACGCATCCTGCCTCGCTTCCCTGAGTATGCGGAGATGGCGAGCGTCTTGCAAAAGCACCTGCCGAGATAAGTCCTATGCGCGCGATGATCTTAGCAGCGGGCAAGGGGACGAGGTTGCGACCGCTGACGGATACGGTGCCGAAGCCGCTTCTGGAGGTCGCTGGGCGGCCGATGATCGCCTTCCCGCTCCAACTACTGCGGGAAGCTGGGATCGAGGAGGTTGTAATCAACTTGCACCACTTGGGAGAACAGATTCGAAGCCGTTTGGGAGCGGGTGACGCCTATGGTGTGCGCATCACCTACTCGGAGGAGAATCCGATTCTCGACACAGGTGGTGCTATCGCCGCCGCCAAGGACTTCTTCAGGGGCGAGACGTTCGTTGTGCTCAACGCCGACACGGCGATCGCCCTGCGCCTGCGCGACGTGATCGACTTCCACCGCAGCTGCGACGGCACCGCCACCATGGTGCTGCGGCCGGATCCTGACGCGGCGCGGCACGACGCGATCATGATCGATGCGACGCATCGCATCCACTCCATTCTCGGGCACCATGACGGCAGCGATATAGCGGGCAGCGCCGCACGAAAGCGCATGATGTACCCCGGCGTCATGGTGTTAGAGCCACGCGTGTTCGACTATATGGGGCCTGGTGTTTTCAGCATTACACGCGACACGTTCCCACGTCTGCTAGCGGCAGGTGAGCCGCTCTACGGCTATGTTCATGAAGGGTATTGGCGGGTACTGGATACGCCGGCGGATCTCGCCGCCGGCCGCGCGGAATTGGCGCAGCGCGGCGCAGGGTGAAGAATTTCCTTGACAAAGTGCGTCATGCTTGAGTAGATCAAACAGTTGATTGAGAGGGGTTGCGATGGGAATAACCATCGTTCAGAAGAGCGATCTGTCGGTTCGGAAGAAGGACCCGAAGATCGCTTTGGTGCTCGCTGGCGGTGCCGTTACGGGCGGTGCCTTCAAGTTGGGGGGTCTCAAGGCCCTCGATGATTTCCTCGTCAACACGAAGACCACCGAGTTCGACACCTATGTCGGCCTCAGCGCCGGCGCGGTGCTCGCCGCGCCACTGGCCGCTGGGATTAGCCCCGCCGAGATGCTCAAGAGCTTGGAGGGCAAGTCCACCCAGTTTGACCACTTCCGCCCGGCTGACGTCTACGCCCCGGCGTGGAGCGACTTCGCCTCCCGTCCTGCAAAGTTCGCTTTCGATGTCCTGACATTCCTGCCGGGTACGGTTGGAGACCTGCTCGGCCAGTTGCCGGGCGTGGCGCGCAAGCTGCAAGGGCCGCTCGCCGAAGCCTGGCGCAATCCGAGCGCGGCGAGCTTGCAGGAGCTGCTGACACCCATCGGCGAAGCGCTCGCCAATCGGCGCGGTTTTCCCTCTCCGCTGGATTACCTACCGTCGGGATTTTTCGACAACTCGAGCATCGAAAGTTATCTGCGGCGCAACTTTGAGGCTTCCGGCATTCCCAACGACTTCCGTGACCTGTATCGGGAAACCAAGAAGGAGCTGTACATCGGCGCGATGAACCTCGACAGCGCCGAGCGCGTCGTCTTCGGGCACGATGAGGACACCTCGGTGACCGTCTCCGAGGCAGTCCAAGCGTCGACGGCGCTACCTGGTTTCTACAAGCCGGCGCGTATCCGCGGTGTTGACTACGTCGATGGCGGCGTGCGCCGCACGGCGAACATCGACGTCGCCATCGAGCACGGTGCCGATCTGGTGATCTGCTACAACCCGTTCCGGCCGTTCTCCAACCGCGTGCGGCGCACAGTGAAGAACGGCGAGTACGAAATCGAAGGCAAGCCGCTTGCCGAAACAGGAATCCTGACAGTCATCAACCAGGTGTTTCGCACACTGCTCCACTCCCGCTTGCAGTACGGCCTGCGCCAGTACCAAGACGATCCGAACTTCCGCGGCGACATCGTCGTCGTCGAGCCGAAGGAAACCGACCGGCACTTCTTCCAGCTCAGCGCCATGGCTTACTGGCAGCGCCTCACCGCGGCACAATACGGCTACGTATCCGTCACCGAGTCGATCGAGCAGAACTACGACCTGATCAAGCACATTCTGGAGAGCTATGGCGTCTCGATGACACGCCGCCAGGCTCGCGCTGGGGTAGAGCGCATCCGTGAAGAGGATCCGCAGGAAGTGTCCAAGGTCCTCATGCACGACGTGCCGCGCCGGAATCTCAGTGTGGCGTAGATATCGTGGTCGTGTTCGTGCTGGTGCTCGGCTTCTGAAGGGGCCGCTTCGCGGCCCCTTCCTGCTTCTGCGAACACGATCACGAGCACGACCTCACGTCTTTACAGTCTTTCGATAATCGTCGTGATCCCCATGCCGATGCCGATGCACATCGTCGCCAACCCGTAGCGCTTGTTCCGCCGTTCGAGTTCGTCGAGCAGTGTGCCGATCAACATTGCCCCGGTGGCGCCGAGCGGATGGCCCAATGCAATCGCGCCGCCGTTGACGTTGACTTTTTCCGGGTCCATGCCGATTTCCTGCATCACACACAGCGGCACCGGGGCAAACGCCTCGTTGATCTCGATGAGGTCGATATCCTCGATCTTCATCCCGGTGCGCTTGAGGATCTTCTGCGTCGCGGGGATGGGGCCGGTCAACATGATCACGGGCTCGGAGCCGACGATCACCTGATCGACGATGCGGCCGCGCGGCTTCAGCTTCAGCTCCTTCACCTTCTTCTCCGAGGCCAGCATGACGACCGCGGCGCCGTCGACGATGCCGCTGGAGTTCCCTGCGGTGATCTTGCCATCTGGCTTGAACGACGGCTGCAGGGCCATCAGCCCTTCGAGCGTCGATTGCGGGCGCAGGTGCTCGTCGGTGTCGAAGCGCTTCTTCTCGCCGTTGTGGGTCACTTCGAGCGGCACGATGCTCTTCTTGAACCGACCTTCCTGGATGGCGTGCCACGCTTTCTGCTGGCTCCCGAGCGCGAACTCGTCGATCTGCTGGCGGCTGAAGTGCCATTGCTCGGCGACCATCTCAGCCGACAGCCCCTGCGGGATCAAGTTGTACTTCTCCATCAAGCTGGGAGGCAGCGGCCCCATATCGGCGCCCATCGGCACCCGCGTCATGCTCTCGACGCCGCCGGCCACGACGAGATCCTGGGCGCCCGCTTTGACGGCTTGCGCCGCGAAGTTCACGGCCTGCTGGCCGGAACCGCAAAAGCGGTTCAACGTTACGCCGGGCACCTCGACGGGCCAGCCGGCGGCCAGCACCGCGCCGCGCGCGATGTTGGTGCCTTGCTCCCCGGTTTCGGTGACGCAGCCGACGACGACGTCGTCGACTTCCCGTGGATCGACGCCCACCCGTTTGACGATCGCGTTGAGCGGTACGCCGAACAAGTCGATCGGATGCACCTCGGCGAGGCTTCCCTTGCGCCGGCCGCGCGGTGTCCGGCACGCATCGATAATATATGCTTCTCCCATGGCTCCCTCCCGTGTGGATTTCGGATTGCGAATTGCGGAATACGGATTGCGTCAGATGCGATTCGCTGCCCGCTTACGTGGGTAACAGTCGTCCGATTCCCGGTCAACCGCCGTGTCGCGACTTGCCGCTCCCGTGGCGCAGGTACTGCTTCAGCTCGGCGATGTCGGTCTTCACCGCCAGCGCGCGCTCCGACCCGGCGGGGGAGAGCGGCTCGGCTTTCTCGAACTGGGTGAGCGCCTTGTCGTACTCGCCGCGCAGTTTGTAGGCGACGCCGAGGTGGTAGTAGCCATCGCCGGCCTGACCGGCCCGTCCTGCCAGAACGCCCAAGCCGTAGTGTGCTTCCGCCAGTGTCGGCGCGAGCTGGCAGGCGCGCGCGTACTCACGCATCGCGCCGGCAGTGTCGTTCTGCGCTTCCAGCACCTTCCCCAACTCATAGTGGGCGACCGGATCATCCGGCTCGATCTCGGTGGCGCGGCTGAGGAACTCACGGGCTTTGTCAAGCTGCTGCAATCGAAGTGCGGTGCGGCCGAGTTCGCGATCCACACTGGTGAAGCCGAGCTGCCGTGCTGCTTCGAAGGACTGCCGGGCCGCGTCGAAGGCGCCGGTTTCGAGCTGCGCCATGCCGAACAGGTAGCGCGCCCGGCTGTCGCTTGGCTGCGCCTCTGCGTGGCGCCGGTAGAACGTCACGACGTCCTGGGCGGGCTCGGACCGTGCGCGTACCACGACCTGCACGCGCTCCAGCTCGAGGCTGGTCGGCTGGCGAGTGCCGCTGTCCCATTGATGCGTGCGTAGCACGGCTTCCAGGTTGGTGAGCCGCGTGTCGGTGAGCGGGTGCGACAGCAGGTACGGCGGCGCAAAGGTCGGCGTGGTGCGCTGCTCATCGAGCATTTTCTTGAAGAAATCGAGCATGCCGCGCGGATCGTAGCCGGCCTGCCGCACGTAGCGCGCGCCGAGGTAGTCCGCTTCCTGTTCGAACTCACGACGATACTGCAGCTGCACGGCGGCGTTCGCGGCGACCGCGCCGGCGCCGATTGCCGGTTGCACCGCCGACAGCAGCACGCCGAGGAATGTTGCGTAGTTCATGAGCTGCGTGGCTTCCTGCTGGCGTGCCAGATGATGCGCGTTGACGTGCGCGATTTCGTGGCCGAGCACACCCGCCACCTCGTCGTCGTTGGTGGCGCGCGTCAGCAGGCCGCCGTGCACATAGACGAAGCCGCCGGGTACGGCGAAAGCATTGATGCGTGGGTCACGCACGACGGAAAATTGATACTGAAACGTTGGGTCGTTCAGCGCACTCGCGATCCGTTGGCCGATGCGATTGACGTAGCTGGTGACCTCGACGTCATCGATCAGCGGCAGCTGCGCGCGCGCCTCGAGATCGAACTGCCTGCCCAGCTCCTTCTCGTCGCTGATCGAGCCGGCAACGGCAAGTCGTACCGCAGCTACGCTGCACGCCATCAGACAGGCGAGAATTCCGATACGGCGCTGACAGCGCATGCGGCTTATGCGCTCCTGCCTAGCGGTTCTTGTCGGCTGCGTCCACGTTGGGCGGAAAGAGGGGCGTGATCTGTCCTGTCTCGGTCTCACCACCATCGCTGTCGTCGGTACCGACCACGCTCGCGAAGCGAGTCTCCAGCCGTTCCAACCGCCGATCGGCGCCGGAGAAACTGGACAACGCGTTGTTCAGGTGTTTGCCGACCAGCCGGAAGTCATCGCGGAAGCGATCGAAGTCGCCGCGCAGGCGACTGAGCTGCTGCAGGATCTCCTGCGAACGTTCCTCGATGCGTAGGCCGCGCAGCCCCAGGACGATGGCTTGCAAGTAGGCGTAGAAGGAGCCGGGCGACACCGGAATGACCTTGCGCGCCAACGCGTACGCGCCGATGTCGGCGTCGCCGGTGGCGTCGTCCTTGACGACGATCTCGTAGTAGACATTCTCCGCGGGGATGTACATGAGGGCGAAGTCGAAGGTGCCCTCGTCGGGCAGAATGTACTTGGTAGCGACGGTATCGATATGACGCTTCACGTCGGTGACGAAGGCGCGGCGCACGCGGCTGCGTTCGTCGTCCGTCTGCGCGTCGAGCAGGCGGCGGAAGTTTTCCAGCGGGAACTTGGCGTCGACCGGCACGAGGCCGCTGCCGAGCCGGATGACCGCGTCGACCTTCTGCCCGCTGCGGAAGCCGTGTTGCGTGGCGAAATGGTCTGCCGGCAGGATTTGCTTCAAGAGATCTTCGAGCAGCAGTTCGCCGAGTCCGCCGCGCAACTTAGGTGCTTGCAGGATCTGCTGGAGTGACGAGATGTCCTTGCCGATCTCGTAGATCTTGCGGTTGGCTTCTTCGAGGCTGCCGAGGCTGCGGTGGACCGCGCCGATCACTTGCGCCGTACTGTCGAGGCGGTCGCCGAGCGTACGGTGTGTGTGCTGCATCAGCTCGACGTTTTCGTGCAGCCGTTGGTTCACCGTTGTGGCGATTTGCGCCAGCTGCTGGTTGAGGGCTTGTGTGTTGGCGTCAAGCGACCGGCCGAACTGGTCGCGCAGGCCTTCGATCTGCTGCTGGAGCAAGATCGGCGAGCGATCGGCGTCACGCGCCGCGCTCAGGGCTTCGAGCCGTACTGCGGTCTGCCGCTGACTCAACAGCACCAGAATGAGGACAATGAGCAGGACAGCGACGACGGCAAGGGCGATGCCCGCGAGGGTGGCGAGCGTCACAGCACCTGCACCGCGTATTCCAGCAAGGCGCTCAGCCGCCGCACCCGCCGCGCGTGCACCGGCCGCTCGCTGGGCGAGGCGGTATCGAACATCTCCAGGGACAGGCGTAGGCTGGCCTCGATGATCTCGATGCACTGCTCGGTGTAGGCACGTTCCTGTTCGCGCCGGCGGGCGCGGACGATGTCCTGAAACGGTACGACGACGGCCATCGCTCACCCTCCCTCGGCCACGCGCTGCTCCCCAGCGCGCGCGGTCATCACGGCGTGACCGCCGCTACCGAACCACTCGATCTGCCGCGCCAGGCCCAACAGGATCTGTACGTCGCGCGCTTCCAGGTCCGCGCGTCCCAGGAAGCGACGAAACGCGAACATGATGTGGTCGGGATTGTCCGGATGCAGGAAGCCGATGGAGCGAAAAGCAGCCTGCAGCTTCTGAAACATCAAATCGACGTGCTCGGCAGGGGCCAACTCGCGCGCCACGGCTGGCTCGCCCGCCGCGGCTAGATACAGCTCATAGCAGCACACCATCACGGCCTGCGCCAGGTTGAGTGAAGCGTACGCGGGGTCGGCAGGAATGGCGATGAGCTGATGGCATGCCTTGAGGTCTTCGTTGCTGAGCCCGTGGTCTTCCGGCCCAAACAGCAGCGCCACCCGGTTCGTGGCCGCCGCCGCGGCGATGCGCGGTGACGCGACACGCGGCGGTTCGGCGGCGCCGCGATACAGGCCGCCGCGGCACGTGGTGCCGACCACCAACCCACAATCGGCCACTGCCTCGCCCAGGGTGTCGGTTTGGCGCACACTGTGCAGCACATCCTCTGCGTGTGCCGCCATTGCCTTGGCCCAGAACGACTTCATGAGCGCCGGCCGCACCAAGACGAGCTCGCGCAGCCCCATGTTTTTCATGGCGCGCGCTGCCGCGCCCACATTAGCGGCGCCTCGCGGCCGCACCAGCACGACACGCACGTTGCTCAAGGGCATCGGTGTGGATCGTAGCATTCCGCGATGCAAGGTGAAATCTACGACGGTGACGCCCTCGCCGTTGGGTTGCGGCTCGCGTCGCTGGTG